>Ga0207684_10001018_pt1 | contig 31458 bp, 26 predicted proteins | sample KBSK5501metaG_FD_184342 | JGI IMG/M metagenome (GOLD analysis project Ga0207684, IMG submission 184342) | Corn, switchgrass and miscanthus rhizosphere microbial communities from Kellogg Biological Station, Michigan, USA - KBS K5-50-1 metaG... | ecosystem: Host-associated > Plants > Roots >... | reverse complement strand
TGCCCGTGGCCGCGACGGTGAGCCCCGCGAGGAGCAGGGCTGCGTTGCGCAGCGCGCCGTCATCGGCGTTCGCCGCCCGGCTGGTACGTACCAGCCCACCGGACATGCCGGGCATGGCGGCGGTGTAGACGCGGAACTGCTGACCGCCGTGGCGCGCGTTGGCAAAGTACGCGGGCTGCGCGTCCTGGGAGACCGCGATATCGCGGCTGTCGAACGGCCCGAACAGCGTGGGCCGACCGGCCGCCACCGGCGGCTTCAGGAACAGTTGGACCTGCACGCTGCCGACGGTGACCGGCTCGTTGAAGCCGGGGGTGGATTGACTCTCAGCGGTCGAGTGCTCGATGCGCTGGAGAACACTGCGGGCTTGCTGGGCGGCGTTGATGAGGGTCGCGTCGACGCGGGAATGCAGGCTCGCGGCGTAGGAGAAGTACAGCACGCTGCTGACCGCGGCGACGACGATCAGCACCCCGGCTGCCGCCGCCACCGAGACCCGGTTCCGCAGCGTCACGGAGCATCTCGCAGGACGTAGCCGAGCCCCCGCACGGTGTGCAGGATGCGTGGCTCACCGGCCGCCTCGAGCTTGGTGCGCAGGTAGCCCATGTACACCCAGAGATTGTTCGAGCGCAGGCCGAAGTCGTAACCCCACACCGCCTGGAAGATCTGCGAGTGGCCGAGCACCCGGCCAGGGTTGTGCAGGAACAGTTCGAGCAGCAGGTACTCGGTGCGGGTGAGGGAAACCTCGCGCCCGCCCCGGGTTACCCGTGCCGCAGCGAGGTCGAGCACTAGGCCGCCGTAGCTGAGTTGTTCCGTGCTGGCTGCGTTGCGGCGCAGCAGTGCGCGCAGGCGGGCGCGCAACTCGGCGAGCGCGAACGGCTTGACCAGATAGTCGTCCGCGCCCGCGTCCAGCCCGGCGACGCGATCATCGACCAGGTCGCGGGCGGTGAGCATCAGGATCGGCGTCCGGTCACCGCGGGAGCGAAGCCGCCGGCACACCTCCAGGCCGTTCGGCTCGGGCATCGCCACATCCAGCACAATCGCGTCCACGCTGGCGGCCGCGAGATGGGCCAGCGCCGCGTCGCCACCCTCTGCGGCCAGCACCTCGTAGCCGTCACGCCCCAGCGCAGTGGACAGCGACCGCCGCACCGCCGAATCGTCATCGACCACCAGCACTCGCATGCGACCCATTGTGCGCGAGGCTCGCGCCGCACCGCCCTGCCTACTTGCCCGCCAAGGCCTGCTTGACCCCGCCCAAGGCGGCAGCAAGCTGCGCCGGGCTCACCCCGAGACCGCGGGCGATCGCCGCGAACGCAGGATCTGTCGGATCCACGCCACCCTGGCGGCTCAGCGCGCCGATCTGCTGCAGCGCGTGTCGGGCGGCGCCGGTGCTGACACCGAGCCGGCTGGCGAGGGCAGCCACCGCCGCCGGTCCGGTCAGGTTGCGGTCGACGCGGGTTCCGGACCCGGCGGCCGCGGACTTGGACGCCGCGGCCGCGGCCGCGGACTTGGACGCCGCCGCAGCGGACTCGGACGCCGCCGGCACGGACTTGGACCCCGCCGCAGCGGACTTGGACGCCGCCGCAGCGGACTTGCTCGCCGCCGGCGCGGACTTGCTCGCCACCGGCGACGGTTTGGCCGGCGGCGAACCTGAGCCGGACGCCGAAGCGGTTGCCGGAACGGCGACCACCGCCGCGGCAACCACCCCCGCCACGACCACACGACGAATACGGACTGACATGCCACGCTCCTTCATGCATCGGATGCATCCCAGTCCAATGACCCCACCCAAGACCAACCGTCCAGCGACCTTAGAACAACCTAGGAAGCCCACCCCACAGGTCAGATACTGGCCTGTCCCGCGTCCGGCCGGTCCACGAAGTGAAGCTCAACATGACCAGCAGACTCTCGCTCGGCACGACCTGACCAGTGGCGTGTCCGGTTGGGGATCCGCATGCGTACGCGGCTCGCAGACGATGCCGATGAGTTTCGGGTGGATCGGGGGTCAGGAGGAGTAGTGGAGCCGAGCCGATGGGAAGGAACAACAATGAGCACGATGACCTCCGTGCGGGCGAACGGCGTCGAACTCGGCGTCGAGACCTTCGGCCGCGATGACGATCCACTCGTGCTGCTGGCCGGCGGACCCACGATGTTGTCGTGGCCCGACTCGGTGTGTGAGCGGCTCGCGGCAGGTGGCCAGCGGGTGGTCCGCTACGACCTGCGCGACTGCGGAGCGTCGACGACCGTCGACCCGGAGGCGCCGGGGTACCATCTGCGCGATCTCGCCGCCGACGCGGCGGCGCTCGTCGGCACGCTCGGCGCCGTGACGGCTCACCTCGGCGGCGTCGGGGTCGGCGGGATGGTCGCTCAAGTCGCCGCGCTCGACCACTCGAACGCGTTCTCGGCGCTGACGCTGGTGAGCACCCGACCGGTCGCGCCCGGCCCGGTCGACGACGATCTGCCGGATCACGACGCGGCGACCATGGACGCGGTGTTCTCGCGCCCGATGCCCGACTGGACCGACCGATCTGCCGTCGCCGCGTTCGCCGCCGACGGCGCCGAGCTGCTGGGCAATGACCCGGAGCAGGCGCGCGCGACCGCGGCACGGATCTGGGACCGCACACCGTCGAGCGAACCCTCGGTGCAGCAGGCGAATCAGCTCGGAATGGTGTTCGCCCGGCTCGACTGCGCACCGCGGTGGCGTCAGCGCCTCGGCGAGCTCACGCTGCCGACGCTCGTCGTGCACGGCCGCGCGGACCCATTCTTCCCGGTCGGCAACGGCGAGGCGCTCGCCGACGCGATCCCCGCCGCGCGGCTGCTCGTCCTCGACGACATGGGCACCGCCCTGCGGGACGCCGCGGCCGACGAGGTCACCGCCGCAATGCTCGCCCTCTGACTCCGCCGCCGGACCGGCCCGCAGCGGTCGGCACCCTACGACTCGCTGACCTGGACGTCGACAACGGGCGGTCGGTCAGCGGAGGATGAGCAGCAGGATGAGGGCGACGGCCCAGGATCCGAACAAGGCGAAGCCGGCGATCCCGGAGACGTCGCGCCGACCGGGGGCGGCCAGTCGTACCAGGTAGACAGCGCAGATTCCGGTCACGATCGCGGCACCGGCGATGCCGGCGGCGGAAATGGCCAGGCCGACCGCGACCAGGGCGGCGCTGGCCAGCTTCACCGGGGCGAATACCCGGGTCGCGACCAGGGGCGGGAAGCCGGTGAACCTGGTGAACAGCGGCATTGTGCGCCCGGTCCACAGGTTGATGGGCGCCATCACGAACTCGGCGATGAGCAATAGGGACAAGATCCAGACGGCGATGGTCATGTCAGCCGCCGGCCGGTGCCTGGATTGATCGCAGGCCGCGGTCGATGAATCGGATCATCCACTCGAAGCTCTCGTCGGGGTCGGCGCTCCATTGGAAGCCGTTCGAGGCTTGCAGCGCGGCGAATCCGTGGATGGTGCAACGGATGGTGCGGATGGCGTGGTCCATCTCGTCGTCGCTGATGCCGTATCCGCGCAGCACGGCGGCGATGGAAGCCAGGACCCGGACGCTGGCCGCCAGAAGCGGGTCGTCCGGGCCGGTGAACTCGGCGCCGATCGTGGCGGTGTAGCGGCCGGGGTGGGCGGTGACGTAGGCCCGGGTCGCGGTGAGGAGGGCGCTGAGCGCGTCGAGTCCCGCCCGGCCCTGCATGGCGTCGCGGACCGCCTCGCCCAGTTCGGTCATGGCCAAGGTGGCGATGCGGTGCTGCAGGTCGGCCACGTCATCGACATGTTTGTAGAGCGAGGGGGCGCGAATGCCGAGTCGCTCGGCGAGCAGCCCCATCGTCAGGTCGTGGTACCCGATTTCGTCGATTAGAACGGCGGCCGCGGTGACAACGTCGTCGCTGGTCAGCCCAGCTCTAGGCACGAGCATGCTCTTTGAGGAAGGGGATCACCAGCCCGGCCACCTCATCGGGGGACTGCGCGTGGGGGTAGTGCCCGGCGCCCTCGACCGTCGCGACGGTGCCCAGCCCGGCCGGCATGGCGGCGGCGATGCCGTCGCCCTCGGCCCTGGGGTCGGCGAAGTCGGGATCGTAGGTCCCCATGATGATCAGGGCCGGGCAGCCGATGTTGGGCAGTTGCGCGCCGGCGTCGGCGGGCGTGGACTTGCCGGTCTTCATGAACTCCGCCATCCGTCCCGGCTCGCTCAGCTTGGCCCGCATCGCGGCCATGTACTCGGCGTAGTCGGCAGGCTTCGTCGGGTAGGCCACGTCGAGGTAGCGCGTCCACAGGCCCAGGCTGCGGAACGTCTGCGTGCCCATCAGCAGGCTGAGGCCCCGGCGGTAACGCCTGACCCGCAGCAGGCCGCCGATGCTGAGTTTCTGCGTCCTGGTGAACGGGTTGATCTCGACGATGCCGCTGACCAGGTCCGGCTCCTTCGCCGCGGCGATGGTGGCCCCCCCGCCCGATATGGAGTGCCCGACGATGACCGCGGGCCCGCCCAGGTGGCGGATCAGCGCGAGCAGGTCGCCGGCGACGTCGGTGCGGGATATGGAGTCCCAGCCCATGCTGGACTCGCCGTGCCCGCGCAAGTCCGCATTGGCCACCCGGTAGCCGGCCTGCGCCAGTTTCGGGGCCAGGAACCGGTAGGCCTGCCGGCGGTCGCCGATGCCGTGTGACAACACCACCAGCGGGCCCTGCCCGGTCACGTCGTAGGCGATCCGGCCGCCGTCGACATCCAGGAACTCGGTCACTTCGTCCTCCCAGTTAGATACGTATATTAGCCATCAAGCTAATCTAATTAGCCATGAGGCGCAAGTCCTGGCTTGCCCCCGGCCTCAGGACCTCTACTTCAGATGTCATCTGCGATCACTGCGGGTGCGCGTCCAGGCGACCTGCCACACGGCCGACGCGCGGCCAGGCCCGCTACCACCGGCGGGAAGCTCCGGCCCGCTACACCGATCTCTGCGCGGCCAGAAGCCGGCCAGGTGTACGCGCGCAACTCGCGGCAATGCGTTAAGACGGCTGGGATGCGAACACGCGGTTACGCTCCGGGCAAATTCACTTGTTTAGCTGCGACGTTAGATATTGGCAATATTTTGTGGTCAGCGGAAGCCGGCTGCCGCATAGACCGGACGCTACTGGCCTCTACGCCGGCGGGATGCGTCCGGGCTGCTCAGCGGGGACGGGGGCGGAGGGTGGCCAGGCTGCGGGCGGTGCGGACGGCTTCGCTGGCCTCGCCGGCCGCCTGCCCGGGAGCCCGGCGCGGCCGAGATCGGCCTGTTACCTGCGACGTTAGAAATCGGCAATATATTACGTTATCCCGGGCATCGTAATTCGCTCCTTTCTGCATTGGAAGAGGTCTACGGTGGCCGTTTGGGAGCACTACAGCGAAACACGGAGGTGGATTGAATGCGCAGAGCGCATTGGTCCGCACGGCCTCACAGCGCTCGTGCGGCCCGAATCGCGGTTCCCCTGGCCATCGCGCTGGTGGTAGGTCTCGTACTGGGCCTGAAGCTGATCGGCGGGCCAGGCAGCCTCAGCCTCTCGGCGCAAGGCGCCGGCGCCTGCGCCACGCCCTCTACGGCCGCATCGGCGACGTCGTCCGCGACCGCTGCGGCGTCCACGACCGCCGCGGCCGGGACCACGCAGGCGGTGTCCGCGACCAGGCTGTCGTTGCGCCACAGAAGGCACAGGGTGACTCCGACGCCCACGCCGACCGTGGTCGCGACCGCCACTACGACCGCATCGGCCACGCCGACCGTGGCGGCCACGCCGACCACGACCGCATCGGCCACGGCAGCGCCCTGCCCGACTGCTAGCGCGACGCCGAGTGCGACCGCGACGACTCCGGTGGCGGCGGCGAATGTGAGCTGCGACATTGTCGTGCCGGCGGATCCGCTGAGCGCGGCAGGCCTGGCCACCCCGTGGCAGCTCACCGGCGCGGGCGGGATGTCACCGGCGGCGTCTGGCTGCACCATGGCCAACGCGGGGAATCTCGGGGCCTTCGTGCAGGCCACGATTCTGGACCCGGCAGCGGGAACGCTGGCGGTATACGAGCCGCTGGTGATCACGCAGGGCACCACGCCCGCGGCCGCGCCGGTCGTGCCGACGCTGCCCGCGAACGCGGTGGTCACGATTAACATCGGGTTCAACGGCACCAACCTGACGCTGGTGGGCGCTACGCCGACCGCCCTGCAGCAAGGTGCCTGCGACAACGGCCTGCCCGGGTCGATCTACGGGCAGGTGTCGTTCTGCAACGGAGTGGCCTTCTTCGCCGCGGCCAACAAGGACATCGCGGCGGGCATGCTTGCCATACCAGCCACGGGTACCTCTCCGAAGACCGGTCAGGCGTGCCCCACGACACGCAGCTTCACCATGATCGACCAGGACCAGAGCGACAACGTGACCTCGAAGTACCTGCTGAACGCGACCGGGCAGACCGCGCAGTTCAACACGGCCAACGCGGCCGCGCTGGCCGGTGCGCAAACATTGGTCAACGGCAGCGACAACGCCCTGATCAGCTTCTTCCTCGATCCGACGCTCGGCTGCACGCCGTTCATGGCGCCGGACCTGTCACAAAACGGGACGCTCAGCACCTCGCAGACCCTGGATGAGCTGTCCGCGGCCAAGAACCAGGCCGCGCCCATCGCCCTGGTGCCGGAGAACGACGAGATGACGCTGGTCAACAACGCGTTCAGCGCTACGAAGACCAACCAGTACCGAGCGGACATCGGCCAGGACCCGATCTCGGCGGCGAACGACGCGGCCGACAGCCCGGCGAACTACTGCCAGAACATGGTCAACATCCAGAGTGTGTTCCTGAACAACAACCAGGCGCTGCTGGCCACGGGCGGGTCGCCGGTCCCGGCGGTGGGCAATAACCTGTTCACCTTCCTGGCCAACCGGCTGCTCATGTCCTTCACCAACCTCAACTGCGGCAACTTCGGGCTGACCAACCCGGTGACGGTCACTCTCGACGGGAACGGCGTGGCGACCGCCGCGACGCTCAACGTCACCCAGCAGACGGCGACGAACGCCGGTGGCACAGCGGTGACGCCGACGACCGCGCCGGTGGTAACGCCGACGACGGCGCCCCCTGCAGGGCACCGGATCGGCCGCCGCCACCACGGCCTCATGAACCCGTCAGGGCAGTAAGGACCTGACGCGGAAGTTCCGGCCCTGGCGCTAAACCGGCCAGGTCAGTGAGCCACCTCCGTGGTGCGGTGCCCCCAGGAAGTCCTGGGGGCACCGCACCGCAGGTGTGTACGACATCAGTGGATACCGACAGGGCGCAGCCTTGGATGGCGCTCTTTCTGAGCCGCTCAGTAGTCACCATATGACGTGAAGTCCATTGATGTTGTCTCTTATCTCGCGGCCTCGATGCCCGAAATGAAGACTCAAAGTGATCAAGTGTGTCCACATTGTCATAATGTGAGCTGGTTCACAGAGTCCAAGGCGTATCGTCGATGATGCGCCGTAGCGGTTCGTTATGGATATAATTCGAATATCCGATCGAGTGAACTAATCGCCTCGTGTGATTTAGGCCATAGTGTCTTTCTGCCACTCTTGGGGCAGACACGTGCCGGTCTTAGGCAAGGTGGGTGGCCAACAGCACCCAGCGTGTGTGATGGTTGCGCCCCTGCAACTCGTCGCCCTGACCCGCGTCACATCCTCGCGCCGCTGCTGGCCACGATCCCCCTGGTGGCGGGCAGTGTCCCGGGTGAAAGCCGAGCGCGCGTCGCGTGCCCGACCGGAAGCTCATCTTGTCCCCCCTTCGTACCCATGCTCGTACCCATGTCAGGAAACCATCGAGAATCACATTCGCGATCGCCACGGCGACCGTGGCCACGGCGGCCGCGGTGACAGCGGGCTTCACCGTAGCGGCCAGCCCAGCCGCCCAGACGGCCCCGGTGGCCGCCGGGCAGGCGGTCAGTCACGATCAGGCGCCACTGACCAGCTACGCGACTGCTGACCGCCCACTCCAGATCTTGCAGGCCCGTGCCGTCGGCGAGCAGGTGCAGCTCATCGCCACCGAGGCGCGCCTCGTGGCTCAGCGCGCGGCAGCGCAGCGTGCAGCAGCCAGGCTGGCTGCGGCCAGGGCGGCCGCGGCGGAGGCGGCGGCGGCGAAGGCAGCGGCAGCGAAGGCAGCGGCAGCGCAAGCCGCATCCTCCGCATCCTCGGGATCGTCCGCGTCCGCTGGGTCGTCTGGATCCTCCGGAGCCTCGGTCCAGCCATCCGGCACGCCACAGCAGATAGCCCTGTCGATGCTCGGCTCGTTTGGCTGGTCGTCCGGCGAGTTCAGCTGCCTGGTCTCGCTGTGGGACAGGGAGAGCGGGTGGAACACCTACGCGAGCAACCCGAGTTCGGGCGCGTACGGCATTCCGCAGGCACTCCCTGGATCGAAGATGGCCAGCGCGGGAGCCGACTGGGCGACCAACCCGGCCACGCAGATCCGCTGGGGCCTGGGTTATATCCAGCAGGTCTACGGCTCGCCATGTGCCGCCTGGGGGCACTCGCAGTCGGTCGGCTGGTACTGACGCCGACGCTGGGCGCCAGGACGGCAGGAGCGGCGGTCTTCCCCGGATCCAGCGGGAAGACCGCCGCCGTGCTGACCGGCCCGGCCATTGCACAAAGTGAGGCGGAGGCTGCCTTTCCAGTGCTTCTCCTGCGTGTCCTCGGCTTTTTCTTTGGCCAGGCAGTGGTCACAGCTAAGCCAGTTCTCACAGCTGGTAATTGTGACAGTACGTGTTGTCAATTTGTGATCTACCCCACAGTGCTGGTCGTCTTGGCGACACAACTTTTTCCGTGGAAGCGGTTGCGTACCCCTCCCTGGGTTCTGGCAAGGTAGCGCCGATGGTGCCAGGCACTCATGTCAGCGGGTTCTGCCGTGCCAGTTTCTGCAGCTGGTATTGGCGTAAGGGCCATGAGAGGCGCTGCGTTGAGCCGCACGGGTTCTCGACTGGCGTCCAGCGTGCTTGGCCAACGAAAGGACTGCCTTGTCACAACACCGGAGGCGCAGCCCCGGAAGAAGACGGGCGTCCCGCCGTAATGGCGTTCTCTTGCCGACGGTGGCCACGGCGGTTACAGCGGTCGCTGGGATCGCTGTCACGGGCTACATGGTCGTCCTGCGGCCCGGCCACATGCCGGGCTCTGGTGCTGCCATCGCCGCCGCCGCGGTCTCCGGCAGCCGTGCGATGGCCGTCCTTGAGCAGCAGCGCCAGCAGATAATTGTCATGGATGCGGCCTCCCGCACCATGCACATGGTCGGCGTGCCCAAGGTGGCGGCGCGGCCGACCGTGCAGGCTGCCGCGGCGGGCGGCTCTACGGTTGCGGCTGGCAACTCGCCGGTTGTCAATCTCCCGCCACCCAATCCTGGCACCGCCCAGCGGATCGCCTATAACATGTTGTCCCAGTTCGGGTGGGCTCCCAGCACGTACTACAGCTGCCTGGATAACATCTGGTCCCGCGAGAGCGGGTGGAATTATCAGGCTCAGAATGCCAGCGGCGCGTTCGGAATTCCGCAGGCTCTGCCTGGATCGAAGATGGCGAGCGCCGGCGCTGACTGGGCGACGAACCCGGCCACCCAGATCAAGTGGGGTCTGGGGTATATCCAGGGGAGATACGGGGACCCTTGCCAGGCTTGGGCATACTGGCAGGCGAACGGGTTCTACTGAGCGCTGCTCAGCTTTCCTGGCCCAAGTCGTTTCCTGCCATGAGCAGGCCGCGTCCGGGCTTTGCGTAAGCCACGTTGCGTACTCAATAGGTCACTTTACGATGGCGAAAGCGGTCAGGCGACCCTGCGCTCTCACTCTTCGCCCGAGACTCTATCCGTAGTGTCAGTGGATATGCACTCAGAGTGCCACGGTGACATCCCTTACTCGCCGACGGATGTGATAATCGCCCGGTACGGCTCGATGGCCACCATTCCTGGTGTCGTGGGCGGTTCGTGACGGCGGCTAGGTTCGTGAGGGCGGCCAGTACCTCGGCTACTTACGCACGGCCCGGCGACCGTCCGGCGGACCCTCAGCGTGGACTGAACGTCCGCAGCGCCTCCTGGAAGACAGCGTGGCTCGCGGTCCGGCCTGCCATCGGCGTCGACACCTGGATCCTGTACGCCTGCCGGCCAGTCCGCCCGGGCTCCGTGAAGAGAACGTCGAGGACATCCACCCGGCCGATGCCGGGCTCCTGCCAGGTGTACTCCCACGCCGCGCCGAGGCGACCATGGAACAGCAAGGGGCGAAGCGCGACCCGGCGGTAGCCGGGGAGGCTTCCGTCCGTGAGGGCTCGCTCCTCCAGCAGGCTCGCCTCACGCGGGGCAGTGGCCGCTTCGAACGGCGAGCGATCGACCTGCATGGATGCGTGCCCCATGGGATCGACCACGTCAGTGGTAAGGCCACGAGTGCTGGTGTGCCACCCGTTCGGCACGGCCATGGTGAAGCCTGCGGTAGTGTCCGTTCCGGCCGCCGGGGCCGTGTACCAGTGGTAGCCGGATGGCAGCGAGGAGCGTCCGGAGTGTCCGATCGCCAGGCCGCCGGCCACTCCGGCACAGACAACCGCGACGGCGCCGAGCCCCGCCAGTAGCCAGCGCTGGCGCCCAGTCGCTTGGGCGCCATGCCGCCCGGCCGGGTGCCCGGCCGGGCGGGGAAAGGTGATCCCCGCGCCGAAGAGGCTAGTCCCGGCTGGCGTGTCGCTCCGGGCGGGCGGGTCGGCGGCCCGGTCCAGGTTCGCCCCCCACGGCAGGTTCACCCGCCACGGCGAGCCCGCCCGCCAGGGGAGGTTCACCCGCCAGGGCGAGTTCACCCGCGCCGGCGAGCCCGCCCGCCCCGCCATGTTCGCCGGCCGAGGCAGGGCCGCCGCGCCCGGCGGCGGGTCATTCGGCGCGGAACCGGCCTTCGCTGCGAGAGGTGGCATCCCCCGGCGCGGGCTCCCCTCCGGGGGAAAGCTCATCCATGGGGGCAGTTCATCAGCGGCTGGTGGTTGTGGCGCGGTCGGCCTCGACCCGCCTGGGCTGCCGTCCGGCAGAAACGTGCTGCTAACCGGCAGAGCCGCCGTTCCCGCTGAGCCACCGGCCGGCCGGGCCGTGGGGCCACCGTTCCCGCGGTGGCCGTCCCCGGGAAAGGGGGCCTCGTGGTCCTTGCCATTAGCGGGCCGGTTGTTCGCTGCCGGGGTCACCGCCGCGGCGAGCAGCCTGGCCGCGGTGGTCGCGTCGGGCCGGGCGGCGGGGTCCCGCCGCAGCAGCGCCTCGATGGCCGGGCCCAGCACCCCCGCCGATCGCGGCCGGGGCGCGTCCTCGTTCGCGATGCTGGACAGCACCGCGAATGAGCTTCCGCGCTGGGCGAACGGCCCCTGGCCCTCGACTGCCGCATAGAGCGTTGCGCCCAGGGACCACAGGTCGGACGCGGGTGTCGCTGGCTCACCCCGGATGCGTTCCGGGGCGGTGAAGCCGGGTGTGCCCATGACCATGCCGGCCTGGGTAAGCCCGGGATCTCCCTCCAGGGTCGCTATGCCGAAATCGGTCAGCACCGCCCGGTCGTCCGCGCCGAGCAGCACGTTGTTCGGCTTCACGTCCCGGTGCAGGATGCCCGCCTCATGCGCGGTGGCGAGCGCGCCGAGCAGCCGCATCCCGACGTCGGCCGCCCGGAGCGGCGGCAGTGGCCCATCCTGGGCCAGGATTTCCTCCAGGGACCGCGCCTGCACAAGCTCCATCACGATCCAGGGGCTGCCGTCCGCCTCGACCACGTCGAAGATGGTAACCACGGCCGGGTGGTTCAGCCGGGCGGCGGTTCTGGCCTCGCGCAACGTGCGTTCATAGCGGACCCGCATGTCCTCAGGGGTGCTGGCCCCCCGCAGGAGTACCTCCTTGACGGCGACGTCCCGCGCCAGGAGCGCATCCCTGGCCCGCCAGACGGTGCCCATGGCGCCCCGTCCGATCGGGTCCTGAAGGTAATAGCGCCCGGCGACCACCCGCCCCGTCCCGGCCGCAACGTGCATGGCGGGGACGATACACGCCGTAGCCATCAAGATTCCTGTGAAGCGGTTGTGAATAGAGGGAGTGTCGCGGCTATTTTGCGTCCCTGCAGCTACTGGCGTTTCATGATCCCGGGGCGATGGTGAGCAGCGTGGGCTCCGGCGAAGGCGCGAAGAAGTCGTGTCCCTTGTCGTCCACGATGACGAACGCGGGGAAGTCGCGGACCTCGATCTTCCAGACCGCCTCCATGCCGAGTTCGGGGTACTCGAGCACCTCGACCTTGGTGATGCAGTCCTGGGCGAGCTTGGCCGCGGCGCCGCCGATCGACCCCAGGTAGAAGCCCCCGTGCGCGGCGCACGCCGCGGTCACGGCGGGAGACCGGTTCCCCTTGGCCAGCATGACCAGCGACCCGCCCGCGGCCTGGAACTGGTCGACGTAGGAGTCCATCCGCCCGGCCGTCGTGGGACCGAACGAGCCGGACGCGTAGCCCTGCGGGGTCTTGGCCGGCCCGGCGTAGTAGACCGCGTGATCGACCAGGTAGCGCGGCATGGGCTCGCCAGCCGCCAGCCGCTCCGCGATCTTCGCATGGGCGATGTCGCGCGCGACCACGAGCGGCCCGGTCAGCGACAGCCGGGTGGCCACCGGGTGCTTGGACAGTTCCGCGCGGATCTCGCTCATTGGCCGGGTCAGGTCGATCCGCACCACGTCGTCAACGCCGAGATCGGAGTCTGTGGTCTCCGGCAGGTAGGCCGCCGGATCGGTCTCCAGCCGCTCCAGGAACACGCCGTCGCGCGTGATCTTGGCCAGTGCCTGCCGGTCGGCAGAGCAGGACACCGCGATCGCGACCGGGCACGACGCCCCGTGCCGGGGCAGCCGGATCACCCGCACATCGTGGCAGAAGTACTTGCCGCCGAACTGCGCGCCGATGCCGATCCGCCGGGTGATGCCCAGCACTTGCTGCTCAAGCTCCAGATCGCGGAATCCGTGCCCGGCCGCGGAGCCCGCACGGGGAAGCGTGTCCAGGTACCGCGCGGACGCGTACTTGGCCGTCTTCAGCGCGTACTCGGCGCTGGTGCCGCCGATCACGATGGCCAGATGGTAGGGCGGGCATGCAGCCGTTCCCAGCGAGCGGATCTTCTCCTCCAGGAAGGCGAGCATCGAGTCCGGGTTTAGCACCGCCTTGGTCTGCTGGTACAGGTACGACTTGTTGGCCGATCCGCCGCCCTTGGCCATGAACAGGAACTTGTACTGTCCGCCTCCGGTGGCGTAGATCTCGATCTGCGCGGGCAGGTTCGTCCCGGTGTTGCGCTCCTCCCACATGGTCAGCGGAGCGAGCTGCGAGTACCGCAGGTTCAGCTGTGTGTACGCGTCGTAGACGCCTCGCGCCAGGTACTCCTCGTCGCGCTCGTCGGTGAGCACCTGCCCGCCCCGCTTGCCCATCACGATCGCTGTGCCGGTGTCCTGGCACATCGGCAGCACCCCGCCGGCCGCGATGCACGCGTTCTTGAGCAGGTCGCCCGCGACGAACCGGTCGTTACCGCTAGCCTCAGGGTCGTCCAGGATGGCCCGTAGCTGGCGCAGGTGGGCAGGCCGCAACAGGTGGGCGATATCCCGCATCGCCTCCCGGGCGAGCACGCTGAGCACCCCAGGTTCCACCTCAAGAAATTCCTTCCCGAACGAAACCCGCCTCCTGATCCCGTCCTCCGTCAGGAGCCGGTACTCCGTCGCGTCCGGGCCCAGCGGGAGCAGGTCGGTATAGGTGAACTCGGGCATGGTGGCAAGTCCTCGGGGTGCGTGGCTGAGGGATTCTCCCATCGTAGATCGCTCGCGGCCGGGCGGATTCCGGGACGGCCAGGTCCGCATGCCGGCGCCGCGGGCGGGTAGTTGTGGCCCCGTCAGGCCTGGCAGAGTGCGCGGGTCCGGGGCAGGAGGAGGACATCCATGAGTATCCCAGGCAGCGACGGCCGTGCCATCAGGCTGGACGAGGCTTCGCGTCAGCTGGAACTGGCGGTGCACGACGCGCAGGTCGCCTACGACTGCATAGCGCTCGGTAACCTCGACCGCGCGCACACCAACGCGATCACCGCGCGGGCGGCCGCGGACGCGGCTGAAGTCATGCTGCGCGCCGCCGTTGGCGGGGCCGATGTTGCCTTTGGCGCCGCGCCTGACCGGGTGGTCGACGCCGGGCCCGACGCGGCCTTCGAGGCGTTCGCGCCCAGAGGTGACGAGACTTTCGACGGCGGGGCTCACGAAGCCCGCTGACCGCCGAGCTGCTCGGGCTGCAATGCCGGGCCTGTGGGCGATCGTTATCAGTTAAGATTTCCGCTGCGGTCCAGAGTCCCGGCTAGCCGCGCCGCTCGGCCTCGTGCTGCGCCTCCTGGCGCGTTGCCTCGCCGCCAATCTCGGCGGCGACCTCGACGGCCAGCTCGGGGCTGGCCCCGATGGCGGCTTCGGCGACCACCTCAGCGGGTCCGGCAGTCCCGGCGGTGGCCCCGGCGACCGCGTGCTCATCGTGGACGTACCGGCCGCCGCGCAGCAGCGAGGCGCCGGCCGCGATCACCAGCAGCGCGATCGCCATGCTGAAGACGATCACCAGGCCGTGATGGAACGGCCCCGAGATCAGGTGCGGGAAGAACTGCTTGCCAGTCAGCGTGGCCGCACTGTGGGCCGGCAGCTTGCTGAGCACCCCGGTGGGGGCCAGCAGTTGGTGGATCGGGTTATAGCCGAGGAAGGCGGCGAACAGGCTGGCGACCGGCGGGATCTGCCCGATCTGATGGGCCAGGGCGAATGGCACGCCCTGCGATGTCAGGCCCTTGGTCAGCGTGGTTGGCAGCGTGCTGGCCAGCCCGGCGATCATCAGCGAGAAGAAGATGCCGATGGACAGCACGAAGCCCGAGTTCTGGAAGGTGGCCAGCATCCCCGAGGCCGCACCTCGCTGCCGGGCCGGCACGCTGTTCATGATCGCAGCCGCGTTCGGCGCCGAGAACAGGCCCATCCCGGCCCCGGAAATGAAGATGAGGACGCCGAAGTCCAGGTACCTGAAGTCCGTCGGCAGCACCAGCAGTCCAGCGAACGCGGCCGCGGACACCAGCAAGCCCCCGGAGGCGAAGGCGCGGGCCCCGTGCTTGTCCGACAGCCAGCCGGAGACCGGCCCGGCGACGACGAACCCGAAGGTGAGCGGCAGCAGGTAGATCCCGGACCACAGCGGGGTGTCCTTGTAGTTGTAGCCGTGCAACACGAGCCAGATGCCCTGAAGCCAGATGATCAGCATGAACTGCAGGCCACCCCGGGCAATCGAGGCCAGCAGGGTGGCCGCGTTCCCGGCCGCGAAGGCACGGATACGAAGCAGTTTGAGGTCGAACATGGGCTGGCTGACCCGCGTCTCGATGAAGCAGAACGTGATCAGCAGCGCAACGCCGCCGATCAGCCCGGTCAGCACCACCGGGCTGGTCCAGCCCATCACGTGGCCGCCGTAGGGCTGGATGCCGTAGGTAATACCGGTCAGCAGGCCGATCAGGCCGACCCCGAAGGTGATGTTGCCCAGCCAGTCAATCCGCGAACTGGTCCGGATGCCGATCTCACGCAGGCTGAAGTAGGACCAGATGGCCCCCCCGACCCCGATCGGCACCGAGACGATGAACACCAGGCGCCAGTTGATCGCGGCCAGTACGCCGCCCAGGATCAGGCCGATGAACGAACCGGAGATGCCCGCGACCTGGTTGATTCCCATGGCCGTGCCGCGCTGGTCCGCGGGGAACGCGTCGGTCAGGATCGCGGGGGAGTTGGCCATCAGCATCGCGCCGCCGGTGGCCTGCACGATCCGGAAACCGATCAGCCAGAGCGCTCCTTGAGCGCCGCGGGCGGGGTCGAATGGCAGCGCCAGCGCGCCCAGCGCGAAGACCGTGAAACCCAGGTTGTACATCCGCACGCGGCCATAGATGTCGCCCAGCCGTCCCAGCGTCACCACCAGCACAGCGGACACCACCAGGTATCCCATCAGCATCCAGAGCAGGTAGCTCACGTTGCCGGGGGTCAGCGGGTCGAGGTGGATGCCGCGGAAGATCGCGGGCAGGGCAATGATCACGATGGAGGCGTTGACCGTCGCGGCCAGCATGCCGAGCGTGGTATTCGACAGGGCCAGCCACTTGTAATGGTCGCCGGGGCGGCCTCGCTGACCCGGGACCGCGGTCCCCTGAGCCCCTGCGGCCCCCCCGTTCAGGCCGGTGTCGGTGTGCCCGCCTGGCCCGTTCGCCCCGGGTCCTTGCGGCTGCCCGTCCACGGACTTGCCCACGTGGCAGTTCTTCCCCTCGCGTCCACCGATACTTGCTATCAGCAAACTAACCTATCAGCAAACTAAAAGAGGCCGGCGGTCGCTGCCCAACCGCGGCGTGGCCGTCGGCAGCGGCCAGCGCCGCCAGGTCGGCCTGTGCGAGCCGGACGGGCGCGGCGCTGCCTGGACTGAGGAGCGCGCCCGCGAGCCAAAGGGGCGCGGTGGTGCCTGGACTGAGGAGCGCGCCCGCGAGCCGGAGGGGCGCGGTGGTGCCTGGACTGAGGAGCGAGGAACGAGTGACGAGGGAAGGCGCCGCCCTCAGGCGCCCCGGAGGCGAGCGGGAAAACAGAGCACGAGCGACGAGGGAAGGCGCCGCCGTGAAGGGGGAAGGGGAGGCGGGCGGGGCCCCGGAGGCAAGCGGGAAAACAGAGCACGCGCGGTCACGCGGGCGCGGTACCGGCTTCGGCCTCCGCCGCGGTCCCGGCATCGTCGGCCGGGCCCAGCACGGGCCTCGGATCGAAGCCGCGGGCCAGGGCGACGATGACCGCGGTGAGCACTAGCGGCGCGGCATATGCGGCCCGCCAGCCCGCGGAGCCGCCGACGCCGCCTGCGATCCCCCCCGCGAGCGCGGCGCCGAGCACGAAGCCGATGTAATTGAACACGTTGACCCGGGAGATGGCGATGCCTGACCCGGTCGGGTCGAGTTTTGACGTGGCCGAAAAGCACTGCGGTGGCACCACGCAGAAGCCGAGCCCGGTCAGCGCGAACGCGCCGATCGCCAGGTACGCCGACGGCGCCAGCACCACGCAGAGCAGCCCCACGGCGGCGACCAGGGCGCCGGCCCGCACCACGGCCGCTGCGCCGAACCGCCGCACGGTGTGGTCGCCGATGGCCCGGCCCGCCATCATCGTCGCCTGGTAGGCGGCGAAGGCCAGGGGAAGCACCGCTTTACCGCCATGCTGGACCTTGTCCATGTACACCGAGCTGAAGTTCGAGACCGCGGCGTCCCCGATGTACATGCAGCCCATGGCGATGCCGATCAGGATGATCGGCCGCCACGCGATCGTGATGCCCGCCTTCTTGGCCGCGGCCTCCGACACCGGTGCCAGGTCCTCGGACTTGCCGAACAAGGCCCGCCCGCTGATCAGTGACGCGGCGAGGCCGCCCGCCGCGGCGATGCTGAACGCGACACCCAGTGAGAGCCCGAGCTTGCCCGCGGCCGCGTTCCAGAGCCCGCCGAGGATCCCGGCCATGCTCCAGAAGCCGTAGAACGCGGTGATGATGCTGTATCCGTAACGCTTCTCGGTGATCGCGCCCTGCATGTTCATGGTCGCGTCCACGACCCCGACGAGCAGCCCGAACACGGCGACCGCCGCATACAGTTCGCCGAGCGTGCTGGCGAACCCGATGGCCGGGAGGGTGAGGCAGACCAGCGGCTGTGCGACGCGCAGCACGATGGCGCTGCCGAGCCTGGCCGCCAGCGGGCCGGCCGCTACGCTGCCCACCCCGGCGATCACCGGGACGATCAGGAGCACGATGGTGAGCTGCCCGTTGGACAGGTGGAACTTGTCCTGGAGCACCGATACCCGGGTCACCACCACGGCGAAGCAGAGGCCCTGGACGAAGTACGCCGTGGCGGTGGCCACCCGGCCCCGGCGGTCGCGCTCGCCCCGGGGGCCTGCGCCGTCACGGTTCATTGCCGCTCCCTGGTCTCACGAGGCCGGCCGCGTCCAGCCGGCGGGAGGCCGGAGGTGTCCGCGTCAGGCTAGGGATCAGGCCCGCCGGCGTCAAGGCCGGATATCTTCATGGGGTGAGTTCCCGTCCGGCCCCGCGTAACCTGCGAGCTTCCGATGCTGATCGGGAGCGCGTGGTGGTGGCGCTCTCTGAGGCTGCGGGTGACGGCAGGCTCACCCTGGACGAACATGCTGAACGTGTCCAGCGGGCTTATGCCGCCCGCACGCTGGGCGATCTGGCGGTGCTCACCAGCGACCTGGCGGCACCGGCCGCGCAACCGCTGCGCCTGGACAGCTCACGGGCGGTGAGCGCGTTCTTCAGCCGGGAGCGGCGGGACGGGCGGTGGGTGGTCCCGGACCGGCTGGCCGTGACCGCCGTGGCCGGCCAGGTGGTGCTCGACCTCAGGGAAGCGCTGCTCCAGGGCAGCCGCACGATCGTCTACGCGACCGCGATCGGCGGCCAGGTGCACGTGCTCGTCCCGGAGGGGGTCGCCGTGGTCTTCGGCAGCATGACCGGCCGCCGCGCCGCCGACGGGGCCTCGCAGCCGCCCGTACCGCCGGCACCCGGTGTGCCCGTGATCGAGCTGCGCACCTTCGTCGTCGGGGGCCGGGTCCACGTTCGCACGCCCCAGCCTCGCCGCCGCGGCCTGTTCCCGCGCCGCCGTCTATAGGCCGGTCTGGGCGGTAAGCCGCCCAGAGTTCACGGCTGCTTCGAAGGCCTCGTAGTCCCGCTCGTTCTGGTCGGCGTAGCGGGAAGAAAAGTCCGCGATCGCTCGGTCGAAAGCATCCCCCTTGCCCAGATAGGAGGCGATCGCGATCCGGTCGCCCCAGCGGGCGTGCGCGCGGGCGAGCGTCGCACCGCAGATACGCGCGTAGAGGGTGGCTCCCGGCGCGAGCAGGTTGTCGACGTCCGCGCCGCCCTTCCAGTCGTGGAATTGCCGGACGTAGTAGTCGCGGGTGACGCCGTCGAGCCCCTTGATGCCGACCCAGCCCAGGAAGATGTCGGTCGCCGCCTGCATCAGGCGCTGCCCCGCCACCACCCGCTCGCCGTGATGCCGGTAGGTGCTCATGCCCACGAACCGCTCGAGCACGGAGGCTTGCGCCTCCTTGATCTGCAGGAAGAGCGGGTCGTTGTGGTCGCGGCCCAGCATCAGCATGATGTAGCAGCGGGTCCCGACACTGCCGACGCCCACCATTTTGTAGGCCGCGTGGACGTATTGGAATTCCTCGATCGGGTGGTGGTGGTGCCCGAGCGTACGCCGGTAGGCGCTGAGCCCTTTCTTGATCAGCTCCTCGGTATTCTCCCATTCCGACCCCGGCATGATGATGTCCTCGATCGGCACGATCAGTGGCGGGTCGGCGACGATCCGCAGCTCGCCCTCGACCTCGTCCGCGCGTTTGGCGAACACTCGTGTGCTATCCCGGGTGTGGGCCTGTTGCACGTCACGCTCGAAAGCCCGGGCCTCCCTCTTGCTGACCCGTTTGACGCGCGTCTCCTGGCGCACCAGGTTGAGCAGCACCCCGGCCTCGAGCTGGTCATACCACGCGCCCAGGGTCGCCATCCCGGCGGCCTGGCGCATGCGGTCCCGGTACTCGGCGACCCCGGCCATCACGACCGCGCGCCGGCTGGCCGGGGGAAAGCCGCGGTCACGTCCCATGACCTCGAAGCTGGCCGCGAGGCGTTTAACGTCCCACTCCCACGGGCCCGGGAGGGTCTCGTCGAAATCGTTGATGTCGAAGATCATCTGGCGCTCGGGGGTCCCGAACAGGCCGAAGTTCGACAGGTGCGCGTCACCGCACAGCTGGACAGTCACCCCCGACACGGGGGTGGCGGCCAGGTCGGCGGCCATGATCAGCGCGGCGCCCCGGTAGAACGTGAACGGCGAGACCAGCATCCGCCCGTACCGGATCGGGACCAGGTGAGGTACCCGTGATTCCCCCTGCTCCTCAAGCAGGGCAATCGGGTCTGGACGGTCGGGTGCGGGTGCCCACTGGCCGTGGCTCGATCGTGGCGCCTCACCGCGAGCAGTCCGGCCCCTGGCCACCCGCTCGTCCACCGTCAGGTGCGCCCGCCTCCATGACGACGCGAACGGTGCGGTCCGTGCCCCGGTCGTTCCGGCCAGCGTGGTTCCGGCCGGGTGTGCGCTTGCGGCCATGCTGGCCTCCGGTCGTGCCGTTTTCCCTGCGAAACGATGTCCTGACTCAGCTCAGCGAACCAGGCCGCATGATCCGCGGCAAGACCGGGGTCAGTTGGTGCCGTCAAAGTTGACCGAACTGTAGGCGCGCAGCTTCCAGAGCTGGTGCTCGCTCTGAATGGTCCGGATAGTGCCCGATCGCGCCCTCATGACCAGCGAGTGAGTAGTAGCGCCGCCGGCCCGGTACCGGACACCGGCCAGCAGTTCGCCGTCGGTGATGCCGGTGGCCGCGAAGAACGCGTCTTCCGAGGTGACCAGGTCGTCCGTGGTGAGCACGTGCTTGAGATCGTGCCCCGCGGCCAGGGCGCGGTTGTGCTCGGCCTCGTCGCGCGGTGCCAGCCGGCCCTGGATGATCCCGCCCAGGCACTTGATCGCACACGCGGCGATGATGCCTTCCGGGGTGCCGCCCACGCCGAGCAGCAGATCGATCCCGGTACCTTCCCTGGCGGCCATGATGGCCCCGGCCACGTCGCCGTCCGTGATGAGCTTGATCCGGGCGCCCGCGGCCCTGACTTCCTCGATGAGCTTGGCGTGCCGCGGCCGGTCCAGGATGACGACCGTGACGTCCTGCGGCGAGCCCCCTTTGGCCCGGGCGACCGCGGCGACGTTGTCCCCGGCCGGCGCCTCGATGTCCACCATATCCGCCGCCGCTGGACCAGTGACCAGCTTGGACATGTAGAAGACGGCTGACGGGTCATACATCGAACCTCGTGCGCTGACAGCCAGCACCGAGATTCCGTTAGGCATGCCGTTCGCCGTGAGGCGAGTACCGTCGATCGGGTCCACGGCCACATCACACAGGGGGCCGGTGCCGTCGCCGACCTGCTCGCCGTTGTACAGCATGGGGGCGTGGTCCTTCTCGCCCTCGCCGATGACCACGACGCCGTTCATCGACACCGTGTTGATCAGCAGGCGCATGGCGTGCACGGCGGCCGCGTCAGCGCCGTTCTTGTCGCCGCGGCCTACCCAGCGCGCGGCGGCCATCGCTCCGGCCTCGGTGACCCTGGCGAGTTCCAGTGCCAGGTTCCGGTCGGGCGCCCGCCGGCCGGGCTCGGGGGTGACGACCTCGCCGGATTCGGTGCCGCTCGCCGGGTTCTCGGTCATGACAGGAGTACCTTCCCTGGGTGGCCGTACGGCGAACTCGCGTACCTTACGGGCAGGCGTAGCCTTGTCCCCTGGAGCAGCCGACTGCGAGGAGCGCTGCGCAAGCGTATGACGACTAACATCCCTGAGCCTATCGTGCGGGCATCTGAACGCGGCGCCGCGACCCGCGCCGCGCTCATGGCCGCTGCCCGTGATGTCTTCACGTCGGTCGGCTACGCCCAGGCTGGGGTGACGGACGTCGTGGCCCGCGCCGGCGCCAGCGTCGGCAGCCTCTACCATCACTTCACCGGCAAGGCCGACCTGTACTTCACCTTGTTCGAGGACTTCCACCAGAGTCAGGCGCAGCGGGCCCGCCGGGCCGTGCGGGGGGCGCGGGACGCCGGGGTGACCGAACCCAAGCAACTGTTCCTCGCCGGCGCCCGGGCCTACCTGGACGGATGCGTCGAGGAACGCGAACTGGCCCGGCTGTTCGTGCGCGGGGACGGGCCGCCCGGGTTCGACCTGCTGATGCGGCAGCGGCTGCGGGAGTGGGCGGACAAGAACGCCGACTTCTTCGCGCGCAGCGCGGAGCCGCTGGACGAGGCACTCGCCGTGGTGATGACCGGTGCGCTGATGCTGGCGGTGGCCGAGGTCTCGCTCGGCGAGGATGCCGCGCACGCGGAACGCCTGGCCGACGGGGTGCTGCAGGTCCTGTCCGGGATCGGCCGCCCGCCCACCGGCTAACTGTGCGTACTCGTTATCGGTGAGCGTTGTGCCCCGCGCGGGGCACAATGCTCACTGGGCTTGATTTCAAGCTAGAAAGGCGCGGGGGTGTCGCCCTGGTCGGCCTTGCGGTCGGCGACTGCCGCGGCGAGCCGTGCCCGGGCGCCTTCGAGCCACTCCTCGCAGATCGCGGCGAGCCGCTCGCCGCGTTCCCAGAGGTCGAGCGACTGCTCCAGGGTCAGCCCGCCTGCCTCAAGCCGCTTGACCACGTCGGTGAGCTCGTCACGGGCCTTCTCGTACGGAAGCCGGTCGCCCTGGTCGCTGCCGGGCCGGTCCGGCCCGGATGTGTTCCTCGCCCCCTTGGGCCTGGGCGCTGCATCGTGCTCAGCGGTCACGGCCTCAACCTAGCCGGCCAGCCCTACCGGGCGGCGCTGATGGGATGTGGCGCTGGAAGTGCCCGGGGCGGGGCAGCCGGCTTCGGGTTCAGGGTGGCTTGCACGGCGGCCGCCACCATCCCGGCGTAGAGCGCGGCACCGGACGGGCGCGGATGCACGTTGTCGTCCCACAGCAGGTCGGTGTGGTGCTCGATGGCCGAATACCAGTTGGCCAGGACAACGTTGGCATCCGCGCGGGCGGCCACGGCGAGCACCTGGTTGTCAGCTCTCTGCCATGGCCGGGGCACGAAGGTGTCGATGAGCACCAGCGTGCGGTGCGGGCCGATCATCGAGACCAGCTGGCGGATCTGCCCGGTGGTGACGGTGCCATTGGTGCCGAGGCCTACCACCACCACCGGGCGGAGCGTGCCGCTGTCGGCCAGGTGATGCACCAGCGCGAGACCCGCGCTCATCTGGCGGCTGACCTGGGCGTTGATGTATATGCCAGGGAGTTTTGCCTGCAACTGCGATGCAGCCGAGAGCATGACGGAGTCGCCAATGGCGGTGACCATCGAGCCGGGAACCTTCCGCCGGTCGGCGGGGTGCACGCCGCGCCCGGGACTTCCCCGGGCCGGCTGCCGGGTGCTCGCCCGGGTCGGCGTGGGTGCCGGGCGGCCCGCGGCGGCCCGCGGCGCCGCGACCGTCGCCTCGTGCTTGACCTGCGTGGCCGCGCTGACCTGCGCCCCGTGCGTGATCTGCTGCTGCAAGCCGCCTGAAGCCGGAGCGTTCAGCACCCCGTAACCCGCGGTGCAGGCCACGCTGAGCGCCGCGACCACGAACACCGCGGGGAAAGCACGGGGGGGTGACTGCCGCGCGGTGGCGACCGACTCGGCCACGACCCGGTAACGGGCGAGGACAGTCGCCCGGAAACCGTTCTGGATAATGGGCTGTTCTATCCATCGCCAGGAGGCTGCGGCCAGCGTGATCGCCACCGCCGTCTCAATCAGCCAGATTCCCACGCTGGTCGAAGCCGGCCCGGTGACCGCTGCCGCCAGCGCGATGACTGGCCAATGCCACAGGTAGATGCCATATGAGCGGACACCCACCCAGCGCAACGGCGCCCAGCTCAGCATGGTGGCGACCGACCCGGGGGTGGCGGCCGCCAGCACCAGGCCCCCCGCGGCCAGTGCCGCGATGAACAGCCCGGCCGGGTAGAGGACGGGGTCCGAACCGGAGAAGTGGCCCATCGCCCAGGCGAGCACGACGATCCCGGTCAGGCCCGCGATGTCAGCGCGCGTCGCGTCCTCGCGCCGCGCCGTCCGCAATTGCCGCAGCGGCCAGGCCAGGGCCAGCGCAGCGCCGATGAGCAGCGCGGACGCGTGGGTGTCCGTGCCGTAGTAGACCCGGGAGGGATCCTGGCCAGCCACGTAGATGGCGGCCATGGCCACCGCTGATCCCGCCGCTGCCAGCCAGGCCATGGCGACCCGCAGCCGCCGGGTCTGGCCGGCCAGCAGCACCGTGACCAGGATCAGCGGCCACGCCAGGTAGAACTGCTCCTCGATGGCGAGCGACCACAGGTGCTGCAACGGAGGCAGCGGCCCGAAGCCAGCGAAGTACGACTGGTGCTGAGCCGCCTGCCACCAGTTGCTTGAATACGTCACGGCGGCCAGCAGCGCCGGCCGGAGCGCACCGAGCTGGCCTGGCTCGATCACGGCCACGGCAGCTGTCACGGTAACCAGCACGACGGCCAGAGCGGGGAGCAGCCTGCGGGCCCGCCGCACCCAGAAGCCGCGCAGGTCAAGCCGCCCACGGCGGTCCCATTGAGCGACGAGCAGATCGGTTATCAGGTATCCACTGAGGACAAAGAAGACATCAACCCCGAGAAACCCACCAGGAAACGCCGCGAATTGCTCATGAAAGACCAAGACAGATAGCACCGCCAGGGCCCGGACGCCATCCAGCCCCGGCACCCGCGCCTGCCCGCGGCCGGATGCACGCAGGCCCGTGCGCTTGTTCGTGTGCGCGACGGCCTTGCTAGGTCCTTCCGGCACGATCTGCGCTCGCACTCTGCTGATCCCCCCCGGCTCACAGCAATGTTCTGTTCTTCGCCACTTCGGTGCGAGAAGAAACGCGTGGCATGTAATGGGGAAGATATTTTTAGGCGCCCGGAGGAGTAGCTTGGGTCGACCCGGTGCGATCAGTCGTTTCTGTCACCACAGTGAGCTGGTCCTCCGCGAACCGGACGCTCAGCCTCTCGCCCTCCTCTACCTGTGCGGCCGTGCGCACCACCGTACCGTCCGCCCGCTGAACAATCGCGTAGCCACGGCGCAGTGTCGTCGCGGGCGAGAGAGACAGCAGCCGGCCCCGCGTGTGGGTCACGTCATCATGGGCCCGGTCCAGCCGGGCGGACAGGCAGCGGTGTGCGCGTTCCGCCAGTGCGAGCACCTGCTCCTGACGGCGCTCGACCTCACGGAGCGGAGCGGCGAGCGCGGGCCTGGACCGCTGGCCGGCCAGCCACGACGACTCGCGGTCCAGCCGGCCGGCCAGGCACCTGCGGGCCCGGCCGCGCAACTGGGCGATGAGCGCCAACTGTTCGGCGACGTCGGGGACAACCCGCCGGGCCGCGTCGGTGGGGGTGGACGCGCGGACGTCGGCGACGTAGTCGAGTAGTGGTGTGTCCTGCTCGTGCCCGATGGCGCTGACCACGGGAGTCCGGCAGGCCGCCACGGCGCGGACGAGCGATTCGTCGGAGAACGGCAGCAGGTCCTCGATCGACCCGCCGCCGCGGGCAATGATGATCACCTCAACAGCCGGGTTCGCGTCGAGACGCTGCAGCGCGTCGATGACCTCCGCTACTGCGTACCCACCCTGCACCGCGACCTGCTCCACCCGGAACCGCACGGCGGGCCAGCGCCGGGCGGCGTTGCGGAGCACGTCGCGTTCCGCGGCCGAATCCCGTCCGCAGATCAGGCCGATCTCTGCGGGCAGGAAGGGCAGCGGGCGCTTGCGCTCTGCGCCGAAAAGACCCTCCGCCGCCAGGGCGCGCCGCAGCCGTTCCAGCCGGGCGAGCAGCTCACCGATGCCAACGGCGCGGATCTCGACCGCGGCCAGAGAAAACGATCCCTTAGCCGCGTTGAAGTCAGGCTTGGCCCAGACCAGGACCCGTGCCCCTTCAGCGGGCGGAGGGTCCGATACGTCGAGAACGGTGCGCGGGCAGATCACCCTGACCGACACCGCGGCGAGAGGGTCGCGCAGGGTGAGGAAAACGGTGCCGCCGCGCCTGGTGAGTTCGGCGATCTGTCCTTCGACCCAGATCCGCCCCAGACGCCCGACCCACTCACCGACCAGGCGCATGACGGTTCGGACGGGGACAGGGGAGTCGGCCGAGGTCTCAAGCGCCATGGTGACAGGTCATCGGCTGCCAGTGGTGGATCGTCCGGTGGTGGATCGTCGTTCAGTTGCCTTCCTGCTCAAGCTTGGCCAGGCGGCGCTCGAACATGGTGATCACCGCTGGCCTGCCCTCGGTGGCCTTCTCGTATTCGAGCAGGAGGCTGATCTGGGAGGGGCTCAGGACCCTCAGCCGGGCCCGAAGCGAGGCGATGGTCAGCTCATCATAGTTGGACAGTGGCAGCGCGCCCGGCTCCGTTGCGGCTGGGGTCTGCGCGGCCATGGGCGCCTCCGGGGCTGGCTGGGCCGGCGGGGCTGGCGCCTCGGAGACGGCGGGGGTTTCCGTGACCTCCGTCACCTGCTCGGCCGGGGCCTGCTCCGCGGGGGCTTGCTCCGCGGGGGCTTGCTCCGCGGGGGGCGCGTGTGAGCCTGGTGCGGTGATATCCGGGGCCGGCCGCGCGCTCGCCGCGGGTTCGGCCGCCTCGTCATCCCGGGAGATCAGCCTGACGTTCCCCGTTTCGTCCAGCGATCGCCGGCGGGCGCTATCCGGCTCGGACTGCGGCTCCGCTGGCGCGGTGGAGGACGCTGCTGCGGGCTCGGTGGGGGGAGCCTCGCGGGGCGGAGCGGTGGCCGCGGTCGTGGTCGTGGTCGAACCAGAGACTTGCTCGACCGCCCGGTTCCTGATTTTGTCGGCCACGAGCAGCACCTGGCCGATCCCTGCGAAGACGGCCCGCAGCGCTTGTGCCGGGACCTCTTTAATACGCTCGTTGACCTGCGGCAAAGGCATCTGCGATCGTTCTCCCTCGGGTCTATTCCCTTGCGCCTTGCGTGGCCGGGGGGCCCCAGCCGGGCCCGGGAGCGTGTCCTTGCGGGGGTGCGCAGGCGCCTGGAGACCATTGTCGTCTCCGGCCATGGTGCCGCAAAACCGGGCCGGACGGCAGTCGGACCAGAAAGGACAGGTTATCCGCCGGTCCGGGGCCAGAGTGCGGTGCCAGAACCGGGCCCGGACCGGCTCAACTACGATGGGGACATGCCCGTGAAGATCCGACGTGTCCTGCTCGCCAAGCCGCGCGGCTACTGCGCGGGCGTTGACCGTGCCGTGCAGTCCGTCGAGATAGCGCTCGAACGCTACGGGGCGCCCGTCTACGTACGCAAGCAGATCGTGCACAACATCCACGTCGTGCAGGACTTGGAAGAGCGCGGGGCGATCTTCGTGGAGGAGGCCGACGAAGTGCCGGAAGGCGCGGTGGTCGTCTTCTCCGCACATGGCGTCGCGCCGGAGGTCCGCGAGGATGCCAAGCGCCGTGACCTGCGTACCATCGATGCCACCTGCCCGCTCGTCACCAAGGTGCACAACGAAGCCAGGCGTTTCGCCCTCCACGACTACGACATCCTCCTCATCGGACATGAGGGTCATGAGGAAGTCGTCGGTACGACCGGGGAGGCGCCGTCCCGCATCCATCTGGTCGACGGTCCTGAGGGGGGCGCCGACCTCCAGGTCCGCGACCCGTCCAGGGTGGCCTGGCTTTCTCAGACGACGCTCTCCGTCGATGAGACCAATCAGACGGTGGCCGCGCTGCGTGAGCGGTTCCCGCTGCTGGCCGACCCGCCGAGCGATGACATCTGCTACGCGACGCAGAACCGCCAGGCGGCCGTGAAGAAGATCGCCAGCGAGTCGGACGTGGTCATCGTGGTTGGCTCGCGCAACTCATCCAACTCGGTGCGTCTTGTCGAGGTGGCCCTGGACGCGGGCGCGGCCGCCGCCTATCTGGTTGACGACGCCATGGCCGTCGAACAGAGCTGGCTGGATGGCGCGGACACGGTCGGCGTGACAAGCGGTGCCTCAGTCCCCGAAGACCTCGTCTCCGGTGTGCTGGACCGTCTCGCCGACTACGGGTTCGGCAGCGTCGAGGAGGTCGAGGCGGTCGAGGAGCACCTCCAGTTCGCCCTCCCGCCTGAGCTGCGCCGCGCGGCACCCCGCGAGCCCTAGGGGATTTAGGGCGTCTCCCCGGAGTCGGCGCGAGGACGAGCATGGCCGCTGGGGCGCGTGTTCCCGGTTGGCTGTGCCCGATCGGCCGGCAGATCCCCCCGCGCCTCCCGGCGCAACTCGCTGACGCACCGCGGCAGCCCGCGAAAGCACGCGATGATCAGGGATATGACGACGCCGGCCAACAGCCACGGCGCGACGTTCGCCAGCGTCAGGGTGGTCCCTTCGGCGACGGAGACGAGCGCGTTGCCTGTGGAGGTCAGCGCCTTGACGACGAGCAGCGCGCAGAAGAAGAGAACGGGCGGGCTGACTACCACGCTCAGCAGGTCGCGGGGCTTGGTCCGCCCTGCGGCGGCCACGCAGCCGAGCACGAAGACGGTGCCCGCGAGCGGGCTCCAGTGCAGCCAGGAGGCGAGCAGGATGCCGAGGAAGAAAACGACGAACATGCCCAGAATTGCGCCGCGTCCGGTGAGCAGCGCTCCCCAGCGCTGATCGGCGGACGCCTTGCGGTCCGGGCCGGCGTCCTGCTCCCGCGCGCGGGGCCCACTCGGCGCCTCGTCCTGAGGCTGTCCGCCGAGCACGATCCGGCGCCGTGACCAGGTGCTTCCGGGGCTGCCCGGTGGGCTGGTGTGGCCTCCTCCAGGCCCGCGAGCGGGCCAGGTTCCTTCCTGCCGTGGCTGGGACATGCTCTGCTTCTCCCTCCCTCCGATCCGGCCGGCGACACCCGCCGCCACGCTACCCGGCCCCCTGGGCCGGACGAGCGAGCGGTCGATGTCGTTGCTGGCCATGGGCAGTAGGCCGCCTGGCGAAGCTACCGCGCCGCAACGGCATGGCTGGGCGCGGGCAGCTCATCATGCTCCGGGCTGGCACGGCCCGGGTCCGACCCGTCCGCCGGTCCGGGTCCTGGCCCCGTGACGAGTTCCGGACCTGAATCGGCGGCGAGTTCAGGTGCGGACAGCGCCCGCGTGGTCTCCTCGACGAGCCCAGGCGCGTCCAGTTCGCCGTCCACCACGCCGAGTTGGTTCAGCCGCCGCGCGCTGACCAGGACCCTGGTTTCCAGCGAGCCGACGGCTTGGTTGTAGGTGGACACGGCGTTCGTAAGCGCCCGGCCGAGCCGGTCCACGTGCTTACCCATTCCCGCGATCCGGTCATAGAGTTCCCGGCCGATTTCGAACACGGCACGGGCGTTCTCCGAGAGCGCCGCTTGCTGCCAGGCGTACTGCGCGGTGCGCAGCATAGTGACCAGCGTCGTGGGGGTGGCGATGTGTACCTTGTGTCTCATCGCGTACTCCAGCAGGCCCGGGTCATGCTCCAGAGCGGGGGCGAGAAACGCCTCACCGGGGATGAAGAGCACGACGAACTCCGGTGCCGGGCTGAGCGCCGTCCAGTACGCCTTGGCGGCCAGCCGGTCCACGTGCTCGCGCAGGTGCCGCGCGTGCGCGCCAAGGCGCGCGTTGCGCAAGGACTCATCGGCAGCCTCGGCGGCCTCCAGGTACGCGGCCAGCGAGACCTTCGAGTCCACCACGATGTTCTTGCCACCAGCCAGCCGGACCACCATGTCCGGCCGCACAGCACCCTCGTCGGTCGTAATGCCCACCTGCTCGTCGAAGTCACACCGGGCGCTCATCCCGGCCAGCTCCATCACACGGCGCAGCTGCATCTCGCCCCAACGGCCGCGGGCCTCGGGACGCCGGAGCGCGGTCACCAGGGCCTGCGTCTGCATGCGGAGCTGTTCTGAACTCTGCCGGGCGATGGCGACCTGCTCGGTGAGTGCCGCGTGCGACGCCTGGCGCGCCGCGTCTGAGTCGCGAAGCTGGGCCTCCACCCGGGCGAGCGTCTCCTTCAGCGGGCTGACCAGGTGTTCCACGGCGGCGCGCCGGGTCTCAAGTTCGCCGGCCGCCCTGGCGTTGGCGGCGCCGAGCCGCCCCTCGGCCATCTCCAGAAAGCGGCGGGTGCTGGCGTCGAGCGCCTGGGCGGAGAGCGCCTGGAAATGCTCGCCGAGCTGCCCGCCGACCAGAGCCGCCCGCTCCTCTGCGGCACGAGCCCGTTCGTCAGCGGCGCGGGCCCGGCCGGTCAGCTCGGCGACCGCGTCCGCCTGGCGGCCTCGCGCGTACAACAGGCCGATCACGGCGCCCAGGATGAGACCTGCCGCGAGCACTGCCAACAGCAAGATCGCGTTCATGTCTGCCATAGTCGCAGCCTCCGATGACAGTTGGCGGGTGCCACGCGGGGAGTCGCCCGGGGTCGCGGGGAGGTTTCTCCCGATCTGCGGCCGCCCACTGTCGCGCGGTGCCACAGCCTCCCGGCGGCACTCAGTGTCCGCGAACACAGCCGCCCGCGGGGCCAGCCGGCCCCGAGCTCACGCCCGGGAGCATCGGCAGCGACGCCCTAGACTCGGCGGGTGAGTCTCTCCATCGGCATCGTCGGCCTGCCCAACGTCGGCAAATCCACCCTTTTCAACGCGCTGACCAGGGCCGGGGCGCTGGCGTCCAACTACCCGTTCGCGACCATCGAGCCGAACGTGGGGGTAGTGGGCATCCCGGATCCGCGCCTCAAGGTTCTCGCTCGGCTCCATGACTCGGCCCGCATCGTGCCCGCCACCGCGCGGTTTGTCGACATCGCGGGCCTGGTCCGCGGCGCCGCCCAGGGCCAGGGCCTGGGCAACCAGTTCCTCGCCCACATCCGGGAGACCGACGCGATCTGCCAGGTGGTCCGGGTCTTCGCCGACCCGGACGTGAGCCACGTGGACGGCGACGTGTCACCCGAGCGCGACATCGACACCGTCGCGACCGAGCTCATCCTGGCCGACCTTCAGACGCTGGAGAAGGCTGTCCCAAGACTCGCCAAAGAAGCAAAATTCGCGAAGAATCCCGAACGAACCCGCGCCGCGGATGCCGCAGCAGCCGCGCAGACGCTGCTCGACCGCGGGACCACCCTGTCCGCGGGTGCCGCGTCAGCCGGAATCGACGTAGCCGATCTGCGCGACCTGCACCTGCTGACGGCCAAGCCATTCCTGTATGTGTTCAATGTGGACGACGCAGGCCTGGGTGACGAGGATCTGCGGGCGCGGCTGGCGGCGCTGGTGGCGCCCGCAGAGGCGATCTCCCTCGACGTGAAAACCGAGGCTGAGCTGGCCGAACTCCCCGAGGAGGAGGCTGCCGAGATGGCGGCGGGGTTCGGCATGGGCGAACCCGGGCTCACCCGGCTCGCCCAGGCCGGGTTCCGTGCGCTGGGGCTGACCACATTCCTCACGGCCGGCCCGAAGGAGACGCGGGCCTGGACGATCCCGGTCGGCGCCACCGCGCCCGAAGCGGCCGGCGTGATCCATACCGACTTCCAGCGCGGCTTCATCAAGGCCGATGTGGTGGCGTACTCCGATCTCGTCGCGGCCGGGTCACTGGCCGCCGCCCGCGCGGCGGGCAAGGTCCGCATCGAGGGCAAGGAGTACGTGATGCACGACGGCGATGTCGTCGAGTTCCGCTTCAACGTCTAGTGCTCTAGCCAAGCCCCATCCCCCGGCAGGGCAGGATGGAGGAGTGAGCGAGCCGGAGGGGCGCGGTGGTGCCTGGACTGAGGAGCGACGCAGGAGCGACGAGGGAAGGCGCCGCAGTGAAGGGGGAATGGGGAGGCGGGTGGGGCCCCGGAGGCGAGCGGGAGACACCGGGAGCGAGCCGGAGGGGCGCGGTGGTGCCTGGACTGAGGAGCGACGCAGGAGCGACGAGGGAAGGCGCCGCAGTGAAGGGGGAATGGGGAGGCGGGTG
>Ga0207684_10001015_pt1 | contig 31484 bp, 42 predicted proteins | sample KBSK5501metaG_FD_184342 | JGI IMG/M metagenome (GOLD analysis project Ga0207684, IMG submission 184342) | Corn, switchgrass and miscanthus rhizosphere microbial communities from Kellogg Biological Station, Michigan, USA - KBS K5-50-1 metaG... | ecosystem: Host-associated > Plants > Roots >... | reverse complement strand
GGGCCGCTCGTAACATTTTTGCGGCCTAGGAGGCCAGTGAATTCAAAGGCTTGCAGCCGAATTCCCTACGCAACGGAACAGGGAATTTCAAAACGCGTATCAGGGAAAATTTTTCGAGGAACAGGGAATCGGCGCCGAAAGCGCATGCCAACCACTAAATGAAGCGCGCGCTGCATGATGCACCTCCGAGGATGCAGAACTTCGCGCAGTTGGGATGATTCAATTGTACCGATCGCTTGGCCTCGCCCAGCGTTGGACCAAGCTCGAATTGCTGGTCGTAGGGAAGGAGTGTACAGGCGACGACGACTGGTCGTTCGCTGCCTTTGCGCCTCACAATCATGCGTGAGCTGGCACACATGACATCGCCAGCCGACTTGCCGAGGACGTCCCATGAGGCGGTCGTGATTTCCGGCACATCCGTGCGCGGATCTATTTCAGGGAAGAGGACGAGGTCCGCTGGGCTTTCGGCATCGACTTGGATGCCATGCTCTGCGAACAGCCGCGCATATCCCGCCCGTTCCGCATTCGGGTCATCGCCCCACATCGTCCGACCCGCGACCGCCACTTTGAAACCGTTCTTGGCAAGCCAGATCAACCCGTCCAAGGTCGGCTTGAAGGTTCCGGGCCCGCGCTCATCCTCGTGGCGCTCCGGTGTGAAGTGGTCGAGCGAAACACGCAACGTCAGCTTGCCGCCAAAGCGATTCTCGATGTCGAGCAGCCTCGTCTTGGCGCGCTGCATGGGACGCATCGCATTGGTCAACACTAGGACCCGAAAGCCACGACTGAGGCTATCTTCCAACATGCCGAAAAAATCTGGGTTCATGAACGGCTCGCCGCCGGTAAACCCAATCTCTTCTGTTCCCCACCCATGGCGCTCGATCTCGTCAAGATAAGCATCGACTTCGCTGCGCGTGAGATAAACCAAGCGATCGTTGCGCGGGCTCGATTCGATGTAGCAGTTGCGGCAAGCGATGTTGCAGAGCGTGCCGGTGTTGAACCAAAGCGTCCTCAGCCTCTGCAGCGTGACGTTCGCGCGCGGCTGACCCGTCGCAGTGAAGTGAGGATCCTTGAACTTCTGCGGCTGAAGCTTCGGCACCGTGTCGCGATCGCCGCGCGGCCAAAGTTGGGTGCAAACGGGCGAGCGCCTGCGGCGAGATGCCCCATCCGATTGCGGCGAACGCGACCAAAACGCACTGCCTGGCTCGAGGGCAGCGCCGCGCTCGTGAATCTCCTTCAAAGGCAACACATCGCAGCTGGGCCAAAAGCCGGTTTCGAGAGAAGCCGCATACTCTTGTGGCAGGCCTGCGCGCTGCATTTTGGCGGCGGCCGTCGCGAAATCGTAGCGGAGCGCGCGATGCTCGATTGCGATCCCATCCGCCTCGGCTCGCAGCAGGCTGAACCAAACCCGCGGCGTCCCGTCGTTCGCGGGCATCCCGATGACCCCAGCATTATGCCACAATTGTCCGTTGATTGCCTGAGTGAACGGAAGGCCGCAGTGGCCGCCGATGATGCCGTCGGCCCTCGTCTTTCTGATCTCCTCGAATTTGATCGCGGTCGCGGTGGACCCAAAAATGAAGCGGTTGATGATGTCGAGGCCCCCATGCATTACTGCAAGTCGATAGCCGCCGATTTCAATGTCGATCCGGCGCGGCAAATCGGCCATCCAAGCCCGCGCATCGGCATTCAGCTCGCGCGTTGCATGGGCGAACCATGCGGCTGAAAGCCGCTCGCAAGTGCTTCCTGTTGGAAAACCGCAGCCGCAATCGGCGGAGCCAGCCGCAATGCTCTGTTCGCAATTACCCATCACCACATGGCGGACCGAGCCGCGCACTAAGTCCACGGTTGCAGCAGGGTCTGCCCCATAGGCCACCACATCACCGGTGCAAACGATGCGATCGCCCGGAATCTCCAACCGCGCGGCCTCGGCTAGGACTGCCCGCGTGGCTTCGAGATTACTGTATGGGCCCCCGAACACCATCAGGGGGTCGGCGACACAAAGCAAGGGAACCGGTCTCGGCATGACGCCTTCTTGAATCGTCGGAGTATAGTAGCCGTTCCTTGGAAGCTGATTTGGTGGCCGAGTTTCAGATTGGCAATCGTCCTTGCTTCCGAACCCATCGCTCGATGAGATAGTCGAGCGACAATTCGCCGGGTCCGCGGGTCAGCAGGAAGACCAGAATCGAGGCCCAGAGCAGGTGTTCGGTCCATGCTTGTGGATAAACGAACGTCTGGATCACCGCGATCATCCCGAGCAACGGCAGTGTGGCAATGCGCGCCGCCAGGCCAACGATCACGAGAACTGAGAATGTCAGCTCGTTGAACGTGGCGAGGCGGGCAGCCCACACAGGATCCAGCAATGGCACCTTATACTCATCTTCGAACAGCTTGATCGCGAACTCCCACGAATTGATCTTGAGTAACCCCGAATTGAGGAACACCGCCCCGACTGCGATCCTCATTGCAAGCTGGATGATGGAGAGCGGGAAACGCGCGAGCCATATGCGCGCACCGTCAAGCCATACGCCCGCTGTTGAAGCATGTTTGGCCACATGGCCGGCGGCGCTCATGCTTGGCCTCCTCGGTCGCGTGATGTCGTCCCGATCACGTGTCCGCTGCGCACGAGCGTCGTGAATGCTCGACCCACGTCGAAGCCGATATTAGCGTCGAGCGCGCGCTCCGCGGCAACGCCGATCGACTGGCCATCCAGAACAGCCTTGCGAAAAACAAAGTTGGCGGCGTCGAGGCGATCGATGCGGAACTCGCCGCGCGCGCCGCGCACTTCGAGCCAGACATCCGCAGGCGCGAGCCGATATTCGGCTGGCGCCGTACCGGTGAGATAGAGCTTCATCAGGTCGTCAACCGGCCATGATGCGTGGAGGTAGCGGAGCCCTGATTGCAGCGTGAGGCATGTGTGCATCAGAGTATTGGCCTCGAATCTTGAAAACACCTCGAGGGCAAGAGTAGGCCGGTCGACTGCAATTGCGACCTGGCCGAGATGCCATTCAAGTTCTGCGAATGAATAAAGATACGGCACGCGCGCGGCACAAGAATATGTCGAAAGAAAACGGGGGAACTCCTCGCCATATTCCGCAATGCAGGGAGCGGCGGGCGGATGTTGTCGGACAAATTGTCCTGCGGCCTCGCGTAGACACGGTATCCCGAGAAGCCAGGCGGTCGCCGGGAACTTGGTTCGGATCGCAGCTACGAGGCTCGATCGATAGTGCCGCTGATGAATCGCGAGGCGCCGTTCGGGATCACATCCGCCAATGAGCAGGGCTACCATGCCGGCGGTATCGCCGTCGATTACGGCGCGGCGGATTCGCGACTGCATCTCAGCTAGCGACGGCACAGCGGGACTCCGGGGCTAGCGCTCGGCCTGCGATCTCGTCCGCGCGCCTCGCCTCAGCCAGCAAGACGGCAAACGACGGAATGTCGTTATCCCACTCGATCAGCGTTGGCTTCGCACCGAAGCGCCGAACTGCGCGGGCGTAAAGTTCCCAGACGGGCTCGGCAATGCGGCCGGCATGGGTATCGATGAGAATTTGGGCACCTGGCTCCGCTTCGTCTTCCTCTGGTGTGAAGCCGCCCAAATGCAGTTCGCCGACGGCCCCGATCGGCAAACCGTCGATGTACCAGTACGGGTCGTAGCCCATATTGTGGGCGCTGAGATACACGTTGCTTACGTCGCATAAGAGCCGGCATCCGGTTCGGCGAACGACTTCACGGAGGAAGTCGAGCTCGCTCATCGTCGACGTGTCGAAGCCAAGATAGCTCGATGGATTCTCCAGAAGATAGGGTCGGCCCAGACTATCCTGGACCTCGTCGATATGCGCCGCGACCAGCCGCAGCGTTTCTTCGTCGTAGGGTAATGGCAAGAGATCGTTGAGATACTCGCCATCGTGCGTAGACCATGCGAGATGACCCGAGACGAAGACCGGGTCGACCATGTCGACGAGCGTGCGCACGCGCTGCAGGTGAACATGATCGATCCCGCCAACACTGCCCACCGAGACCCCGACGGTGTGCACCGAGATCGGGTAATCGCGGCGCACTTCGAGTAGAAGTTCGGTCGCGTGCGGATTGGCGAGAAAGTTTTCCGGGTGAATTTCGAGCCACGGCACGGATGGACGGGTGGCCGCGACCTCCGCGATGTGCGGCAGTCTGAGACCCACGCCGGCACCAATTGGCACCCAGCGATTCGACGACATGGTCTTGACCACCCTTTTGCGTCCGTTTGCGATCAAGCTTTGGGCGTCTTGCTGCCGCTGACGATGCGCTCACAGTAGCCTTCGGGTACATAGATCCATGCCTTCGGATCGGCGTTGACCTTCGACGTGCCGGCACACGAATTGTTGCCGGTTGATGCGCAGTCATTCTTCCCGGCCTTGGCAAGGCCGTAGCATTTTTCGGCCTTGAAGCTTGGTGCCGGTGCAGGTGTCTGCGCTGAAACCAGGCTCGGGGCCGCCACCGCTGCTGCGAGCGTCGAGGCGATAAATACACGTTTGTTCATTGCAGAATCCTCCGAGGGTGGGTGGACGACAGGGCGCCGGCGCGCGGCATCCCTCGCAGACCCGATGAGCCTGCTTCCCTAAATTCGAACCGGCGTGCAAAAAGGTTACGGTCGGAAACTACGTAATGTTATTCAAGTCGAATGCCCGCTTGGCGGATGACATCGCCCATCTAAGCTTGGATGCGAGGAACACGGCTTAAGATGACAACAAGCTGCCCTGGCATCGTCATTTTGAAATCATGTCTATCAGCGGCAGATAGCCTCGCCTGGCCAAGCGCTCGGATGCCGGTTTGACGTAGCCTGGATCGAGCTCAATTCCCATGCCTTCGACCAGCCGATTCATGAAATTGAAGAGCGCCGTAACGGCCACCGTGTAATAGAGCGCGGCTTCCTCCCAGCCCGCCGCAAAAATGGCATCGGCGTCCGCTTGTGTCGGACTGCTCGGCTGCTGCGTGAGCTTGCGAGCGTAGCGCAGCACCGGCCGCATGTTCGGATCGACGGCAGCTCCATCGATATCGATCCGGCTATCCACCAGTTCGCGCTTGATGCCGAGGAGCTCCGCCGTCGCGCTGTGGACACCATGGCAATAGCGGCAGTGATTCAATCCGGACACATACGCCGCAATTAGCTCGCGCTCGCCTTCGGTGAACGGCGACGGACGGCGTAGCAGCGCCTCGTGAAATTGGATCAGAGGTATGCTCGTCTCCGGAAATGCTTTGAACAGATCGAGAAGGCTTGCACCCTTCGGCAGGGACGGAAGAAACGGCATTATCATCCTCCTTCTCTGATTTTGCGCTGGACCACTCCGCTAAACTGCGATGGCCCGCGGACGCAGGGGTGCTAGCTTGCGTCGAGTTGACGATCTAGCCACTCGATTTGGTTGTGCAGAGATATCCGGATCGAAGATACGATCTCCAGACGTCTGTCTTCAAAGACATCGGTGTCCGCATGCTCCGCCTGCCACTGGAGGACGACGCGGTCGCGTTCAATCAAAAGCTCTTCGATCTCCGACCGAAACAGCACGACCATGGCCGTGAGCCAATCATTGAGCGGCCGAGACGGATGATCGAGATCGATGACAAATCGGTCGAGCATGCCGATGACGTCGGCTGCTCTGTACCAGGTTTCTCCGGTGACCCAGCCATTGGTCGTGAACAACCGCTCCGGCATCCCTGCAGGAGTCATCGAGATCGCGATCAGATGGGATGGGGCGTCTTTGTCCGATGCAGAAGCAGCGAGGTCCCCCACCTTGGCATGACGACTACTGGCTGGCACTCCTTGCGGTCCCACGAACAGATGGAAATGCCCGTAGTCCGGCTCGTCCCGTTCATCCGGGGGATGGGCATGGAAGTAATATTGCGCGTGAGATTTGGGATCGCGCACGTCGTCCGGAGGATAATGTTCCCATTGGATAAAATCGCCACTTCCACGCAGCACTTCGATCACGAGATTGCTTCCGCGTGCGTGGAGGTCGGCGATACTGGCGACGGCCTTCACACCCGCGTTAGCCATGCGTAGCAGCGTCTCCCTCGATAGGTCAGAAGTCGGTCTGCTCGCGGGAGTCTGAATTGTCGATATGCCCTGCGACATGTCCGCATTCCGCTGCTTATTGAAGCGAATCCCCTCGACAACGAAACAACGTTCAGTCGGTCCCGTCGGAAAGCGAAAAATCCGGAGGCGGCGGTCAGTCGTCGTGCCCACCGCCTCCGCTCTGCGGCGGGCTTCGAACTCACTTCTTGGGCGCGCAGGGATTGGCAGGCTTACACGGATTTGCGGCCTTCTTCCCCGCCGGAGCGCACGGATGCGCAGCCTTCTTCTTGCCGGCACAGGGATTGGCGGCCTTGGGTGCGCAAGGATTTGTTTGCTGGGCGAGCGCCGGCAGCGGCGCGGCTGCAAGCATGCCGCCGACCGCGGCGATCGATCCAAGCGTCTGGAGCGATTTCTTGAGGGCAGTCATGATAGCGTCTCCTTGTTGTTGTTGAACATCGACGTGACTTCACAGCCGCGTCGTCACGGTAACCAGCCAGTCCGGCATGGCACGTGTCAGAGAAGCTTCGATCACTTTGTCGAAGCCGGTTAGAACAAGCACGCCGACGCTAACGAGGGTGGCGCCGATGAGCGGCTTGGCGATCCGCGACGTGCGAGCCCAAAAATCGCGTCGTGCAACGATCGCTTGTCGCGAGCCGTATGCGAGCGCCAAGATCGGCGTGGCAGCTCCGAGACTGAACATGGCCATGATCATGATCGCCCGGTCGGCAGTTTCGATCTGGGCAGCGAGCCCTATCGCCGCGCCCAGCGTGGGACCGGAGCACGGCGACCAGACCGCTCCGAGCAGCATGCCCAACGCGAATTGGCCGCCGATCCCGGATGGCCGAAGTCGGTCGATCAGCGCTTGACCGCCCACGGCAACTGGCGCGGCGGCGAGCGCAAACCGGTTCTGAAGCGCTGGAACCAAGAGAACGATGCCGACGATCAGTATCAGGGCGGCGGCACCTAGGCGGAATGTAGTCGGATCAATGCCGATGCTGAAGGCGAGCGAGGCGAGGAATATTCCGACACCCGCGAATGACGCAGAGAGGCCGGCGGCCAGGGCGACCGGACCCCACACGTGCTGTTCGAGCGCGCCGAACAGGATGATCGGCAAGAGCGGCAGCACGCATGGCGACAAGGTCGACAAAGCGCCCGCGGCGTAGCTAAGCGCGAGACCGCCGAGCCCGGCCATCTTCAGAATCCCTTTGCGATGAGCGCACGGATACGCGCGGGATCGGTGTCGCCAGTCGAGCGGCCAACTTCGTTGGTGCCCTTGAAGACGATCAGCGTGCTTTGGTACTGAACGCGAAAGTGCTTGAGCGCATCCTTCGCCGTATCGAAGTCGACCTCGTAGACCACAAGATTCGGCTGTTCCTTCTCGATCTGTTCGATGATCGGGAGCTGTTGCCGGCAGGTCGGACACCAGGACGCGGTTACATCGACGAGGATCGTCTTGCCGGCTGCCTGGGCCTGCTCGAAAGACTGGTCGTCGAATGATTGCCCAGCGTGGCCCACTACTGACAAAGCGAGCAGGACCGCTGCGGCGAGCGCACACAGAGTCAGCCCGAGCAGGGCATGCAAGGCACGCAGGGGCAGCGTTGTCCGAATTTTGGAATGCATGGTCTGCTTGTTTCCCCCGATCCCCGTCGGGCCATAGTGGCCCGTGTGACACTACGTTCGTCGCAGGGCCGGAAAAGGTTACGTTCGACGTGAAATATTCCGGCCTAAGGCCTCAAAACCCCGCCGATGAGTTATGTGATGGGCTAGCAGCGTGATTGCTGCTTTAGCGAAGGCAGGCTTGTGTCAGTAATGAAGCGGCCATTGTCCTTGAAAAATCGGTGCTTCATCGGTGTCGCAGCCTGCCACCGGGTTTTGAGCAGAGACCGCGGCGGGATCGTTTCGCGGGGCGAACGCCGCAAGGGGGGGCATTGGCTTCGTAATTGATCATCGCCACCGCCACTGTACCTGCGCCAAGGACGAGCGCTGCGGCAACTGCGATCATGGTCTCGGTAGACATCGTCGTGGCTCCTATTTCGAGATGAGCCTGTCTGCTATTGAATTCGCACAAATGAGAACAGAGGTTACATGCCTCGAATTCACGACGAGTGTTCGACCCGTTGCCAAGTTTGGACCAACGAGAGCTTGCGGGCGCCCAACGAAGTTGCGGCCGGGCGCGAACGCCGGCCGCATCGACGGCAAAGTACCCCGTGGAGTAAGCCCCATTCAGGAACCCTCGCTGGGTCGCCGATCGACTCTAGTTGCAGTTAGTCCGGTACGCCGGGCTCGCCGGGGAAATGTTGCAGTTACGAGCGTAGGTCAGACCCGCCGGAGCGCCGCGGCGATTCGTCAGAGCGCCGCGGCGACCGTTGAACGACGCGGCGGCGTACGCGGATTTGGCGCTGGCGGGAGCGGCGAGCGCTCCTTTCCATCCCCAGGCGTGCACGGACTGCGCGAAAGCCGGTGCAGCTAACGCCATGGCGAACGCGACGGCAGCAATCAGCGTTTTCATGGTATCTCTCCACCAAACGCATTTACGATGAGCGGGTTTGCTCACCTGCTATCGAGTTCGAATTGGAGGAGGAAACTGTTACGTTCCATCAAATCACGAATAGGTGTCTGAGGAATTTCGCGCTGCACAATCAAAGTGCATCCACGCCCGCTTCACGATCAGCGCCGCCAGTTAGCAACGCGCCTAGAACATGCGCGTCTTGACGGTGTTTATCGGAACGCCAACTCAGCTTCGAGTGAGCTTGTCCTAATGAATGGAGAAGACAGTCGCCCGTTCACGACGAAGTGTTTCGGCCCACCGCGACGATCGGACGTATTAATTGGCAATGAAGGGGCAACTGGATGATCACGCTCTTGCGACGCTGATGCGGGCCGCGCAGGCGGGCGACGCGCAGGCCTATGTCCGGTTGTTGAAGGAGATCACGCCGCGCTTGCGGCAGATCGTTCGCGCACAACGCAGATTTCTGAAGATTGCGGACGTTGAAGATCTTGTGCAGGATGTATTGCTATCTGTGCATGCAGTCCTAGCCACCTACGACCCGCGACGCCCGTTCATGCCTTGGCTTATGGCGATTACCCGGCATCGGTTGGCCGATGCGGCGCGGCGGCATACCCGGCGAGCAGCCCACGAGGTACAGGTTGAGAATGTGCCTGTAACCTTTTCCGATGAAGGAACGAACATAGATGGTGATGAATACCGTGATCCGGAGGCGCTAAGGCAGGCCATCATGGCTCTTTCACCCGGGCAGCGAGATGCCATCGAGATGTTGAAGCTGCGGGAAATGTCGCTGAAAGAAGCCGCCGCTGCGAGGGGGACGAGCATCGGGGCGCTTAAGGTTTCCGTTCATCGTGCAATGGCTACCCTTCGCAGGGCCTTGATCAAAGAATCATGACCATGGACACCGAGAAACTCATCGAGCGGTTGGCGGAAGTTGTTGAGCCTGTTCGGCCGCTTGCGCGTCCATGGATCAGAACGGCAGCCTGGCTTTTGGTTGCCATCCCTTATGTCGCACTCGTCGTGTTCGTCGTTTCGCCGCGTGCGGACTTGATCGCGAAGGCGTCGGAATGGCGCTATGTGATCGAGCAGCTCGCCGCACTTGCCACCGGAATAACTGCGGCGACTGCGGCTTTCGCTACGGTCATCCCAGGGTACGATCGCAAATTTCTCTTCCTTCCGGTGTTGCCGCTCGCAATTTGGTTGGGAAGCTTGGGCGACGGCTGTGTCGAAGACTGGATCCACTTTGGTCCTGATGGCTTATCGCTGCAACCAGACTGGTTCTGCTTCCCTGCGATCGTTCTAGTCGGTGCGGTCCCTGCGATCGCCATAGCGGTGATGCTCCGCCGCGGCGCGCCTCTTACCCCGCACATAACGTGCGCCCTCGGTGGCCTGGCGGCAGCCGGACTCGGTAATTTCGGGCTGCGGCTGTTTCATTCCCAGGATGTGAGCGTGATGGTTCTCGTCTGGCAGGTCGGAACCGTATTCATATTGACGATCATGGTCGCATGGGCAGGGCAATACCTGCTGAATTGGGGTTCGATCGTCGGCACCGCTCGCAGGAGGGTGCTAATCCGATAATCCAAATCGACATACGACAAGGAGTGCCATCATGGTCAAATGGCCCGCGCTGATTGCCGCCATTGTCGTTATTCCCTCGCTTGCATGGACGGGCAACGACCGCGTGGTCTTAAAGAAGAGCTCCCACTCGGTCGCAGCGACACTGGATCGGCTATCCGAGGTGCTCAAGACAAGAGGCATCGGGATTACAGCTCGAGTTGACCATGCGGCAGCCGCAGAGAAAGTCGGCCAGACACTCAAGCCCACCCAACTCTTGATATTCGGAAACCCAAAGTTGGGTACCCCCTTGATGCAGTCGAATCGAAGGATCGGCGTCGAACTGCCGATGAAAGTGCTCGCGTGGGAGGACGACAGCGGGCAGGTGTGGTTGGCCTACGTCAAGCCGGAGGTTCTCAAGTCGGAATATTCGATCGATGGCCACGACGACACATTCAGGGAAATGGGTCAGGCGCTCGAGAAGTTGACCGACGAAGCGATCAAGCCGAACTGACCTCGGGCAGCTCTGTGGGTCGACCGAAAGATGGCGTGAGATTGCAATGGCGTCGTTTGTCGGCAATTACCCGAGATTGATTGCGCAGTCTTTGGCCTGTTGGTGGATGCCTGCCTGGGAACATTGTCGGCTGATCCGATCAGCTGGCGGTTGGAATGGCCGCGCACGGACTTCTCCAAGCACAGCGTGCCGTTCGCCGGAATCAAATCCGGTGGCCCTCCGAAGAACGGAATTCCGGCGATTGATGCGCCACGTTTCGAGCGGCTGGCGGACGGCAAGACAACGGGATCGAGCGCCGCGCTCGGCGATACGGAGCCGGTGATTGCCCTTTCCATCGGAGACGACGCTCGCGCCTATCCCCTGCGTGTTCTGATCTGGCACGAGATCGCAAACGACTCCGTCGGCGGCACGCCCGTCGTCGTCACCTACTGCCCGCTGTGCAACGCCGCGCTGGTGTTCGAGCGGGTGGTCGACGGCCGCGTTCTCGATTTCGGAACGACCGGCAAGCTGCGGAACTCGGATCTCGTGATGTATGACCGGCAGACCGAGAGCTGGTGGCAGCAATTCACCGGTGAGGCCATCGTCGGCGCCATGACCGGGCGCCACCTGCGGCTCATGCCCTCGCGGTTGGAGTCATTTGATCGCTTCCGACAACGCTTCCCTCAAGGCAAAGTACTGATCCCCAACAACCCCAATGCGCGCAATTACGGACGCAATCCCTACGTCGGCTATGACGCGACCGGGCAGCGGCCCTTCCTTTATGATGGATCGCTTCCCGCCGGCATCGAGCCGATGGAGCGCGTGTGGCCGTCGAGGTCGTGCCGGAACGCCACGAAGCGTGGGCGCTCGCTCTGCTGCGGCGCAGAGGCACCATCGAGCGCGCCGATCTCTTGCTCCAATGGCAGCCGGGACAAGCGTCGGCTCTCGATAAATCATCAATCCCCGCCGGCCGCGACGTCGGCAACGTCATCGTACAAAAGCGACAGGGAGATGAGTTCGTCGACGTCCCCTACGACGTCACCTTTGCCTTCGTGTTCCACGCGTTCAGACCAAATAGCCCGATCCACAAAGACGGTTCCGATACTCAAGGCTTCAGATAGGGCTGGACCGCCCCTCGTCGGGCGCGATCACATCCGTGTGAGAGTCGAAACTGCCGCCCCATTCGCTGCGCCCAAGCGCGAATAAACGACCGCAGCGTTCGTTGTAAGGAGCGCGGAGCACGCCTCTGTGAACCCGCCCGCGAGGCGTGCAGGGATTCGTCGCGGCGCAGGAATGCTCCGGCGGAGTTGGTGCGGCAAAGCAGCAAGGGAGAACACAGATGTGCATGACTGTCGGCCGTGCGAGATCTTTGGCGATCTCTGCCACCTTCGCTCTGGCGATCTTCATTGCATCGACCGCTTCACATGCCGCGGAGACGAGCGAGGCCTTCATCGTCCCGCTGTTCCCGCAAAAGGAGGCGGACCTCAAGAAAGGCCTGCCGCCTGGGATGACCGCCTACAGCTTCTGGGCCGGCCGCGGCACGGCGAAGCTGCGCCGGCTCGACAATGGTGGAGCCCAAATCACCTTCGATTTTGAAGGCTTGATCCCCTACGGCCTCTATACGTTGTGGAACGTCCTCGAGACCAACCCATTCAAGGACGAGCCGCTTGGTGAGTTCGGCGTCGGCAAGCATTCCGTCGTCGCGGACGGTAGCGGCCGTGCCCACAAGGTGGTGGTACTGAACAAATGGCCCGGCAAGGAGTTCCTGCTCGATTATCACGCCGATGGTCAGTTAAGCCAAGCGACCGGGGTCTATCCCGGCGCGCTGTGGGGCAGGTTCCCAGTGGAACCGAAACGATGAGAGGTGGCGACAGGCGTTCGATAGCCATCCGTCGCGTAGATCGGCGAGCATGGCTGACCGCAGCGGTCCTAGCCCTCACCGCAATGCTGGACGATCCAGCCGTTGCCGCAGACGAGCCGGTGTTGGTGGTCATGAAAACCCATCAGTTCGAGCCGAGGCTTCTGCATGTCAGACCCGGCCAGGCGATCCGTTTCGACAATTCCGATGATGTGCTGCACAGCCTGCAGTTGGTTGGTCGCGAGAGCGTGATTGGCGAGGAGTTCGTCGACCCGGGCCAGTCATACACGGTGCGGATTCCGCAGGATATGCCGCCCGGGACATACGAGCTTGCCTGCACGGTCCACGTCGATATGCGTGGCCAGATTGTGGTCAGCGGGGAGTAGTGAAGGGCGAAGGTGTCCGCACAGCAGGTGCAGCGGCGCTGAGGGGCCTCTGCACAGGGCAAGGAGCGATGACCACGGAATTCGTGCTGCGCGATCGGTGGCTCCGCGAGAGATTCGAGCGGCAGACGCGACCACTCCTCGCCGCGCTTCATCGCGCTGCGCGTCGCCTGAGTGCGCAGCCCGCCGACGCTGAGGATCTCGTGCACGATACTTATGTTAAGGCATTTCAAGCTTTTCCGACGGTCGAGCTGCGCGACGATGCCGCATGCCGCGCGTGGCTGCTGCGCATCATGACCAACAGCTATCGTGACCGGTACCGCCGCAAAACGCGCAGCCCCGAGGTCGCAAGCAGCGTCGACCTCGACCGATTGGATGGCGCCGCACCATCTCGCGAGCCTGGGCCTGACCGGCTCCTCGAGTCCAAGTGCTTCGCCGAGGCGGCAGACGCGGCGATCACCCGTCTACCATCCGAGGTCCGGCTGGTGGTCGTGCTATTCTTCATCGAGGAGCTGAACTATCGGGAGATTGCCGAGATCGCCCAGTGTCCGATGGGCACGGTCATGTCGCGGCTATCGCGGGGCCGACGGTTCCTGCGCCAGGCGCTGCGCGCCTACTGCGAGCACGAGCCCCGCGAGCCCTTGGGCGAGGCGGTGTCAGCGGGCGGGAGACACGGGCCATGACGCGGCAGACCAGTGCCTCCGCGATGACTTGCCAAGACGTGCTAGAGCGCGTCGACCTCTACCTCGATCGAGCCCTGCGGCCGGCGGAGAGCAGGGCCGTGGAGGCGCACCTGTTGGTCTGCGCCGGTTGCCGCGCCGAGGTCGAGGCGGCTGAGGTCGTGGAAACACAGCTGCGCAATACACTCCGCGACCAGGCGCCGCTGCACCAGCTATGGTCTCGTATTGCTGCGCACTTGCGCGCGGACAACATCAGGGCTCAACGCGTGGAACGCCGCCCGTCGGTCTGGCGCCTGTCGCGCCGGGCGGCGATTGCCGCAAGCGCGCTGTTCGCCATCGGTGTTGTTTTCGCGGGGCGGCGGCTGATGACATCGGACATTGACGCGGCTGCATTGATGCGGACTCCGGTCGACGAGCTGCGCAGCTTCATTGATAGCGGACGCTCCGTCGACGTTGCCACTACCGATCCAGCGCAGTTGCGCCAGTGGTTCGTGCCGAGAGTGAACTTTGCCCCCCCGACGCCGCCTACAATGAGCGACTTGTCATTGGTGGGGGGGCGGCTCTGCTACTTCTTCCGACGCCGCATCGCCGCCTACATGTATCATGTCGACGGTCATGTCTTGTCGCTCTACATCATGTCCGATCAGGACATTGAACTGCCGTCCCGACGCGACGCGATGGTTGGTGGCCGGTCGGCCGCGGTTCGCGAGCTTGATGGATTTGCTCACGTCCTGTGGCGGGATGGGAAGCTCTATTATTCCCTCGTATCCAACCAACCCGCTGCGCGGCTGGTCCAAGTCGCCCAAGCGATCGCGATGGCAACCGGCTAGTAGAAGGTCGTCGGCCGCATCGCCGCGGGGATCGTCGTAAAGCTCGGTGCCGCCGGCGCCGGCATTCAATACTTGATCTGGATCAATTGCCCTTGCCGAGCACGAATGTCCGCAGCGCCTCACCGATTTCTTTGGGTGAGTCCTCCTGCAGATGATGCAAGCCCTTGACGGTGACCTCGCGCTGATTGGGAAAGGCTCGCACCAGCTCGCGTAGGCGCCCGGTCTGGATCACACCCGGATCTCCGTTAATAAACAGTTTGGGCAATCTATCGTTTGCCTCCAACCACCGGGCATTCTCATCGACGATGGTGACGACGTCTTCGGGATCACCGTCGATCGGTAGCTCACGCGGCCAAATCAGGGTCGGAAGCCGCCGCTCGCGGTCGCGGTACGGCGCCCGGTAGGCTTCCATCTCGTCGTCGGTCAGCTTGCGGAGAATGCCCCGTGGCAGGACGACCTCGACGAACATGTTCTCGTCGAGAACGAGGCGCTCTCCCTCGGGCGAGCGCAGCGTGCGGAATTGTCGGTCACGGCCGCCTGGGAAATCGTCCCATCGGCGCGAGTGTGCGACCGCTTCATAATAGGCGATCGCTTTTATCTGCTCAGGGTGGCGCCGGGCGCGATAGAAGCCGATGGCTGCTCCCCAGTCATGCAAGACCAGCGTGACGTCCTTGATGAGCTCAAGCGCCTCGAACCACGCATCCATGTAACGCGCCTGGTCGACAAAGCGGTAGGCCTTGGCCGGCGACTTGCCGGACCAACCCATTCCCACAAGATCGGGCGCCAGACACCGGCGATACGGACTTATGTAAGGAATGATATTGCGCCACTGATACGACCAGGTGGGATTGCCGTGCAGAAAGACGACGGGCTCACCCTCCCCAACATCGACATAGCTGATCTCGGTGTCGAGCACGTTGACTCGACGGCGGGGCAAATGGTCTGGCCCATCCGGCTCCGCCCTTGGGACACTTGCGTCACCGCGCGCCGCAGCCATAAACCCAGCGCCCGCGGACGAGAGCCCTGCCAATACCAGCCCTCCGAAGGCGCGGCGTGTCCATCGCATTTCATTTCCTCGATTTTGCTTTGATGGTCCATTACCGTCATGTGAGCGCAGGTCGTCGATCATCGTTAGCCTCCGATGGACTTTGGTCCTCCCGGTCTAATTGGCAGCCACGCCGGCGTTCCGAAGAATTCTGACATTGCGCTCGGTGTCATTCCTGATGATCACATCGAACTGCTTGGGTGTGTTAGTGACCGGCAGCACGCTTGTTGCTCCATGCGCGCGCACATCCGGGATACTGACCGCCTTCGCGATATCCTGACTGATCTTGTCGAGGATTGGCGGGGATGTCCCTGACGGCGCCAACATCCCGAACCAGGACTCGTACTTGTAGTTGGGCAGGCCGGATTCCGCGATTGTCGGCACGTTCGGCAGCTGCGGAGCGCGCAGCTGACGAATTGATGGCAACGACAGCGACCTTGCCGGCCGCGCCCAGTTCCTGAGCCGACGGGATCGGCGCGAAATACATCTGCGCGTCACCGCGCGCGATCGCGGTGACCGCCTCTCGCGCGCCCCGGTAGGGGTACGTGCACAATATCGACCTTGGCGTTTTGCTTGAAGACCTCGGCCGAGAGATCCTTGGCAATACTGGAATGATCGGTCAAGCATAGGGTTCAACTGCGAAGATCACGTTTGCTTGCGCCAGTCCGTTTGCGCTCCGGATAAGGCCACCTGCTCATAGCGATCTTGACGATGTCACGCAACGCCGACGCGTCGCCGAACACCTTGTGCAAGACGCCGATGCCCTTGGCGACCCCGAGATAGAAGCGGGCAAGCGCACGTGCGTCGGCCTTGGGATCGAGCATGCCTTCGGCTTGGGCGCGCCGGAGCACGACGTAGATGGCGCCCTCGATCCCAACCGTCCGCTCGGCGATGATACGAAGGACTTCGTCGGGTGCGTTCGGGAACTCGAGTGACGTATTGGTGTGCAGGCAACCGCGTGGCCGGCTCGGCTCGCTCATTTGTGTCACGAGAGTATCGAGAAATCCTTCGATCGCACGATAGGGGTCCGGATTCGACAGCTGCTTGATCCGCTCCTGGCCAATCTTGCTCTCATAGCGCTTGAGCGCCGCCACGAAGAGGCCCTGCTTGTCGCCGAACGCGTTGTAAAGGCTCCCGCGGCGTAGCCGCGTCGCCTTTTCCAAATCTTGGATCGACGTTCCCCCATAGCCCCTCCGCCAGAACAGCATCATGGCGCGCTCGACCACCGTGTCGTGATCGAACTGTCGGGTGCCTACCATCGTGACATCCTTCCGTTTTTCATTCCCGGCACGGGCGAGCGAGCAGCCGTAGGTAACATCATTGTGTTCGCGCTGGAAAGCAGTTCCATCTGAGCGCGAGGAAATATCTTTGACTAATCATACCATGATCGCCCTATAATGCTCAATGTCACGCTCCGTCTCCGCGGTGTAAGGACTGCGGGTTTCGGGAGCCATCGAACTGTCGTCGTACAGGCGAGGGAGGGATCATGACCAAGCATGACTTCAAGCTCCACACCATCGAAACGGCACCGGAGGCCTCGCGCAATGCCCTGGCGGAGGTCAACAAGAAGTTCGGTCGCGTTCCGAATTTCTTTGGGGTCACCGCCGAATCGCCGGCCGCGACCAATGCCTACGTCTCACTGTCCAATATTTTCCAAACCACCGCGCTCACGCCAGCCGAGCAGCAAATCGTCATCCTGACCGCGAGCGTCGAAAACAAGTGTGATTACTGCGTCGCTGCCCACAGCAGAGGCGCCAAGATGGCGGGGGTGCCCGAGGACGCGATCAATGCGATCAAAGCCAGAACCCCGTTAAAGGACGCAAAGACTGAAGCGTTACGCCGTCTCGTGAGCCAGATCGTCGACAAGCGCGGGTGGCTCTCGGACGCCGATGTTCAAGCGTTTCTCAATCAAGGCTATTCCCGATCGCAGTTGCTGGACGTGACGGTCGGGGTGTCCATGAAAACTCTGAGCAACTACATCAATCACCTCACCGGTCCTCCCATCGAATAGCTCCATCGATCCGTGCCGCGGAGAACGCCCGGTGCGGGCGTCGGAGCTCAGCAAAACAAGAAAAATAAAAAATGGGAGGAAGACATGAGGCTCACCGGGAATCGATTTCGACGGACGGCGGTTGTGGCGACTGCAGTGGCCGCGCTGATCCTGCTTGCAGCTTTTGACAAAGCGCGCGCGGCCGAGTCGATCAAGATCGGTTTCAGCATGGCGCTGACGGGAGCCTACGCTGGAAACGGCAAAGCGGCACTGCTGGCCACCCAGATATGGGCGGAAGATCAAAACGCCAAGGGCGGACTTCTCGGCCGCCAAGTGCAGTTGGTCTATTACGACGACCAGAGCAATCCTTCGCTAGTTCCGGGCATCTACACCAAGCTGTTCGACATCGACAAGGTCGACATCGTCATTTCCGGATATGGCACCAACATCATCGGCCCGGCGATGCCTCTGGTGATGCAACACAACAAAGTTTTCATGTCGCTCGCCGGATTGAGGGTCAACGAGCAATTTCGCTACGACAAGTATTTCCAGATTTTCCCGTTCGGGCCCGACGCTCATGTGACCTTCGCGCAGGGCTTCTTCGACGTTGCGATGATCATGAATCCGAAGCCGAAAACCGCGGCCATTTCGGTTGCGGATTCGGAGTTTCCACAGACGGCGGCGATCGGCGCGCGTGAATGGGCCAAAAAATTCGGGCTCAAGGTGGTTTACGACCGCAGCTTCCCGCCGAACCAGGTCGACTTCGGCCCGATCGTGCGAGCGATCCAGGCGGCCAGCCCGGACATCGTTTACATCACCTGCTTTCCACCGAACGCAGTCGGACTTGTGCGAGCGGTCCGCGAAACCGGCTTCAAGCCCATGTTGATTGGGGGTGGAATGGTCGGACCCCAATATGCGTCGGTCAAGCAGCAACTCGGCGCACTCCTTAACGGCTTCCTGTCGTTCGAAACCTTCGTGCCCGAGCCCACCACGAATTTTTCCGGCATCAAAGAGTTCCTTGGACGTTACAAGCCGAAAGCCGTGGCCGCCGGTGTCGATGCGCTCGGTTACTATCTGCCGCCGTTCTCCTATGCCGGCATGCAGATACTCGCTGAGTCGGTCGAAGCGACCAAAGGCCTCGATCAGAGTAAAATGGCCGACTACATCCACAACACTACGCACAAGACGATTGTGGGCGACATCCGCTTCGGCGCAGACGGCGAATGGGCGGAGTCGCGGATCTTTCAGGTGCAATACCGGAAGATCAATGGAAACGGCCTGGAGCAGTTCGAGCAGCCGGGAACCCAGGTCATTCTGTTTCCGTCGGCCTACAAGTCCGGCGCGCTCGAGTATCCGCTTCCTCAGCCGTGAGGCTGCTGCAGCCGTCGGCGAACATTCATGCGCGTCAGCAATAACGGGACAATCGAAGTACTGCCCAGCCTAAGGAAAGGGCCTTCACAATGACGGAAACAGCCACGATCTCGCGGTTCGAGGTCATCTTCGATGCCGAAGGTGTCAACAGGTCGAAGTTTCGCAATGACGTCAAAGTGCATCTGCGCGGACCATACGCGGTGAGCTACGAACTGCCGACCGACGAGGGCGGGATTCACGGCGGCGACGGGTCAGCGCCTTATCCGCTCGCCTATTTCACGAGTGCGCTCACCGCATGTGTGATGACGCAGATTCGCGCGTTTTCGAAGCGCCTAGGTATTTCGGTCAACGGCTTCACCGTGAAGACGCGTTGCCACTGGCAAGCGCAACAAAACGGAAATGCCCCATACGAAAGTGCGCCGGTCGCTTTCACGATAGATGTCGATATCGAGAGCGAGGCCTCCGAGGCGGACAAGCGGCGCCTTTTGGCCGCCGCTCAGAAGGGGTGCTTCGTCGAGCAATCACTCAAACCCGATTTGGTCCGACATCGCCTAAAGATCGGTGAGCGCTGGGTCGACGCCTGAAGCGGGTCTGCCCCCGGCATCAAGGGAAAACGATGGAGGCATTATAGGTGACTGTATCCAGAGTTCCCGCAGCCGAGATCATCGCGCTGTCTAAGGAAAAGGGCTTCCTGGCCAAACAGCTCTATGTCGTGGTCACAACGCCGGCCAACGGCATGGGACCCGTCATGGAGAGGATCAAGGAGCATCTCGCCTTCCAGGAAACGCTCGAAGCGCAAGGAATCATGTTCGCGGCCGGTCCGCAATGGAGTGACGACGAAGCGTTTTGGGAAGGTGATGGGATGGTGGTGATCTGCGCCGGATCGCTCGCAGAGGCGCGCGAAATCGCTGCCAAGGACCCAATGCACGCGAGTGGCGCGAGAAAATTCACCGTCAGACCTTGGCTGGTGAATGAAGGGACGATCACCGTAAGGCTTAACTACGCCAAGGCCAGCTTCGAAGTTTTGTGATCATGGAGATCATTCGAACATCGGCGGCTAGCGCGTATATGACGCCGAACGAAGTCCGCCTCGCGCAGCCCACGGCGCGGCCTCCCGATTACCATCATGCGCTCAGCTCGGCGCGGCACCGCGTCATTGCCTCAGGCCAATGGACCGCAGATCAGCTGATGGGCCGTCGCTGGCCGATCGGATGCGTCGCGCTCGAGATCACGCAGCGCTGCAATCTCGACTGCACCGCGTGCTACCTGTCGGAGCATTCCGAGGCGGTGAGGGACATTCCGCTCGAGGAATTGTTCCGACGCATCGATCTGATCTTTGACCACTATGGTCCACATACCAACGTGCAGGTGACGGGCGGCGAGCCCACGCTTCGCAAACGGGAAGAGCTAGTCGCCGTCGTGCGCAGGTTATCGCAGAAAGGCTTGCGGCCTGCGCTGTTCACCAATGGCATCCGTGCCAAGCGCGGGCTGCTCGTCGAGCTCGTCGAAGCGGGGCTCGTCGACGTCGCGTTTCATGTTGATCTGACGCAGGAACGCCGAGGCTACGAAAGCGAAGGCGCACTCAATGAGATACGTCAGGATTACATCGAGCGCGCACGCGGACTGCCGTTGTCGGTGATGTTCAATACGACGGTCGTCGACCGCAATTTTGAAGAAGTAGCGGAAATCATAAAATTCTTCGTCCGCAATTGCGACGTCGTGCGCCTAGCGTCCTTTCAACTCCAGGCCGATACCGGCCGCACCATCCTAGGGCGCCGCAGCGCAGTGATCACCGTCCGGTCAGTCCAGGAGCAGATCGAGAAGGGCGCAAGATCTTCGATCTCCTTCGACGCGCTGCGCGTTGGACACGCGCGCTGCAATCGCTATGGAATGATCTTCGTGGCCAACAACAGAGCCTACGACGCGCTCGACGACCGACGATTCTTAGAAGCGATTCTCGAGCGCATGCCACTTTTGAGTTTCGATCGCCGCAGCCGGTCCAAGGTCATAGCCACGTTCATGACGGGAGTTCTAACGAGCCCGTATCTTTCGTTCAAAGCCGTCGGTTGGCTGGTCCGGAAGGCGTGGCAGGCAAGGGCCGATCTCTGGGCAGCGCGCTGTCGCGTGAACAAGCTGTCGTTCGTCATCCACGACTTCATGGACGCGTGTCGCTTGGAACGGGACCGCGTCGACGCCTGTGCTTTCATGGCCATGACGCAGCGCGGCCCTATCTCGATGTGCCTGCACAACGCCAAGCGAAACGCCTTCATCTTCGCGTCAGTCAGGCTCAGCGGACCCCAAGGCGACCGTTTTTGGAATCCGGTCTCGGGAGAACTGATGGAAAGCTCTGCCGGCATGCATCGCCCGACCGATCTGGGGCGCAAGGCTGAAAAAGAACCTCTCAAGCGTGCCGCTGGGTCTAGTTAGATCGTCGAGAATGGGCAAGAACGTTGCGCAGAATTCAAAGAGTGACTTACATGGCTCTTGGTCTTCTCTCGCTGATCTCGATCGCTACGACTGCTCCCGCCGGGGACGCAGCAGCAGAAGCATGGAGCATCGGCGAATGGGAGGCCGCGTGGACAAAAGTTCTGACCCGATACGTCGACGACGCGGGCCGCATCGATTTTGATGCGCTGAGGCAGAATCACGTCGATTTGGATCGGGTTGTTGCGTTTATCGCTGCCGTCGATCCCGACTCGCAGCCACAACGGTTTCCTGACAAGCACTCGCGCCTCGCCTTCTACATCAATGCCTATAACGCGTTGGCAATGTACGGAGTCGTTCAGGCCGGCGTTCCCGAAAGTCTCGGCGGCTTGACGAAGTTCACCTTTTTCTACCTTCGGACGTTCACTATCGGCGGAAAATCAATCTCCCTCTACACATTCGAAAATGACGTCATCCGTCCGCTCGGCGAGGAGCGGGTTCACTTCGCGCTCAATTGCATGGTCGTCAGCTGCCCGAGACTTCCGCGCGTCGCGTTCAGCGCGGCCGGGCTCGACGGGCAGCTTGACACGGCCGCACGCAGCTTCATTGGGGATAGTCGGAACGTGTGGATCGAGCACGCCAAACGCGAGGTCTGGCTGTCGGCCATCTTCGATTTCTACACCGCAGATTTTCTCGCGCATGCCCCGAGCTTGATTGCCTACGTCAACCGGTATCGTGCGGTACAGGTTCCTGCCGATTTCAAGGTGCGCTTTCTCGAATATCATTGGACCGTCAACCATCGCAAATGGGCGTACCTGAGGTGACGCGCATGAACCAGGGACCTCTGATCGGCGTGCAGGCCTGCGTCTTCGACGCCTATGGAACGCTGTTCGATTTTGCCGCTGCGGCCAAGGGCTGCCGCGATGTGCTCGGGGACAGCATCGACAAACTGACCGCGCTCTGGCGTGACAAGCAGCTGCAATATACCTGGCTTCGCGCCGTGCAGGGCCGACATGCGGATTTCTGGCAGGTCACCGGGGATGCTCTCGACTTCGCGTTGCAGACGTTGGCAATCGAACAGCCAGGCCTGCGCGACCGCTTGATGAATCTTTACCTGACGCTCGATGCATTTCCCGAAGTCCCAGATGTGCTCACGCGCCTGAAGCAGGCGGGCCTGCGAACCGCGATCCTGTCGAACGGCTCGCCCAATATGCTCGATGCGGCCGTCAAGGCAGCCGGCCTGGCGTCGCTGCTCGATGCAGTGCTCTCGGTCGAGGAGGTCGGCGTCTACAAGCCGCACCGCAAGGTCTATCAACTCGCCGTCGACCGTCTCGGGGTTCCGGCTGCCGCCATCGCGTTCCAATCGTCGAACGCCTGGGACGCCTACGCCGCCTCCGCATTCGGGATGCAGGTCGTATGGTGCAATCGCTACGGGCAACGGCCGGAGCGATTGCCCGGTGCGCCCGACCGAACGGTGAAATCGCTGGCCGAACTGCCGGCCCTGGTCGGAGCGTCATAGACATGAACGTCGGAGCGATCCGAAGGAGTTGCGATGCGCAGCTTGCGCACCGTCGGGAGGCGAGAAATCATCAAGTTGGAATGTCGAGCAAGAGGAGGAACACAATGAACCGACGTGCCACGCTCGCAATGACCACTGTGTCGCTCGTGTTTGTGGGAGTTGCCCTGCGAGCGGGTGACGGAATTGGTTACGCGGAGCAGCGATCCGACAGTGATAACGTCCATGCCGCCGTTAACGCCTTTCATGCCGCGCTGGCGAATCTGGACATCGGAAAAATGCAGAGCGTTTGGGCTCAGGAACCCTACGTGGTCTTGATCAACCCGAGGGACAAAGCGCCAGCGGTCGGCTGGGATGCCGTCAAAAAAGACTGGCAGGAGAGGGTGTTCGACTTCTGGGCAGAGTTGAAGCTATCGCCGAAACAAACGCCTCACATTCACATTGATCAAACGACGGCGTGGACCACCGGCGTTGTGGGCGTCGAAGGCAAAAACAAGAGCGGTCAGGCTCTCAGCTTTACCATCATCGAGACGCAAGTTTACGAAAAGCGCGGCGATCGCTGGCTCATGGTTTCTCACCACGCCTCCCGGGTGCCAGAATAAGCCGCATCGACGAGGTGATCGAATGAGTTGCCATACGCAGCTTGCGCAGCTGGTGGATGAAATGGCCGCGTTTGATTCTACGGGGGTTTTCGGATGGTGTTTCTAGGTAGTGCGAATTCGATCTGGAAGCTCGCATGCCGGTGCGCGATATCGGACGGTGTACCCCGCCGGTCGCTCTACGTGGCGCTCGTCGTCGGAACGGTGCTCAACCTGATCAATCAGGGCGATGCGCTGCTCGGCATGGCCTCCATCAATTGGCTCAAGATTGTTTTGACCTACTGCGTTCCCTACGCGGTTTGCACCTACGGTGCGGTTTCCTACCACTTAAAGAAGGCCGAAGCGCCGATCAAACGGGGAACTTGACCAAGGAGATATCAGATGTCGCCTGAAACCGACAAACGCATTCCCGCCGCGCTCCTCATCCTGCGGTTCTTTCTCGCCATTTTTTTGCTGCAGTGGAGCATCGAGAAGCTGATACTCCCGGACGCGACCGCGCGCATCGCCAGCAACTTTTACGGAGTGACGCTGGCAGCACCGGCATCGTACGCCTTGGGGGTTGGCGAGCTGATACTCTCGCTCACCCTATTGTTCGGATTTTACCGTACGGTCAGTTATGGCCTCTCGCTGCTCGTTCACACCGTGACCGTGGTCGTGAGCTGGCGGCAGTTGTTCGACCCATGGGGGCTGGCCAAGGTCGGCAACCATCTGTGGATCTCGACGTGGCCTACGTGGGGCGGCTTTGCCGCGCTGTTCCTGATGCGGGACTGGGACACCTGGACCGTCGATGGCTGGCGCCAATCGCGAAGCGCGCTGCCGACCGGTCACGCAACGCGCCTCTAGTCATGGGAGATAAGATCCATATGCCGATCTCTACCCCGCCGATCGATACAACAGGAGCAACGTCATGGTTACCGTGAGAGAGAAGACTACCGTCACGCAACGCATTCGGGGTAACTGTCCGAGCCATTCGCGCACGGAAATTTCCGTGCGTGACGTCAAGGCGGTCATCGACGAACCCAAGGAGCGCGAAGGCACAAACATGGGCCCGACGCCAACCGAAACGATGGTGGCTGCACTCATCGCCTGCACCAACGTCATCAGCCACAAGTGCGCGAAAAAACACGCCGTCGAACTCAAGGCCATGACAATTGAAGCCGAGTCGACTTTCGATCGTCGCGGCACGCAGTTGCTTGAAGAAATCGAAGTGCCTTTTCCAAAAATCCGCCTCGTCATCGATGTAACGACGGACGCGAGCGAGGCTGACATGGAAAAGGTGAAGGCCGATCTGCATCGCTTCTGCCCGATTTCCAAGGTGGTTCGCAATTCGGGCACGGACATCGAGGAGATCTGGAACGTGACTCGTCCGTGAGTGCGCGCAACCGGAAATCGACCGGACAATAGGGCGTGGATCGATGGCGCTGCTTCGCTCCCTTCCCGAGAATGCCACATTGGCCGATCTGCGGCAGACTTATGCCGACTTGCTGGAGAAGCTGCGCCCCTACGGGCACCGCCTGATGCGCGGGCCCTCGCCGTTGACGCCCGGCCAGCGAGAGCTCATCGCCGCCTTCGTATCCGGCGTCAATAGCTGCCGGTACTGTCACGGCGCGCATTCCTTGGTCGCACGCGCCTTCGGCGTCGATGAAGCCGTGCTTGCCGCATCGCTGGACGATACCGCAGTTGCACCGGTCGACGCGCGCTTGAAGCCAATTCTGCGTTTTGTCCGCAAGCTCACCGAGACGCCGAGCCGGATGACCGCGGCGGATGCGGCCGCGGTGTACGATGCCGGCTGGAACGATGAAGCCTTGCTCCACGCCATCGCGGTCTGCGCCTATTTCAACAACATGAACCGCCTGGTCGAAGGCGCCGGGATCGTTGGCAGCGCCGAACACTACGCGATATCCGCCCGGAGACTGGTTGAGCACGGATACTTGCGAGGCGTTGCGAAACACAAAAAACCGCCAGCAAGTCGTAAGCCGAATGTGGCTCCGGCACGACGTCGCACCCGACGCCAACGATGATCCAGCGGTGGGTCGATCGATTGCATCGCCATATTGAACAAGCACCGCCGCAAGGAGGAACTCAAATGCCGTTCTTTCCCTCGCTGCCCCAAGATGCCACGACGAAGCAGGTCTTCACCGCCCATCCCGAGATCTACTCGCATTGGGCGCGCGTTTCCGAGGCAATCCTGCGCGGCCCGTCGCCGCTCACGCCTGCCCAAAGGGAGCTGATCGGTGCCTACGTGTCGTCACTCAACTCCTGCCAATACTGCTACGGCGGCCACCGTGCGGCGGCGGAATTGTTCGGCATCGCCCCGGAAACAATCGATGGCCTGATCCACGACCTCGCTACGGCTCCCGTCGACAGCCGAGGCGGCGGTAGCAAGAAACATCCGGTGACCCGGCAGCCATAACGTCTGCGGATGGACAACAGGTAAAGATATGTCCGGAACGTAACCTTCGAGCCACCTGAAACAAAATCAATCACAAGCGGAGCCAGCGCACTTCTGGCATCCAAGCGTGTATAGGAAGCTCGATCCTCATCGGCTCGTCCTCCTCACTAAATTTGCTCGTTCAAGAGCCGCTAAGATCGGACAGTCATCCAATGGGCGGCCGTCGGCGTTGCATTGATCGATGAGATTAGTGAGCGCTTTTGACATGACCTTCATGGCGTTGATTTTGGCCTCAAGCTGCAACTTCTTTTCCAGGGTGGGCCGGCGCACGTCGCGACAGCGCGCCGCATCATTACTCCGCAAGGTGAGCAGCGCCCGTACCTCCGCCAGACTGAAGCCGCACTGTTGAGCTTGCTTGATGAAGCGAATGCGCTGCAACGCGTCACGCTCGTAGAGACGATAGCCACTCTCGCTCTTTGCCGCAGGCTTAACCAGCCGCTCTCGCTCGTAGTAGCGCAGGGTATCGGCGCTCACCTTAGCGAGGCTAGCGATTTTGCCGATCGTGAGGGGCACGCTACAGAGCCTTCCCGAGCCCCGCGGCCCGCAGCACGTGCTCGTCAACACCACGCCCGGCACAGCAATCGGCCAGCTTGCCATCGATCACGACAGATGGGACTGAATGGATGCCGAGAGACTGGGCGCGTTTGGCGACGTTGATGTCCTTCATGTCGTGGACGATCACCTCGCAAGACGGACACGCCGCGCGCTTCACGGTCTCGATCACTTCGTTGCATACGCTGCAGCCTGCGCTGAACACTTCCACTTTTCGCTTCGTAGCCATCTCGATTGCTCCTGTATTGGCCGTGTTGTATGCAAGGCTACGCCTTGGAGTTAACTCCAAAGTCAAGGGGCTGGCTTCACAACCCGTTGATTGGGCTGCGCCCTCGACAAGACTGCAACCGTCTGCGCTACTCCGATTTCATTACCGCGTCGGCTTTCATCGCAAGATGGCCTTCCACACTTTGCGCCCACAGGCTCGCCCTTCCGTTGGGCTCTGGCGTGCCGCACACCGAGAACGGAGCGGTGTCGAACAGCGGGCTCACGGCGCGGAATCGGAACGATTTCAAGGCTGCGTTGGAGTTCCGGCGTAGCAGGTCCGCCAACAAGGTGGCGATGAGCGGTCCGTGGACGACAAGCCCGGGATAGCCCTCCACCTCGGTCGCGTAGCGCCGATCATAATGGATGCGATGAGCGACGAAGATCAGCGCGGAATAGCGAAACAGCATCACACCATTCGGATTGATGTCACGTCGCCACACCGGTCCCGTCGGTGCCGCGGCGCGAGGCGGTTGCCCCTTGTCGTCCGGACCAGGCTCCGGGCGATACACGATGTCGTGTTCCTCGACCAATGCGCGCCCGGCGGGCCCGGCGATGTCGTGTCTCACCAACACGAAGATCAAAGGCCCGCTGCGTCCCTCTTTCATGGATACATCGGCGATTGTTGATTTGCGGATGATGGATTCGCCGATGCGCAATGGCCGGTGGAATTCGAAGCGGGCGCCCGCCCACATCCGGCGCGGCAGGGGGACGGGCGGCAGGAAGCCGCCGCGCTTGGGATGTCCGTCGGGTGCGAGTTCCGATTGGCGCACAATCGGCAGGAAGTAAAGCCAATGCCAAAGCGGCGGCAATTCGTCGCCCGGCTGCGGTTTCGGGTCATCGCGGTCAAGCGTTGCGGCGAGCGCCGCCACCGGGACCGGCGTGATCAAGTCCTCGGCGACTTCCTCGCGGCCGATCCAAGATCGCAGATGGCCGATGTCTATCGGCATATTCTCAGTCTCCGATCCGGCCGAGTGCCTTGGCCTTTCCATATCGCGGCAGCGACCAATGAGGCGACAAGCAATAATCCGAAAAGGACGCGATCACCAAGCCATGCATACGGCGTGAGGTGCGGCAAAGCTCTCGGTAATGCGGCATCAACCACCCCTTCTTGGCCTAAGGCGAGCTGCTTGATTATTCGTCCATACGGATCGACGACTGCTGAGATGCCGGTAACCGCGACGCGAACAAGCGGCAGGCCTTGTTCTATGGCGCGCATGCGCGCCATTTGAAAATGTTGATATGGACCCGAGCTCGAGCCAAACCATGCATCGTTTGTCAGGTTGAGAAGCCAACGAGGTCGATCGCCGACAGCGACAACCTGATCCGGGAATATTGCCTCAAAACAAATGAGTGGGCTGACTAGCGGCAACCCAGGGAGATTGACTGTGCGTGGTCCATCGCCAGGGGTGAAGTCCATGTCGCCGTCGGTGACTTTCGCAACACTCAACAGCGCACGGAAGGGTACGAATTCGCCGAACGGAACCAGATGGTGCTTATCGTAGACATGGGTGATACCGCCCGTCGCATCGATGGATGCGAGGCTGTTCCATACGCGGAGAAGTTGTTGTCCGGTACGAATGACGTGATCGTACCCTGTAACGACCAGCCCACGCTCAGGCGCCGCCTTTGCTATCGCCGCGCGATGAGCAAGATCATCCCATAAGGAGAATGGAATTGCGGTCTCCGGCCAAACAATGTGTGTGATAGTCTCAACTCTGGGGCTCGTTGACAGCTGCAGGTACTTGTTAAGGATCGCTTCGGATTGATCCGAGCGCCATTTGAGGTCTTGGGCAATATTCGCCTGGATAAGCCGCAGTTTCACGCCAGGGACTGTTGTCTCCTTGGCATCCGGTGAGGGTGCCAGATGGAGGCGCACAGCGCCGCCTATCCACACACCGCCCAGCAACGCGGCCGCTGACGCGACCGCGCACCAGCGCGCTCGGATTGATATCGTCGTGTGGGCGAGGACCGCGGGCATTGCGGCCACGAAAATCGTGAGGAAGCTTAGACCCCAGATTCCCGTGACGGCGCCCAGTTGGCTCACGGTATCCGATACTGTCCACACGTATCCGACGAGGTTCCAGGGGAAGCCGGTCAGGACGTGCCCCTCGCGCCCACTCCATCGCTGTCCAGAGGACTGCGAACAGCAGAATTTGCGCCATGCCCCGGATGCCGGTGACGTAAAGCAATAGTGTGACGCCGGCCGGAAAGACCGCGAGCACGGCAGGCAGCCCGAAGACGGCAAACGGCATCATCCAGCCGAACCGTCCCGGATCGATGAGCAATGCCTCGGCAATCCAATAGAGCCCCGTTATGAAACTGCCGAAGCCGAACCACCAGCCTACCGCGAAGGCAGAACGCCAAGGTGCTTTATTGTTACAGCTGCCGTTGCAGAGCCAGACCAACGCGGTGAATGCGGGCACCAATAGAGGCAGCAGATGAAGCGGTGGCAGCGATGCCGTCACAGCCAGGCCACAGGCCAGCGCCAATCCGCGGCGCCGCCGGCTGGGAAGCTCCTCGATAGCGTGAGCATAGCCGATGACCGCTTCGGTCGCCGAAAACCGGAGTCTGGCAATGACATCGCTACGAGGAAGCACGCCTGTGAGTTCGGATTTCATTTGAACACCGCTATCGACGCCGGCACCTTGGGCGTTGAAAATGTTTACCGAACGTCGCCGCTGGGTGGATCGTCAAAAATATTTCCGCAGATCGGTGGCCGCCGCTTCGGGTGTTCGCTTGATGTTAAAAGGGGCGACGAACCGGCCCTCCTTGTCCATCAGATAGACGAGGGCGCTATGGTCCATCGTGTATTCGCCGCCCTCAGCCGCTGCCTTCTTGAAATAGACACGGTAGCCCCTGGCCACGTCCTTGATCGACGCAAGATCACCTATCAGCCCACGCAGGTGTGGATCGAAGCTCGACAAATATTCCTTGAGCCTCTCTGGCGTGTCGCGCTCGGGATCCACGGTGATGAACAGCGCACCAAGCCGGTCGGCGTCAGGGCCGAGGCTGCGGAGGATCTCAGAGACCTCAAACAGCGTGGTCGGACAAACATCGGGACAGTGGGTATAACCGAAGAAAACCAGGAAAGGTCGGCCCCTCAGGTCCTGATTGGTGAAGGCGCGGCTGTCTTGGTCGACGAGGTGGAATGGTCCGCCGATTGCCATCGGTTGGGCCACGGTCGGCGTGCCGGCGGGCTGGCTCATCCCGGGTGCGACGCTCAAGCACAGCACGAGGCCGGCGAAAAAGGCCACCAGCGGTGTTGGATAGAGCGTCATCGCGTTAACCAGCGCAGTATTTTGTCAAATCGCTCGCCCACAACATCCCTCTCATATTCACGGTTGCGTTGCGACAGCTCGACCTCCTGCTGTTTTCAGGGCTGCCATGACGCTGGCGCTGGTCAAGATCTCGGGCAACGGGATCCCATGCGGTGCGTCTGCCCCGTAGACCACGCTAAAAGGAATTCCATAGCGACCGAAACCCGCAAGATAGCTGGCGATTGGTTCGGAGGGGCGCGTCCAATCCGCTTTCATCGCCACGACGTTGCGCCGTCCAAGGACGGTTACCACGGGCGCGCGATCGAGAACGAGTTTCTCGTTCACCCTGCACGTAATGCACCAATTGGCAGTTACCTCGACAACTACGACATGGCCCTCGGCGACGAGCTTAGGAATTTGTGCGGCATCGAAGGGGCGCCAGAGACGGTGGGCTATCGGTGCCTGGTCGGTAAATCCTCCCGCCTGAAAGAGGCTGGATGGAACGAAGGCAAGCGCCCCGACGGCTGTCAGAGAGATACGCGCTATTGCACGTTGGAAACCACCCAAGCGTCGCTGCGCCCACAACAGAATCAGGAGCGCGCCCAGACATGCGCCTACCGACAACGCCGCGAGATTTCCCGCTTGGACGGCGAGAACGCTGACCAGCCACGCAGCTGTTCCGAGCAAGGCGAACCCAAGGACGCGCCGAAGCGTGATCATCCATCCGCCTGGACGCGGTAGTCGATTGGCAAGACCCGGAAACACTGCGACCAGCAGGTATGGCAGCGCCACGCCACTGCCGAGCGTTATGAAGACCGCGAGGATTTCAACCGGCCCCCCTGCCAGTGCGAAGCCGATGGCGGTACCGAGGAAAGGTGCCGAACAGGGAGTCGCCAAGACCGTTGCAAACACACCGCTCAGGAAGTCGTCGGCAAAATCATGATCTCGATCGCGCGCCACGATCTTGCCGGCGAGCTTTGCCGGCAGCCGGATCTCGAACAGGCCCCAGAGATTGCCGGCGAATAGCACGCAAAGAACAGCAAGAGCGACGAGAAAGAGTGGATGCTGGAATTGTACACCCCAACCGACCGCCAAACCTACTGCCTTTGCAGCGACGGTCGCTGCACCGAGAACCAGAAAGGTGAACAGGATGCCTGCCGACACAGAAGACTGATCACCGCTGCGGCCGCGCCTTGCGGCGGCGCTATGCTGACACTCTTGCGGCGGCGAACCGGTCTCGTCCGACTTCGAACCGAGTCTCTGGAGACAAAACACGGATATTGAAAATTAGCGACCAGAGACTGGCGCACTAAATTGGCCGGTGGCGCCGGCAAATCCAGAAAATTACGCGTCAGAGACTACGTGACGTCTCTCTAACTGTCGGGAATGTCGCGACTATTTTTGCAAACGGGACATGACCCACAGAGACGGGACTGGCTGGCTGGGCAGAGAGGACTCGAACTCAGAAATGTCGTGGCAAAATATCCCTTTGAAAGGTTCGCACAGATTTCCACGGATCCAGCCGAATTCTGGCCTTGGAGACTATTCGCGTTTGAGCTGCGGTCTCGGCAGGGATGCTTGCGCGGGCGTTGGTCACTCGCTGAGGTAGCAGGACGTGCCGCGATTTCGTGCCGATCCAGAGATGATCCGGCGGCGGCCAATTGAGC
>Ga0207684_10001014_pt1 | contig 31529 bp, 35 predicted proteins | sample KBSK5501metaG_FD_184342 | JGI IMG/M metagenome (GOLD analysis project Ga0207684, IMG submission 184342) | Corn, switchgrass and miscanthus rhizosphere microbial communities from Kellogg Biological Station, Michigan, USA - KBS K5-50-1 metaG... | ecosystem: Host-associated > Plants > Roots >... | reverse complement strand
CTGGTCGCGGGCGCCGCGCGGGGGCGGGAGCCGCACCGCGTCGCGTATTTTCTCTCCGAGCTCGCCGGTCTCTTCCACCCGTACTACAAGGCCCATCGGGTGATCACACGCGATCGCGCGACCACGCTCGCGCGCCTTGGCCTGTGCGCGGCGGTCGGGCAGGTGGTGGCCGGCGGTCTCGAGCTGCTCGGCGTCTCCGCGCCACAGAGCATGAGTCGCAGCGGCGAGCGCGACTGAGCCATGGCCAGGTCGACGCGGCGGCGGATGGGCGGCGGCCCCGGCCCGGGCCAGTGGCTGGCGCTCGGCGGGGCCGTGCTCGTGATGCTGGGGCTCACCTTCGCGCTCGGGCTCCTGGTCGGTCGGCAGTGGGCACGCCACTCTGCTTCCGCCGCGGTCTCATCCGTCTCGGAGGCGGCCCGGAGGGCGGCGACGACGCCTCGCCGCGGGGGCATCACCGCGGAGGTCATGGCGGACCGCGCGCCCGAGTCGACCGAGAAGCTGACCTTCTACCACACGCTGACCGAGCCCCTCAACGGACCCGTGGCCACGCCCAAGCCCGAAGCGAAGCCGATCGCGATCAAGGCTCCCGGCGCCTCGCCAGCAGCGCCCGCGCCAACCGCAATCTCGCTACCGCCCCTCGCGGCCAAGAGTTCACCAAACGGTACAACCGGCGAGGCCAAGACCAAGACCGCAGACGGGAACACCGCAGACGGCAAGACAGCGGACGGGGGGAGTGCGGGGGCCATTTCCGGGCCCCCGCAGATGAACAATGCCTCCGCGAGCGCGTCGACAGCCGGTGCGGCCACCCCGCCCTGGACGATCCAGGTCGGCGCGTACAAGAGTCGTCGCCAGGCCGAGGACACCCGGCAGCAGCTGGCCGCCGCCGGCCTGGACGCCTACGTGGCCAGCGTGGGCGCCCGGGACGGCCACGCTCGCTTCCGTGTCCGAGTCGGCACCTACCGCACGCGGGAAGAAGCGGCCACCGCCGCCGACCGGATCCACGCGCAGCGCTCGCTCACCACCTTCGTCACCCCCAAGTAACCAGCCGACCGTGGATGGCGAGGTGCAGCCCGACCGGCGAGGTGCAGCCGAAGGCGAGCCGAGTAATTCCCAGACATCGAGCCGAGCGGATACGACTATGGACCGACAGCTCGGTCGCATCCTGATCTCCCGCGACGAGATCGCGGCCCGGGTCGCCGAGCTGGGGGAGGCCATCGGCCGTGACTACGCGGGCCGGTCCCCGCTCCTGGTCGGCGTGCTGAAGGGGGCGGTGGTGTTCACCGCCGACCTGCTGCGGGCCGTCCCCCTGCCGAGCGCGATGGACTTCATGGCGGTGTCCTCCTACGGCTCCGGCACCCGCTCCTCGGGTGTGGTGCGCCTCACCGCCGATCTGTCCATCTCCATCGAGGGCCGTGACGTGATCATCGTCGAGGACGTCATCGACTCGGGCCGGACCATCAGCTACCTGCGGCGAAACCTCGCGACCCGGCATCCCCGGAGCCTGGCCCTGTGCGTCCTGCTGGACAAGATCTCCCGCCGCGAGGTCGACGTGGAGGTGGACTACGTGGGCTTCGCGATCCCGGACGAGTTCGTGGTGGGCTACGGGCTCGACTACGACGGCCGCCACCGCAATCTGGCCGACCTCGCCGTCCTGGATCCGGTCGCCGCGCGGGCCTGATTCGCGCGCGGGCCCTCGCAACCTCGCGCCCTTATGGTATAGTTGGCACCATGAATCCGTTCTACAAGAATCTCGCTCTGTGGATGGTGATCGGCCTCATCGTCATCCTCCTCTTCCAGCTCTTCCAGCAGAATCAGTCCCCGCGGGGCGAGATCGTCTTCTCCGACTTCCTGAAGAAGGTCGAGTCGGGTGAGGTTCGCGAGGTCACGCTGAAGGGCAACAACGTCTCCGGTCGCCTGAGCGACGGCTCCTCGTTCCGGACCTTCACCGCCGACTATCCCGACCTGGTCAAATCGCTGAAGGACCGGGGCGTGAAGATCGACGTCAAGCCGCCGGACACCAACTCGTGGCTGGCCATCGTGCTGCAGTGGGTGCCCATGCTGCTGTTCATCGGGGTATGGATCTTCTTCATGCGGCAGATGCAGGGCGGCGGGGCGAAGGCGCTCTCCTTCGGCAAGGCCCGCGCCCGACTGATCTCGGAAAAGCAGAACAAGGTGACCTTCCAGGACGTGGCCGGGGTGGACGAGGCTAAGGAAGAGCTGCGCGAGATCATCGAGTTCCTCAAGGACCCGCCCAAGTTCCAGAAGCTCGGCGGCAAGATTCCCAAGGGCGTGCTCCTGGTCGGCCCTCCGGGTACCGGCAAGACGCTCCTCGCGAAAGCCATCGCGGGTGAGGCCAACGTGCCGTTCTTCTCCATCTCGGGCTCGGACTTCGTCGAGATGTTCGTGGGGGTGGGCGCTTCCCGCGTGCGGGACCTCTTCGAGCAGGGCAAGAAGCACGCGCCCTGCATCATCTTCATGGACGAGATCGACGCGGTGGGGCGGCACCGGGGCGCGGGCCTGGGCGGCGGTCACGACGAGCGCGAGCAGACCCTGAACCAGCTCCTGGTGGAGATGGACGGCTTCGAGACCAACGAGGGTGTCATCCTCATCGCGGCCACCAACCGGCCGGACGTGCTGGATCCGGCGCTGCTGCGGCCCGGGCGCTTCGACCGTCAGGTGGTGGTGGCGCGGCCCGACGTCAGGGGGCGGGAAGAGATCCTCAAGGTGCATTCGCGGCGGATCCCGCTCGCCCCCAAGGTGGACCTCAAGGTCCTGGCGCGCGGTACGCCCGGCTTCTCGGGGGCCGACCTCGCCAACCTGGTGAACGAGGCCGCCCTGCTGGCGGCGCGCCAGGACAAGAAGGTCGTCGAGATGATCGACTTCGAGAACGCCAAGGACAAGGTCCTGATGGGCGTGGAGCGCCGCTCGATGATCATCTCGGAGACCGAGAAGAAGACGATCGCCTACCACGAGGCGGGCCACGCGCTGGTCGCCGATCTCCTGCCCGGTGCGGACCCGCTGCACAAGGTGACGATCATCCCGCGCGGGCGCGCCCTTGGTCTCACCCAACAGCTCCCCGCCGACGACAAGTACAACTACTCGCGGGACTACCTGATCAACCGCATCACGATCCTGCTGGGCGGCCGCGCCGCCGAGGAGATCGTCTTCCAGCAGCAGACCACCGGCGCCGGCGACGATCTCGAGAAGGCCACCGAGATGGCCCGCAAGATGGTCTGCGAGTGGGGCATGTCCGACCGGATGGGCCCGCTCACCTTCGGCAAGGGCGAAGAGCACATCTTCCTCGGGCGCGAAGTCGCGCGTCCCAAGGACTTCAGTGAGGAGACCGCCGTCCTGATCGACTCCGAGATCAAGCGCATCGTGGTGGAGTCCGCCGCGCGCGCGCGTCACATGATCGAGTCGAACCTCGAGAAGCTGCACGCCCTGGCCCGCGCCCTCCTGGAGCGGGAGTCGCTCGACGGCGAGGAGATCGCGCGCATCCTGCGGGTGCCGCCGCTGCAAGAGGCGCCGAGCCCCGCGTAGGCGGGCTTTAGCGGACCGCGAGGGCGGACGTTCGGATCTGGCCCCCGCACTCCCCCGGGCCGCGGACGCTCGTCGGGCTTTTCCGATCGGAAAATCTGCCTCCCGCGCGTGCCTCCTGCGGTGATAAGTTGGTGCTGGAGCAATCCCCCAATGAACCGCGCGACCGTGGCAGGAGTCTCGGTGGGCGATGGCCTGGACACGGCCGTCGTGGGGGCGCTCAACGTGAGCCCGGAGTCGTTCTATTCCGGGTCCGTGGTCGTGGACGCCGACCGGCTCCTGCAGGCCGCCCAGGCCATGGCGCGGGCGGGGGCGGCCTGGCTGGACGTCGGGGCCATGTCCACCGCGCCCTATCTCGAGGCCCGCATCCCGGCGGCCCAGGAGGCCGATCGGCTGCACTGGGCGATAGGGCTGCTCACGGCCAAGCTCGACCTGCCGGTCTCGGCCGATACCAGCCGAGCCCTGCCGGCGCGCGCCGCGCTCGAGGCTGGGGCCCGTGTGATCAACGACGTGACCGGGCTGGCCTCCGATCCGAGCCTCGCCCGCCTCGCCGCCGAGGCCGGGGCGGGCCTGGTCCTGATGGCCTCACCGGCCACCTCGCCGGCGCCCGGCGACCCGATCGCGACCGTCCTGGCCTCGCTCACCGTCAGCCTGGGCCTCGCGCGGGCCGCCGGAATCCCGGAGGACCGCATCCTGGTGGATCCGGGCATCGGCTTCTTCCGGGGCGCGCCCATCGACTGGCCCGAATGGGACTGCCGGGTCCTCGCGGGCCTGCCCGCCTTCCGCGCCGTCGGGCGCCCGCTGTACGTCGGCGTCTCCCGCAAGTCCTTCATCGGGGCCCTCGCGGGCGTCGACGACCCGGCACAGCGGCTGCCCGGTACGCTGGCGGCCACCGCGGCCGCCGTTCTGGGGGGCGCCCACGTGATCCGGGCCCACGACGTGGCCGAGACCCTGCAGGCCGTCCGCGTCGCCCAGGCGATCCGGCGCGCGCGCGAGACGGCCTAGCCTATGCGGTACTTCCTCCAGGGCTTCCGGCTCCGCGACGCGATCGACATCCTGGTGGTGGCGATCGTCCTCTACCGGATCTTCGTGATGTTCAAGGAGACACGCGCGGTCCAGATGCTGCTCGGGCTGGCCGGCCTCATGATGGCGTCGTTCCTCGCGCGCCACTTCGAGCTGTTCAGCACGAGCTGGCTGCTCGACAACTTCTGGTCGTTCTGGGTGCTGGCCCTGATCGTACTGTTCCAGCCCGAGCTGCGCCGGGCCCTCACCCGGCTCGGGGAGAGCCGCCTCTTCCAGGGCATGGCCCTGGGCGCGCGCGAGGAGCGGGGCCATCTCATCGACGACGTCATCAAGGCGGCCGACGGGCTGGCGAGCAAGCGAATCGGCGCGCTCATAGTGCTCGAGCGCACCACCGGCCTGCGCAACTACGCCGAGCTTGGCGTGCCGCTCGACGCGATGGTTTCGGCGGACCTGCTCGTGAGCCTCTTCCTGCCGTACTCGCCGCTGCACGACGGGGCCGCCTTCATTCGCGGCGACCGGGTCGCGGCCGCCGGCTGCTTCCTCCCGTTGTCTCGCAACACGCAACTCGGACGGAACATGGGCACGCGACACCGGGCCGGCCTCGGGCTGGCCGAGGAGACCGATGCGGTGGTGCTGATCGTTTCGGAAGAATCCGGGCGCATCTCCCTCGCGGTGGACGGGCAGATGGAGTCCCCGCTCGACCAGGAGGCCCTGAGGCGCCGATTGGCCGAGCTGTTCTCCCTTGAAGAGGCGCCCCTGCCGCGCCGGGGGGCCTGGTGGGAGCCGGCCCGGGAGTGGCTGCGCAAATGAGCGCGCTCACGCGCCACTGGGAGCTGAAGCTGCTGGCCCTCGGCGTCTCCATGGTGCTCTGGGTCTTCGTCATGACCTCCGAGAAGTCGGATCTCATCATCTCGGCGCCCCTCGAGCTGGACGGCATCCCGGTCGGCCTCCAGGTGACGGGAGACCGGCCCGACAGCGTGGAGGTGCAGCTGCACGGCCTGCGCGGGACACTGCTGCGCCTTGGGAACGATCGCGTGAAGGCGCGGATCGACCTGACCGGCTCCGCGGCCGGCGAGGTGACCCTTCGCGTCCTTCCCGAGCAGATCATGGTGCCGCCCGGCGTCACGGTGGTGCGGGTCAACCCCTCCCGCGTCCGCCTCGTCCTCGGGTCCGCCCGCTCGTGAGCCGCCTCTTCGGCACCGACGGCATCCGGGGCCGCGCCAACACGCCCCCGCTCACCACCGAGCTGGCCTTCCGCCTCGGGCGCCAGCTCGTGGCCACCCTTCTCCAGCACGACGGGACCAAGAAAACGCGTCTGGTCGTCGGCCGGGACACCCGGCTCTCCGGTCCCATGCTCGAGGGCGCGCTGGTCTCGGGGGCGCTCTCGGCGGGGGGCGACGTCTACGCGGTCGGTGTCCTGCCCACGCCCGCGATCGCGTATCTCACGCGCCGCCTGGAGGCCCACGGCGGCGTGGTGCTCTCGGCCTCCCACAATCCCTTCGAGGACAACGGCATCAAGATCTTTTCCTCGGAGGGCGCCAAGTTCCCCGACGCGTGGGAGGAAGAGATCGAGGAGCGGCTGAACGGGCCCGACACCGCGCCCTGGCCCACCGGGGTGCACATCGGGCGGCTCGTCATGCACGAGGCGGCCGAGGCCGACTACATCGCGCACGCGCGCGCCACGTGCCCGCACGACCTGCGCGGCCTACGGGTCGTGCTCGACTGCGCCCACGGGGCGACCTATCGGGTGGCTCCGGAGATCTTCCGGCGTCTCGGCGCCGACGTGCGGGTGATGAACGCGAGCCCCGACGGTCAGAACATCAACCTGCACGCGGGCGCCATGCACCCGGAGGCGCTGCGGGCGGAGGTGCTCCGCGTGGGGGCGCACCTGGGGCTCGCCTTCGACGGCGACGGCGACCGGCTCATCTCGGTGGACGAGCACGGCCGGATCCGCGACGGCGACTACGCCCTGGCCATCTGCGGGCGCCACCTGGCCGCCCGGGGCCTGCTCAAGGGCGGCACCGTGGTCACCACCGTGATGGCCAATCTCGCGCTGGACCGGGTGCTGACGAAGGCCGGCGTCCGCATCGCCAAGGTCGCAGTGGGCGATCGATACGTCCTGGAGGAAATGCTGCGCATCGGCGCCAATCTGGGCGGCGAGCAGTCCGGCCACCTGCTCTTCCTCGACCACACCACCACGGGGGACGGCATCGTCTCCGCGCTCCAGCTCATCGGGGTGATGCGGGAGACCGGGTCGTCGTTGGGTGAGCTGGCCCGCTGCCTGACCAAGTTCCCCCAGGTGTTGCTCAACGTGGCCGTGAAGAGCAAGCCGCCGGTGGATACCATTCCCGGCCTGGCCGAGCGTGCCCAGGGCCTCGAGGCGGAGATGAACGGGGCGGGGCGAATCCTGCTCCGGTACTCCGGCACCGAGGCGCTCCTGCGCGTGATGATCGAGGGCGAAGAGCAGGCCCGCATCGAGCGCATGGCCGAAGAGCTGGCCGGGATCGTGCGGAGGACCATCGGGGCATGAGCCGCGTGCTGGGCGTCGGCGTCGACCTCACCCAGATGCCGCGGCTGCGCCGGGTCGTGGCGCGCTGGGACGAGCGATTCCTCCAGCGGGTGTTCACCGAGCAGGAGATCGCCTACTGTCGGCGTCGCCGCGACCCCATCCCGCATTTCGCGGCCCGCTTCGCGGCCAAGGAGGCCACGCTCAAGGCGCTCGGCACCGGGCTCCGCATGGGCGTGAACTGGCGCGAGCTGGAAGTCCGGCGCGAGCGTGGGCAGGCGCCCACCATGGTGCTGAGCGGCCGCTGCCGCGCGATCGCGGAGGCGAAGGGCGGCCGGCGCGTGCTGCTCTCGCTCAGCCACGACGGGGACTACGCCATGGCGCAGGCCTTGTTGCTCGGAGACGGCCCCGATGACGAGACGAGGCCGCAGTAGCCTCGTGCTCGGTCTCGCCCTCTTCTTCCAGGGCTGCGCGGGACTGATCGCGGGGAAGGAGTCGGCGGACGTGGCGCCCGCGCCGCCCTCGCCAGCGCCCCGAGCCGCGGCGGCGGGGGGCGCGGTCCAGGTGGAGAAGGGCCGGGCCGGCCTCGTCATCGCGGCGCCCCACGGCACCTCCGACACCGCCACCGATGTCATCGGGCGCGACCTGGCGAAGCTCACCGGCTGGGGCCTCGTGATCGTCACCGGGTACACGCATCTCGACGCCGAGGGCCGCCGCTACAACGTCAATCGCCCGACGGAAGGCGTACCGGGCACCGCGGCCCGCCTCGAGGTGGAGACCGAGCCCGCGCGGCAAATCTACCAGGCCTATCGACGCCAGGTGGCGGAGGCGGCCCAGGGTCCGCTGCGGCTCTACGTCGAGTTGCACGGCAACGGCCGCCAGGAGAGCGCGGGCCGGCTGGAGATCGCGACGGTGGGCGTGGGCCGTGACGACGCCTGGCGGCTCAAGACGCTGCTGGAGCTGATCCGGGATAGCCGCCTGCCGCCCGAGGGCGACGTCCCGCGGCTCGACGTGTGGATCGAGTCGCTGGACCCCCTCTGGTACACCGCGTCGGCCGCGAAGCAGTCGGGCCTGCTCGGGCAGGTGACGCTCGCGCTCCACATCGAGATCCCGCGCGCCGCGCGGACCACTCACCGGGAGGCCTACACGACCGTGCTCGCCGACTTCCTGATCCAGTCGGCGTCCCTGCTGCTGGCGCCTCCGCGCTGACCCCGTGCTGCCCGTCTTCACCGCCGCCGAGATGCGGGCGCTCGACGCGCGCGCCATCCGCGATCTAGGCATCCCGGGGCCCCGCCTCATGGAGAGCGCCGGCTCGGGCGCGGCCGCGCTCATCGCCCGGTGGCTCGCGCCCATTCGCGGGAGATCCGTCGTGGTGGTGTGCGGCAAGGGCAACAACGGCGGCGACGGCTTCGTGGTGGCGCGGCGCCTGCGGGCCGGGGGCGCGGCGGTGCGGGTGTTCCTGGTAGGCCGGCGCGCCGAGGTGCGCGGCGATGCCGCCGCGGCCCTCCGCCGCTGGCGCGGGCGCGTGGAGGAGGTCCACGGCGAGGCGGAGCTGAGCGCGCTCGCGCGGGCGCTCGACCGGGCGGACGTGGTGGTGGACGCGCTGCTGGGCACCGGGCTCACCGGCGCCGCCCGCGGCGCGGTGGCCGCGGCCATCGAGGCCATGAACAAGGTCGGTCCGGCCGGGCGGAGCCGCGCGCCGGTGATCGCGCTCGATCTGCCCTCGGGGCTCGGCTCGGATCAAGGCGCGTTGCTGGGGCCGACGATCCAGGCGACGCGCACCGCCACCTTCTCCGGGCTCAAGCGCAGCCTGGTGCTCCATCCCGCCGCCGCGAAGGCGGGCGCGGTCGAGATCGTCGACATCGGCGTGCCCGCGGCCGAGACGACGCGGGGCATCACCACGTGGCGCCTCGAAGCTTCGGATGTGCGACCGCGCTTCCCCCCGCGCGAGCCGGCTGCTCACAAAGGCCGCTTCGGCCATCTCCTCGTCGTCGCGGGCTCGCTCGGCAAGACCGGCGCCGCGGTCCTCGCGGGACGCGCCGCCCTGCGGAGCGGCGTGGGGCTCTGCACCATCGCCGCGCCCGCGTCCCAGCAGCCGATCGTCGCCGCCCAGGCTCCGGAATACATGACCGAGGCCCTGCCGGAGACCGCCGGGCGGAGCCTCGCGCTCGGAGCCAAGGAGCGCGTCCTCGAGCTGGCGCGGCGGGTGGACACGGTGGCTCTCGGGCCCGGTCTCTCGCTCGATCCCGAGACCCAGGAGCTGGCGCGCGCGCTGATCCTCGAGATCGAGCGGCCGCTCGTGGCGGATGCCGATGCCCTGAGCGCGCTGGCCGGGCATCTCGATCTGCTGCGTCGCGCGGCGGGCCCGCGGGCCCTCACGCCGCATCCCGGCGAGATGGCGCGGATGCTCGCCATCGGGATCGAGGCGGTGCAGGCCGATCGGCTCGAGGTCACCCGCACATTCTCGCGCGAGCACGGCGTGGCGCTGGCCCTCAAGGGCGCCGGCACCGTGATCGGCGGCCCCGACGGCCGCGTCGCGGTCAATCCCACCGGTAACCCCGGCCTGGCCAAGGGAGGTTCGGGCGACGTGCTCACCGGTATCGTCGGCGCACTGCTCGCGCGCGGCCTCGACCCGGTGGCCGCGCTCGAGGCGGGCTGCTATCTCCACGGGCTCGCGGGCGACCTGGCCGCGGGCGAGCGGGGTGAGATCGCGATGATCGCAGGCGACCTGATCGAGACACTGCCCGCGGCCCTGCTCGCGCTCGCCCGCGGGTCATGACGGCGGCGCGGGCGCTCACGTCGCGAAGCCCCGCGGAGACGCAAGCCCTCGGCGAGCGTCTCGGCGCGCGGCTTGAGCGCGGAGCGGTAGTGGCGTGCACCGGCGAGCTGGGAGCCGGGAAGACCTGCTTTCTCCAGGGACTCGCGCGCGGCCTGGGCGTCACCTCGGACGTGACGAGCCCGACCTTCGTTCTGATCAACCAGTACCGCGGCCGCCTCCCGGTGTATCACCTCGACGCCTACCGCACCGGGAGCCTCACGGAGCTGGTGGACCTGGGGCTCGAGGAGATGCTGGACGGCGACGGCGTGACCGTGATCGAGTGGGCCGACAAGCTGCGGCCGCTGCTGCCCGCGCGGACGATCCGGGTCCACCTGAGCGGCCTGGGCGACGAGCCGCGCGAGATCGTGATCGAGGAGCCCGTATCCGATTCGGGCCATTGACCCCTCTCGCGTCCGGGTGCTTTGCTCAAGCCATGGCGTCCTCCGGAAACGGGATCGGGCGGTGGCCGGCCGAGGATCGTCCCCGCGAGCGCCTGCATGACAAGGGCGCGGAGTCGCTGGCCGACGCCGAGCTGCTCGCCATCCAGCTCGGGAGCGGGCTCGCCGGGCGCAGCGCCATGGACATGGCGCGTGACCTGCTGACCCGCTACGGCTCGCTCTCGGGTCTGGCCGGACGCGCCGTCGCCGAGCTGGCCGACGTCCGCGGCGTCGGGCCGGTCAAGGCGGCGCGCCTGGCCGCCACTTTCGAGATCACCCGGCGGCTGCGGTCACGCAACGGGCTCGAGCGGGTGGTGCTCGGCAGCCCGGAGCAGGTGTTCGCGCGCTACGGGCCGCTGATGGAGGACCTCAAGAAGGAGGTGTTCCGGGTGGCGCTGCTGGACGCCCAGAACGGCCTGCTGCGCGACGTGGTGGTCTCGGAAGGCACGCTCTCCGCGAGCCTGGTCCATCCCAGGGAAGTCTTCAAGCCGGCCATCCTGGAGTCGGCCGCGTCGATCATCCTCCTGCACAATCATCCCAGCGGTGACCCGACGCCGAGTCGCGAGGACCTGCGGCTCACGCGGCAGCTCGTGGAGTGCTCGGAGCTACTGGACCTTCGGATCCACGATCACGTGATCATCGGCCGGGAGCGCTTCATCAGCCTCGCCCAGCGCGGCGCCCTGTCCGGTCGGACCGGCTAGCCCTTCGCCAGCTTTTCGACCTCCTTCTTGGAGAGGCTCTGGATGCGGGCCAGCAGGCCCTTCACCTTTCGCTCGGAGGAATGATCCGCCAGGATCAGCTTCTTGGACTTCGTCCCGGTCACGATATAGGCCACCCAGTCGTCGAGACTCGGCGTGCCCCGCCACGCCACCGTGAGCCCGCTGAGCCGCATCCGCCTCCTGCCTTCGACCTTCGCCAGTGGCTTCCGGCTGGCCTCCATACGTGATCTCTCCTTCTGAAAATGTGCACTGTGCCGCAACGACGAGCGCTGCTGGGGCTGTGAGCGCCCGACAACCTTAAGAACCGGTGTCAGTCCTGTCAAGGCTTCGTTTCGCCGCGACCCATGCGCGATTCGGCGCGCCCGGGGCCGTGAACCTGCGTGAATGCTGCGCGCGATGAGCGGCCTCGTGGCGGTGGACGATCAGAGCGTCACTTTTTCGTGCCCCGCCTCTGGAAGCGCGTCGGAGCGTGTGTTTTCCGCCATTGTGGATCGCTGTGGATAAGTGGATAACCTGTGGGTTACTTTTCGGCGGCCAGCAGGCCGTCGAGGATGCGGCGCGGGAGCAGGGGGCCGCGGGTGATGAATCCGGTGAAGATCCCGCACGCGGCCGCGCCCGCGGCGAGCGCCTGGCGCGCCTTCTCGGGGCTGTCGATGCCTCCGGTGGCGATGATCTCGAGCCGATCGCCGAAGCGCGCGCGCACGCGACGCACGTTCTCCACCGTGGTGGCGAACAGGGCCGGCCCGGAGAGCCCACCCGAGCGCTGCGAGAGCCGGGGCTCCTCCACCCGCCGGGTGTTGCCGTAGTTCACGACGGTGATCCCCGCGTCCAGCGCCGCGGGAATGGTGATCTCCTCGTTGGTCTCGCGGAAGTCGGGCGAGATCTTGACGATGATCGGCTTGCGGGTGGCCGCCCGCACCGCCCGGAAGAGGTCCTTCAGCTCGTGCGGTCGCGTGGACCAGCCGTAGACCAGCTTGGTATTGGGCGAGGAGATGTTGAGCTCCACCAGCTCCCCGAACTCCTGTAGGCCCTCCACCACGCGCACGTAGTCCTCGGCCGATTCGCCCGCCGCCGCCACGATGAGCGGCACGCGGTGCGCGAGACCGGCGAGGGCCACCCGGTAGGCGTCGAGGCCCGGGTTCTTGAAGCCGTTGCAGTTGATGAGGCCCGGCCCCTCGGTGGTCCGGATGCGGACGAGATTGGGCTCCGGATGGCCGGGCCGCGGCCCCGGCGTGATGCTCTTGGCGGTGACGGCGCCCCACCCCAGACCCATTGCGCGCCGCAGGATCGCAGTGTCGTAGTACATCGACGAGAGGATGAGCGGGTTCGGCAGCCGTACGCCGCCGAGGGTGATCTGAAGGCGCGGATCGTCGCGGCGGAAGGGGGGGAAGCGATCGACCGGCAGGTGACGCAGGCCCCATTGGCCCAGCGCCACCGCGGCGCGCTCGGGCATGCGCGCCAGCACGCCGTGATAGAGCGCGCGGTAGAGGAGATCGACGGCGCCGACCATGTCGTGGGTGCGCGCATGATATCCTACAACCATGTCGCAGGACAGCACGCGCCGACTGCTGAGGGAGTTCGGGGTCGCGGTCACGACCTTCGAGGACGCGGTCGAGGCCGCGCAGGGTGAAGCCGCGCGCACCGCCGAGGCCGTGCTCCGCGAGCACATGAAGACGCTGATCGGGCTCGTGGAGCGCCTGTCCGAACAGGCCGCCAAGCTCTAAGCCAGGCCGGTGCCACCCGGCCGGATCGTCTCCCTCATCCCCAGCATCACCGAGATCCTGTTCGCGATCGGTGCGGGCGACCGCGTGGTCGGCTGCACCATCTACTGCAGCCAGCCGCCCGAGGGCGTGGCGACCAAGGTGCGGGTGGGAGGCGAGAAGAACCCCAAGCTCGAGCTCATCCGCGACCTCGGCGCCGACCTGGTGATCGCCAACATCGAGGAGAACGTCCGCGAGCACGTCGAGACCCTGCGCGCGTGGGGCATCCCGGTCCACGTCACGTATCCCCGCACCGTCGCCGACGGCATCCGGCTGGTGGGAGAGCTGGGCGCGTTGCTCGAGGCGGGCCCGCGAGCGCGGGAGCTGGAGGCGGAGCTGCAGGCGCGCTACGACCTCGTGCGCGCCGTGGCGGCCGGGCGGCGGCCGCGCCGCGTCTTCTGCCCGATCTGGCGGAGACCCTACATGACCATCAACCGCGACACCTACATCCACGACATGCTGGCCGTCGCGGGGGGCGAGAACGTCTTCGCCGACCGCACCAAGCGCTACCCGGAGATCACGCTCGACGAGGTGGCGACGTCAGGGGCGGAGGTGATCCTGCTGCCGGACGAGCCGTATCGCTTCCGCCGGGCCCACCAGGCCGACTTCGCGCCCTACGCCGATCTACCCGCAGTGCGCGACGGGAGGATACATCTGGTCGACGGCAAGCTCCTGTCCTGGTACGGCCCGCGCATCGCGGAGGCGCTGCAGGTCCTGCCGCCGCTCTTCGCCTGACCCCAGGCTCTGCCCCTAGGCGAAGACCTCCTCGAAGAAGTTCTCGATCGCGATCCCCGACCGCCGCGCGGCGTCGGCATTGTACTGGACGCCCCGGTCCGGCATGTTGGCGCCTGGTGCGGTGAACGCGTGCATCGTGTTGCCATAGGCGTGCACCTGCCAGTCAGCGCCCGCCGCGGACATCTCCTTCGCGAAATCGAGGAGGTTCTGCGGCGTCGCCAGAGGATCGTCGTATCCATGCAGGGCGAGCACCTTGGCGGTGATCCTCTCTTGCCGGCCAAGCTCCGGCGGCGCGAAGATGCCGTGGACGCTGACGACGCCGCGAAGACCGGCGCTCGCGGTGGCGCTGCGCGCGAGGTCGAGCACGCACAGGCCGCCGAAGCAGAAGCCGACCGCGCCGACGCGGCCGGCATCGACCAGGGGGTGGGCCTTCGCCGCGGCGACTCCGGCCAGCAGGCGCCGACGTAGCATGGCGCGGTCATCGAGGAACGGTTGCATCAGCGCGGAGTTGTCGGCCCAGATTCCGCCGCGGAGACCCTTGCCGTACACGTCCAGCGCGAAGCCGACGTAGCCGAGTCGAGCCATTTTCGTGGCGGTTTCGCGGTCGGCGTCGATCTGTCCCGCCCACGAATGCCCGATCAGCACGCATGGTCGGGATCGATCCGTGGTCGCGTCGTACGCGACGAAGGCCTCGCAGACGACGTCGCCGTCCCGGTAGTCGAGGCGCTCCGTGTGCATGCCTGGCCCGGAAGGGCCCGCTCCGCTTACTCAGCGGCGGCGCTTCGGCTTTTTCGCGGCTCTCGCCGCGCGCGCGGGCTTCGGCTTGCGGGACGGCGCGGGAGCGGCGGCGTTCAGCTCGAGGATCATCTCGATCTCGACGGGGATGCCCGCGGGGAGCGAGCCCATCCCGACCGCCGATCGGGCGTGGCGGCCGTTCTCGCCGAAGACCTCGACCATCAGGTCCGAGAAGCCATTGATGACCTTGGGCTGCTCGCCGAAGCCCTCGACCGCGTTGACCATGCCCAGGACCTTCACCACGCGCTTGACCTTGTCGAGGGTGCCCAGGACTGCGCGCGCGGAGCCCAGCAAGTTGACGCCGACTTCCCGCGCCACCTTGTAGGCGTCCTCGGTGGACATGTCGCGGCCGACCTTGCCGCGCGTGAGCGGCTGGCCCTCGACGCGGATCGGCCCGTGACCCGACAGGAAGAGCAGGTTTCCGACGCGAACGCCGGGGACGTAGTTCCCCATCGGCTTGGCAGGGCTGGGGAGAGTGATGCCGAGCTCCTTGAGTCTCGCTTCCGCGCCCATGTGCGTTCTCCTCGTTTCGGGGGGGAGGGGTGCGACTACTCGGCGTGCGACGGCTCGGCGTGGACCGGAGTCCCGAGGAAGAAGAAAGCGGGGCCGTCGTCATCCGCACGCCACACGATCGCCTCGACCTCCACCGGCCGTGACCCGGGCGGCTCGAGGCGCAGACGGGCGGCGCGTCCCACTTCCAGAGGTTCGTCCAGCCCGACCTTGGCGCCGAGCGCGCTGAGGTTCAGCGTTTGCAAATGCAGGAGCCGGTCGCCGGTCCGAACGGTCACCGGCCAGGAGGCCGCCACCCGCGTGTGCCGGCGATGCTCCGCCGGACGCTGGCCGGTGACGGTGGGCGGGCTCTGCACGCGGCGAGTTTCCCACCCCGGCCGCGGCTTCACAAGGGTTTTTTTGGCGGCTCGGACCATGTCAGAATGCGGACGGTCTCACCGCCGACGCCCATGAGCCCTCCTGCCAACCCATCGCCCGCCGCGACCCTGGTGCTGCTGCGCGACCGCCCGGCCGGACCGGCCGAGATCTTGCTGATCCAGCGCCACGGCAAGAGCAAGTTCGCCGCCGGGGACTACGTCTTTGCGGGGGGAAAGGTGGAGGCCGACGACATCCCCGATGACGTCGAGCGCTTCTGCCGCGGGCTCACTCCGGAGGAGGCGAGCGCGCGGCTCGGGGGCGACCTGTCCCGGCGGCGTGCCCTCGGCTACTGGGTGGGCGCCATCCGCGAGGCCTTCGAGGAGGTCGGAGTGCTGCTGGCCTATGATCGCCACGGCGCCTTCGTGCGCTTCACCGCGGAGAATCGCGATCGCTTCGAGGCGCATCGCAAAGCCTGCCAGGCGGCCAATCCCGCCTTCTTCACCATGCTGCGCGTCGAGGGGCTGACCCTCGCCACCGACCACCTCACCTACTTCGCACACTGGATCACGCCCGAGGAGCAGCCGCTCCGCTTCGACACCCGCTTCTTCGCCGCGGTGGCGCCGCCGCAGCAGGAGCCCGAGGTGGACGGTCACGAGATCGTGGCCCTGCGCTGGCTGACCGCGGCGGAAGCCTTCGAGGCGTTCAGGCGGAAGGAGATCACGCTCCGCCTGCCCACGATCAAGAATCTCGAGGTGCTGCAGAGCGGCGGCGGCCGCGCCGCCGACATCCTGAGCGCGCTCCGGGGCCGCGTGGTGCCCACCATTCGTCCGCGCGTGCTGCAGGTGGACGGCAAGCCCGTCCCGGTCCTACCCGGCGACCCCCGCTGGTACTAGCCGGTCCAGCCCCCGCGCGAGCGACCGGCTCGAGACGCGACCAGGCCTCGAGCGCGCACGCGCGTGCTATACTCCCCGCGCGCAATCGAAGCGGTTCGAGGAGGCACGTGCCATGCGCGTCGACCAGGTTTCCGTCCAGCTCGCTCCCGAGGGCATCGAGCGCAAGAAGGCCTGGACCCGGGACTCCATCTCGCCCAAGGGCTGGCTGATTCCGCTCCCGTCGGCCTGCGTGGCCGAGCTGGACGCCGTTGCCGCGTCGCTGCGGGCCACGCCGCGCCCGATCGAGACGCTCGCCCCCGGGGATTTCTCCCTCCGCGCGTGTGCCGACGTCATGGCCGCGGTGCGAGCCAAGCTCGAGACCGACATCGGCCTCGCGGTGGTGGACCGGCTTCCCGTCGAGCGCTACCAGGAAGAGGAGAACCGGGCCATCGGCTGGCTATTGGCCGGGATGCTCGGGCAGGTGGTCGCGCAGAAGGCGAACGGCGCGCGCCTCTACGACGTGAAGGACACCGGCCAGGCTCTGGGCTACGGCGTGCGCCGCTCGGTCACCAACCTGGGCCAGCCCTTCCACACCGACGGCGGCTGGCTCTGGAAGGCGCCCGCCTTCGTCGGCCTCTTCTGCCTCGAGTCGGCGCTCGAGGGCGGCTGGAGCCGCTTCGTCAGCCTCGTCACGGCGCACAACGAGCTGCGCCTCCGCCGGCCCGATTTGCTGGCGCGGCTCTACCGTCCGTTTCCGTGGGACCGTCAGGGCGAGCACGCTCCCACCGAAGAGCGCGTGACCAGCCAGCCCGTCTATGAGTACGAGGGTGGCACGCTGGCTTCGCGCTACTACGAGGACTACATCGTCAATGGCCACAAGCTCGCCGGCACGGACCTCGACGCCGAAGGCCGGGAGGCGCTCGAGGCCATGCGCACGATCGTGGACAATCCGGCCAACTGGGTCGAGTTCCGCATCGAGAAGGGCCAGCTGCAGTACCTCAACAACCGCCAGTTCGCGCATAGCCGGACCGCCTTCAAGGACGCGGGTACGCCGGCGACGGGCACGGGTCGTCACATGCTCCGGCTGTGGAACCGCGACGAGGGGAGCTCGGATCTCGAGGGTCATCCCGCCGCCTGATTATCCGTCCCGCCCGTTGACCCTCGAGACCGCGGTCTACTCCGGGCTGGTGCTGCTGCTGGCGTACTGGGTGCGGGGCATGGCGGGCTTCGGCTCCGGGCTCATCGCGGTGCCGCTCCTGACCCTGGCGTGGCCGGTGACCGTGGTGGTGCCGCTCGTGGTGGCGCTCGACTACATCGGCTCGGCCAGCCAGGGCATCCGGAACGTGGACGAGGTGTCGTGGCGCGAGCAGCTGGTGCTGATCCCGTTCATGGTGATCGGTGTCGGGCTCGGTCTCTGGGTGCTCCGCGCGGTGTCCACCGCGCTACTCGCCAAGGTGCTGGGTGGGTTCGTCATCGCCTATGCGCTCTACCAGATGCTGCCGCTGCCGGAGCTGCGCAGCTCGCGCGTGGCCGCCAGCTACTGCGGATTCCTCGGCGGCCTGGTCGGGACCCTGTTCGGGACCGGCGGGCCCTTCTACGTGATCTATCTGAACCTGCGCGGACTCACGCGGCCCGCCTTTAGAGCCACCTTCGCCATGAACTTCCTGATCGACGGCGGGGTGCGGCTGGGCGCGTTCGTGGCCGGCGGGCTCTTCGGACGCCAAACGCTCGGCTACCTGCTGGTCGCGCTGCCGATCGCGGGGGCCGGGCTCTATGTTGGCGGGCGCATCCAGACCGGATTCTCGCCGCGCGCGTTCCAGGTCGTGATCCGGCTGCTGCTACTCGTCTCGGGCGTGGCCCTGCTGCTCAAGCGATAAAGGACCGTCGCTCAGGCGCTGGGCGCGCGGGGCCTCCGGACGAGCGGCAGGGCGAGGCCGGCCGCGAGCACGCCCTGGGCCAGCGCGGCCACGGCCATGCCGCGATAGCCGCCGCCTCCGATGGCGGCGGCGCCCACCGCCGATCCGATGACGAGCCCGCTCTGGTTGGTCAGCGCGATCAGCCCGAACAGGGCGCCACGCTGGCGGGGCGCCAGCTCGGAGCCGTAGGCGAGGAAGGCGGGGCGGCTCGCCGAGTTGCAAAGGGTCAGGATCGTCGCGAGCAGGGCGGCGGGGACGAAGCCGAGCCCGGCCCCGAACAGGGCCGGGCCGAGGCCGGCGCTGACGATCTGCGCGGTCACGAAGATGCCGGGCTTGTTGACGCGGTCACCGAGCCGCCCGCCCAGCACGTTGCCCGCGATGGCCCCGATCGCGACCAGGGCCAGCACGGGAGCCACACCCACCGCGCTCATGTGGAAGCTCAGCATGAAGAAGGCGGGCAGGTAGATCGCGATCATCCCGAAGAGCGAGCGCTCCATCAGGTTGGCGCCCAGCAGGTTGAGGAGTCGGGGCACGCTCCACACCGCGCGATAGGTGGCGAATACGCTCGTGCCCGACACGGTCGGCGGGATGCGCGGGAACCAGCGCCACACCGAGCCCGCGAGCAGCAGCATGACGCACCCGATGGCCGCGAAGGCCCAGCGCCACCCGAGCGCGCCGCCGACCGCGGCCATGATCGGCACCCCACCGATGGCCGCGAAGCTGAAGCCCATGTTGAACCAGCCCATGGCTCGGGCCCGCCGCTCCGCCGCGAAGAGATCGCCCACCGATGCCATGAGGCTGGTGGGCGCGAGCGAGCCTAGCAGGCCAGCCGCGAAGCGGATGGCGGTCAGGGCGACGAAGCCGGGCGCGAGCGCCGCCGCAAAGCTCAGCGCCCCCACACTCCCGAACGCAAGCACGATCAGCGGCTTGCGCCCGAGCCGGTCGGAGAGCAGCCCCGAGAACGGCGAGAAGAGCGCCTGCGGGACCGCCGCCGCCATCGCGAGCAGGCCCGCCTGGCCGAGCGAGATCTCCAGATCGCGCGAGATGTCGAGCAGCAGGGGCCCGATCATCGTCACCGATGTGACGATCCCAGTCACCCCCGCGGTGATGAGAAGCAGACTGGGGTCAGGTCTTGCATTCATACATTGGGCCCGACGATCCAGCCTTCGGTCTCGCGGCAGGCGCGCTCTTCGTCGTCGCTGAGGTCGGCTGGACGGGCGAGGGCGCGGGCGAGCGCCTGCGGATGATCCAGGGCCCAGTCACGGGACGCGGCGACCTGGCAAGCGTCCTTGATCGGGTAGGGCTGGCCGTGCCGGTCGACGAGACTCGGCCAGAACTCGGCGATGACGACCGCGTCGTTCCCGATCGCGCGCGCCCACCCGGTCTCGAAGGGCCAGAGGCGCGCGCGGCGGGCGAGCGCCGGGTCGGTGAGCAGGCGATGCACCGCGGGCAGGCCCACCAGGGTCTGTGAGCCCACCGCGGCGCGCGTGAAGAGCTTCCACGGGCTCTGGATGCGCTGCGACGCCAGCCGCCGCTCCACCAGCCGGCCGTCGCCGAAGAAGCGAACAGGAAACGGACGCGGGCGGGTGGGGCTCAGGTGCGGGAAGCGGCGCCCGACCGGGTGGCCCCAGAACGGCCCGCGAAAGCGGCCGCCGCACGCGATCTGGATCTCGCGATTCAGCAGGCCCGCCACCACGAACCGGTTGTTGCCCCCGTCGGCTTCGTCGACGATCAGCTCCGCCAGTCGGGCGCACAGGGCGCGCCCCGCGGGGAGGCCCGACCCGGCGGGATACCCGAACGCGAAGTCGAAGCCCACGAAGGCGGGCCCGGGCTCCGCGGCGAGCAGATCGCGGATGTGGGCGAGAGCTTCGAGTCGCGTGCGGAAGTAGCGCGGCGGCGGCCGACGCTCGGGGGCCCGTCTGCCGGGTCGCCCCCACGCGACCCAGCAGCGATCGCGGGTCGGCCGGGCCGGGCCCCGAGTCGAGGCCGCCGACCAATCGGCGATCAGCACCAGCGAGAAAGTCAGGCGACCGGGATCACGAGGCGCCGAGCCCGGCCTTCGGCGCGTTCACCAGCACCGCCATGTTCCCGTACGGGTGCTTGTTGTCGAGCATCAGCTGGTGGCACTCGGGCAGCTCGTCGAAGCCGTAGGTCTGCGAGAGACACGGGTCGACCTTGCCTGCGTCGACGAGCCGCGTGACCGCCTGCGCCTGCGGGTCGTTGGAGAGGTGGCTGCCCTGGAGGCGCTTCTGGCGCATCCAGTGATAGCGCAGGTCGAGGGTGACGTTGTAGCCGGTGGTGCCCGCGCAGATGACGATCATGCCGCCGGTGGCGCACACGAACTCGGAGGTGGGGAGCGTGGCCTCGCCCGGGTGCTCGAAGACTATTCGTGGACTGGTACGTTCTCCCAGCGCGTCCCAGATGGCCTTGCCGAAGGCCCGCGCGCCCTTGGCCCAGCTGCCGTAGGCTCGGCCGTCCTTCGTGTCCGGCATCGGCCCCCAGTGGTCGAAGGCGGAGCGGTTGATGACGCCGGCGGCGCCGTGGTCCATGCAGAATTTCTTCTTGGCGTCGTCGGAGACCACCGCGACCGCGCGACCGCCCTGCGCGCGCGTGATCTCGAGCGCCTGGCTGCCGAGCCCGCCGGTGGCGCCCCAGACCAGCACCACGTCGCCCTTCTCCACGGTGTGCGGCTCCCAGCCCATCAGCATCCGATACGCGGTGGAGGCGCAGAGGAGGAAGCAGCCCGCCGCCTCCCACGTGAGCCGCTTGGGCTTGGCGATGCATTGATGGGCCTGTGCGCGGGCGAACTGGCAGTAGCTGCCGTAGTTGGTCTGGTAGCCCCAGATCCGGGTAGACTCGGCCAGGATCGGGTCCTTGCCGGAGAGCACCCACGGGTCGTCGGGCCGCCACCAGCCGCTGTGCACGATGACCTCGTCGCCGACCTTGACGTTCTTGACGTCCTTGCCGGTGGCCCACACGATCCCGGAGCAATCGCTGCCGCCCGCGTGGAAGTCCTCCGGCTCGCCCAGCTTCAGACGCTCCCCGATGACGTCCAGCGGCTGGCCCAGCGCGGCCCAGACATTGTTGTAGTTGATGCCCGAGGCCATCACGTAGATCAGTACCTCGTCGGGGCCGATGCTGGGCGTGGGCAGGACCTCGCGCTTCCACGCCTCCCGCGGCTGGCCGAAGCGGTTCTGTCGCACCGCGAACGCGTGCATGCGCTTCGGCACTTCGCCGAGCGGCGGCTTGTCGCCCAGGTCGTAGAGATCCGCCATGACGTCCTATCTCCCTTTGAAGTCGGCGCGCTTGCGCTCGGCTGCGGCCCTGAGCCCGACCTTGCGATCCTCGGAGAGCAGCGGGCCCGAGGCCTGCGCCGTCTCCCACTCGAGCCAGGAGCGCATGTCGCCGTAGTAGGTCCCGTTGATCGCGCGCTTGGCCGCCTGCACGGCGAGCGGGGCGTTGGCCGCGATCTCCGCCGCCAGCTCGGCCACGCGGGCCTGCAAGTCACCGACCGGGTACACCGCGCTCACCAGGCCGATGCGGAGCGCCTCGGCGGCATCGAAGCGCCGCGCGGAGTAGATCAGCTCCTTCGCCTTGCCGATACCCACCGTGCGCGGCAGCCGCTGGGTGCCGCCCATGTCGGGCACGAGGCCGAGCTGGACTTCCGGGATGGAGAAGAGCGTGCCCTCGGCGGCCAGGCGCACATCGCAGCAGAGCGCCAGCTCGAGCCCCGCGCCCATGCAGGCGCGCTGGATGGCGCCGATGACCGGCACGCGGAGCGACTCCACCGCGGAGAACGACGCCTGATGCCCGGCCAGGTGCTCGCGGATGCGGGCCAGCGCCTGGGCGGGGGACTTGTCGTCGAGCGAGGCGCTCAGCTTGGAGCCTGCCTTCACGTCGAGCCCGGCGCAGAAGCAGCCGCCCGCGCCCATCAGGACGGCCACGCGCACGTCGGGCGCCGCGTCCACGACCTCGCAGGCCTCCCCGATGCCATGCCACATCTCGTTGTCGAGCGCGTTCAGGCGCTCGGGCTTGTTCAGCATGATCGTGGCGACCTCGCCCTTGATCTCCACCTGCACCTTGTCGGTCATCGTTCGCTCCTGTCCCCGCGTCTATCCCGGCTCCTATCCATTAAAGGCCCGCACCATCGCGGGCAGGCGTGGATCGTTCAGATTCGGCTGATAGGGCTGGTAGAGCCCGGTGCGATCGAGCAGTCCCTGGTAGCGCTCCAGGAGCTTCGCGTGCAGGTCGTCGTAGGTGGCGGTCACCGCGTAGGTGTCGAGCATCTCGTCGGTGATCAGGTCGGTCATGCCCTTCCAATCGCCCTCGACGGACTTGCGGTGGAGCTTGGCGGTGACCTCTTCCCAGCCATGCGCGGCGAGTACCGGCGTGTAGGTGCGAGTGGAGCCGTAGAAGGCGATCTGCTGCTTCACCGTCTGCGCCTGCGCAGCCCGCTCCTTCTCGGTGTCGCCCACCACCACGAACGTGGCGGTCGCGTAGGTGAAGTCCTTGCGCGAGCGGCCGGAGCGCTCGAGTCCTTCCTCCACCGCCGGGTGCACGATCTCGCGGAGGTACTTGGGGGAGTTGAACGGGTGCACGTGCATGCCCTCGCACAGCTCACCCGCGATGCGGCACATGAGCGGGTTCACCGCCGCGATGTAGATGGGGATCTTCGGGTGGTCGATCGGCCCCGGGTTGAAGAAGGGCGTCATCACGTCGAAGGTATAGAACTGCCCCTTGAAGTTGAGCTTGGTGCCGTTCTGCCAGCAGTCCCAGATGGCGCGGATGGCCCGGATGGCCTCTGCCATCTTCGGGCCCGGCGACTCGAACTTCACCGAGAACCGCCGCTCGTTGTGGGCCTTCACCTGGGTGCCAAGCCCCAGCGCGAAGCGCCCGCCCGAGGCCTTTTGCAGGTCCCAGGCGGTGTGCGCGGTGATCATCGGGCTCCGCGAGAACACCGTCGCGATATTGGTGCCGAGCTTGATCTGCGAGGTGGACGTGGCCGCGACGGCCAAGGGCAGATAGGGGTCGTGCTGCGTCTCCGAGGACCACAGGCAGTCGTAGCCCATGGCCTCGACCTTCCGGGCATAGTCGGGGATGGTCTTGAGGTCGTGAGTCAGCATGGACACGTCGAGCTTCACGCGGTTCTCCTTGTGCTGGGGTTCGGCCAGAAGCATACCTTACCCTCTCCCCCCGGGGGAGAGGCAGGGTGAGGGGCGGTGCAACCGCCTGCACGGCTGGTCCGCCGGCCTCATCTCCATCGCGGTGACGGTCTACTACGCGGTCAGCGCCGGTGGCATCGTGCTGGTCGGCGGCTTCATCGACCGTCACGGCCCCCGCGGCGTGCTCACCTACGGCGTCGTCACCATGGCGGGCTCGGTGGCCGCGCTCGGCCTGATCACCGCGCCATGGCAGCTCTTCGCCGTCTACCTGGTGCTGGCGACGTCCTGGTCCTGTCTCAGCCTGACCGGCATCAGCAGCACGATCCTGCCCTGGTTCGGCCGCCGCCAGGGTCTCGCGATGACCCTCGCGCTGACCGGGGCCAGCGTGGGCGGCATGGTGCTCGTGCCGATCCTGGTCGCCCTGGTCCAGCATCGGGGCTTCCAGTTCGCCACCATGGCGGCAGGCGCCGCCTCGCTCGTGATCGGCCTGCCGCTCGTCCGCTCGTGATCCGCAGCCGCCCCTCCGCTCACGACGTGGCCGTCGAGCTGGAGCGCCACGGCGCCACGGGCCTGTGGACGCTCATGGCGCCGTTCGCCCTCGCGCTGGCCGCCCAGGTGGGCTTCATCGTCCACCAGATCAGCCTGCTCGAGCCTCATCTCGGCGAGAGCTGCGCGGCCCTCACGGTGAGCGCCACCGCCGTGGCCGCGCTGCTCGGCCGCATCGCGCTCGGCGTGCTCTCCGACCGCGTGGACCTCCGCGACCTCTCCGCCTTCAATATCGGCGCCCAAGGCGTGGCCCTGGTCGTGATGGCGACGTGGCCCTCGCCCGCGATCTTCGTGGCCGCCAGCCTCGTCTTCGGCCTGGGCGTCGGCAACCTGATCACCCTGCCGCCGCTGCTGGCCCGCGAGGAGTTCGGACAGCGCTCCTTCGGCACCGTGTTCGGGCTCGTAGCCGCGCCCGCCCAGGTCGGCGTCGCGCTCGGCCCCGGCCTGATGGGCGTGCAGCACGACGCGCTTGGGAGCTACCGGCCGGTACTGTGGTGCCGGGTGGGGTTGGAGAGCCTAGCGGTCGCCGCGATGCTCTGGGGGAAGGCCCTGCGAGAGGGTCCATCGGCCAACCACGTTGACAACCGTCTTGGCCGCGCCTAGCGTGTCACCGCATCCAGCCACCGAGCCGGCGGGAGCGGCGGGGCACAGGGGGGAGAACGCGATGGCGCACAAGAAGGGCACCGGGCTTCTGATGGTCTGGGCCGACGTCCCGGCGGACAAGGAAGACGAGTTCAACCGCTGGTACAACGAGGAGCACCTGCCGGAGCGCATGGCCATCCCCGGCTTCCTGAGCGGGGCCCGGTACGAAGCCGTGAAGGGCGGCCCGAAGCACCTCGCCTACTACGAGCTGGAGAGCGTCGCGGTCCTGCAGACTCCGGCCTATAAGAAAGTGCAGGCCAATCCCACCGAATGGACGAAGCGCTCCGGGCCCGGGACCATCGCCACCACGTTCATCCGCAACGTCTACACGATGATCCATCCGCAGGCGGTGACGCCGGGCGTGGCGGACGCCCGGATGGCGCCGGTCCTGCAGATCGGGCGCATGGACGTGCCGTCCGCGGTCGATGGCGACTTCAACGAGTGGTACAACACCATCTATGTCCCTAACTACGAAAAGGTCCCGGGCGTGATCCGCGGCCGGCGCTACCGGGCGGTGGAGGGGACACCGACCTACCTCACGCTCTACGAGTTCGAGCACCCCAAGGTCTCGGAGAGCGCCGCGTGGATGGCCCAGCGGGATGCCTCACCGGTCACGCTCAAGATCCGGCCGCACATGAAGCACGCGGCGGGCTCGCCTGGGATCTACGTCAAGACCGTCGAGCTGGCCTGACTCGGTCAGCCCACGACGAGGTTCACGATCTCGCCCGGGCGATAGATCAGCTTCGTCACGGTCCGGCCCACCACGTGCTCCGCGATCCCCGGGGCGGCGAGCGCCGCCGTCCGCGCCTCCTCCGCGGAAGCGGTGCGCGGCAGCACCGCGCGCCCGCGCACGCGGCCATTGACCTGAACGGCGATCTCGACGGTGTCCTCCTCGCAGAGCGTCTCGTCCCAGGTGGGCCAGGCCTCCTGGGCGAGCGTGCCCGAGCCCGCCCGGTCGTGCCCACCTTTCTGCCACAGCTCCTCGGCGACGTGGGGGGCGAACGGCGAGACGAGCAGAACCAGGGTTCGCACCGCCTCGCGCGGTAGCGGGTCGGGTACCTCGCCCAGATGGTTCAGGAGCTCCATCATCGCGCTGATGGCGGTGTTGAAGCGTAGCGCCTCGATGTCGCGCGTGACCTTCCGCGTGGTCTGGTGCAAGAGGCGCCGCGTGGCGGGGTCGATGGTGTCGCCGAGCGGCCGGAGGCCCGTCGCGTACAGCCGGTCGCGAAAGCGTCGCACCCCCTGGATCTGGGCGGATTGCCAGGGCTTCACGGTCTCGAGCGGGCCCATGAACATCTCGTAGAGGCGCAGGACATCGGCGCCGTGCGCGCGGACGATGTCGTCGGGGTTGATGACGTTGCCGCGCGACTTGCTCATCTTCTCGCTGTCCTCGCCGAGGATCGTCCCCTGGTGCACCAGCTTCATGAATGGCTCGGGATGGCGAACCATCCCCAGATCGAAGAGCACCTTGTGCCAGAAGCGCGCGTAGAGGAGATGCAGCACGGCGTGCTCGGCGCCGCCGACGTAGAGGTCGACCGGCATCCACGCGTCGTAGGCCTCGCGCGACCAGGGCGCGCCCTCGTTCTCGGGATCGAGGAAGCGCAGGTAGTACCAGCACGAGCCGGCCCACTGCGGCATGGTATTGGTCTCGCGCGCGTACCAGCGGCCGTCCTGCTGGAAGAAGCGCCAGGCGGCCGCGCGCGCGAGCGGACCGGCGGGATCCTCGCCGGGGCGGAAGTCGCGGAGCGCGGGCAGCTCGAGCGGGAGCCGGGCCACGTCGACCGTGATGGGCTGATCGTAGCGGATCCGGTGGGGATCGCCCCGCCGCGGATCGCCGACGGAGTCGGCCATCTCGATGGGGAAGTAGATCGGGATGGGCTCGCCCCAGTAGCGCTGCCGCGAGAAGACCCAGTCGCGCAGGCGGTAGGTCACGGTCGGACCGCCGCGCCCCCGCTCTTGCAGCGTGCGGACGACCGCGCGCTGACAGTCCGGCGTGGCGAGCCCGTCGAGCTCGCCGCTGTTGACGGCGATCCCGTCGTCCAGGTATGCCGCCTCGAGGGTGGCGCGCGGCTTGCCGTCCGGGCTCACCACTTCCACGATGGGCAGATCGAATGTGCGGGCGAAGGCGAAGTCGCGCTCGTCGTGCGCCGGCACCGCCATCACCGCGCCCGTCCCGTAGCCGCCGATGACGTAGTCGGCAACCCAGATGGGGAGCGGCGCGCCGGTGAGAGGGTGGAGCGCGAAGGCGCCGGTGGCCACGCCCGACTTCCGCCGCGCGGCGGCGATGCGGTCGAGCTCGCTCTTGCCCGCGGCCGCCTCCACGTAGGCGCCCACCTCGTCCCGGCGCGCGGACGTCGTGATCGACGAGACGAGGGCGTGCTCGGGCGCCAGCACGAGGTAGGTGACGCCCATCAGCGTGTCCGGGCGCGTGGTAAACACCTCGACGTCGGCGCCGGCATGGCCGGCCACCGCGAAGCGGACGGTGGCACCATCGGAGCGGCCGATCCAGCGGCGCTGTGCGGTCAGCGTCCCCTCCGGCCAGTCGACGAGTGAGAGGTCCTCCGCCAGCCGGTCCGCGTAGGCGGTGATGCGCAGCATCCACTGCCGCAGGGGCGTGCGCACGACCGGGAAACCGCCGATCTCGCTCCTGCCGTCGACGACCTCCTCGTTGGCCAGCACCGTGCCGAGGCCGGCGCACCAGTTGACCGGGATCTCGTCCTGGTACGCGAGCCCGCGTTCGAAGAGCTTGAGGAAGATCCACTGCGTCCAGCGTACGTAGCGCGGATCGGTCGTGTCGATCTCGCGCGCCCAGTCGTAGCTGAGTCCGAGCATCCGGAGCTGGCGCTTGAACGCGGCCACGTTGTCGCGGGTGGTCTCGGCCGGGTGCGTGCCCGTGCGGATGGCGTGCTGCTCGGCGGGCAGCCCGAAGGCATCCCAGCCCATCGGGTGCAGGACGTCGTAGCCGCGCATCCGCAGGTGGCGGCTGACGATGTCGGTCGCGGTGTACCCCTCGGGATGGCCGACGTGGAGCCCAGCCGCCGAAGGGTAGGGGAACATATCGAGGACATAGCGCTTGTCCCGTCCCGGGCGGCGCACCGCGCGGAACGTCGCGTGCTCGTCCCAGAAGCGCTGCCAGCGGCGCTCCACCTCACCGTGGTCGTACGGGGCGCGGGGGTATCGCCCCATCTCGGGAGCCTCCTCTCGGTGGAAACAAAAAAGCCTCTCCGGATTGCGGGAGAGGCTTCGGGCGCGCGCCGTGCGGGCGCGCGCCTAGGTCAGGAGCAGGGTCGCGGTCGGAACGTTGCGCTCCTTCATGTCCCCGCCATTGTCACAAACGCCGGCCGCCGATGTCAACTTCGCGTCCCGGGCCGCTCGGCAGGCTCACGACGAAGCAGCTCTGCGACTGGACGCGACCCAGATAGCGCGCCTCGCCGCCGTGTCGGCGGGCGATCTGCCGCACGAGCGCCAGGCCCAGGCCGGCGCCGGTACTCGTCTCCGTCCCCCCGAACCGTCTGAACGGGCGAAAGACGTCCTCACGATCGGCGTCGGGAATGCCGGGGCCGTGGTCGCAGACGGTGAGCTCCACCGAGCCGCCGGCATCGCGAACGCGCACATCGATCGGGGGGGCGCCGTGCCGCCGGGCGTTCTCGAGCAGGTTCCGGATCATCCGCCGCAGCAGCCGCGGGTCGCCGCGCACCGTCCCCGGCTGGCCGGTGAGCGTGGCGTGGTCGTACCGCGCGCACTCCTCGCTGGCGAGAGCGAGGAGGTCCACCTCCTCGTCCGCCGCCCGCTCCGCGACCGCGTCGAGGCGGCTGGCGAGGAGGATCTCGCCGATGAGCGCGTCGAGCTCCGCAATGTCGCGCTCCAGATCGAGCTTGCGCTTCGGGTCGGCGTCCGTCTTCAGGAGCTCCACCGCCATGCGGATGCGGGTGAGCGGCGTGCGGAGCTCGTGGGAGGCGTTGGCGAGGAGCGCCTTGTGGGCGCCCACCAGCTCTTCGATCCGGCCCGCGGCGCGATTGAAGCTCTCGGCCAGCCGCGCCACCTCGTCGCGACCCTCCACCCGTACCCGGGCCGAGAGGTTCCCGGCGGCGAGCGCCTCGACCCCGGCCTGCAGACGCTCCAGCCGGGCGGTCAGGCGGCGCGCCACCGGATAGGCGCCGACGCCGACGGCGAGGGCGAGCAGCACGAGCACGAAGAAGAAGGGGGCACCGCTCGGTCGATGCTCCGGCCGCACGCGCGCCACCAGCCACCGGCCGTCGCGCAGATGGATCGCCCCCGCCGGCGGCCCCCACACGGGCAGCCACCCGCCGCGCTCGCGGCCCGGGTCGGGGGCGGACAGCGGCGCACCGACCGCGGCCAGCGGGGTGCGGTCGGCCGCGAACAGAGCGACGTCGGCGTGGAGGTTCGTGGCGAGCCGCTCCAGTGCGACCTGCTGCTCGCGGGCGGGCGCGTCGCCCGGCGGCAGCACGTTCTGGGCGAGGACGCCCGCCATCTCGAAGCCGTGACCGCCGCGGTCGCCCAGGTGGTGCCAGAGGGCGCCCGCGACGAGCGCGAAGACCACCAGGCTCGCCAGGACCGCCAAATAGATGCGGAGGTAGAGTCGGCGCATCAGTCCTGCTGCCGGGCGAACACGTAGCCGGCACCGCGCACGGTGAGAAGGCGGCGCGGCCGCTTCGGGTCGTCCTCGATCGCGGCGCGGATGCGCGAGACGTGGACGTCGATCGAGCGGTCGAAGGCCTCGAGCTCTTCGCCTCGAACCAGGTCCATGAGAGTGTCCCGCGACAGCACCCGCCCGGCCCGCTCGGCCAGCGTCACCAGGAGCGAGAACTGGTGGCCGGTGAGGCTCCGCTCCGCCCCGTCCACTCGCACGCGGCGCGCGTCGCGATCGATCTCGAGCCGGCCGAAGCGCAGGACGTTGGAGGATCGGGCCGGATCCCGGCGGCGCAGGATCGCGCGCAGGCGGGCCAGCAACTCCCTCGGCTCGAACGGCTTGGGCAGATAATCGTCGGCGCCCACCTCCAGGCCGACGACGCGGTCCATCGCATCGCCCCGCGCGGTGAGCATGAGCACCGGGGCGTCGGAGAACGCGCGGAGCTGCCGACACACCTCGAGGCCGTCCATGTCGGGCAGCATGAGGTCGAGCACGAGCGCATCGTAGGGCTCGCTTCCGAGCCGCGCGAGCCCGGTGCGGCCGTCCCCCGCGACCGAGACACGAAAGCCCGCCTCGCCGAGATATTCGGACACCATCTCGGCGAGGCGGCGATCGTCCTCGATCAGCAGGATGTGCGGCGCCACACCTCCAGTCTACCCGCGGGGGCCGTGCCAGCGGCTCATTCGCTCGGCGAGCTGCTTCCGCTGCTCGGCCGTGAGCACGTCGGCGACGTCGGCCAGCGCCTGGGTGAAGCGGCGCGACGCCTGCTCGGCCTGCTGGAGCTGGTTGGCCCGTAGGGCCTCGAGCGCGGCCCGGTCGATGCTTGGCTGCGACAGGAGCGCGACGGCCTGCAGCCGCGCATCGCGCATCCGATCGCGCATCGGCAGCAGGTCGCGGGCGGCTGCCTTCACGATCGGCGCGAGCTGTTGCTTCTGGGCGTCGGTGGCATCCACCTCCACGTACAGGTGCTTGAGCATCCGGTCGAGGTGCGCGTCCAGCTTGGCCGGATCGAGGTGGTCGCCCATGAAGGCGCCGCGGTGCCATCCGCCGAATCCGTGACCGTAGGCGAAGGCCTTGAGGCCGACCCCGGTGGCCAGGGCTGCGATGACGGTGGCGATGGCGGCCCGCCGGAAGAAGCGGCGGCGTGGATTGTCCGCGGGGGGCGCGGCCGGCTGCGGCTGCGGAGTCTCGGTCGTGTCGCTCATGGCTGGTCTCCTTTCCCGGGATCGCGCGGAAGCGTCCCGGTCGGAGTCAGCCTGCGTGTGGCGTGTGAACCAGGTCTGTCTGGAGGGTAAAGTTGTGTGAAGCGCACGGGACCATGAGCCAAGCCCGCGTCCCACAAGGCCGCTCGCGCCAAAGCCACCGGATACCCGGTCGGAACAGCCCGACCGGGCGCGCTGCGTCACAGATGCTAGAAGTTCGGCGCAGATGCCGACGGGCAGGCGTGGAATTCTGCCGAGGAAACCTTGGTACCATCCAGGCTGGAGTCCCAGGCATGACGAAGGCGTTGAAGAAGAACGCTTTCGAAGCTGCCTCGTGTCTTTTCGACCGGGACCCGGACGACTGGCGAAGGCTTCGATGGTAGTGCTCCACCACCCTTAGCCGCAGGGGGCAGCGCCTGACGATGCGTATCGACCCAGGTGAGTTTCGCGCCCGCCCCCTTCGCGTGCACGCATTGCTGCACGACGTCCCGCTGGAGGACGTGTGGGCGATCCGGCTCCCTGGTGGCGGCGCCGGCCGCACGATCCAGGACGTGCGGGCCGTGATGGTCGCGGGGCTGGAGGCGGCGCCCGCGGTGGTCCGAGGGCTCTTCCGGCTGCGGTGGCGCATCGGCGCCCTGTTCGGATGGGATCACCGGCGTCCGGCCTGGAACGCTGGATCCTACGCGGAGCGTCTCAGCCCGGCGGATCGCGCCCGGTCCCTGGTCGCTCCAGGGACAGCGGACGGACACTTTCGCATCCTCTATCGGTTTGAGGACGAGCAGTTGAGTGAGCTGCGCAACGCGACGGTACACGCCTTCGCGTCGCTCTCGATCCGGCAGACCCCGGGTGGGTACTTGGCCTACTTGGGAGTTTTCGTGCAGCCTGTGCATCGGTTCACCAGGCTGTACATGGGAGCGATCGCGCCCTTCCGCCGTCTGGTCGTCTATCCGGCCCTCATTCGAAAAATGCAGAGTGCGTGGGCCGAACGCTATGGCGGAGAGAACGCTGTCGAGAGTCGGGTGACAGGATAGCTGGCGTCACCGCCCGAGCAGTGCAACGGCCTGCACTTCGCGCCGTCGCTGAACCTGGGCGTGGCCGACCGAGAACACGAGGAATGAAGGTGGTCATTCCAGGAGGGAGTGGTCAAGTCGGGACGGTCTTGGTGCGCGCCCTTCAGGGTGATGGCCACGAGGTCGTTGTCCTGAGTCGCGCCTCCACGAAGGCGTCTCGGGGCATGGTCACGTGGGACGCCACGACGATAGGTCCTTGGGTGAAGGAAATCGATGACGCAGACGTGGTTATCAACTTGGCGGGCCGAAGCGTCAACTGTCGATACACTCC
>Ga0207684_10001013_pt1 | contig 31553 bp, 27 predicted proteins | sample KBSK5501metaG_FD_184342 | JGI IMG/M metagenome (GOLD analysis project Ga0207684, IMG submission 184342) | Corn, switchgrass and miscanthus rhizosphere microbial communities from Kellogg Biological Station, Michigan, USA - KBS K5-50-1 metaG... | ecosystem: Host-associated > Plants > Roots >... | reverse complement strand
GGCCCTTCTGGCGAAGAAGCGTTACGACCTCGGCCGCAAGTACCTGAATTTCGTGTTCGAGACCTATCCCAACGACACTCAGGGACGTGAGGCGCTGCTCCTGGTGGCCGATTCCTACTTCCGCCAGGGGGGCTCCGCCAGCTACACGGAAGCGCGGTTCCGGTACCGCGATTATCTGAACCGGTATCCGGGCGCGCCCCAACGAGACTACGCGCGCTACCAGTTCGCTGTCTGCTACGACAAGGAGCACGAGAAGCCGGACCGGGACCAAACCTCGACCCGTGAAGCGATTTCACAGTACGATGCGCTGCTGCGGGAGTTTCCCAACTCGCTCTATACCTCTCAGGCTCGGGAGCGGATCCGAAGGCTGACCGACGTTCTGGCCGAGCACGAGTTCCTGGTGGGCTTCTTCTATATGCGCAAAGGAGCCCCGGGAGCGGCCCTTGCCCGGTTTACCGTCGTGGAAGAACGCTTCTCCGAGTATGCGGGGCGCGACAAGCTCTTCTTTTACTCCGCCCAGGTTCTCAAGAGGCTCGGCCGCGAAAAGGAGGCGGAACGCTACCTGGCCCGCCTGATTGCGGAGTTTCCGGGCAGTGAATATGCCCGGAAAGCGCGGGGTGGAAAGGCCCCGCCCAAGCCCTCAGCCTCCGCCTCCGTTGACAGTCGCGGCAAGAGCGAGTAATTTAAGGTATCGGGCGAATTTCGCCATATATTTTAAGGAGCGTCCCCATGCGCCTCCGGCGAACGGGTCTTCTTTTCGGCCTCGGCCTCGCGCTGGCCTGTTGGGTATCGGCGCAGACTCGACAGCCGACGATAAAGGGGAAGACCACCGTAACGAATCGGGAGACCCCGACGGTCGTTCGGGTGGAGCCTTCCGCCGCCGTCATGCCAAGCGAGTCGGCCCCGCAGCCGGTCGGCTTCGAGAGCGATCTCTATTGCTTCGGCTATCTGGGTGATTTGAACGAAACCTTCCCGCTGGAGGTTCAGAGCGCCGAGAACGTCCAGTCTCAAGTCGATTACATGACGGGCGACTTGCTCTATGTGACCGGCGGTTACGACAGAGGCTTGCGAATCGGCGACCCCTACTGGCTGATCACCGCGGAGCAGGAGATTTTCCATCCGGTCAACGGCAGGAGCATGGGCCGTCTCTATCAATACCGGGGCCGCGCGGTCGTGCAAAGCGTCGAGCCTCGGACGGCAATCGTCCGGGTCATCAGCGCCTGTACCGACATCCCCCTGGGAGCTTCCCTGAAGAAGTTCGAGCCGATTCCCATTCCACTCGCGCGCAGGACTCCGCTGGCTCAACCGGGTGATCCGCCGACGGGAAAGCCTACCGGTCGCGTTGTCTTTACCCGTGACGGCATCGTCGCTGTCGGCGCCGACACAACCGTGATCATCGACCTCGGCGTCGCCAACGGCGTCCAGCCCGGCGACTTCCTCACGGTCTTTCGGTATTCCGTCGGCTCGGCCTTTGGTTTGAGGCCCGTCGGCTCTTACTGGGTCAATATCGCGCCAGAGGAGGGTGTCGTGGTGCCTCGAACGTACCTCGGAGAGGTCGGTATCCTCTTCGTCGGCGATCGTTGGGCGATCGCCCGAGTGACCGACTCCGCTCACTTGATCGAAGTGGGCGACGAGGTCGAGGTGAAGTAACTCTTCGCGGCTGGATGCCGCTCTTCCAAAAAACATTCGGAGAGGCGCGTCCTGCGCCTCTTCTTTTTTTGGCCCAGTTGGCCTCTGGCACGAAAAAATTTCTTCTTAATCCCGTCGCTCACTTCACGCGCGGTCCGGAACGAAAAATTTGCCGTGCACGTTCGGAAAAAAAAATTCGTAAGGCCGCTACCCGATCAACGATTCCTCTGCTAAGATCCGCGCCTTCTCTTTCGAAGTTTCTCTCGCGGAGGATCGTCGTGAACCTGGACGGGCAGCTTCAGCAAATCATCGATGAACTTCTGGCCCACGGCATCAGCCTGGACCTCGCCAAGAAAGAGTTCGAGAAGAAATACATCGTCGGCGCGGTGAAGCGCTCATCCGGCAACCTCGGCCGAGCCGCCAACTCGCTCGGAATCCACCGCAACACGCTGCGCAACAAGGTTGGGATCCTGAACATCCGCCTGCCGCGGGAGAGATCGAGCGTCTCGCCGGATATCGCCAAAAAGAAATAGTTCTCAGTTTTCAGTAATCAGTTATCAGTTCGATGCGGTGGGAGTGAAAACAGACAGCCGGCGGGCAGGCGTGCCTCGGGAAACTGAAAACTGAAAACTGAAAACTGAAAACTGATAACTGAGGACTATTTTGGCGGCGGGTTTTTCGGCTCATCGCCCTTCAGCGAATTCTTGAAGTTGCGGATTCCGTCGCCCAAACCCTTCCCAAGCTGCGGCAGCTTGCCGGCCCCGAAAATGACGATCACGATGAGAAAGATTACCAGCAGCTCCGGGAGTCCGAGTGAGCCAAACATGGGTTTCTCCTTAGCGGACGTCTAGCTTAACACCGCGAGCCGGGAGTCGTAGACCCGTCGGAAGGAGGCATCCGGCACCTCCTCCCGGAGCAGGCGCCCGACCAGGCGGATCTCCGCGGGAAGGTACCGGCGATAAGCCTCCCCGCGCCCCTGCGAAACGGCCCGCGCGAACGTCCCGCAGACTTTCCAGGCGCGCTGAAGCAGGACTCGATCGAAGCGAGCCTGGAAGGCCTTCGGGTCCAGCTCGCGGCGCCCAACGAACGCGCCCACGACGGCTTGCGCAAGCTCTCCGGTCATCCAGTCGAGCGTGGTCCGCTCCCAGAGCAGAGAAGACAGATCGTAGGAGTCGGGACCGGACCGCAGATCCTGAAAGTCGATGGCCCCCACTTCGGCGCCCGCGGGGAAGAGGTTGTTCCCGTGATAGTCGCGATGACAGACGACGCGCGGGTGCGTGGAAATCTCGCGTGCCAGCGAATCGGCCCAGAGATCGTGAGCCGCGCGGTCGTCGTCGGAAAGCGGTTGATTCAGCCAGAGGTCGAAGACCGCCTCGCGCGCCAGATCGAGCTCGCGGCGAAAGAAGGAAGCGTCGAAAGGAGGATTGATGCCCGGGTCCGGCATCTCCGCGAAGGCGCACGCTCCCGCTGCGGCTCGATCCAGCCAGACAGAGCGCTCCTGCGGTCTCTCCGCCAGCAACCCCGCCAGATCCGTGCGTCCGAAGTCCTCGACCAGCTGGTGTCCCTGCTGATCGTCGGCAATCAGAAGCGGGACGCGCAAACGCTCTCGCAGGTGAGCGCGGGCCGCGTTCCAGCGCAGGCGGGAATCCGTCTCTTCCGGCGGGTAGACGACGCCGAGCACCGTCTTGCCGCCCGTCAGATGGAGCCGGAGATAGCGTCGCCTGCCGACGTCTCCGGGGAGGATCTCGACGTCGACCGGGTCGTGATGGGTGCGGCTTGCCAGAACGGCGAGGCCGGCGTACTCGGGAGGAATCACGAAAGTAGTGACAAGTGACAAGTGACGAGTGACGAGCGGGAAAACCCCAGCCGCATCGGCGCCTTCGCCAAACAACTTGTCACTTGTCACTCGTCACTCGTCACTACCCTTTCGGCTGGGTCACCACGGCCTTCTTGATGTGGATGGGCGTCGTCGGGCGGTCGTTGGCTCCGCGGGGAGTCGCGGCGATCTTGTCCGCGACTTCCATTCCGGAGACCACTTCACCGAAGGCGGAGTACTGGTTGTCGAGGAAGTTGGAATCCTTGACGACTATGAAAAACTGGGACGACGCGGAGTTGGCGTCGGCCGCCCGCGCCATCGAGACGATCCCCCGCTTGTGGGGAGTATCGTTGAACTCGGCCTTCAGACGAACCTCGCGTCCGTTGACGACGTTGCCGCCCGTGCCGTAGGGGTGCATCGGATCCTCCGGCTTCTTGGTCTGCGGATCGCCCGCCTGGATCATGAAGCCCGGGATCACCCGGTGAAACATCACTCCGTCATAGAAGCCGCTCGCGGCCAGGTCGACGAAGTTTTCCACGTGCTTCGGGGCTTTGTCGTAAAGAAACTTGATCGTGATGTCCCCGAGATCGGTCTGAAGCGTGACCAGAGTGTTGGCGTAGTCGCGGGGCGTCGTCATCTTTTTTTCCTTTCCGGCGGCCTTCTTGGCCGGGGCCGGCGCGGCGAGGACCGGAAGGGCGCAGGCCAACAGCAAGGCCAGAGCGGCTTTTCTCACGCAATCTCCTTTCGAGTAGAACACGGGGAAAGATAACACGCAGGGCAATTGGGAATTCCCCGGCGCACGTCCTCGGAGTTTTCAGTTTTTAGTTCTCAGTTCTCAGTTCTCAGTTCAGAGTGCCGGGTCAGTTGATCCGGAACTGAAAACTGATAACTGACAACTGATAACTGATAACTCCTCCGCCTGAAGGTAGTATCAACCCGATGTACGAAACTCTCGCGCAGACGATCCTGCTCGAGGAGGACGCCCGCGTGACTCGCGAAGTCGAGCGCGTCCGCTCGCGCCATCCGCGCTCCTCCGATGCGGAGGTCGCCCGCCGCCTGACGACGCGCGCGGCCTGGCGCTGCGTGGCAGTCGGCGCCATCGCCTCCGCGGGCGAACCGGTGTTCGGCCGGCTTGCATCCACCGCGGATCTTTCGTTTCAGGCACTCTCCTTGATCCGCCTCGCGCAGGGGATCGCGCTCGCCCGGCGCCGGCCCACGACACTCGTGGAACGCGGAGTCGCGGCGGCGGCGGCTTTCTTGCTCGCCGGCGGCCAGGCTGCTCTTCGCCGCGGAGCGGGACGCGCGGCCCGGAGCGCGCTTCGGAAACGACCCGAATTCGTCCCCATCGTGGCGGCCTTAGCCGGGGGGGCCGCCGCCTACGCGTCCGCGCGCCTGGTCAGCCGCGCGTTGGAGGAATACCTCGCAAGCCACCCGAAACGCAAATGGTGAACCGGAGCAGGAACGCCTCCCGTTTCGACGTCGTCATCGTCGGCGGAGGCCTGATTGGATGTGCGATCGCGCGCGAGGTGGCGGGCCGCGGCCGGACGGTGGCGGTGGTCGAGCGCGTGCAGCCCGGAGCAGAGGCCTCCACCGCAGCGGCCGGGCTCTTGAGTCCGCAGGTGGAGTCGGAGGAGCCCGGACCCTTCTTCGATCTGGCCCTCGAGAGCCGGGCTTTGCACGAGCTCTGGGCGCAAGAGCTCACCGCCGAGACAGGCTCGGACGTCGGATACCGCCGCTGCGGAATTCTGCGCTGCTCCTTCCAGGAAAACTCTTCTGTGGCCCGCTCTCGCGAATGGCAGGCTCAGGCGGGTCTGGCGATAGAGCCGGTCGACGCGGCGGGCGCCGCGTCCCGAACCGGAGGCCGCCTGGCGCCGGACATATCCGAAGCCGTCTTCTTTCCGGACGAAGCCATTGTCGACAGCGGCCTCTTGACGCGAGCCGTCGCTCAGTCGGCAGAGCGGCGTGGCGCCCGTATCCTCACGGAAACGCCCGTCCGGCGCTTCCGCCTGGAGGGCAACGCCTGCGTGGGCGTGGAAACCGATGCCGGAGTGCTGGAGTCGGCAAGCGTCGTCGACGCGGCGGGTGCCTGGGCCTCTTTCGACGCCGGGCTGCCCTTTGCGATCCCCGTCGAGCCGGTGCGAGGCCAGATGGTCGAGCTTTCCTCGGCTCGGGACCTTGCGACGGTTGTCCAGGACGATGACGTGTACCTCGTGCCCAGACGCGGCGGACGGGTCCTCGTCGGGGCCACGGTCGAGCGCGCCGGATTTCGAAAGCAGGTGACGGCACACGGCATGGCGGGACTCCTGACCGCGGCGATCCGCCTCGTGCCCGATCTCGCGCAGGCCCAGTTCGTGCGTGCCTGGGCCGGCTTGCGGCCGGGAACTCCCGACGGGCTTCCTATTCTCGGGCTCTCCCCGATCACCGGACTCTTTCTCGCCACCGGACATTTTCGCAACGGCATCCTTCTCGCTCCCGTCACCGCGCGTCGCATGGCCGACCTGCTGACGGGCGTCGAGGTCCGAGGCCTCGAGCCTTTCTCGATCGACCGGTTCGCCCACTTGCGAGAGGATTTGGCAGCGGCGCCTCCCACCACCGGCGTTTTCAGTTAGAATCCGTTGAAGTCAGAGGCTGGGATTTAACCCGGCCCTCAGGGAGGAAACGTCCCCCGGGTCTCCTGTCCGGGGTTCTAACAAAAGATGCGCAAGGCAATCTACGCGGGACTGCGCAATGTGGCGGAAGGGTTGTGGCGCCTCGCGCGCGCGATCGATCGCCGGTTTCCCGAGGGCTCGTTTCTTCCCAAGTGGGCTCCGGGTCCTCTTCCCAAGCAGCGGGAGCGAACCTTTCCCCAGCTCGGATTTCCGCGGCAGACCGACTCCCTGTGTCCGCGGTGCGTCAAGGAAGTGCGCGATCAGATCCTGTCCGGGGACGTGGACTGGAAGGTCCTCGTCGAGGGCAATCCGGGTGAGATCAAGGCTTCCATCGTCGAAGAAAACGGCCAGATTCTCATGAAGAAGGATTGCGCCAAGCACGGTCACTTCGAGGACGTCATGTCGAGCGACCCGGCCTTCTTCAAGCGCCTCGAGAAGCTCTACCCGGGACGCGACTACGTGATTCCCAAGGACGGCCTACACAACCACGGCACCTCCTCGATCCGCTATGGGCGAGGCGCCGTTCTGACGATCGACCTCACCAACCGCTGCAACATGATGTGCAACCCGTGCTTCATGGACGCCAACCAGGTCGGATTCGTCCATGAGCTGGAGTGGGAGGAAGTCCAGAAGCTTCTCGACGACGCCGTTTCGATCAAGCCGCGGCGGCAGCTGTCCGTTCAGTTTTCCGGCGGAGAGCCGACGCTCTCGCCCCACTTCCTCCCCGCAATCCGGTATGCGCGCGAGCTCGGCTATTTCTCCGTGCAGTGCGCGACCAACGGGATCCGCTTCGCGCAGGAAGAGGAATTCGCCCGCGAGGCCGCGGAGGCGGGCCTGCGCTTCGCCTACCTGCAGTTCGACGGCGTCGGCAACGAGCACAATCAGCACCGCAAAGTCGGCAACCTGTATGACGTCAAGCTCCGCGCGATCGAAAACCTCCGCAAACACGGGGTGGATGTCACGCTGGTGACGACGATCATCAACTCCGTGAACAACGATCAGGTCGGCGACATCCTGAGGTTCGCGATTCAGAACATCGACAAAGTCAACGCGGTGGCGTTCCAGCCCGTCTCTTTTACGGGGCGGGACGAGGACATCGACGACGAAACACGCGTGCGGCAGCGCTACACGCTCTCCCACCTGGCGCACGACGCGAAGACCCAGGCGGGCATCGGGGAGCCGATGCGCGACTGGTACCCGCTCTCCGCCTCCGGGCCCCTTTCGGATCTGAAGGATCTGCTCGGCGGTCTCGAATCGGAGTGGGGCTCCTTCAAGTGCGGCTGCCATCCCAATTGCGGTATCGGCACGATGCTTCTGGTGGAGGAGAAGACGAAGACCACCGTCACGGTGCCGTCGATTCTGAACGTGGACCGGATGCTCGACGACATCAAAGCGATCACCGATTCGGCGCGGCGCAAGACGTGGACGGCCTTCCAGACGGCGCTCTCGGTCCTGCGCAATCTCCGCCCGGAAGGGATCCCGGCCTCTCTCTCGCCCTGGAAGGTCATCCAGGTGATGGACGGTCACACGGGCGGCAAGCTCGGGTTCTCCCACAAGAAGCGCCATGACTGGCGCGTCTTCTTCGTCGGCGGGATGTGGTTTCAGGACCTCTTCAACTACGACTTCCGCCGCACCGAGATGTGCATCATTCCCTACGCGACGCAGATGGGAGAAATCTCCTTCTGCGCGTACAACACGGGAGTCGGCTGGCGCAAGATCATCGAGGAGATGTTCCAGACGGCGACGCTCGCCGAGTGGTACAAGAACAAGGGCCGGCACGAAGTCTTCGCCCGCGGCCGCAACGTGCCCTTGCCCGTGCTGCCCGGCCAGACGGTGCCGAGCCCGCTCACCGTGCCAGCGCCCGGTCCACCCGCGTCCCCGGTCTCACTGCCGATTTACGGCGGCGCGGTGGGTAAGTGAGAAGAAGTCGGTAGTCGATAAGAGAAGTCGACAGTCGACAGTCGACAATCGACAATCGACAGTCCGATCGGTTGTCGCGAGTTCGGCACTACGCCCGAGCCTTCCCGTTCTGAGTCATCCCGCCGCCCAACCTCTGTCATCCCGAGGGTCGCTCTTTTGTTATCCCGAGCGTCGCTCTTTTGTCATCCCGAGCGGAGCGAGGGATCTACCCCCTGATCCGTCAGCGGCCGGAGTAGATTCTTCGTCGCTTCGCTCCTCGGAATGACAGGCGAGGTCGCTTCGCCTCTCTCAATGAAAGCGATGGCCGTGGAACGTCGTCCCGCCGCCTTGCCGTTCAGCGGCCCCAGGAAGAGACGTGCGGGCGCACGAGGACCTTGTTCTTTGCCGGCTCCTTCGGGCCGCCGCTGGAAGGCCCGCGGTGGCTTCGAGCAGGAGGGTGCGGAGCGAGAGGGTGCGGACCGCCGCCGCTTCGGATCCGGCGCTCGGCTTTCTCCTTCGCGCGGGCGCGTTCCTGCGCCTTGCGGGCTCGGATCTGCGCGATCCGCTCGGCCAGAGGCACTTCGAATTTCTCGGCGGGAGCTTTCGAGTAGTCGAAGCCCGGCACGATAATCCGGGGCAGGCGCTTGCCGATCGCCCGCTCGATCTGGCGCAGGTCGCCCTCCTCGTCCGGAGAAACGAAGGTAAAGGCGTCTCCCTTCAGCTCCGCGCGCGCCGTGCGCCCGACGCGGTGGATGTAGTCCTCGGGCACGTGCGGCACGTCGAAATTGACGACATGGGAAAGCGCCTCGACGTCGATCCCGCGCGCCGCGATGTCGGTCGCGACGAGAACCTTGAAGCGCCCGTTCTTGAAACCGGCCAGCGCCGCGGTGCGCTGCATCTGGCTGCGGTTGCCGTGGATTCGCTCGCAGGGCACGCCGTTCTTGACGAGATTGTCGGCCAGACGGTTGGCGCGGTGCTTGGTCCGCGTAAAGACGAGGACGCTCTTGAAATCTCCGCGCTTGATGAGCTCCTGAAGCAGCGGCGCTTTCAGGTTCTGCGGAACCGGATACACGGCCTGTGTGATTCCGACGGCGGGCAGGGGCGCGCGCTCGAGATTGACCGTGTAGGGGTTGTGGAGCATCTCCCGCGTGAGGGTCACGATGGGAGGCGGCATGGTCGCCGAGAAAAAGAGCGTCTGACGCTTGGCCGGCAGATGCTTCAGGACCCGCCGGATATCGGGCAGAAATCCCATGTCGAGCATCCGGTCGGCTTCGTCCAGCACGAGCACCTCGAGGCCGTCGAGCCGGGCGTAGGGAAAACGGAAGTGGTCGAGAAGGCGTCCGGGTGTGGCGACGATGATGTCGACGCCGCGGCGGAAGGCGTGCTCCTGGGGCCCCATCCCGACGCCTCCGAAAACGGCCGCCGCCGAGAGGGGAGTGTGGACGGCGAGAGCGGTCAAATGCTCCTCGATCTGTGCGGCCAGCTCCCGCGTGGGTGTGATGATGAGAGCGCGCGTCCTGCCGCGCGGCTTTCCGATCAAGCGGTTCAGGATCGCCAGCCCGAAAGCTGCCGTCTTGCCGCTTCCCGTCATCGCGCAGGCGAGCACGTCTTTGCCGGCGACGGCCGGCGGAATGGTGTCCTGCTGGATGGGGGTCGGGCGGGTGAAGCCCATTTCTTTGACCCCCCGGAGGAGGTCGGGATGGAGTCCGAACTTCGAAAAAGGCATGAATCTCTTTCCGCGGCTTATGGCACCGCTCTGGTCTTCCGGCAGTATTTTTTAGAACGGAGGATTCGCCGGTGAGACCTACGTCCGTGCCCGCTAGAAACTCGTTGGACGAGGTCGGCGGAGGCGATAAGGATGTCATAGACCGTCGGAAGAAGCAAACCGGGGGAAGTCGGTAGTCGATAGTCGGTAGTTGAGTCGACAGTCGACAGTCGACAGTCAACAGTCGAAAAGAAACCGATAGCTAGTTGGGTCGGAAGACGAGGATTTCGCGCGCGATGGTGACCGTCATGGGGCCAATCGCACTCGCCCGATCCCGTTGCCGGAAGCGGGCGCCGCGGTAGGTCGTCTTCAGCAGGTCCGCGACGCCCGCGGCATCGAGAGACACGGTCTTACGAACGCTTCGTCGCGAGACGAGCGCGAGATCCGGCCGGAGCTCCTCGATCGCTGCCGTCGCGCGGTCTCGCCTTTCGGCGCGGCCGAGCACGGCTTCGCGCAGCTCGGTGAGATCGTCCGGACCGGGAATCGCCAGAAGAACACGGCCGCGAGGTTTGAGCACGCGCTTCCATTCCGGGCCGTTTCGGCGCGCCGTAACGGAGCTCACGAAGTCGAACGCGCCGCCGGGCCAGGGAAGGAAACGGTCGGCGTTACCGACGACCCAGGTGGCTTCCGGAAACCTCTTCGCGGCCATCTCGATCGAAGGCACGGAAATGTCGATTCCGTGTGCGCCGATCGGCCGCGCCCGCTGGATTGAGCCGAGCAGAGACCCTTCGCCGCAGCCGATGTCGAGTACATTGGCCCTCCCCCCGACGCCCCGCAAGGCGTCGAGCTCCGCGAGGATCTCGTCGCGCATCCCGTCGTCGTGGCCGCCGTCGAAGAGCCGGCGCCGGGCGAGCGCGGTCTCGCGCGAATCGCCGGGATGGCGTGAGCGTCGATCCTGAGGCCCGAGCAGGTTGACGTAGCCGGTCGCCGCGACGTCGAAGGAGTGGCCGCGAGAGCAGACGAGGCAACGGTCGCGATTCCGCAGTTTCTTGCCGCAGCCGCGGACGGTGCAGAGGAAGGGAACCATATGAGGGTTGTCAGTTATCAGTGATCAGTTTTCAGTTTCGGACTGACGCTGTTCTTAGTGGTCAGAACTGAAAACTGAAGACTGACAACTGAAAACTTGCCCTTCACGGCAACAGAAAGAGCGTCAGGGTTTCCGATCCCACCACTTGGAAAGGCGCGCCTGCGGCTCGCCAGGCACGGCGGAATCGCTCACGGCGTAGTGGGACGTGTCGTTGTAGAGCGTCAGACGCCCGCGGGTCGGGTCCTTGAAATCCAGAATGTTCAGCGACGCGGGACTCTGGTCGAGGCGATCGCGGTAGGTGCGCGCGTCGAAACCGAGGATCGAGCAGATGAGGAGCCGGATCGTCGCCTTGTGTGACGCGATCGCGACGTGCTCGGCGGGATGCGCCGAGACGATCTCGAGAAGGGCAGGCAGGGCCCGGGCCGTGACGGACAGACCACTTTCGCCCCCTTGCGGCGCGAAAGAGAAGGGGTCCGTCTCCCAGCGTGCGTACTCTTCCGGATAGAGTTTTTCGACCTCCGCGCGCGTCTTTTCTTCCCAGCGGCCGTGATCGATTTCCCGCAGACCGTCCTTGGGAATCACGGGCTTTTCATGTGGTTCCGCCAGGATCCGCGCGGTCTCCATCGTGCGTCCCATCGGGCTCGCGTAAAAGGCGCTGATCGTTTCACTGGACAGACGCGCCGCGAGCCGGCGCACCTGATCGCGCCCCTCCTCGGACAGCGGCACGTCGGTCCTGCCGGCGAAACGGTCCTCGGCGGAGAGCACGGTCGCGCCGTGGCGGACGAGGTAGATGCGAGTAGTCATCGGGGAAAGTCGGTAGTCGGTGGTCGGTAGTCGGTAGGTAAGGAGAGAAAAGAGTCGACAGTCGACAGTCGACAGTCGACAGTTGAAGCCAGAAAGAGACTCATCCCTTCACCGTCCAGCCTCTCCTGGCGAGCAGCTCGCGAAGGCGCTCGCGCTGATCTCCTTGCAGCTCGACCGAGGACTCGCCGGCATGGCCTCCCGTGCCGCAGGACTTCTTGAGCTCCCTGGCGAGCGATTCGAGGAACGCGGGATTGCCTGGGAGCCCGTCGATGACGGTCATGTTCTTTCCGGACGAGCGGTTCTCCAGACGCAGCTTCGCCGTGATCTTCGGGGGAACCGGCTCCGGGGGTGCCGGCAGGGAGGACGAGCAATGGCATTCCTTTTCGGGCCATCCACACGTCATGCATCGCCGGCCGGAATCGGTCGAATAGACGAGGCGGTTCAAGGCCGTCTTCCCTTTCTTCATTTGAGATCAGCGAGCGTGACCTTTCCCGTCTGCGCTTCGATGACGATCGTCGCGACGTTCTTGGAGGTCGCGGCGTCTTCATAGTTGAAGTACCAGAGCGCGCCGGCGCGCGGGTTCTGCACGAGGCCGGCCGTCAGACGCGCGCCGCTGGCGCTGTACTTCGAACCTCCGGCTTCCTCGGCGATGTCCAAGAGCCGTTTGCTGTCGAGGATCGTGTCGGCGTCGACCGCGATCGTCCGCAGGGCATTGCTTGGATGGGCGGAGTGCGTCAGCTTTCCCTCGTCGATCGACGTCAGGTAGACCTGCGCCGCCGATGGCGAATAGTAGTGGGCGACCCAGTGGGCCGAGCGGCCGTCGGCGCCGAGAGGCCCCTCCGATGTCGTCGTCAGCTCCGTCAGCGCGGCGTCCTTCTGCCACTTGGCCGTCACCGAGTAAGTCATTTCATAGGCCTGCTTCGCTGTGATCGGCTTCTTGCCGGTGCCCGTCGAGATCGGCTTGGGATACGTGGGTTGGACCGGAGGGGCTGCAACGTCCGAGGCGACGATCTCGGACCTCGACGTGCCCTTCTTTCCCTTCGCGCCGGCTGCCGGAGCGTGCGTCAGCATCTCCGTGATGCGGGGATTGCCTTTTGCCTTGGCGGCGTCCAGCAGGAGCTTGCGGCTGGCCTGTGTGTCCGCGCCCGCCTCGATCAGGATACGGACAACTTCCGGATTTCCACCCTGGACCCCGCTGTAGAGAACGGGTGTGCCGTTCTTGTCCTTCAGATTCACCCGGGCGCCCCCCTTGACTAGAATCTCGACCAGGTCGGCGCGCCCCTGCATGGCCGCGCTCATCAGTCCGTTGATCCCGTAGGCGTTTCCCTTGTCGAGATTCGCCTTCGCGTCGACCAGGGCCTTCAGAGACTCGGGGTTGCCGCGGTCGACCGCCCGCATCACGAGCGTGTCGCCGTACTCCATGGACTTGTCCGTGTTCGCCCCCTGTTCGTTGACGTTGGCTCCGCCGGCGATCAGCGCGCGGACCACGTCGTCGGCGCCGGCTTCGACGGCCACGTAGAGGGGCGGGCGTCCCTGGCTGTTGCGGGCTGCGGGCGAGACGCCGGCGGCGAGAATGAGGGTGACGGCCTTGACGTCTCGACCCTCAACGCGTTCGAAGAGAGTCTTCTCATCCGCCTTCAGGCCCATTTTCTTGAGCTCTTTGGTGGGATCACCCGCCGGCGCGGAAGTCTCGCCTCGCCCGGCTGTCGGAGACGCCGTCTCCTTATGGGCGGAGACGGAGGTGGAGGCAGCTACGGGATTCGCATTCTTCAAGAGCGCGATGGCTTCCTTCTCTCCCGACCTCTGCGCGGTCTTGATCGGGGTTTCGCCGCCCGAGTCGCGGGCGTTGGGATCCGCTCCCGCGGCCAGCAGCACCGGAATGAGACGGACGCGACCGATGCCGGCGGCGTTGTACAAGGGCGTGCGCCCCGACGAATCGCGCGCGTCGACCTGCGCGCCGGCAGCCAGGAGAGCCGAGACGACCGCGGGCTTGTCGCTGTCGACCGCCTCGTGAAGGGGAGTGCGGCCCGACTTCGCCTTCGCGTTGACGTCCGCCTTTCCACGGATCAGGGTTCTCGCCGTTTCTACGTTCTCCTGACCCGCGGCCAGATGCAGGGGGGTCCGGCCCCGGTCGTCCCGGGCGTCGACGTGAGCGCCGCCGGCCACGAGAGCCGCGACCTTTTCCGGGCTGTTTTCGTGCGCCGCTTCGTGGAGAGCGGTGTTCTGGAAGCTGCAGGCGATGTTGACGTCGGCGCCGGCCTGAATCAAGAGCGCGACGTGCCTGGGCGGGCCGCTCGCGGCCGCTCGGCAGAGGGGCGTATCGCCGTTGGGGGTCTTCGCGTTCAAGTTGGGCTTCGCCTTCAACAGAACGGCGAGGGTCTTCTCGCTGTCTCCCTGCGCCGCCCGGTGGAGAGCCGTCCATCCCTTCTCGTCCGCCGTGTCGACTGGCATGCCCGCCTCGAGGAAAAGCGCCACGATCTTGTCGTCGCCCGAGAAGACCTTCTTCAAGAAGTTCTCCTCCGTGAACATCACATCTTCCTTCGCGAGCTTCTTTCTCGCCTTCTCCACGTCGGCGGCCGTCGCGGGAGTCGAGATCGCAAGGAGAACGGCCGCCAGGAGACCGGCGAGACCCGATCGAGACAGCTTCATGAGGCCCTCCTTCGGCGGGTTGTTCTTCCCGAGGTCACTTTGAGCTGAGTGCCCTGGATTTTGGACTGTCCGCCCGAAGATGTCGATCGAGAAAGTCCGCCGCTGCGCGGTAGGCCTCGAGCCAATGACGGTGCTCGAGAAAATCATGGATCTCATCGGGGAAGACCAGCTCCTCGAAGGCGACGCCCTGGGCCCGCAGGGCCTCGGCGAGATCGACGCTCTGAGCGAAGGGCACGTTGCGGTCATCGTCTCCATGGATCAAGAGCACCGGCGATCGCCACGACTTGATCGAGGCCATCGGCGAGGATTGGAATGCGAGGCGCGCGAGGTCCTGACGCTTCTCCGGCTCGTAGGCCGGCTCGAAGTTCGCGATGACCCCGTTCCAGTCGTGGACTCCGTGAAAGTCCACGCCGGCGGCAAAGAGGCTCGACGCGCGCGCGAGGCCGAGCGCCGTCAGGTACCCGCCGTAGGACCCGCCCCACAGACCGATTCGCTCCGGGGCGACGTCGGAGCGGCCGCGCAGATAGAGCCCGGCGCCTTCGACGTCCCGGTATTCCGAGGCTCCGACGGCGCCGTAGTCGAGGGCTTCGCGGAACTCCATCCCGTAGCCGATGCCGCTTCGGTAGTTGACGGACAGGACGACGTAGCCGCGGCTGGCGAGGTACTGATTGAAGGCGTAGGAGTTGCGGTAGTAGTAGTTGTAGTGCCATCCGAGCAGCATCTGGCGGCGCGACCCGCCGTGGAAAAAGATCATGGCCGGATGGCGTTCGCCGGCGCTTGCACCCCGCGGGAGGAAGACCTGCCCGTGGATCGTGAGGCCGTCGGAACCCGGAAAAAGAACCTGTTGCGGCTCGACGAGAGCGCTCTCCGGAAAATCCGCCGGCAATGATCCCGGCGCGAGCGGTTTCGCCGCCGATCCCGCCACCGCGATCACCGGTTCCGGGGGCTGCCGGGCGCCGGAGCGGAGAAAGACGAGAGCCTCGCCCCCGGAAGTCTCGACCGGCCGCCATTCGATTCCTTGACCGGAGGTCAGCGGGCTCGGCTTGGCGCCCGATACGGCGACGCTCCAGAGGTGCCGCCGGTCGATGTCGTTCTGATTGGAGTTGTAGAGGACCCGTTTGCGGTCGGACGAGAGCGACGCGTACTCGACCTCGAATTCCCCGGGGGTCAGAAGAGCCGGGCCTCCGCCCGCCGCGGGAACCGAGTAGAGATGCGTCCAGCCGTCGCGCTCCCACGAAAAAATGATCCGGTCCCCATCGGCCCAGAAGAATTGTTCGTCGGCCACGATCCCGCGATAGACGCTGCCTCGCCCGCGCGGCGCGCGGAAAACTTCACGTCCTCGGCCAGTCGAGGCGTCGGCGATTCGGATCGACCACGGCTCTCCTTCCCGGTGCGGCCGAAAGCCCTGGACCGCGCGGGTCGAGGGCGCGCGAAGGAACACCACGCGCTTTCCATCCGGCGACCAGACGGGATTGCCATCGCGGTCGGTCGAGGCATCGCAGTACGTGACGGTCTTGCCCGAGGGATCGAAGATTCCGATGAAGCCGTGGTCGCCGCGCCGGCTGACAAAGGCGAGAAGCGCGCCGTCGGGGGACCATCGCGGGCTGCCGGCATCTCCGCGCACGCGAAAGGCGATGGCCGGCTTGGCGTCTCCGGTCAAGGGAGCGAACCAGATCTGATCCTTGAGCACGAACGCGACGCGATCCCCCTTGGGCGAAATCCTCGGAGAGTGACCTTCCGAGAGCTTGCGGGGAGCTCCGCCGGCGACGGAGACGATGGAGACGGCCTGTTCGACGCCTTCCGGCCGGCTCGAGGGATTTGGAAACTCTCCCTTGCGGTTCGCGTCACCGCCGCGGGTGAAGACGAGGCCCTTGCCGTCGGGTGTGAACTCGAGATCCCCGATCTCCTGCCCGTCGTCCTCCGGGTACGCCGTCAGGGCGCGCCCGTTGTAACCGGAGCCCTCCGCGACCCAGATGTTGCGCGCTCCCTTCGAGTTGAAGACCCACGCCACGGCGCCGCCCGTCCGGGCAGCGACGAGGTCCGACGGAAAAGGAGCCGACAGGACCTGCTCCAGCGTGAAATCCCCGCGAGTCGCCGCGATGGCCGTGGCGCAAGCGCAGGTCAAGATCAGCAGAGCGAAAACCCCGCGACGAGTCATCGACCCTCCTACGAAAGCTTCGAACTCTATCGCGGCACCACAATCGCGAGCAGCGCCGGACCGTACGCCGCGAGCTTGGCGGGTCCGATGCCGGGAACTTCTGCGAGCGCATCGAGGCTCGCGGGCCGCGCGCACGCGAGCGCTTCGAGCGTCGAGTCGTGAAGAACGACGTAAGCGGGAACGCCCCGCCTCGAAGATTCCTCGCGGCGCCACCGCTTCAACGCGTCGAAGAGGCCCGGCTCCGGCTCGCCGGCGCCGCCGACGATCTCCGTCCATAGGTCGGCGCGCTTTTTCCTTGCCGTAGAGGGCCGTCCGCGCGGCCGCTCGGGAAGAGTCAGCTCGACATCGGTCGCGCGGCCCGCCATGACCTCCCGGCCGACTCGCGTCAGCGAGAGGGTGCGGTAGGTGTCGTCGGTGGCAGAGAGAAGCCCCGCTCCGACGGCGGCCTCGATCCACTCCTCGATCGCGGCCGGCTTTTCGTCTTTGAGGAGTCCCGTCGTCGAAAGCCCCGTCAGGGAATCAGGCAGCCCCTCGAGCTTGCCGGCGAGCATTGCGGCAATGCGCCGCTTTCCCCAGCGCTCGCCGCCGCGCGCCACGCCCGAGAGGATCTTACGCATGTGGAGCGTTTCCTCCGGCGAGAGCGGCCGGCGGCGCCGGCAGTTTCCGCACTCGCCGCATCGACGCGCGACTCCCGCTTCGCCGAAGTACCCGAGCAGGGCGGCCCGAAGGCATCCCGTCGTATCGGCATAGGCGATCATCCGGCGAAGCTTGATCCGATCGAGCTCGCGCTTTCGTTCGCGCTGAGCAGGGTCCAGTGGCGCCCGGGTGCGGCGGGGGTCCGCTTCGTCGTCCTCTTTTTCGATGAAGAACTCCCGTGTGCGAACATCGACGTAGTTCCACAGCAGGGTCGCTTGCGCTGGCCGTCCGTCCCGGCCGCCGCGCCCGACCTCCTGGTAGTAGGCCTCCAGCGATCCCGGAATCTCGAAATGCACGACCGCGTCGATGTCGGGCCGGTCGATTCCCATGCCGAACGCGTTGGTCGCGCAGACAATCCGCGCCGAGCCCTCCGCGAACGCGTTCTGGACGCGATGCCGCTCCTTTTCGTCGAGTCCGGCGTGATACGCGAAGGCCTCCTCGCCTGCCGCCAGCAATGTCGCCGCGGCGCGTTCCGCGCTCTTGCGCGTCGCGGCGTAGACTAAGGCGCGGCGCCCGGCGACGAGCTCGGGGAGAAGAGCCCGCTTCTCGAGCTCCCCGGATACGCGGCGCACGTCGAAGAACAGATTTGGGCGATCGAACCCGGCCACGAAGAGCGCGGGATTCTGGAGGCCGAGAAGCGCGACGATGTCCTGCCGCACCTCGGGCGTCGCGGTCGCCGTGAAGGCTAGGATCGGCGGGCGCCCGGGAGAGCCGTCCGCCCGTTTGCAACGCGCCGCGGCCTCGGCCAAATGCCTGTAGTCCGGGCGGAAGTCGTGTCCCCACTCCGAAACGCAGTGCGCCTCGTCGACGGCGAAACGAGCGATGGTGAGCTCGCCCAGGCGTTCGGAGAACCGCCGGCTCGCGAAGCGCTCCGGTGAGACGTAGAGGAGGCGCAGGCGGCCGGCTCGTGCGGCGGCGAAGGCCGCGTCTCGATCGGCAGAAGACATGAGCGAGTGGATCGCGGCCGCCGCGATTCCCTTGCGCGTCAGCTCGTCGACCTGATCCTTCATCAGCGCCACGAGCGGTGACACGACGAGCGTGACGCCGGGAAGAAGCATCGCCGGAAGCTGGTAACCGATCGACTTTCCGAAGCCCGTCGGCATCACGGCGAGGACGTCGGAGCCGGCCAGCGCGGCATCCACGACCTCCTTCTGGCCGGGCCGGAAGGCCGCGTGGCCGAAGTGTTGGATTAAGGCGGCGAGCGGGGCTAAGGACATGGCGACGGGAATTATGGCCGGATCCAGTCCGTTCTGCAGGCAGCCCCGCATCTCCCTCGCGGAAAGCGTTGCGGGTCTCCCGATTTGCTGCCTTTACATGAAGAAGGAACAATAGTGACCGAGACCATGACGCTCGTGCCTTTGGATACCTCCGCATCCGCCGCGATCCGCTCGGACCGCCGCGCGCTCGCGATCGTGGCCCACGTCGATCACGGCAAAACGACGCTCGTGGATGCCCTTCTGAGGCAATGCGGGACCTTTCGCGCGGGGCAACACGTCGAAGACCTGATCATGGACTCCGGCGAGCTCGAGAAAGAGCGGGGGATCACGATCCTCGCAAAGAACACGGCGGTGAAGTACCGCGACACGGTCATCAACATCGTGGACACGCCGGGCCACAGGGACTTCGGCTCGGAGGTCGAGCGGATCCTGACCATGGTCGAGGGCGTGCTCCTTCTTGTGGACGCCTCCGAGGGCCCTCTGCCGCAGACGCGTTTCGTTCTCAAGAAGGCGCTGGAAGGAAACAAGCGGCCGATCGTGCTCATCAACAAGATCGACCGGCCCGACGCGCGAACGGCGGAAGTCGAGGCGGAGATCCACGATCTCTTTGTGTCTCTGGCGACCGAAGACCATCACCTCGACTTCGAGGTGCTCTACGGCGCCGGACGCCTCGGTTTCGCCTCGAAGGATCCGCATGCGACCTCGGGAAACCTAAAGCCCTTGCTCGACACGATTCTCGACCACATTCCCCCGCCCGCAATCGGAGACTCGCCCTTCAAGATGATCGTCGCCAACATCGACTACTCCGACTACCTCGGGCGCCTGGCAATCGGGCGCATCCACTCGGGCAGTCTCTCCCATGCGATCGACCTCGCGGCCGTTCGGCCGGACGGCACGATCGTCGAACGAGGGAAAGCCGGCAAGATCTATCTCTTTGAGGGCATCACGCGCGTCGAGGTGACCGACGCGTCGGCGGGGGACATCTGCATGATCTCGGGTTTCCCCGACATCGAGATCGGCGACACGATCCTGGACCTCTCCGACGCCGTGCCGCTTCCGGGCATCCGCGTGGACGAGCCGACCCTCTCGATGGAGTTCCGCATCAACGATTCGCCGATGTCCGGCCTGTCCGGTAAATACGTTACGAGCCGAAATCTTCTGGAGCGGCTGGAGAAGGAGCTCGAGAGAAACGTCGGCCTGCGAATGGAGAAGACAGAATCTCCCGACGCGTTCCTGGTGCTCGGCCGCGGCGAGCTCTCGCTCGCGATCCTCGCGGAAACCATGCGCCGCGAAGGCTACGAGTTCTCGCTCGGCCGCCCGCAAGTCATCTTCCGCCGAGACGCCGAAGGACGAATGCAGGAGCCCTACGAGGAGCTCGTCATCGACTGCAGCGATGAGTTTACGGGTCCCGTCATCGCCGCCGTCGGGGAGCGCAAGGGAGAGCTGAAGCATCTGGGCAGGCACAGGGACCGGACACGGCTCGAGTTCACGATCCCTTCGCGCGGCCTGCTCGGCTTCCGCCTCGAGTTTCTGACGCTGACGAAGGGCACGGGATTGCTGAACCACCTCTTCGACCAGTACGGCCCGCACAAGGGCCCGCTGCCCAACCGCCAGAAAGGCGCGATGATCGCCAAGGAGCCGGGCGACGTGACCGCGTACGCTTTGGACCGCCTAGCGGACCGCGGAGACTTCTTCGTCAAGCCGATGGATAAGGTCTACGGCGGTCAGATCGTCGGCGAGCAGGTCAAGGAGGGGGAGATGGTTATCCAGCCCTGCGAGAAGAAGCACCTGACCAACATGAGGGCCTCGACCTCGGACATGGCGATCAAGCTGACTCCGCCCAGGGAGCTCAACATCGAACAGGCCATCGAGTGGATCAACGACGACGAGCTCGTCGAGGTGACCCCCGCTGCCGTCCGCGTGCGGAAGCGGATTCTGGATCACAGCAAGAGAAAGAGCGCGTCGCGGGGGAATTAAGTCAGGCTTTTCGCCCAACACATTGACACGTCCGCGACCCGCCTGACAGAATCTTGCTCCCTCTGAGGAGGGATCACGATGGCGCGACGCGCTCTCCTCATCGCTGCTTGTCTTTGGGGTCTCGGCGTCTGCCTCTGCCCTGGTCAGGACTCGGCGGTCTTCGTGGTTCCCGAGCACACCCCGGCGCCGGTGTTCACGCTGCTGAACGTCGACGGCCGGCTCGTCAGCTCGAAGGATTTCGCGGGAAGGGTCGCAGTCCTTTCCTTCGGCGCCACGTGGTGTGCCAGCTGCGTGAGCGAACTGCGAAGTCTCGAGAGGCTTCAGACGCGTTTTCCCAAAGACGTCGTCGTCTACTTCATTGCCATCGACGGGCGCGGGGAGAAAGACGTCAAGCCGTTCATGGAGAAGAACGGCTTCCGGCTGGCGACTCTGATCGATCCCCGCATGGCCGTTGCGCGGGAACATGACATCCGCTGGGTCCCGGTTACGCTGGTCGTTGACAGACGGGGGGTCATCGTCGCGCGCGCGATCGGGCCGCGCGCATGGGACGGCAAGGAGGCCCTGGATCTGGTTCAATCGTTGATCAGGCGTTGAGTCCTTCGCCGTCGAAAGGAGAATGAGTTATGAGAGGAATCCGTATGCGGGCAGTCGTCGTGCTCGCCGCACTCCTGGTGGCCGGCGCGATGACGCCGATCAAAGCGCTCGAGGTTGGCGAGAAGGCGCCGGATTTCACGCTCCCTGCGACGACCCAAGAGAAGTGGTCCTTGAGCGATCTCATCGGCAAGAAGAACGTCGTGCTCTTCTCCTTCATCGGGGCATTCACCCCGACCTGAACCCGCGAGGTCGCGGCTCTCCAGCTTGATCTGCCCAAGTTCGAGAGCCGAAATGCCCAGGTCGTGGGCATCAGCTCGGATTTTCTCCCGGCCCAAGTCGCGTGGAGCGAGAAGATGGGGCTCACGTTCCCCTTGCTGAGCGACGTGTCGCGTACGACGCTCGAGGCGTATGGCTTGCTCGACACGGACCCCAAGGATCGGCTGTACCGTTACGGCAAACGCGGGTACTTGATCATCGACAAGGCGGGCATCGTTCGATACAAGAAGGTTCTGGAGAAACCAGGGGATATCGTGCCGGACGACGAGCTACTCAAGGAGCTGGACAAGCTGAAGTAACGGGCCCGGACGCGATGACTTGCTCCGGAGCCGATTATCGAGGACCCCCGCGTCCACGGGGTGCTGCCGATGACCTAGACTGGCCGAGAGTCGTTCGGAGTCAGCTCCAGCTCCTCGCCGATCCGCAGCAGCTCCTCGCGAATCGCGGCGCGTTCCGCGATCAGGCGCTTCATCCCGTAGCGAGAGGAAAAGACGTGGATCAGCGCTCGCGCGCGTCCCGCGATCTCGTCCAACCTCTCGGCCGCAACGAGAGCGGCCCATCCGCAGATCGGCGCGAGCAGGAGCGCCACGAGGCCGGGCCCGGGCCCCCAGGTTTTCCAGGCAAGGGCGGCGGCAGCGAGCCACGTCGCCGGGAAGAAAAGCATGGCCGCCATGATCTTGACCGTGGCCAGCACGTCTTCCTGCGAGCGCGCGACGCGGCGTGAGAGGAATGCCGCGAGTCGATAGGCGGGGTAGTGGAGGAGGAGGCCGACCGCCGCGAACGGGAGAAGGAGAAGACCTGCGAGATTTCGGGCGACCAAGCGCGTGACCGCACGGGCGCCGACCCGGACGGGCGTGAGGTCTTCGAGCGGAAGACCGGCCGCCTTGCGCTCCACCTCGAACCGCGCGATGCGGTCTCTGATGACGTTGAGCCGGGCAGGATCGCGGTCGGCGAGCCGCCGATAGCCCTCGGCCAACTCCCGGCGCCGGTCGAGCTCGCTCGAGAGGGACGCGCTCCCATCGTCTTCACCCGCGGAAAAAAGCCGCTCCGCCCGCCGGACGAGATCCAGGACCTCCCGGCTCTCCGCCTGCAGCGTGAGCCGCGAGAGCTCCTCCTCGAGGCGGCGGGTCAGCGAGCGTACGGCGTCGGCGGGCGGCTCGCCGTCCGCTTCGAGAGGTGCCGGCGCGACCGTGATCGGTTTGCCGAACGAGACGAGAGCCGAGCTGCGAAACCGCTGCTTCCACGTGTAGTAGAGACCCGCCGGCACGACTGTGAGCGGCGAGCCCGACAGCGCCGCGGCCCCGAGCGCGATTCGCGCCGCGCCCGTTTTCAGCCTCCGCAGCTTCGGATCGTCATGCGACGCTCCTTCCGGGAAGAGGACGAGGCTCCCGCCTCGAGAGAGCAGTCCCCGCGCCGCCTCGAACGTCTCGCGATTCTTCGATAGATCCGTGCCCGGATCCTGGCTGCGGTATACGGGTATCGAGTCGAAGGCGCGCACGAAGGACCCGATGACCGGCATCGAAAAGAGCGGCGCCTTGGCGAGGACCGAGACGGGGCGAGGGGCAAAGCAGAGAAGGAGCAGAGGATCGACCAGCGCGTTGGGGTGGTTGACCGCGAAGATCACCGCTCCCTCCCGCGGGACTCGCTCGCCGCCCTCCACCTCGACTCGACGAAAGAAAATCCGCAGGGCCAGACGGAAGAGCGCGCGGAGAAAACGACGCACCATAGGTCTAAGGTCTAAAGTCTAAAGTCCAAAAATCGGTCTTAGGTCTCGTTCGCCCTATGTCAGATCTGACATGCGCTTAGACCTTAGACCTTAGACTTTAGACCGGTCGGTCGCGCCGCCCAGAGCCAGATGCAGCCTGCGATCAGGATCGCGACGGGCACGACTCGGAACGCCGTAGAGAGCGACGTCGCGTCGGAGATCACGCCGATCAGGAATGGCGAGGGGACGTCACCCAGCAGGTGGATGGCGAGAATCGAAAGCGCCACGGCGGTCGCGCGCTCGGTCGGAGCCACGACGTTGACGATCGCGGAGTTGATCAGGCCCGTCGAGGCGAACATCAGAAGCTCGGCGATCACGATCGCGGTCGTGTAAGCCGCTCTCTGCGGGAGAACGAAGGCGCCCAGCGCGGCGGGAGCGGCGGCCAGAGTCGCCCAGCCGGAAACCTGGAGATAGGCGTTTGCGGAACGCTTCAGATACCAGTCCCCGAGCCAACCACCGGCAAAGGTGCCCACGAATCCCGTGACGACGACGATCGCGCCGAACTGGGTCGTCGCCTCGGTCTTCGACAAGCCGCGAACGCGCTCGAGAAAGGAGGGCATCCAGAACGCGAGCCCTCCGAGCGCGAAGGTATATGCCGCGTATCCCGCGACCGTCAGCGCGTAGGATCGATTGCGCAGGAGACGAGCGTAGGCGGCGACCCAGGACGTAGGACTTGGGACGGAGGACGTAGGGTTTGGCTCTTCCCCTTCCACCTTCGTCCCACGTCCTTCGTCCTCTTCTTGTCCTCCCCGCGGCGGATCCTTCAGACCCAGGCACGCGAGCGCGAGCAGAAGACCGGGCACGCCCGCGACGAAGAAGGCCGCTCGCCACCCGAAGTGCTCGTCGACGACACCTCCGAGGACGTAGCCGGCCGCCGAGCCGATCGGGATCGCCGAGAAGAAGATCGCGAAGATCCGTCCGCGCTTTTGGCGCGGAAAAGAATCGGCCAGGAGCGCCGGAGCGATCGTGCCGTAGGCGGCTTCCCCCACGCCGACCGTCGCGCGCGCCGCGAAGAGAGCCGCGAAATTCCGCGCGAAGCCGCCCAGCGCCGTGGCCACGCTCCAGATCGCGACGCCGATTGCCAGAAGGCGCGGGCGCTTGGCCCTGTCTCCCAGCCTCCCGAAGATGGGAGAGGTCAGCATGTAGACGACGATGAATCCGGTGAAGAGGGATCCGAGCTGCGTATCGGAGAGCGAGAGCGGCGGCGTCTTCAGGCTCTCCGCCACTGCCGACACCACGAAGCGGTCCAGGTAGTTGAAGAGGTTGACGAGCGTCAGGACAGCCAGAGCAACTCTGGGGGCTTTGCTCGTCTGGGTGTTCGTTGCGCTCGACAGGCCTTCGAGGATACGCGAGGCGCAAGCAGCGCGACAGCCGGCGTCAGTGCCGACGGAGCAAGAACAGGGCGGTGATCGCCAGCAGAACCCCCAGAACAGTCGGGATCGGCGGCGAAAGGGCCGGTACCGCCGAGCCCCCGCCGGGCCCCGGCGTCGCCGTCGGAGACCTAGGGCCAACGGGAGTCGGTGTGGGAGTCGCCGGCACCGTGGGGGTCGGAGTCGGAGGCGGACCGACGATGATCGTTCCGGTCATTCCCAGGCCACAGTGGACGCTGCAGAAATAGTTGAAGGTGCCCGCCGCCGGGAACGTCACGTCGAACGTGAAGCCCGTACCTTGCACGCCGCTGTCCCAGGTCCCGCTGGCCGTGCAGGGATTACCGCTGGTGGTCGAGTGGCCGCTGGCGGCCCAGACCCAATGCACGGTGTCGCCGATGCCGATCGTCTGAGAAGCCGGAGAAAAGACCAGAGAGCCTCCGGGCGCGACTTGCACGGTGAACGTCGCGCCGCGGCCGGCGGCGGCGAGGCCAAGCCCGAAGAGAATCAGCCGCAGTTGGAGTCGCATAACGCGAGTGAACCGATTCTAGAGGAGGAGTCGACGAAACCGCTTCCACCTTAATCGGAGCCTCAGAGTCTAAGGAACCTACTGAAAGTACCCGTTCACGTCGATGATCAAGTGGACGGTGCCGCTGGCCTGGTCGACGTGGACGACGATGTCGCCGGAGGGTCCAAGCGAAACAATCGCGTTGTTAGCTCGAGTCTGTCCGGCTTTCCAGTTGAGGGTCGAGACCAGCGGAAGCGAGGCTCCTCCGGGAAAGAGCCGGAGGTCTCCCAGGGCGGTCGGCTGCGTAATGGTCTGGTTGAACGACACTGCGGTGGCGGTCGACGGAATCCCGCACTGATTGGCGATGACGAAGGAGCGGTCGGCGTTGGCTGCCAGCGCCGGCCCGCCGTAGGGCCCGGTCGGGTTGCGTGTGTCGGCGACGCGGCAAGGCGCAAGCGTGTAGAAGCTCGCTGCGACAGCGATCCGCCCGATCCGGTCGATGTTGTTTTCCGCAAACCACAGGTTGCCATCGGGGCCGGCTGCAATGCCGAGAGGGCCCGCGCCGGCGGTGATGCCGCTGCTGAACTCGGTAACGACTCCAAGCGGGGTGATCCGCCCGATCCGGTGGCCGTTGTGTTCCGTGAACCAGAGGTTGCCGTCGGCCCCGGCCGTGATGCCGAAAACTTGCGCACCGGCGGTGATGCCGGTGCTGAACTCGGTGACGACTCCCAGCGGGGTGATCCGCGCGATCCGGTCGATGAAGTTTTCCGCGAACCAGAGGTTGCCATCCGGGCCGGCCGTGATGCCGAGAGGTTGCGCGAAGGGGCTGATGCCGGCGCTGAACTCGGTGACGACTCCGGCGGGAGTAATCCGCCCGATCCGGTTGCCGCTAAATTCCGTGAACCACAGATTGCCATCGGGGCCGACCGCGATGCTCTCAGGGCTCGCGCCGGCGGTGATGCCGGTGCTGAACTCGGTGACGACTCCGCCCGGAGTAATCCGCCCGATCCGGTTGCCGCCAAATTCAGCGAACCACAGGTTGCCATCGGGGCCCGCCGTGATGCCGCGAGGGCCCGCCCCCGCGGTGATGCCGCTGCTGAACTCGGTGGCGACTCCGCCGGGCGTGATCCGCCCGATCTGGCTCTGGCCGTTTTCCGTAAACCACAGGTTGCCATCGGGACCGGCCGTGATGCCGTAAGGCCGCGCGAAGGGGTTGATCCCGGTGCTGAACTCGGTGACGACCCCGCTCGGGGTAATCCGTGCGATCCGGTTGCCGCCATATTCCGCGAACCACAGGTTGCCATCGGGACCGGCTGTGATCCCGAAAGGTCCCGCGCCGGGGGTGATGCCCGCGCTGAACTCGGTGATCGTTTGACCGAAGGCGCCGGCCGCCAGGACCAGCCCGAACAGTGCGGCGAGAGTCAGGCGGGGTCTCTCCAGACGAGTCTTCATTGAGGCTCCTTGACCCTCGCCGGTGAGTACCCCCCCGGTCCGAGGGGACTGCGGTTCTCTTGTCGGCAGAGGAATCCCCGGCGCGGGCGCGGACGTCGAGCTTTGACCGGTGCTCGCCCAGTCTATCCTCTTTATTCGCTCCAGCACCGATCCAGCGTCGCGCCGGACCGGTTGCCTTGGCAGACTCTCAGAATCCGGGGCGGCGAGACCCCCAAGCGGCTTCTACTGAAAGTACCCGTTCACGTCGATGATCAAGTGAACGGTGCCGCTCCCCTGATCGACGTGGACGACGATGTCGCCGGAGGGACCGAGCCGGATGATGGCGTTGTTGGCGCGGGTCTGGCCTGGTCGCCAGTTCATTGTCGAGACGAGCGGGAGCGTGCCGCCGCCCGGGACGGTCCGCAGATCGCCCAGCGCGGTCGGCTGCGTAACGGTGAAGTTGAAGGCGACCGCCACGGCGCCGGGTGGAACGCCGCATTGCCCCGCGACGACGAAGGTCCGGTCGGCGTTGGCGACGAGGGCCGGCCCGCCATAGGGGCCCGACGGACCGCGCGTGTCGGCGACGCGGCAGGGCGTCACGGAGAAAAAGCTCGAGGGGGGGGCGGGCGTCCGCGTCACCGTCGGAGTAGGAGTGTTCGTCACCGTGCCGACGACAGTCGGAGTGGGCGTCAGAGTAACTGTCGGAGTCCTCGTGAACGTGGGCGTGATGGTCACGGTGGGTGTCGCGGTCGGCGTGGCCGTGGCCGTCGTTGACGTCGACGTTGGACTCGGAGTGAGAGTAGGGGAGGGTGTGAGAGTGGGAGTGGGAGTAATAGTGGGGGTCAGAGTCTGAGTCAAAGTGGGAGTGATCGTGAAAGTCAGCGTGGGAGTGAGCGTCAGAGTGCTCGTTATGGTGGGAGTCGGAGTCCTCGTGGGCGTCGGGTCGAGGGCAACGACGTACTGGAACAGGTTGGCGCAGGGCGAAGTCGTGCAAGCCGTGCAAGTGGCGCACGTCCCGCTGTTGCCGAAGATCTCGGGTCCGGCGGCGGCCCGCCAGGCGCTGACGACGTACTTGACGGTCGTGCCTCCCGGTTGCGCCGGAATGCTCGCATCGACGACGTCCACGACCTGACCTCCCTGCGAGAGGTCCATGAAGGTGCAGGAGTAGCTCGCCGTCAGGACCTGCGTCGTTCCAAAGGGGAAGCCGAACGCGCCCGAGGGGGTCGTTCCGTCGGTCGTGAAGTAGACGCGGGCGCGATCCGTGAAGGTCTGAAAATCGATCCGGAAGCGCAGCGTGTAGGGCTGAGAGCTCGTCGGCACCAGTGTGTCGACGTAGGAGAGGCAGGGAAAACCGACGTTGTCGGTCGTATACAGGTGCTTGACGAAGCTGGCCGCTGCGAGCAGGGGACTCGCCGTCGCCGCCAGCAACGAACAGGAGACGAGACCAGCTCGCAGCAGACGCCGCATCCGGACTCCTCTCGTCGGGCCGAAACGGGCCCGACAGCGCGAGTATGTTCCGGCGCGGGCAGTGCCCGCAAGGTTCTCGGGGAACGAGAAGCTACTGGAAGTACCCATTCACGTCGATGATCAGGTGGACAGTGCCGCTGGCCTGATCGACGGCGTCCCCGGCCGCATTGGTGCCGATGACGTTGCCTTGAATCAGGTTGGCAGTCGATGCGATGGAGGCGAGAACGATTCCAGCTCGGTCTCGATCCCTTTACCGCGCGCGATACGTTGCACGATTGTCCGGGCCTTCCCAGACAATCACCTCGGCCACGCGGGATGAGCCGAGCACGCCGAAGGCCTCGAATCTTTCTGCGAAGTAGCGGGCGAGGTTTTCGGCGGAGGTGTTGCGGCCGGCGAAGGCCGGGTGCTCGTTGATGTAGGTGTAGTCGAGCTCTTTCGCAATCGCTTCGAGAGATTGTTTCGCCGCGATGAAGTCGACGGCGAGGTCATGGCGGAGCAGCTTATCGACCTCGAGAACAATCTCTACCTTGTAGGAGTGCCCGTGAAGCGGCTCCGGCCCGCCTTCGTAATCGATCAGATTGTGCGCGGCCTCGAAACGGGCGGAGACGGTGACGCGGTACGGCACGGCGAGACTCTAATCCCAAACAGAGGAAACCCTCCCGCCGCGGCTTTCTCCGCCTACTGAAAGTATCCGTTCACGTCGATGATGAAGTGGACGATGCCGCTCCCCTGATCCACGTGCACGACAACGTCCCCCGAGGGGCCGAGCGGGACGATGGCGTTGTTCGCGCGAGTCTGACCAGGGCGCCAGTTCATGGTCGAGACCAGGGGAAGCGACCCGCCGGCCGGGAATGTGCGCAGGTCTCCCAGCGCGGTCGGCAGGGTGATCGTGAAGTTGAACGCGACAGCCTGAGCGGTCAGAGGAATCCCACACTGCCCGCCGATGACGAACGTGCGATCGGCGTTGGCGGCCAGCGCCGGGGCGCCGTACGGCCCCGCGGCGCCCCGCGTGTCCGCCACCCGGCACGGAGTGACCGTGTGGTATTGCGCCTGGAGCGAGGTGCACGCTGAGAATTCCGAGGTGTTTCCGGCGGGATCCGTCGCCGTCGCGGTCAGGCGGGCCTGGGGCGAGACGGTGACCGGCAGATTCATGTTGAAGGTCGCGTTGCAGGAGCCGTCAGTCGTCACGTTGGTCGAGCCGAGAAACATCTGCCCTTCACCGAAACCGGAAGGATCGCACGAAGCATTCGAGAAGAACTCGATCCGATACGTCGTGTTGGCGACCGAGTTCAGCGTGCCCTGGATGTTCGTGCTGCCCCCGGTGGACGAGGCGGTCGTGATGACGGGAAAGTTCTGCAGATTGTTCGAGCCCGTGTCCGCGTCGCACGCGTCGTTGGGCGTGGGCGCCACGCCCGAGATATCGCATCCCGCAAGGGAAATTCCAAGGCCGCCGTTGGAAGTGATCGAGTTGCCGAGGATCGACCAGCCCGGCTGCCCTGAGCCGACCGCAACGCCCTGAGTGCCGTTGAAGGCGATCCGGTTGCCATCGCCAACGCCCGTTCCGCCGATGATCCCGGTGGAGCTGGCGTTCAGGATGCAGATGCCCGACAGGGCGTTGGCTATCGGAAGCGTGCCCGTGATGTCCGTCCCGATCTTGTTTCCCCGGATCGTCGAGGTGCTGGCGGACCCTCCCGCGGTGACGATACCCGAGCCGCTCGCCCCGGAGATCACGTTTCCGGCGCCCGCTACGCTGCCGCCGATCACGATCCCGCTGCCTGCCAGGATCGAGATCCCGTTCAGGCCTCCCCGCGGGTTCAGCTTGACCGTCCCGGTGGCGTCGGTCCCGACGAAGTTGCCCTGAACGGTCGCCGCGTCGCTGGAGATCTGGACGGCGTTCGCGGCCCAGTTCCCGATGACGTTGCCCGCGCCGGAGGCGGTGCCGCCGATCTGGCAGCCGCTGGACAAAACGCCGATCGAGATCCCGATCCCGTTGGCGATGAGCCCGGTGTTGCCCGCGGCGTTCAAGCCGAAATAGTTCCCTTGGATGATCGTGCCCGGCGCGAAGTTCGCGTCGATGAACGTCTGCGGGCTCGTGATCAGGTTGCGAGCCGCCGGCGCCGTGCCGCCGATGACGGTTCCTCCCGCCGAGATGCTGAACGAAGCGCCGGACACCTGGGCGGTGTTTCCCGTCGGATCCACGCCGACGAAGTTGCCGGTGAACGTGTTGTTGGCCGTCCTCACGTCGAAGATCAATCCTCCGCCGGGGGCCGCCTGGACGATCGAGAACCCGCGGATGGTCGTTCCACCGCTTCCGGTATCGAAGAAGAAGATCGGGTTGGTCGTCCCGCCGTCGACCTTGATCAGGATGACGGCGTTGTCGCCGACCGCCAGGGTGTTGGCGCTGGCTCCCGGCTGGGTGTAGGCGTCGAGAACGACCGGATCCGTGATCGGGGGAAGCGAGCTCGTGAGCGCGATGGTGTGGACGCCGGCTCCCGGAATGTTGAAAGAGATGGTGTCGAGCCCGGCGTTCGCGTTGGCGTCCGTGATCGCCTGCCGCAGCGATCCCGCGCCGCTGTCGCTGGTGTTCGTGACCGTGAAGACCGCCGCCGACGCCACTGCAGGAAAGAGGCCCGCGACCATCAGGGCTCGGAGCAAGCGCATGGAACCCTCCCTCGGGGACGCCAGGGATCCCCCCGCCTCTTAACGCGCAAAGCGCGTCCGAAACCCCTCAGCGGCGGGCCGGCCGGCGGATATTCTTCTCGGCGTGGAGCCTCCCCGCGGCGACAAACCTGCTGATCCCCCTCCCGGAGAGGTCACGCAGCTGCTGCTCGAGTGGGGTCGCGGGAACCCCGCCGCGTTGGACCGCCTCGTGCCCCTGATCTACGAAGAGTTGCGCTCCATGGCGGCTCGGTATCTGCGCCGGGAAGATCCCGGACATACGCTCCAGCCGACCGCGCTCGTCCACGAGGCGTATCTGAAGCTGGTCGACCAGAAGCGGGTCCGCTGGAAGAATCGTGCCCAGTTCTACGGAGTGGCGGCCCAGGCGATGCGCCGGATCCTGCTCGACCATGCCCGCAGCCGGAACGCGGCCAAGAGAGGGGGCGGGCGGACGCGGGTCGCCGTTTCCGACACGCCGGGAGGCGCCCAGCCACGCGAAGTGGACCTGATCGCCCTCGATCAGGCGCTGACCCGTCTCTCCGCGCTGGACGAGGACCAGGCGAAGATCGTCGAGCTGCGCTACTTCGGAGGACTCACGGTGGACGAGACGGCGGAAGTGGTGGGTGTGTCGACCGCCACGGTGGAGCGGGACTGGCGTTCCGCCCGGGCGTGGCTCCACCGCGAGCTCGCGGGAGGAGCGGCCCCGTGAGCGAGCCTCGCCAATCGCCCGATCCCGCAGCCCAGCGGTGGCGCCGGGTGCGCGCCCTGTTCGACGCGGCGGTCGAGCTGCCGCCACCCGAGCGGCGCTCGTTCCTGGACGGCCTGGCGGGAGGCGACGCGGAGCTGAAGGGCGAAGTGGAGTCGCTGCTCGAATCCGCCGACGGTCTCGGAGACTTCCTTCACGCGCCGGCCGCGGAAGACACGGGTCTTGGCGCGGCGCCCCTGCCCGACTCGATCGGACCTTACCGCATCGTCCGCGAGATCGGAGCCGGCGGAATGGGCCGGGTCTACCTCGCCTTGCGCAGTGACGCGGAGTACCGACGCGAGGTCGCGATCAAGGTCGTCCAGCGCGGGATGAACAGCGGTTTCATCCTTCACCGGTTTCGGACCGAGCGTCAGATCCTCGCCGGCCTGGATCACCCCAACATCGCCAGGCTCTTCGACGGCGGCACGACGGAGGATGGGTTGCCCTACTTCGTGAT
>Ga0207684_10001011_pt1 | contig 31562 bp, 19 predicted proteins | sample KBSK5501metaG_FD_184342 | JGI IMG/M metagenome (GOLD analysis project Ga0207684, IMG submission 184342) | Corn, switchgrass and miscanthus rhizosphere microbial communities from Kellogg Biological Station, Michigan, USA - KBS K5-50-1 metaG... | ecosystem: Host-associated > Plants > Roots >... | reverse complement strand
GAGATCAAGCTGGTGGTGGACGCGTGGGCCGACGAGTCGGCGCGGCTCGGGGCGAGGGACGATATCGCCCACGTGCAGGTCTTCGAGAACAAGGGCGAGATGATGGGCTGCAGCAACCCGCATCCGCACGGCCAGGTCTGGGCCACCGGCCACGTCCCCACCCTCGCCGCCCGCCGCCTCGCCGGCCAGCGCCGTCACTTCGAGACGACCGGCTCCGACCTCCTCGGCGACTGCCTCGCCCGCGAGCTGGCGGACGGCGCGCGCATCGTGTGCGCCAACGAGCACTGGGTGGTGCTGGTGCCGTTCTGGGCCGTGTGGCCGTTCGAGACGATGGTCCTTCCCCGCCGGAAGGTCGCGGACCTGACGGGGCTCTCCTCCGAGGAGCGCGCCGCGCTGGCCGAGGTGCTCGCGCGGCTGAACGTGCGCTACGACAACCTCTTCCGCAGCTCCTTCCCCTACTCGATGGGCTGGCACGCGCGGCCGACCGACGGCTCCGAGCATCCCTACTGGCGGCTCCACGCCTCGTATCACCCTCCCCTGCTGCGCTCGGCCACGGTGCGGAAGTTCGTCGTCGGCTATGAGCTGACCGCCGAGTCGCAGCGCGACCTGACGCCGGAAGAAGCGGCGGCACGGCTGCGGGAGTCCCCGGAGCGCCACTACCGGCTCGAGGCCGCCCCACGATGACGAAGGACGACGGCTTCCTCGGCCTCGACATCGGCACGAGCGGCGTCAAGGCGGTGGTGATCGACGCGCGCGGGACGGTGAGATCGTCCGCCACGACGCCGCTCACGCTGTCGACGCCGCGCCCGGGATGGGCGGAGCAGCGGCCGCAGGCCTGGTGGACCGCGGCCACCGCCTCGGTGCGCCGCGCGACGCGGGCCGCCAAGGGAGTGCGCGTCGCCGCGGTCGGCCTCTCGGGGCAGATGCATTCCTCCGTCTTCCTCGACGCGCGCGGGTCGGTGATCCGCCCGGCGCTCCTCTGGTGCGACGGGCGCACCACCACCGAGTGCCGCGAGATCACGGCACGCGTCGGAGAAGACAGGCTGCGGGAGTGGGTGGCCAACGCCGCCCTCGAAGGCTTCACGCTGCCCAAGGTGCTCTGGCTGCGCTCGCACGAGCCGGAGAGCTTCGCCCGCCTGGACAAGGTCGTCCTCGCCAAGGACTACATCCGCTATCGGCTCACGGGCGCGCTCGCCGGCGAGCCCTCCGACGCGTCGGGCACGCTGATGTACGACACGGCCCGCCGGCGCTGGAGCACGGAGATCATGAGCGCGGTCGGCCTCCCGGCGAGCCTCCTCCCGGAGCTCGGCGAATCGTCGGAGGTGCTGGGCCGGGTCGGTGCCGCCGCCGCGCGTCTCACCGGCCTCGCCGCGGGGACGCCGGTCGTGGGTGGCGGGGCGGACAACGCGTGCGGGGCCGCCGGCGTCGGCGTGGTCTCGCCGGGCGACGCGGTGGCGAGCTGGGGCACGTCGGGCACGGTCCTCGCTCCCACCGACGAGCCCCGCGTGGACCCGAGCCTGCGCGCGCACACGTTCTGCCACGTCGCGCCCCGCACCTGGTACGTCATGGGGGTGATGCTCTCCGCGGGCGGAGCCTTCGCGTGGTACCACGACGTGATGGCGAGGGAGCTGAGGGGGCGCCGGGACGCGAACCTCGTCCTCGACAAGGAAGCGGAGAAGGCCCCCATCGGCGCGGGCGGCGTGACCTTCCTCCCCTACCTGCAGGGCGAGCGCACGCCCCACCGTGACGCGTCGGCCCGCGGCGCCTTCGCCGGCCTCAGTCTGGCCCACGACCGCGCGCACCTCAGCCGCGCCGTCGTCGAGGGGATCTGCTTCGGCTTGCGCGACTCGCTGTCGATCCTGCGCGGCCTCGGCCTGCCCATGGAGCATCTCCTCCTCACCGGCGGGGGAGCGAAGAGCCCATTCATCCGCCGGATCCAGTCCGAGGTGTACGGCCTGCCCGTCGTGCGCGTGAACCGCGAGGAGGGACCGGCCTTCGGGGCGGCGCTGCTGGCCGCGGTGGGCGTCGGGGCCTTCGCCGACCTCGCCGACGCCGCGCGCGCCACGCTGAAGCGGCTCCCGCCGGAGCGCCCGCGGCCCGAGAGCCACCGCGCCTACGAGGAGCCGTACCGGCGCTTCCAGGCGCTTTATCCTGCATTGAAGCAATGGGGTGCTAGCGGCGCACCCCCTTGAACCCCCGCTCGCTTCGCGGAAGTGAATCCCGCTCCGCTCGCAGCGGTGGCCGATTGCCTTTGCGCTAGCTGTCGCCGAGCACCCGGCGGCCGGCTTCGAGGAGACGCACGATGCGGTCCACGTCGTAGACCGCGCCCGCCCACGGGCCGCCGCTCGCTTCCTGGAGCGCCGCCCAGAGCCGCGTGTCGGCCGGCAGGTCGGGATCGGCGGCCAGACCCGGATGCGGCGTGCGCGCGCCCAGCTCCTCGTCCGCGGGGACGATCGTCCCGTCCGATGCGGCGCGAACGAAGTCGATCGAGCCTTCGAGGCGGCGCGTATCGATGACGACGCGCACGAGGTCCCCGTCGCGGAGGCGGCCGATGGGCCCGCCCGCCAGCGCTTCGGGAGCGACGTGACCGATGCAGGGTCCGGTCGACACGCCCGAGAAGCGCGCATCGGTCACGAGCGCCACGTCCTTGGCGAGGTCGAGATAACGCAGCGCGGCCGTGACCTGATAGACCTCCTGCATCCCCGCGCCGCGCGGCCCGAGGCCCGCGAGCACCAGCACCTCGCCGGGCTTCACGCGCTCGCCTCCCTGACCCTTGAGGGCGGCGATGGCCGCGCGCTCGCTCGTGAACACGTGGGCCGGGCCGAGGTGGCGGTAGACGCCGTCCGGACCGACCAGCGCACGGTCGATCGCGGTGCTCTTCACGAGCGCGCCCTGGGGCGCGAGGTTGCCGCCGAGGAAGCTCACGGTGCTCGTGAGGCCACGGCGCCGGGCCGCCTCCGGGGTCATGATGACGTCGGCGGCGTCGACGCCCTCGGTCTCGCGGAGTCTCTCGCGCAAACGGCGGCGGCGGGCCGACCGCTCCCACCACTCGAGGGTGTCGCCCAGCGTCTCTCCCGTGGCCGCCCGCGCCGACAGGTCGAGGAGCCCGAGCTCCCTGAGGTGCAGCATGACCTCCGGCACGCCGCCGGCCAGGAACACCCGCACGGTGGGATGGGGGCCGTTGGGGAGCGCGTCGACGAGCCGCGGGACGCGCGCGTGGACGCTCTTCCATTCCGCGAACGTCGGCGGCGGGAGGCCGGCGGCGTGAGCGATGGCGGGCAGGTGCAGCAGGAAGTTCGTCGAGCCGCCGAACGCGGCGAAGGCGGCCAGGGCGTTGTGGACGGCGCCTCCGGTGACCACGTCGCGCGCGGCCAGGCCCAACGCCATCTGGCGCAGGACGGCCCGCGCCGAGCGCCGAGCGCCGTCCTTCCAGATCGCCTGGCCGGAGGGCGCGAGGGCGGTGTGCGGCAGCGCGAGGCCGAGGGCTTCCGCGATCACCTGGGCGGTGGCCGCGGTCCCGAGGAACTGGCATCCTCCGCCCGGCGACGCGCAGGCGCGGCAGCCGATCTCCGCCGCCTGCTCCAGCGTGATGCGGCCGTGCGCGAACCGCGCCCCCACCGTCTGCGCCTTCCCCGCGTCCTCGCCGTCGCTCGCGGGCAGCGTCACGCCGCCCGGCACCACGACCGCGGGCAGCGATCGGCAAGCGGCCAGCGCCATCGTCATCGCGGGAAGGCCCTTGTCGCAGGTCGCCACTCCCATGACCGCCTTCCGCGTGGGCAGCGAGCGCACGAGGCGCCGCAGGACCATGGCGGCGTCGTTGCGATAGGCGAGGCTGTCGAGCATGCCGCTCGTCCCTTGCGTGCGGCCGTCGCACGGGTCGGTGCAGAAGGCCGCGAAGGGGATCGCGCCCAGGGCACGAAGCTCCTCCGCCGCGGCCTGCACCAGCAGGCCCACCTCCCAGTGTCCGGTGTGATAGCCCAGCGCCAGCGGCGTGCCGTCGGGGTTCCGGATCCCGCCCAGCGTGCTCAGGATGAGCACCTCGGGGCGCCCCAGCTCGGCGGGTGACCAGCCCATCCCCACGTCCTGCGACCAGCCGAACACGTCCCCGCTCGGCCGGTCGAGGAGGTCGGCGGGCTTCAAGGGCAGGCTTCCGGCGGGCCCCGGCTGCGAGGCGGTGACGGCGAAGAGGCTCTCGTCGCCGGAGTCGAGGACGCGGTCGAGCGATGGCGCGCTGTCCTTCATGCGCCCCCTAGTGCCGTTCCAACTTTTCGCACCGAGCTTGGCACGAGTGTCGATGCTGCATCCCAACTCCAATCTTCGAGATCATCGTAGGTCCATCAAGTTGGAACGGCACTAGACGACAAGCACCGGGTTGCGCAGGTCGCCGATCTGCGGGCAGCTGATCGTCACCACGTCACCCTCTTCGAGTCCCGACCCCAGGGGCTGGATGATCCCGGTGCCCGTCGAGAGGACGGTGCCGGCGGGGACGTCGTTGGAGCGCAGCAGCCACTGGACGAGCTCGGGGAAGCGCCGCTTCAGCTGGGACGTGCTCGCCGACCCCGCGAACACCTCGCGGCCGCCACGCTCGACGCGGCAACGCACCTCGAGGGCATAGGGGTCCTCTACCTCGTCCGGCGTCACGATCACCGGGCCGAACGCGAAGCAGCCGCGGTAGATCTTGGACTGCGGCAGGTAGAGCGGGTTCTCGCGCTCGATGTCCCAGGCCGAGACGTCGTTGGCGAGCGTGAAGCCGAGGATCGCGCCGCGCCGGCCCACCACCACCGCCACCTCGGGCTCGCTCGCGGTGAACGAGGAGTCGCGCCGGCGGCCGATCGGCTCGCCGGGCCCGGCGCACCGCGCCGCCGAGGCCTTGAAGAACAGCTCGGGGCGGTCCGCAGCGTAGACCTTGTCGTAGATGCCGGAGCCTTCCTCGCGGAAGTCGGCGCTGCGTCGGTAGGTGACCCCCGCGCCCCACACCTCGGGCGGCGTCAGCGGCAGGGTGAGCTTGAGCGGCAGCCGTCCCGCGGCCAGATCCGACCAGCCGACGTCCTCGAACGCGCCCGCCGATTCCGCGGCGCGGGTCCACGAAGAGGACGCGACGCCGCGCTCGTCCACCGCCCGCAGCAGATCGAGCGTGGTCGCCACGCCGTCGTGCGGCTTCGCGAGCACACGGACCCGCGGACCTTCGAGCAGGCCCAGGCGCGGCGCGCCGCCGGCGGCGGCGACCTGCAGACACCTCATTGCTCTTCCGTCGGAATCATACGTCCGTCTTCGATCAGTTCCCGACGACCTCGAGGGGGACGGTCGCCAGGCTCGTCGAGCTGGTCCCGAGCATGACGTCGAAGAGCCCGGGCTCCACGACGCGGGCCATGTTCTCGTCCGTGAACCGCAAGGCCTCCGGGCCGAGCGTGAAGCGGACCGTCTTCTTCTCTCCGGGGGCCAGGCCAACGCGCTCGAAGCCCCGCAGCTCCTTGACCGGCCGCGTCACCGACGCGACCCGGTCATGGACGTAGAGCTGCACGACCTCGTCACCGGGACGCGCGCCGGTGTTGGTCACGTCGACCGTCACCGTCGCCTTGCCGGCGGGGCCGATCTTCGGCGGATCGACCTTGACGTTGTCCAGCTTGAAGCTCGTGTAGCTCAGGCCGTAGCCGAAGGGGAACAGCGGCTCGCGCGTCATGTCGAGGTACGGCCGGAAGGACGTGGGCTTGCGGTCGTAGTAGACGGGGAGCTGGCCGACGTGGCGCGGAAACGAGATCGGGAGCTTCCCGCCCGGGTTGACGTCTCCGAAGAGGACCTCGGCGACGGCGGTGCCTCCCTCCTGCCCGAGGTAGAAGCCCTCGAGGATGGCGGGGATGGTCTCCGCGATCCGCGTCACCGCCAGTGGCCGCCCATTGATGAGGACGACCACGACCGGCTTGCCGGTGGCGCGGACGGCGTCCACCAGCTCGTCCTGCTGCGACGTGAGACCGAGGTCGGCCACGTCGCCCAGGTGCTGGTCCGACCACGCCTCGCGGGAGGTGGACTCGTTGGTGCCCACGACGACGACGGCAACGTCCGCCTGCCGAGCGACCGCCACCGCCTCCGCGATCCGCCGCCGATTCAAGGCGGGGTCGCCGAAGACCACCTTGTCCGCCGTCCAGTTCGCCTCGTGCTCGGTGATGCGGACGCCCTCGGCGTGGAGCACGCGCACCGCGGCGCCGGCCTTGTCGCGGATTCCCTGAAGGACGTCCACGCCGCGGCCGGGATCGCTGGAGTAGCCGCCGAGCCGGACCCCCTTGGCATTGGGCCCCACGACGGCGATCGTGCGGACCTTCGTGCGGTCGAGGGGAAGCACCCCCCCGTCGTTCTTGAGGAGCGTGATCGACCGCCGCGCGGCTTCGAGCGCGAGCGCCTGGTGCTCGGACGTGTTGCTGACCTGCTCGGCGCGCTCGGGGTCCGCGTACGGGTCCTCGAAGAGCCCGGCCAGGAACTTCGCGCGCAACAGGCGGGCCACGCTGCGGTCCAGCGCCGCTTCGGAGACGCGGCCCGACCGGACGAGCTCGACGAGCTTCTCGTAGGCCTGGGGATCGGGAAGCTCGATGTCGACCCCCGCCGCCAGCGCCTGACGGGCCGCGTCGGCGAGGTCGGCGGCGACGCCGTGGCGGCTCACGAGCTGCTCGATCGCGAAGTAGTCCGAGACGACCATGCCCTGGAATCCCCATTCCTGGCGCAGCACGCGGTCGATGAGCCAACGGTTCTTGTGAGAGGGGACGCCGTCGATCTCGTTGTAGGACGGCATCACGGCCATCACGCCGGCTTCCGTGATCGCGGCTTCGAAGGGGAAGAGATACTGGTCGCGCACGAGCCGCTCGGAGAAGCTCCCCGGCGCGGTGTTGATGCCGCCTTCGTGGGAGCCGTGGACCGCGAAGTGCTTCGCGGTGGCGAAGACCTTGTCCCGGGCCAGCGCCGGGCCGGTCCCCTGATAACCCCGGATCGCCGCCACGCCCATGCGCGAGACGAGATACGGGTCTTCGCCGTAGGTCTCCTCCGTGCGGCCCCATCGCGGGTCGCGGGCGAGATCGACCACGGGCGAGAGCACCTCGTGGGTGCCGCGGGCGCGCGCCTCGAGAGCGGCGACGCTCATCACCCTCTCGACGAGCGCGGGGTCCCAGCTGCTCGCGAGCGCGATGGGAACGGGGAAGCTCGTTCCCTTCGGCGCGGCGAGGCCGTGGAGCGCCTCCTCGTGCGTCAACGCGGGAATGCCGAGGCGCGTGCTCTCGACGAGCCACTTCTGCACCGCGTTGACGAAGACCGCGTTCTCGCGCGGGCCGAGCACGATGCGCTTCGGCCGGTCCCGCAGCTCGCTGGGCCGCGCGATCTGCCCGATGCCGTTGCCGAGCACCTCGGCCGCCCTGGCCGGCGCGAACCGCCCTTCTTCGTCGGTGATGCGCTCCTTGCGCTTCCACACCGCCAGGGTCTGGGCGACCTTCTCCTCGAGGGTCATGCGGCCGAGGAGGTCGGCGACGCGCCGCTCCACCGGCTGCGACGGGTCCTTGTAGAGCGGGCGATCGGCGGGCCCGGCGGCGAGCAGGACCAGAGGCAGGGCGAGAACGGCATGTCTCAGCATCCGACCTCCTTATTGCGCCCGCACGCGGCTGGTGAGCCGGATGTCGCGGCTCGACGCGCCGATCTGGATCTCGTACTCGCCCGGGTCCACGACGAAGTCCTTGCTCGTCACGTCGAAGTGCGAGAAGTCCGCGGCGGGCGTGAGCCGGAACGCCACGCGGCGCTGCTCCCCCGGCTTCAGCGAAACGCGCTCGAATCCGCGGAGCTCCTTCAGCGGCATCGGCAGCTTCGGCGCGACCGCGCGCGCGTAGAGCTGGACGACCTCGTCCCCCGCCCGCGGTCCCGTGTTCTTCACGCTCACCGACACCTCCACGGACTCGCGCGGGCCCACGACCGCCTTCCCGATCCGCAGATCGGAATACGCGAAGCGCGTGTAGGAGAGGCCGTGGCCGAACGGGTAGAGCGGCTCCCCCTCGAAGTACCGATACGTCCTGCCCTTCATGTCGTAATCGGCGAAGGGCGGAAGCTGGTCGACGGACCTGTAGAACGTGACCGGAAGGCGGCCCGACGGGTTCACCTTGCCGAAGAGCACGTCGGCGACCGCGTTGCCACCCTGCTGTCCGGGGTACCAGCCCACCACGATCGCCGGCACGCTCCGCTGCGCCCACTCCACGGCGATGGCCGAGCCGGTCGTCAGCACGAGAACCACCGGCTTGCCGGTGGCGTGGAGCGCCCGCAGCAGCCGGTCCTGCGTCGCCGGCAGCCCGATCCCGGTCCGATCTCCACCGGCAAATCCCGGATACGAGACGCGCATCTCCTCGCCCTCGACGTCTCCGGTGAGGCCGCCCACGAACACCACGACGTCCGCGGCGCGGGCGGCCTCGAGCGCCTCGTCGAACGGATCCTTCGCGCCCGGCCGCCGCCAGCCGAGGCGGATCTCGGCGTCGCGGTTGGCCTCGAAGTACTCGAGACGCACGTCGTATGCCCGGCCGGCCTCCAGGTCGAGAGACACGCTCTTCGCACGCGCCCGTGAGGTCGTGGTCCACTCGTCGATGACGCGGCGGCCGTCGACGTCGAGGCGGAAGCCGTCGTCGCCGGTGACGGTCAGCTCGTAGCGGCCCGAGACGGGCGGCCGGAGCTGCCCGGTCCAGCGCACCGAGAAGTCGTCGTCGGGGAGCGCGCGGTCGGGCGGCAGCTCGCCCCGGGCCACCAGGTCCGAAGTGGGCGACCCGCGGTCCCAGCGGAAATCGACCGTCGGGTCGACGCGCTCCAGCAGCGGCGTTCCCTGCGGCTCGCGGCCCCGGAAGTACTCGCCGCGGAGCCCGGCGGGAGCGTCGCCCGCGCCGGCCCGCAGGAACGCCGAGTCGATGGCGGGGACGGCGCGCGGGTCCGGCCGGCCTTCGACGAGGTCGGCGCCGCGAGCGTAGAGCACCCTCGTTCCCGGTCCGGCGGCGTTTCGTATTCCCGCCCGCACCGTCACCGGCTTCGCCGGCGTGCCGTAGTAGTTCCCGAGCAGCGTCATCACCTCGTCGGCGTTCGGGCCGACGACCGCGATCGTCTTCACGTCGGGGGAGAGCGGCAGGACGCCGTCGTTCTTGAGCAGCACGATCGACTCCTGCGCCATGCGCCGCGCGAGCCGGTCATGCTCTTCGGATTGATTCGTCGAGTACGGGATCCGCGCGTAGGGCACGCGCTCGGGCGGATCGAACATCCCGAGCCTCAAGCGCGCCCGCATCAGCCGCCGGACGGCGGTGTCGACGTCTTTCTCGCCGATCCGTCGCTGGGCGAGCGCGGACGTCAGGGAACGATAGGTCGACCCGCACTCGAGATCGCAGCCCGCGCGGACGCCGAGCGCGGCCGCCGCCTCCGGCGTCGGCACGATCTTGTGGCCCTTGTAGATGTCGTCGATCGCGCCGCAGTCGGAGACGACGTAGCCGTCGAAGCCCCAGTCCCGCCGCAGGATGTCGCGGAGCAGCCGCGGGCTCGCCGAGGCGGATTCGCCTTCGACCCGGTTGTACGCGCCCATGACCGAGGCGACCCCGCCCTCCTGGACCAGGGCGCGGAACGCGGGCAGGTACGTCTCGAAGAGATCCCGCTCGCGGGGGCGCGCGTCGAAGTGGTGGCGGTCGGGCTCGGGGCCGCTGTGCACGGCGAAGTGCTTCGCGGTCGCGGCCACCTTCAGGTAACGGGGATCGTCGCCCTGCAGCCCCTTGACGAACTCGACGCCCATGCGCGCGGTGAGGTACGGGTCCTCGCCGTACGTCTCCTGGCCGCGTCCCCAGCGAGGGTCGCGGAAGATGTTGATGTTCGGCGACCAGAAGGTCAGGCCCTGATAGCGGCCATGCTGGCCCCGGCGGGCGAACTCGTGGTGCTTCGCGCGGGCCTCGTCGCTGATGGCGGAGGCCACCTCGCGCATCAGCGCCCTGTCGAACGACGCCGCCATGCCGATCGCCTGGGGGAACACCGTCGCCGCGCCCGCCCGGGCCACGCCGTGCAGGCACTCGTTCCACCACTCGTAGGCCGGGATGCCCAGGCGGGGGATCGCGGGCGCGTCGTTCATGAGCTGCGAGACCTTCTCGTCCACCGTCATCCGGGACACGAGGTCGGCCGCGCGCGCCTCGAAGTCTTCGGCGACGCCGGCGGGCGCGGCCAGAAGCGGCCCGTACCCCGTCTCTGCGCTCGCGCGAGCGCTCGCGCAGCACAGAAGGACGATCGCCACCCGGGCCCTCATTCGGCGCCCAGCCGGACCATGGAGACGCCGGATTCGGGTCGGCACAGGTAGAGGCTGGACGTGAGGCGGGTCCGCTCGTGGTAGCTCCGGCCGACCGCGTCGAGAAAGGCGCGGGCCGGGGCCTCGTCGACGAGGGCGACGACGCAGCCGCCAAAGCCGCCCCCCGTCATGCGCGCGCCGTAGCATCCGCCGGTGGACTGCGCGCACTCCACCATCGCGTCGAGGGCGGGGGTCGAGATCTCGAAGTCGTCGCGCATGCTGGCGTGGCTCTCGTTCATCAATCGCCCGAGCCGTCGGGCGTCGCCGGCCCTCATCGCCTCCGCCGCTTCCAGCGTGCGGGCGTTCTCGGTCACGATGTGGCGGGCCCGGCGGCGCCCGGCGCCGCTCAGCGCCCTCCCCCGCGCTTCCAGGTCCGATGACGTCACGTCGCGGAGGGCCTTCACGCCGAGGGCCCGCGCCGCCTCCTCGCACTGCGCGCGCCGCTCGTTGTAGGCGGAGCCGGTGAGCTCCCGCCGGGTGGAGGTGTCGAGCACGGCCACCACCGTCCCCCCCGGGAGCGGGGCGGGCCGCATCTCCAGCGAGCGGCAGTCGATGAGCGTCGCGTGGCCCTCGCGGCCGGCCCCGATGATGAGCGGGTCCATGATTCCACAGCCGACGCCCACCCACTCGTTCTCGGCCCGCCGCGCGAGCCTCGCCATCTCCACCGGGTCCCACGGCAGGCCCGAGACCGCGGTGAAGGCGCGGGCGGCGGCCATCTCGAGCGCGGCGGAGGAGGAAAGACCGGCGCCGATGGGGACGTCGCCGGCGAGGACGCCCTCCCATCCGACGAGGCGATGGCCCGCCTCCCCGAGCGCCCACGCGGTGCCCTTCAGGTATTCCCACCAGCCCTTGCCCTCGCGGCGGGGGCCGTCGAGAGAGAAGGCTTTCTCCTCGGCGAAGTCGAGGGAGGCGGCGACGACGTCGCGGCCATTCCGTACGCGGAGCGCGATCCACACCGCGCGGTCGATGGCCATCGGCAGCACGAAGCCCTCGTTGTAGTCGGTGTGCTCCCCGATCAGGTTGACGCGGCCGGGCGAGCGCACGAGCCAGGCGGGGTCCGTCCCGAAGCGTGAGCGGAAGGCCGCGACCACCTTCTCGGCGTTCCACGCCGCGCCCTGCGCCGCGCCCGCGCCCGGCACGAGCACCTCTCCCACTCCCTTTCCTTCTCGAGTTCGGGAACTATATCATCCGGGTCGCGGAGGCACCGGCCCATGCAGATCATCGAGCCGCAGAAGGTCTATCCCGTGATCGTGATCGGCAGCGGCGCCGCCGGCGGCATGGCGGCCTGGAACCTGACGCGGAAGGGCGTCGAGGTCGTCCTCCTCGACGCGGGCGACCGCTTCGACCGCTCCACGTTCTGGACCCACGTCCGGCCGTGGGAGGCCCGCGTGCGCCTGTCGAAGGGCGACCATCCGCCGCAGTTCTTCCTCGACACCAAGGAGCAGCCCTACCTCACGCCGGAAGGCCAGCCCTTCGAGCTCATCCGCGTCTGGGGCCACGGCGGCAAGACGAACGTGTGGGGACGGGTCAGCCTCCGCTACGCGGAAATGGACTTCAAGTCGGCCGAGCGCGACGGCTGGGAGATCCCGTGGCCGATCTCCTACGCCGACGTCGCTCCCTACTACGACCAGGTCGAGCAGATGATCGGCGTCTGCGGCGGCACCGACGATTCCGAGGTGCTGCCGGGGAGCAAGTACCTCCAGCCGCCGCCGCGTCCCCGCTGCGGTGAGAACCTGCTGAGGAGGGCGGCGGCCAGGATCGGAATCCCGATGGTGGCCGGCCGGCGGGCGAACATGACGCGGCCGACCCGCGGCTTTCCGGCCTGCCACTATTGCGGCAAGTGCGGGAGCGGCTGCGACACGGCCTCCTTCTTCTGCTCCGCCGACCACCTGCTGCCCTTCGCGATGCAGACGGGCAAGCTCGAGATCCGCTCCAACTCGGTGGCCGCGCGCATCCTGGTCGACGACCGCGGCCTCGCCCGGGGCGTGCAGTACTTCGATCGCAGGACCGGGCAGGAGCGCCAGGTCCTGGGGAAGGTCGTGGTGCTCGGGGCGAGCTGCGTCGACTCGACCCGCATCCTCCTCAACTCGAAGTCGGAGCGCCACCCCAACGGCATCGGCAACGGCTCCGACGTGATCGGGCGCTACCTCTGCGAGCAGATCCGGATCCACGTGAAGGGCTTCCTCCCCGACCTCTACGGCCAGCCGTGGCAGAACGACCGCGGCATCGGCGGCGAGCACGTGTACATGCCGCGCTTCAACCACCGTCCCGGCTTCGGTCGCGACTACCTGCGCGGATGGGGCGCGCAGTTCTGGAACACCGGCTGCAGCACCGACGGCGTCAACCATTTCGCAAACAAGCTGCCCGGCTTCGGCGCTTCGCTCAAGAAGAGCATCAAGCGCCACTTCCCGGCGTGGTTCGAGTTCCATCCCTTCGGCGAGGTGCTGCCCTACGCCCACAACCGGATCACCGTCGACGAGAAACGGACGGACCGCTACGGCGTTCCGCTGCTGAAGATCGACTACCGCATCGGCGACAACGAGAAGAAGATGGCCGCCCACATGTACGACGCCGTCGAGGAGATCTGCCGGGCGGCGGGGGCCGAGCTGGTGGTCTTCGAGCGCGGCGTCCTCGACAACAACGGGTCCGCCATCCACGAGCACAGCACGTGCCGCATGGGGGACGACCCCAAGCGCTCCGCGCTGAACCGCTTCAACCAGATGCACGAGGTGAAGAACCTGCTCGTCGTGGACGGCTCCGCGTTCACGACCGCGAGCGAGAAGAACCCCACCCTGACCATCCTCGCCCTGTCGTGGCGGGCCACCGACCGCCTCGCCGAGGAGATCGGCCGCGGCAACCTCTGAGGTGAATCCGCCGCCGGGACCGTCCCGCCCGCGGCCGCATCGCGCCGACGTGCTCGCCGCGCTCGGCCTCCTCCCGCTCCTCGTGTGGCTGTTCCGGGACGTGGTGCTGCGCGGCCGGGTGTTCTACGAGCGGGACATCTTCTTTCAATGGTGGGCGCAGGCCGAGAGCTTCGTGCGCGTCGTCGCCTCGGGATCGTGGCCGGTGTGGAGCCCCTGGGGCTCGTTCGGCCAGCCGATGTGGGCCAACATGAACAACCAGGTCCTCTACCCGCTCACCTGGCTGAACCTCCTCCTCTTCCCGTGGAGGTACTACGTCGTCTATGCGGTGCTCCACGTCCTCCTCGGAAGCGCGGGCACGTTCGTCCTCGCGCGCCGGCTCGGCTTCGGCCGCGCGGGGGCTCTGGTCTCCGCGGCCGTCTTCATGTCCTCGGGCCCGCTGCTCTCCTTCGTGAACGTCTGGAACCACCTCGGCGCGGCGGCCTGGCTTCCGTGGAGCCTGGCCGCGGGCGAGGCGGCCTTGACGTCGGGGACGCGGCGCCACGTCCTGCTCTGGGGGGCGGCCCTCGGCGCGGCCGTCTTCGTGGGATCTCCGGACCTCTTCGTCTTCGCCGTCCTGCTCTCGGCCCTCCTCGTCCTGCGCCGGCTGCGGCGGCGCCGCCTCGGCGAGCCCTCGTCTCGCGCGGCGATGGGCGCGTTCGGCCTGGCCCTGCTCGTGGCCTTCGGCCTCTCCATCGCGCAGTGGCTGCCGGCGGCCGACCTCTTGCGCCACTCCGCGCGCCCGCAATGGGCGGCGTACGACCGCGATTTCTGGTCGATCCATCCGGCGCTCCTCGCCGAGGCGGTGCTCCCCGCTTTCGTGGACACGCTGCCCCTCGCCGCGAGCTACCGGGCGGAGCTGTTCGAGTCGCGGGAGCCGTACCTGCACTCGCACTACCTCGGCCTGGTCGCGCTCGCCCTGGTGGCCGCCGCGCTCGCCGGGCGCCCGCGCCCGCTGCGCCGGACGCTCGTCGTGGCGGGCGTGGCGGCCGCGCTCTTCGCCCTCGGCCGCCACACGCCCTTCTACCCGCTGAGCGTCGCGATCGCGCCTCCGCTCGTCGTCCTTCGCTTCCCGTCGAAGGCCCTGATCGTGGTCGCGCTCGCATGGGCGCTGCTCGCGGGCATGGGCTACGAGCAGTGGCGCGAAGGGCTCGGCCGCCGGGGATGGCTGGCCGTCGGCGGCGCGCTGCTGATCGCGGTCGCGGCCGGAGCCGCCATCGTGGTCTTCATGGGCCCGCGCGCGGCGGAGCTGGGCGCACGCACGCTCGCGCCGCTCCCGCCGGGGATGTCGCCGCGGGAAGCGTTCGCTCCCGTCCGCGCCGCGGTGGCGGCGGCCGTCGTCATGGGCGGCATCGTCCTGGTCCTCGTCGTGCTCTCGATCGGCGAGGCGGCGGCGGGACGGCGGCGGCTCGCGGCCGGGCTCGTCGCCGTGCTGGCCATCGCCGACACCGCGCTCGCCCACCGCGCCATCAACCCCACCGCCCCGTCGCAGCTCTACACCGGCCGCCCGCGGCTGCTCGAGGCCGGTCCCGACGTGCGGCTCGCCCGCGGGTACGTCTACGACTACGTCCAGTTCCCGCTGAAGACGCGCCAGCACCTTGGCGCGGACGGCCCGACGCTCGCCGCCCTGCCTCCGGGAGCGTCGCCGGCGCTCGCCTTCGCGCTGGCGCTGCGCGACTACGGCCAGCCGTCGCTGATGGGGGCCTTCGACATCGAGACCAGCTTCGACTTCGACCTGCTGGGACTGCACCCGCCGGAGCGCGTGCGCCTCGAGCGCTTCCTGCGCGACGTCGAGGGAACGCCGACGCATCTGAGGCTGTTGCGCATGGCGGGAGTCGGATGGGTGGAGGCGCTGCACCAGCGGGGGTTCGAGGACCTCATTCCCGTGACGAGCTTCCGGACGCTGTTTCCCCAACCGGTGCGGTTCTACCGCGTCCCCGAGCCGTTGCCCCGCTTCTTCGCGGTGGGTGGCGTCCGGGCCGACGACGGCGCCGACGGCCTGCGGACGGTGGCCGAGCCCGGATTCGATCCGACTCGCGAGCTGATCCTGCCCGGCGGGCCCGCTCGCGCGCCGCGTCCGGAGTTCACCGGCGCTTGCCGGCTCCAGGAGAGACGGCCGGACCGGGTCCGGCTGGAGGCGACGCTCAGCGACGACGGCAACGTCGTGCTGCTCGACGGCCATGACCCGGGCTGGCGCGCGACCGTCGACGGACGCCCCGCTCCCGTCCTTCGGGCGAACATCGTCTTCCGCGCGGTGCCGGTGCCCGCGGGGAGACACGTCGTGGAGTTCGTCTATCGGCCGCGGTCGATTACGCTGGGCCTCGCCGCGTCGGCACTGTGCGTCCTCCTTTGCGGGTGGGTGTGGGCGAGCGACCGGCCGCCGGGCGCGCACGGCTGATCGGGGAACACCATGCACTTCGGCCTGGTCGACTGGGTCATCACCCTGGCGTCCCTGGCGGCCACGGTGTGGATCGGGCTCCGCACCCGACGGTACGTCGGGCGGATCGAGGACTACCTCGTGGCCAACCGCGGCATGGGCGTCTACGTAGGGACGGCGTCGCTCGTGTCCACCGAGATCGGCATCATCACGTACATGTACCAGGCGCAGTTCGGGTTCCTGGCCGGCTTCTCGGCGTTCGTCGTCGGCCTCATCACGATCGTGGTCTGCTTCGCCGTCGGGCGCACCGGCTTCGTGATCACGCCGCTGCGCGAGATGCAGGTGATGACGGTGCCCGAGTACCTCGAGCGCCGCTACAGCCGGCGCGTCCGGGTGCTCGCGGGACTGATGATGGCGTTCGGCGGCTCGCTCAACCTCGGGATCTTCCCGATCATCGAAGCGCGCTTCCTGACGATCACGGCCGGGATCCCGCCGCGGTACGTGGCGGGGACGATGGCGGTCCTGCTCCTCATCGCGCTCGCCTACACCGCGCTCGGGGGCATGCTGTCGCTCATGGTCACGAACTACCTGCAGTACGTCCTGCTCGCGGCGGGCACGCTGATCGTCACCGCCGCCTGTCTGTCGCGCATCGGCTGGTCGGGGATGACGGGGGCCGTGCGCGAGCACATGCACGGCCGCGGGCTCGATCCCTTCGCCGACCTCGGCGTCGGCCCCGCTTTCGTCCTGTGGCAGGTGCTGCTCTGGCTGGCCTTCATGACCGTCTGGCAATCCACGGCCATGCGGGCCTTCTCGGCCCGCGACGCGGCCACCGGCCGGAAGGTCTTCACGCTCACGAGCGTCCTCTTCCTCGGACGGGCCGTCATCCCCATGGCGTGGGGCATCGCCGCCCTCGCGTTCTTCGCCGGCCCGGTGCCCGCGGCGGAGTCTCGTCCCGGAGAGACGCCGGCCGCGGAGATGGCCCGCGTGGACGCCGAGCTGGCCACCGGCTTCCGGCCGCTGCTCGAGGAGGGACGGCTCGAAGCGCTGCTGCCCCGCGTGGAGCGGCTGGAGGCGCTGGCCGAGGCCGAGCGCTCCGAGCCTCATGCGCAGCGCGCGCGGGCGCTGCGCGAGGAGATCGGGATGGTCGCGATGCCGTGGATGGTGGCGGGCCTGATCCCCAGCGGATGGATCGGTCTCGTCATGGCCGGGATGCTCGCGGCGTCGGTGTCGACCTACGCCGGGTACTTCCTGGGCTGGAGCGCGGTCATCTCGCAGGACGTCGTCAGCCCGCTTCTCGGACGCGAGCTCTCGGAGCAGGGCAAGCTGCGGCTGACGCGGGTCACGATCGTCGCCCTCACCGCGTTCATCCTGGTGTGGAGCCTCGTGTACCACGTCCCCGGTCCGGCGTATTTCTACCTGCAGGTCACCGCGAACCTGTTCATGGCGCCGACGCTGCTCGCCATCGTCCTCGGCCTGTACTGGCGGCGCGCGTCCGCCCTCGGCGCCTACGCCTGCTTCGTCCTCGGCGCCGCCGCCTCGCTGGCCTATCTCATCCCGGGCATCGACCTGAGCGTGGGCGCCGCCGGCAACCTGAGCTGGGGACTGGCGCTGCTCGGTCTGGTCGCCGGCTCGCTGCTCCGGCCCGGACGCGCCGGCCCGGCCGCCGCGCGAGGCGCGGCATGAGCTGGCTGGTCCTGTGGGCGATCGTGTTCTACGCCTCCGTCGGCTCGTTCGCGCTCGTCTCCGCGCTGGTGGCCGTCGGTGGCTTCCGCGAGGTCCGCGAGCTGTTCCAGGCGTACGCCGCAAAGATGCGGGACCGGGAATGAGGGCGTCGCCCGCGGCCCCCGTGCGCGACGCCCGGCGGTTGCTGCGCCCGCTCGCGACGGAGATCGTCGCCCTCACGCGCGCGCTCGTCCGCGTGGACTCGGTGGCGGTGCCGCCCGACGGGCACGAGACCCCGGCGCAGAAGGTGCTGCGCGACGCCTTGAAGCGCTACCGACTGGACGTGGAGCTGTACGACACCGGGTTCCTCAACCGCTCCCGCCACCGCTACGTGCGGCGCGACCGCCGCTACGCGGGACGCCACAACCTCGTCGCGCGGTTGCCGGGACGCGGCCGCGGCCGCAGCCTGCTCCTGAGCGGCCACATGGATACGGTGCCCGCCGGCCGCGATCCCTGGAAGAGCAGCCCCTGGTCGGGCGCCGTCCGCAACGGCCGCCTGCACGGCCGCGGGAGCTGGGACATGAAGGGCGGCCTGGCCGCGCAGTTCGCGGTGGCGATGGCGCTGCGGAAGGCCGGCACCCGGCTGCCGGGCGACATCCTCTGCGAGTCCGTGGTGGACGAGGAGTTCGCGGGCGGAGGCGGCACGCTCGCCGGCCGGCTGCGCGGCGACAACGCCGACGCGTGCGCCATCGCCGAAGGAACGAACCACGAGGTGGTCCGGGCCACGCGCGGCGGCCACTTCTTCGACCTCGTGTGCCGGGCCGGCGACCCCATGGGCTACTTCTCGAAGGAAGAGGTCGTGAGCCCCGCGGTCCCCGTCGGCCGCCTGCTCGGCTGGATCGACGGCTGGGCCGCGCGGCGGCGGGGGGTCGCGCGAGGCGAGACCTACCGCGACTTCCCCGATCCCGCGCCGGTGCAGGTGCTGGCCCTCGAGGCGAACCGCTTCGATCCCGACGTCCCCTGGAGCGTGCCGCTCGTGTCGCGCGTGCGCGTCTACTTCCAGTTCCTGCCCCACGAGGACGTGCCGGCGGTCGTCCGGGAGGTCGAAGGGTCGCTGGGCGCGTTCTGCGCGCAGGACCCCTTCTTCCGGCGCTACCCGATCGAGGTGCAGCGGGTCGTGGACCCGCCGCTGCTCGGTCACGAGCTCGCCGCCGACCATCCCTGGACGCGATGCCTGCACGGCGCGGCGACCGGCATCCTGGGCGCGAAGGCGAAGCTCTCCGCCTCGGAATGGCCGTGCGACGCGTTCCTTGCCCAGCGCGAGTTCGGCATCCCGACCCTGCTCTTCGGGCCGCGCGGGGCCGGGAGCCACAACGCGAACGAGTACGTCGAGGTCGCTTCCGTGCTGCGCACGGCGGAGGTGTACCTCGCCGCCGCCCTCGAGTGGTGCGGGTGAACCGGTGAAGGCGGTCGTCATCTCGGCGCCGAACCAGGCGGCCCTCCGCGACGAGCCCGACCCGCGCGCGGGAGAGGGCCAGCTCCTCGTCAAGGTCGGCGCCGCCGGGATCTGCATGAGCGACGTCGGGACGCTGACGGGGACGCGGCCCGCCGCCTTCGTCAAGTATCCGGTCATCCCCGGCCACGAGTGGTGCGGGACCGTGGAGCAGCTCGGTCCCGCCGCCGGGGGCTTCGCGGTGGGAGATCGCGTGGCGGTCGAGGGCCACAACTTCTGCCGCCGGTGCGCCTGGTGCCGGCGGGGCGAGACCAACCTCTGCGTCTCCTACAACGAGCTGGGCTTCACGCTACCCGGCGGCTTCGCGCAGTACGTCGCCGTCCGCGCCGACCTCGCCCACGCCTTCGCCGAGGCGCTTCCCTTCGAGTCCGCGGCCATGGCCGAGCCGCTGGCGAGCGTCGTCCACGGCGCCCAACGAGCGACCATCCGGCCCGGCGACACGGTCGCCGTGGTGGGCCCCGGGACCCTGGGGCTGCTCGCCACGGGCTGGGCGGCGCTGTCCCGGCCGGCGCGGATCGTGGTGATCGGCGTCGACCGCGCCAACGAAGCTCTCGCCCGGCGCATGGGCGCCACCGAGTTCGTCGCCGTGAGCGAGGATCCCCCGACCCGCGTCCGGGACATGACCGGGGGGGCGGGGGCCGACGTCGTCTTCGAGGCCGCGGGCAGCGACAGCGCGCTGCCCCTCGCGCTGGACCTGGCCCGCCGCGGCGGCACCGTCGTCCTCTACGGCATCGCCGGCGGCGGGCGCCGCACGCAGCTCGAGGCGGACCTCTTCTGCCTGAAAGACCTCCACATCCACGGCGTGTTCGCCTACACGACCCGCAGCTTCGAGCAGGCGCTCCGGCTCATCGAGTCGGGCCGGCTCGACGTCGCGCCGCTCGTGACGCACCGGTTCCCTCTGGGCGAGTACCAGAAGGCCTTCGACCTGCTCCGGAGCCGATCGGAGCCGGTCGTGAAGGTGATCCTGAAGCCGTGAACGCGGAGGGGCGTCAGCGCTGCAGCCGCAGCTCGACCATGCCGACGGCGCAGGTCTCCTCGCCCTTCGCCTCGTCGAGCATCCGCGGCCAGTCCGGAGTCTGCTCGAAGCCGGTGTAGAACAGGGTGAAGCGGCCGCCGCCCTCGTGCACGAGGCCGAGCGGCGTGCGCACGTCCTTCGCCCAGTCGCCGGGCTTCGGCTGGATCGTCAGCCGCCGTCCCGCGCCCCAGCGGATGCCGTCCGCCGAGTACGCCCAGCCGATCGCATCGGGGGCCTCGCTGTCGTAGACGGCGAGGAAGCCGCCGCCCGGGGCCTCGGTCACGATCGGGTTCTCGATGAACCGCGCTTCGAGAGGGGCGGGATTGTCCTCGGCCAGGCGCCGCCACGGTCCCGCGAGCGTCTCCGCCTCGGCGGGACCGACCAGCCAGTGCCCGATCGGCTTCGTCTCCGACCGCGCGCTCCCGTAGAAGGCGCGCCAGCGCCCGCCCACCGGCCAGGGGAAGAAGGAATCCGTGCCCTGCAGGCCTTCCCACGGCAAGGAGTCCCGCCCCGGCCGCATCACCACCCCCACGTCCTCGAAGGGCCCGCCGATGCCCTCCTCACCCGGCGTACGCGAGACCGCGCGCCAGATCTCGCCGGCGTGGTTGAGGAGAAAGCGCGTCCCGTCGCTCGGGGCCGACCGGTAGGCGACGTAGAAGAGGTTCCAACGTCTCTCCCCCGCATCCCAGACGGGCAGCGGCGACCAGAGCGACGCACGGGGGTCCTTTCCCTCGAACTCCCCGCTCGACTCCGCGACGGTGCCGGCCCGTTTCCAGCTCAGCCGGTCGCGGCTCGTCCAGTGGCCGAGGCGCATCTTGACCCAGATGGGATCGCCCGCCATCTCCGACGTGAACAGGTGATAGGTCCCTCCCACCTTCACGACGCGGCCGCCTTCGAAGCCATAACGGATGCCCTCCGCCCCCGGCGAGCGCGTGGTCAGCACGGGGGTGGGATGCTGGCGGACGAGGACGAGCCGCGGCGCGGCCGGCGCCCCGATGCCGGCCACGACGGCGACCGCCAGGATCGCTTGTCTCATCGGCTACCGGTCTCCATCCTCAGCGGTGGAGGATGCCGCGCTCGAGAGCCGTCGTCACGGCTTCGGTCCGGTCGTCCACCCCGAGCTTCGACAGGATGCTGCTCACGAACCACTTGGCGGTGCCGCGGGTGATGTGCAGCTCCTGGCCGATCTCGACGTTGGTCTTCCCTCTGGCCACGAGCTTCAGCACCTCGATCTCGCGGGAGGTCAGGCCGGCTCCGGGCCCCCGGTCCGAGATCCGGCTCGCCACTTCCGGCGCGATCCTGCGCAGGCCGGCGTGCACGGCCCGGATCGCGGAGACGAGCTGGGAGGGCGGCGCGCTCTTGAGGACGTAGGCCTGGGCCCCGGCCTCGAGCGCCCGATGGATGTCCTCGTCGCCCTGGTAGACGGTGAGCGCGATGAAACGGCTCCCCGGGAACTCCGAGCGGATGGCCTCCATCGCGCCGATGCCGTCCAGGATCGGCAGGCCCAGGTCGATGAGGGCGACGTCGGGACGGACGCTCCGGAACAGCTCCACCGCCTGCCGTCCATCTCCGGCCTCGCCCACGACGGCCATGTCCGTCTGGGCGGCCACCACGGCCACCACGCCCTGCCGCACGAGCGGATGGTCGTCGACGATCAGGACGCGGATTGGGACGCCGTGCGCCACCGGGAGAGCCGGATTCTATCCGGTCCAGGGTTTATCATCCACGGCGGGCGCGCCCCGGGACCGCGAAGCGGTCCCGCAGGATGAGCGGCGGCGAATTCGCTTCGCCGCCGCTGAAGACGCGCCGGGGCCTGATGAGCGCATGGGCCATACGTCTTCCCTCGGGGTCGGTGTCGCCGGCGTCGCGCTGGCGCTTGTCGGCGCGGGGCCGGCGGGGGCCCTCGACCCGGCGCGGCCGCCGAACCGCTACGGACACGACGTCTGGCTGACGCGTGACGGCCTGCCCCAGGAGTTCGTGCAGGCCGTCACCCAGACGAGCGACGGCTATCTGTGGATCGGGAGCCTGGGCGGGCTCGTCCGCTTCGACGGCGTTCGCTTCACCGTCTTCGACCCCAGCAACACCGCCGGCCTGAAGGACGCCCGCATCCTGGCCCTGTGCCCCGGCCGGGACGGCGCCTTGTGGATCGGGACCGCGGCGGGAGGGGTGGCCCGGCTCGAGCACGGCGTCATCCGGCCCCTCGAGCCGCCCTCCGAGTCCGGCGACCGCTCCCTCAAGTACGTCCGCTCTCTCGACGAGAGCACCGACGGCAGCCTGTGGGTCGGGACGAGCGGCGGCGGGCTCCGCCGGTTCCGCCAGGGGCGGCGGGTTCCGAACGAGGAGCCCGTCTCGCCCGGACACACGGTGACCGCCGTCCACGAAGATCGCCGGGGGAACCTCTGGCTCGGCACCACCGAGGGTTTGTCGGTGCTGCGGGACGGGCGCCTCGTGCGTTACGACGCCGGCCGGGCGCTGCCCCACGGCTTCGTGTACTCCATCTTCGAGGACCGGGCGGGTACGGTCTGGGTGGGCACCCGTGGCGGCCTCACGCGGATCAAGGACGGCGCGGCCACGACGTTCACCCGCAGGAACGGCTTCCCGGCCGACGCGGCCCGCACCATCTGGGAGGACCGTGACGGAACGCTGTGGGTCGGAACGCTCGGACAAGGGCTCCTCCGCAGGAGCGGCGACCGGTTCGTGTCGTTCACGAGCCGTGACGGCCTTTCCAACGACCACGTGATCTGCCTCTACGAGGACCGGGAGGGCAGCCTCTGGATCGGGACCCAAAGGGGTCTCAACCGGATCAAGGACGTCCCGTTCATCAGCTACACGATGCGCGACGGCCTTTCCCACGACGCGGTCAACTCGGTCCTGCGGACGCGCGACGACAGCGTCTGGATCGGCACCGACGGGGGCGGCCTCGACCGGATCAAGGACGGCCGGGTCCAGGTGTTCACCGTTCGCGACGGGCTGGGCAGCGACTACATCGGTCCCCTGTTCGAAGGCCGCGACGGCACGCTGTGGGCGGGGGGGGACGGATACGTCAGCCGGATCTCCGCGGGCCGCGTCACGACCTATCGCACCGACGCCTCGGGCGAGCGCCGCTTCGTGTCGCTCATCGGAGAGGACGAGAAGGGCCGGCTGCTGGTGGGCGCCGGCGACCGCCCGCTGCTGCAGTTCCACTCCGGCCGGCTGGCGCCCTACGACCCCGCCCCCGACCGCGGCCAGTACCGCTTTTCCGTGATGCGCGACCGGAAGGGCGCGCTGTGGTTCGGAACCGTGGAGGGACTGGGCCGGCTCCAGGACGGCCGCTACACGCTCTACACCGAGAAGGACGGGCTGCCCGACGACACCGTGCACTCCGTCTACGAGGACGGTGAGGGCACGCTCTGGATCGCCACCACCGCCGGCCTCTGCCGGTTCCGGGACGGCCGTTTCGTGAGCTTCGCGGGGCCGGGCGGCCTCGGGGGCGGAGTGGTCTCCCAGATCCTCGAGGACGACGCCGGCGCGCTCTGGATGAACGGCCGCCGCGGCATCGTCCGCGTTCGCAAGCAGGAGCTCGAGGCCTACGCGGCGGGAGCGGCCCCCGCGGTCTCGTTCACCGTCTACGGGGTGGAGGACGGGATGGAGAGCGCGGACTACAACCCCTCCTACATCCAGCCCGCGGCCGGCAAGACCGCCGACGGCCGGTTGTGGTTCGCCACCACCAAGGGGGTCGCGGTCATCGATCCGCGCCGTCTGCAGCCCAACCGGCTGGCTCCGCCGGTCGTGATCGAGCGCGTGCTGAGCGACGACGAGCCGGTGTCCCTGGAGCCCGGCGTCCGCATCCCTCCGGGCAAGCAGAAGTTCGAGTTCCACTACGCGGCCCTGAGCTTCGTCTCGCCCGAGAAGGTTCGTTTCCGGTACATCCTGGAGGGCCTCGACCAGGGCTGGACGGCGGCGCACGACCGGCGGGCGGCGTATTACACGAACCTGCCGCCCGGCCGGTACCGCTTCCGCGTCACCGCGGCCAACAACGACGGCGTCTGGAACGAAGACGGAGCCTCCTTCGAGTTCCAGCTCCTGCCGCGGTTCCACCAGACGCGCGTCTTCCAGGCCCTCGTGCTGGCCGCGCTGCTGCTGGCCGGCTGGAGCGTGCACCGGCTGCGCCTGGCCCGGATGGAAGCCCGGTTCGCCACCGTCATGGCCGAGCGGAACCGCATGGCCCGCGAGCTCCACGACAGCCTCGCCCAGGGGCTGGCCGGGATCGCGCTGCACGCGGGCGCCCTCCGTCAGGCGGAGCCGGCGCTCAAGGAGGCGGCGAGCCGGCACCTCGACACGATCGGCCGCCTGGTGCAGAGCAGCCTGGCCGAGGCGCGAGGTTCGGTGTGGGACCTGCAGCCGGAGTCGCTGCGGGACGGCGACCTGCCGGCGGCGCTCGCGTCGGTGGTCCGGGAGCTGACCCTCGACACCCCGGTCAGGACCGCGCTCGACGTCAGGGGAACCCCCCGGCGCCTGGGGCGGCAGACCGAGCGCAACGTCTTCCGGATCGGACAGGAGGCCCTGACCAACGCCCTCAAGCACTCCCAGAGCGAGCAGGTGGACGTCGTGCTCTCCTTCGAGCCGGACCGCATCGAGCTTCGCGTGCGGGACTACGGCCGGGGGTTCGATCCCTCCGCGGCCCACGCCGCGGAGGGCTTCGGGCTCACCAGCATGCGCGAGCGGGCGGAGCAGATCGGCGGACACGTCGCCGTCAAGAGCTCTCCCGGTGCCGGCACCGAGGTCGTCCTCCAGGCTCCCGCCTAGAACTCGAGCTTCACGGCCAACTGGATCATCCGGTTCGCGAACGAGGTGGCGGTGGAGCCGAAGTTCGTGGAGTTCCGGGTGTGCGTGATCTTGCCGAAGGCAGGGTCGCTCATCCTGAGCACCGGCATCGCGAAGTGCGGCGTGTTGGTCAAGTTGAAGGCCTCGACCCGGAGCTGCAGCCGCACGTCGTTCTTCACCGGGATGAACTTGATGAGCCCCATGTCGAGGTTGTAGTACGCCGGGCCGCGGATGATGTTGCGGCCGGCGTCGCCGGCCAGGAGCGTCTTGCCGTCAGGGGCGCGGTTGGCGACGAACGCAGTGGTGTCGAACCAGTGGTTGACGGTCCGCTCCGACGCGGGCAGGTTCGGGTCGCGCAGCAGGTTCGGGCGCGCGTCGCCCCCGGGGATCGGGTTGCCCACGGTGACCGTGCCGGGCATCCCCGAGCGCGCCACGAAGAGGCCGCTGACCTGCCAGTTGCCGAAGAGCGTCTTCAGCGCGCCTCCGCCGGAGCCGTGCCTCCCGTAGGGCAGATCGTAGACGTAGCTCAGCGAGAAGCGGTGCGGCACGTCCCAGTCGGACGGACCGCGGTTCTTCTTGACATCGAAGATGTTCTGGACGCCGCCGCTCACGCTGGAGTCGAACATGGCCGAGCTGACCGTGTCGATCGACTTCGACCACGTGTACGAAGCGAGCAGGAACAGGCCCTGGCTGAAGCGCTTCTCGAGCTTGAACTGACCGGAGTGGTACGTCGAGTCGCCGATCGCACGGACGTCCTGCACCTGGCCGATTCCCGGGAACGGCGCGGGCGTGCCGTCCGGCCGGGCCTGGTTGACGTTGACCAGGAAGGGCAGCCGGTGGCCCTGCGCGCCGACGTAGGCCGCCTCGAAGAGAACGCCGCCCGGCAGCTCGCGCTGGACGGCCGCCGAGTACTGCAGCGAGTAGCCCGTCTTGAGGTTCTTGTCGATCGTCTTGACGTCGTAGCCGGTCGGATAGGGACCCGGCTCCGGGAGGGGGGGCGGAGCCGGGTCGGAGAACTTCCACGCGTCGTACAGCACCGCCTGGCGGTAGAACGGCGGGTTGTGGCGGACGTCGTCGCGCTTGGCCGTCTCGGGCGTGTAGAAGACGCCGAAGCCGCCGCGCAGCGTCGTCTTCGGGTCGAGCTGGTAGGCCAGCCCTACCCGCGGAGCGAAGTCCTTCTTGTCGGGGTCGACGATGTAGCGCGAGACGCCGTCCCGGCCCGCGATCAGCATCCGGCCCTGATCGAGGTCGAACATCGACAGCTCGTTGGTCGGGCTGAAGAACGGCGTCCCGTAGTCGTAGCGGATGCCGAGGTTCAGCGTGAGCTTCTTGTTGACCTTCCAATCGTCCTGGACGAAGGCCGCGTACTGCCGGTCGTCGAGGATGGGGCTGCCGAAGCGGCGCCCGAGGAAGCTGAAGCTCGGGCGCCCGAGGAGCAGCGAGGCCAGCTCGTTGCCCTGCCACCAGGAGAGCTGATACGAGGTGCCGTAGTTTCCCACGTAGAACGCCCCGGCCGGGAAGACCGCGAAGTAGTCATCCTCCCGCCGCCGCCGGTACTCGGCGCCGAACTTCAGAGCGTGCGCGCCGGCGTTGTAGGTGAGCGTGTCGTTGAGCTGCCAGAACGTGTTCTTGAAGTAGAGCGGCTTCCAGTCGTCGCCGCCCATCCCCGTGTAGGCGTCGAGGTACATGATGGGCAGGCCGGAAGAGAGGATGTCGCGGTTCACGCCGCGCAGCCCGTTGGCCTCGGCCAGGTTGCGGCCGTGGGCGTTGGACTCCACGTCCAGCTCGTAGCGGTGGAAGCCGACGCGGGCCTCGTTGACCAGCCGCGGCCCGAACAGGTGCACGTGCGAGAGCACGGCGTTGTAGTTGCGGTCGGTGTGCGTGCCCCCCTGGATGATGCCGCGGCTGTCGTCGTTGACGCCGCGGGCGAGGCCCGGCAGCGGCCCGTCCGGCCGCGACATCGCGTCGCTGGTGAACAGGTGGCTGTGGTTCATCCGGAAGCGGAGGAACACATGGTCGGCGGTGGAGATCACGTGGTCGACCCGGAACCCACCCTCGTGGCCTTCGATCCGGTGGTTCTGGCGCACGAAGTAGTTGCCGAGCGGGTAGCCCGCCGGGAGGTTGGGCAGGTCGACCATGTTCAGGAGCGTCCACCCGAACCGGTCCCAGCGCTCGGGCGGGATGATGTTGTTCGGGAACGGCTCGTTGCCGCCGGTGGCCGGGTCGTAGATGACGGTGCCGGGGAGCAGCGACGAGAAATCGCCGCGCCGGAACGGCTCCTCGGGCACGTTGGCAAACGCCTCCGTCACCTTGCGGACGGTCTGGCCCTGGTAGTCGACGAAAAAGAACGTCCGGTCCGTGCGCAGGGGGCCGCCCAGCGTGAACCCGAACTGGTTCTGCTTGAGCGGCGCCTTCTGGGGGTCGACCGGGTTGCGGAAGTAGTTGGCGGCGTTGAGGGCGTCGTTGCGGTGGAACTCGAACGCGCTGCCGTGCACGGCGTTGGTTCCGCTCTTGGTCTGGATCGAGATGACGCCGCCGGCGGTGTGGCCGTACTCGGCCGAGAAGACGGACGTCAGGACCTTGAACTCACTGATCGCGTCGACGTTCGGACGGAGGTCCACGTCTGACTCCCGGACCGATGACATCTGCACGCCGTCGAGCGTCACCGAGTTCGACTCCGGTCGCGCGCCGTTGACGGAGAACGTGACGTTGGTCGTGGCGCCGCCCTGGTCGTTGGAGGTGTCCTGGACGCCGTTGCTGAGCAGGAGGAGCGAGAAGAAGTCGCGCCCGTTGAGGGGCAGGGCCTTGATCTCCTTCTCCTGGACGATCTGGTTGACGTCGGGCTGGTCGGTCTGGAGCAGCGTCGCCGCCCCCGAGACCTCCACGGTCTCCTCCCTCCGACCCAGCTCCAGGACGACGTCCGTCCGCAGCTTCTGGTCCACGATCAGCGTCACCGGTCCCACGACCTTGGCCTTGAACCCCTCATGCTCGACCTTGATGTTGTATCGGCCCAGCGGCATGTTCGGGAAGCTGAAGGCCCCCGCGGCATCCGTCCTGCCGTGGCGTGTGAAGCCGGTGTCGCGCTGGGTGGCGGTCACCGTGGCCCCCGCGATGACACCTCCCCCACCGTCCGTGACCGTGCCCAGGATGGAGCCGGTCGTGAGCTGCGCCTGCACGGCCGAGGCCCCGAGCAGGACCAGGGCCGCGGCGCCGAAGGCCGCGCACCGTCTCGTGCGTGTGTTCATGGACGCCTCCTCCCCCGCGATCGCGGGCCGCATGCTCGCATCGGGCCCGGTCTCGGCATCTGCGTTGTCGACGAAGGCTATGGGGAGGCACCGGCGCTGTCACCTGCCGAAAGGCAGGTCCCGGCGCGCCGCACCGACGCCATGCTATCTTCTCGTCCACCCGCGAAGCGGGCGGCCCGTCCGGGAGGTGTCATGAAGGCCGTCGTCATCCGCACGCCGAACCGCGCGTTCTTCCGCGACGAGGCCGATCCGAAGGCCGGCGACGGCGAGGTCCTCGTCAAGGTGGCCGTAGCCGGCGTCTGCATGAGCGACGTCGAGGTGATGAAGGGCACCCGGCCCCAGCCCTACGTCAAGTACCCGATCATCCCTGGCCACGAGTGGTGCGGGACGGTGGAGCAGGTCGGGCGCGGCGTGAAGCGCGTCGCGGTCGGTGACCAGGTAGCCGTCGAGGGCCACAACTTCTGCCGCGCCTGCCCCTGGTGCAGCCGCGGAGAGACCAACCTCTGTGCCTCCTATAACGAGCTCGGCTTCACGCTCCCCGGCGGCTTTGCCGAGTACGTGGCGGTGCGGGCCGACCTCGCCCACCCCTTCGCGAAGACGCTGCCCTTCGAGGCGGCGGCGATGGTCGAACCCTTCGCGTGCGTCGTGCACGGAGCCCAACGCGCCCGGATCCAGCGCGGCGACACCGTGGCCGTGGTCGGGCCCGGGACAATTGGCCTGCTGGCGGTGGGCTGGGCGGCGATGTCACAGCCGGCGCGGCTGGTCGCCGTCGGCCTCGACCGCGGCAACGAGGCCCTGGCCCGCAAGATGGGCGCCACCGAGTACTTCACCGTGGGCGACGATCCCGCGGCGAAGGTCCGCGAGATGACGGAGGGAGCCGGGGCCGACGTGGTCTTCGAGGCCGCCGGCAGCGAGAGGGCCGTGCCCCTGGCCCTGGACCTCGCCCGGCGTGGAGGCGCGGTCATCCTCTCCGGCATCGCGGGCGCCAGCCGGCGGATGTTCCTCGAAGCCGACCTCTTCTCGCTGAAAGACCTGCACGTGGACGGCGTGTTCGCCTACACGACGGCCAGCTTCGAGCAGGCGCTGCGCATCATCGAGTCGGGCCGGCTCGACGTCAGGCCCCTCGTCACTCACACCCTGCCCCTGCGCGAGTTCGAGAAGGCCTTCGACCTGCTCAGCAACCGGCCGGAGCCCGTGGTTAAGGTTATGCTCAAGCCGTGACCACGAGCGCGCGCGCGTACCTCAACCACATCGGCGGGGAGTGGCTACCGGCGGCGGACGGCGCCACCACGCCCGACGTCAACCCGGCCCGCATCGACGACGTGCTGGCCGCGTTCCCTTCCGCGGGACCGCAGGACGCCGGCCGGGCGGCGGCGGCGGCGGCCCGGGCGTTCCCCGCCTGGGCCCGCACGCCGATGCCCCGCCGCGGCGAGATCCTCTCGAAGGCGGCCCAGCTCCTCGAGGCGCGCCTCGACGAGGTGGCCGAGGCCTTGACCCGCGAAGAGGGCAAGACGCTGGCCGAGAGCAAGGGCGAGACGGCGCGCGGCGTGAGCCTCCTCCGCTACTTCGCCGGGGAGGCCATGCAGCCCGCGGGCGAGGTCTACCCCTCGGCCTCCGCCTCGACGTTCCTCTATGCCGAGCGCGTGCCCCTCGGTCCGGTCGCCCTCATCACCCCGTGGAACTTCCCGGTGGCCATCCCGGTCTGGAAGGTCGCTCCCGCCCTCGTGTTCGGCAACACCGTGGTGCTGAAGCCGGCGGAGCTGACGCCCGTCACCGCCTGGCACCTCGTCGACGTGCTGGAGAAGGCCGGCCTGCCGCCCGGCGTGCTGAACCTCGTGGTCGGTCGCGGCTCGCACGTCGGGAAGGCCCTCGTGGGGGACCCGCGCATCAAGGCCATCAGCTTCACCGGCTCCAACGAGGTGGGCAACGGCCTCGCCGTCCAGGCCGCCCAGCGCGGGGCGAAGTTCCAGCTCGAGATGGGCGGCAAGAACCCGGTGGTCGTGCTGAGGGACGCCGACGTCGAGAAGGCGGTGGAGCTCACGATCGCGGGAGCGATGCTGTCGACCGGACAGAAGTGCACGGCCACGAGCCGCGTCATCGTGGAGAAGGACGTCCTCGACCGTTTTCGCGACGCGCTGGCCGCCCGGGCGGCCTCGCTCAAGGTCGGCGACGGCATGAAGCCCGACACCTACATGGGCCCGCTCGTGAGCGCGCAGGCCGAGAAGACGGTCCTGGGCTACATCGAGGCCGGGAAGGCCGAGGGCGCGCGGCTCGTCACCGGCGGGACCAAGCTCCGGGGCGCGGAGCACGACCGCGGCTACTTCGTCGCGCCCACCGTGTTCGACCGGGTCGGCCCCGACATGCGGATCGCCCAGGAGGAGATCTTCGGCCCCGTGGTCGTCGTCATCGAGGCGAAGGATTTCGACGACGCGGTCCGCCTCGCCAACCACACCCGCTTCGGCCTCAGCGCCTCGATCGCCACGCGCGACCTGGGCCTGGCCATGCGGTTCGTGCGGGAGATCGAGGCCGGCATCGTCCACGTGAACTCCCAGACCGCGGGGGCCGAGCCGCAGGTCCCCTTCGGCGGCTTCAAGGGCAGCAGCAGCGGCAGCCGCGAGCAGGGCAAGGCGGCGCGGGAGTTCTTCACCCAGATCAAGACCGTCTACCTGGACCCTCCGTAGCGGAGGAGACGGCTACTCCCCCTTCTCCCACTTCTTCCACTGCTCGAGATAGGCGTCCACGTTGTCCTTCGTGACGACGTCCACGCCGGAGTCGATGATCTTCTGCGGCGGCATGCGGCCCTCCTTGATGCCGGCGAGGATCTTCACCGGCTCGCTGCCCCAGCCGAAGTACTTCTGGCCGATGAGCACCTGCACCTTCCCGGTCTTCAGCAGGTCGGGGGCGGGCGGCACGGTGTCGAAGCAGACGAACTTGGTCTTGGCGGGGTCGATGGGGTCGAGGGCGTTTCGCACGAACACGGGCCAGCCGCCGACCGAGATCCACACCGCGAGGTCGGGATAGCGGCTCATGCCGGCGGCGATCATCTCCGCCGAGCGCGTCGGGTCCTCCTTGATGTCGTAGGTCTCGACGACCTTCATGTCCGGGTGCTTCTTCAGGCTCTCCTTCACCCCGTCGAGCCGGCGGGCCAGGTTCTCCGCCCCCAGGCTGGTCATGAGCGCCACCTTGCCCTTGCCGCCGACGAGCTTGGCCGCCTCCTCCCCCATGATCCGGCCCGAGGCCATGTCGTCCACGCCCCAGAACGCGATGCGCTTCGAGCGCGGCGCATCGGAGTCCCAGGTGACGACGGGGATGCCGGCGTCCATCGCCTTGTTGATCGGATCGTTGAGCAGGTCCGCGCTGGTGCAGGAGATCGCGATGCCGTCGACGCCCTGCGTGATGAACGACTCCAGGATCTCCTTCTGCTTGAGCGGATCGGCGCTCTCGGGAGCGCGCCACAGCACCTCGACGTTGCCCAGGTCCTTGGCCGCCCGCTCCGCGCCGGTGCGCGCGTAGGTGAAGACGGGCAGGTTGAGGGCCTTCGGCATCACCGCGAAGCGGTACTTCCTCGCGGCGGGGCTCCCGGCGGCGGGGCTCCCCGCGGGCGCCCCGGCCTCCTCCTTCTTCCCGCACGCCCCCGACGCCAGGGCCACCGCCGCCGCCACGAAGAGGAAACGCGCCCCCGCTCGGTGCATTCTCATGCTCCTTTCCGCGCGATGAACTGGTCGACGA
>Ga0207684_10001010_pt1 | contig 31566 bp, 26 predicted proteins | sample KBSK5501metaG_FD_184342 | JGI IMG/M metagenome (GOLD analysis project Ga0207684, IMG submission 184342) | Corn, switchgrass and miscanthus rhizosphere microbial communities from Kellogg Biological Station, Michigan, USA - KBS K5-50-1 metaG... | ecosystem: Host-associated > Plants > Roots >... | reverse complement strand
CTGCACGCCTCCGGCGCGACGCAGACGGGAACGGACTTCTCCGGCAAGGGGGTCCACGAGGCGTCGCGGATCGCGGCGCTCGCCGCGGGCAACGAGATCGTGGCGAGCAGGGATACCGCGGTCGACGGCCGCTTCGCGATCTCCGAGCCCCGGACCGTGACGCTCCGAGGCACCTCCGAGCCGATCGAGATCGTGACGGTCGACTGGAGCTAGACCGGGCGCGGTCTGGACCAGGCCGTCTGAGCTACCCGCGCGCGTATTCGTCGTGTCGGCGGATCCAGAGCTGCCAATCCTCGCCCTCGTCGCGTCCCTTCGGCGCGTGGTCGAGGATCGGGTAGTACGTCATGACGAACTCCAGCCCGCGCCAGGTCGTCGAGTAGGCGTGGTACACGTCCTCGCCGTCCCGGACGAACGTGCTGAACCCCGGGCTCTCCGTGAGGTACCCGACGATGTCGGTCCCCGACGCACGGGCGTTCTGCTCCACGATCGGTGGGAACGCGTCCCCCAACGGCGTGCGGGCCGGCAAGCGGATCTGCGCCACCGCCTCGCGAGACTCCTCCTCCGTCTGCGAGAACCCGAGGTCGACGTTGAAGTAGCCCGGCGAGGACGAGGCCCAGGGAAGGCTCCAGCCCATGCGGCGCCGGTACGCCAAGAGCTTCTCGATCGGCGCCTGTGAGACGAGGGTGAACGTCACGTCGCGGGCGCGCAGGTGCGGGAGCACGCCGTCGACCGAATCGGCGATCGACGAGTTGACGGGGCAGCCCGCCTCGTAGCTCGGACCGAACATGAAGTGGTACACGAGCAGCTGGGAGTGACCGTCGAACAACTCGATGAGCGCCTTCTCCCCCCGGTCCGTCTGGAAGCGATAGTCCTTCTCCACGCGAACCCACGGCAGCTCGCGACGCAGCCTCGCGAGCTCGTCGCCGAGCCGGGTGTGCTCCTTCTCCCGCTTCAGCAGTTCCTCGCGGGCCGCGAGCCACTCGTCACGCGTCGCGATCGGGTGATCGGTCATCGCTCCTCCCTCCTCAATCATCCAGACTGCCCATCGCCAGGTTCACGGTCGTGCCCGTCATCCCACTCGCCTCGTCGGACGCGAGGAAGACCGCCACGTTGGCCAGCTCGGTGAGCGTCGAGAGCCGTCGCGTGTGGGTCCTGCTCGCGAGCGCATCGTGGAACTGGTCCCAGGTCATCCCGGACGCCTCGGCGTAGGACGCGAAGCTGTCCCTGATGCGAGCGGTCTCCGGGATGCCCTGCGGTCGCAGACCGACTACACGGATCCCGTGCGGCGCCAGCTCGGCGGACAAGCCTCGGGTGAGTGCCTCGACGGCGGCCATCGCCGCCCCGCCGCCGCCCACGAAAGGGACGCCCGTCCGCGAAGGGGTGGCGGTGACCGTCATGATCACTCCCGATGCGGCCGCGACCATCCGGCGCGCGGCCAGGCGCGCGGTCAGGAAGTAGGACGTGGTGTAGGTCGCGATCGGCAGCGAGAACTGCTCGAGGTCGATATCGACGAGCGGCGCGCGGACCCTCGGATTCGGGATGCCGATCGCATTGAACGAGACGTCGACGACGCCCGCTCGGTCCACGACCGTCTCCAGATGCTCGTCGACGGCCCGCTCGTCGAGGGCGTCGACCTCCGCTACCTCGGCGGATCCGCCCGCGGCCACGACCTCGCCGGCGACTGCCTCGAGGGGTGTCACGTGACGCCCCGCGAGGAAGAGTCGGGCTCCCTCGTCGCCGAAGGCACGGGCGACCGCGCCGCCGATCGCTCCCCCGCCTCCGTAGATCACCGCGATCTTGCCCTCCAACTTCACCGCCACTACCTCCTTCTCATGCGTGCTCAGTGGGTTGGACACCGGCGGGACGAAGAACTGGGCGCTCCGCCGCCCTGTTTCCCGAGCGGGCGGTGTCGGAACTACCGACGGTCCCGTAGGGAGGGGACGAAAGGGTCGGATGGAGCCGCGATGGGAGGATGGAGCCATGAACGTGGAGCTCGTCACTCGCGCGAGGGACGGGGACCAGGACGCGTTCCGCGAGCTGGTCGAGCCCTACCGAGCGGAGCTGCATCTGCACTGCTATCGGATCCTCGGCTCGATCCAGGATGCCGAAGACGCGCTGCAGGAGGCATTGCTCGCGGCCTGGAGCGGCCTGGGCGGCTACGAGGAGAGGGCATCCGTGCGGACCTGGCTCTACTCGATCGCCACCAATCGCGCCCTGAACATGCTGCGGGCCGCGAAACGACGGCCGCAGATCGAGATGCCACCTGACGTCTCGCTCCCCGAGCCGACGCGCACGGCCGAGCCCCTCTGGCTGGACCCCTACCCAGACGTCCTGATCGAGAGCGAACTCGCGGGCCCGCCCGGACCGGAGGCGCGGTACGAGACCAAGGAGGCGATCTCCCTGGCGTTCGTCACCGCGCTGCAGCTCCTCCCCGCGCGGCAACGGGCCGTGCTCATCCTTCGGGACGTGCTCGGGTTCCACGCCGCCGAGGTCGCCGACATGCTCGACACCTCCCTCGACTCGGTGACGAGCGCGCTCAAGCGCGCCCGTGCAACCCTGGAGCACCGGCCGCGCGCCGAGGCACCACCGGCGCCGGACTCACCGGCGGAACGCGAGCTCGTCGAAGGGCTCGCGGCCGCCTTCGAAGCGAACGACGTAGACGGCATCGTGGCCTTGCTCGCCGACGACGTTCGACTCACCATGCCGCCGCTCCCGCTCGAGTTCATCGGTCGCGAAGAGGCCAAGCGGTTCTACGCGATCGTTGCCGCGCGTCCCGGCCGCCGCCGTCTCGTCCCCACCAGAGCGAACGGCCAGCCCGCGCTCGCGTTCTACTCGCGCGACCCCACCGGGGGCGTGTTCCGCGCGACGAGCCTGATGGTGATCACGCTCCAGGGCCGCGGGGTCACCGCGCTGACACGCTTCGACCCGAGCGTGCTCTCGCATTTCGGGCTCCCGCGGATCCTGCCGGAGTGAGGAACCTCAGGAGGGGTCGTGCTCGGGCCCCGGCGATCCCGCCACGTAGACGTCGATCGGTCCCCGGCGCAGGTGACGGATCTTCTCGGGGTTGCTGATCGCCCGGACCGTCTGGACCTGGTCGTCGAAGATCTCGAGCGCGACCACGCCGACCGGCTCGCCGCCGCCGCGCACGAAGATCGCCCCCGGCTCCCCGTTGATCTCCACCCTGCGGATCCCGACCACGCCGAGCGCGCGACCTCGCTCCGCGCCGGCGCGAAGCAGGTTCCCCACCTTCTTGCTCCCATGGACCGGGTGCGGAGCGGCGAAGGCCACCCCTCCCCCATCGGCGTAGGCGACCACATCGTCGGCGAGCATCTTGACCAGTCCGTCCAGATCTCCGCGCATCGCCGCGTCGAAGAACCGGCGCGCGAGCTCCTCCTTCCGCGCGCGTGACGCCTCGAACCGCGGCTTCGCGTCGTGGACGTGCTTGCGCGCCCGCACCGAGATCTGCCGGCAGTTCTCCTCGGTCTTGCCGACGATCCGCGCGATCTCCTCGAAGCCGTAGTCGAACACCTCGCGCAGCAGGAAGACCGCGCGTTCGACCGGCGTGAGGCTCTCCAGGAGCACCAGGAACCCCATCGAGAGCGAATCGGCGGTCTCGGCGTGAAGGGCGACGTCGTCCTCCTCCTCGGTCAGGATCGGCTCGGGGAGCCACGTGCCCACGTAGCGCTCGCGCCGCACGCGCGCGGAACGCAGGTGGTCGATGCTGAGCCGCGTGGTGACGGCCGACAGGTAGGCCTTGGCCGAGTCCACCTCGGTGCCGCCGCTCGTCTCCTTGTGGAACCGCAGGAACGCCTCTTGGACGATGTCCTCGGCCTCGGTCGCGCTCCCGAGCATCCGGTACGCGATCGAGAACATCAGCGGCTTGAGCTCTTGGTAGACGTCGTCCACGCCGGCCTCCAAGTGCGAGCGGGTTCCATCCCCTAGACGGAACAGCATGCCTCGCTGTGACACATCGTGCGGTGTCACTTCTTGTCGGGCTACCTCGTCTCGTGGTGCAGAGAGACATCCACGAGGAGGAGGTCAGCTGATGGAACGGAACGAGGTCATGGAGCCCACGACGGAGGATCGAGGCTGGGTCGGTCCGGAGTTCCCGAGCTTGGGCCGCATCGCGTTGGGGACGATCCTGTTCGCGACGGGCGGCATGCTGCTGCTCACGATCATCGGGACGCCGCTCGGGATCGTGATGCTCCCGGTCGGGGTCGGACTGCTGACGACGCCGAAGGAGCGAGAGCGATGATCGGGACGGTTGTGCGTGCCGAAGCGGCCGGCGTGCTCCGACGGTGTCAGATGCCGGAGGACGAGATCCGGTGGGTCCTGAGCGCCGGCGACCCGGCGGTCGTCCATATGATCCTGGAGCTGCATCGGGAACGGTTAGAGGAAGAGCTCGCCGAACGTCGGAAGGCGCTCGGGGAGCTGGAGGCCGCGCTCAACGCGGCCGGTAGACATCCGCCCGGTGATCGATCCGCAAAACCAGGATCCGCCGACGTTCCTCATCGAGCTCGTAGACGATGCGATATGGACCACGCCGCGCCACCACGAGCCCAGCCAGCTCTCCTCGTAACTCGTGTCCGACACGGACCGGGTTGCGGCTGAGCGGACCAACGAGGAACTCTACGATCGCCGCGGCGGCCTTCTCCGGTAGGCGCGCCAAGGTGCGTTCCGCAGAAGGAGCGACGACGGGCTCCCACGACGGGCGCCGCGTCACTTCTGGTCCAGGTACCTGGCTCGCAGCTCGTCCGCATCGATCCCTTTGCCCTCGGCGATCTCCGCGCGTGCTCCCTCGATCTCCTTCCGGGCACGGGGATCGGCGAGGAGCTCCAGCGTGTCCTCAAGCGCTTCCAGATCGTCGGGGCTGATCAGCACGGCGGCCGGGCGACCGTTCCGAGTGAGCGTGACCCGCTCGTGCTGCTCCTCCACCCGGTCCACGATCTCTGACAGGTGAGCCTTGATCTCGGCGAGTGGAAGGGTCTCTGGCATGACCATGATTCTAGTCACCTCGTAACCGACTTCACAAGGACGATCTTCGTCCCTGCTCGACACGAAGACCGTGACCAGCGTCACGAAGGAAGAGAGCTGCGAGCCTCCTCAAGATGCCCGCTCGGGTCAGCACGGTTGGTGCAGGTGATAGCCGGGGAAACGCGCCTTCGCCTGGGTGAACGTCGCGAAGTGCACGAGGTAGGTCGGCGACAACTCGTGCCAGGCGGAATCGTCCGCGCAGTAGATCGTGGACGCGGTCGGATAGCTCGACGCGTAGAAGCCACCGGGCGAGGATCCCGCCGAGCTACCGATCGTCGGCGGCGACCCCACGTACTTCCGGTACGCCGCGACCCAGTCCCGGGCTTCCTGCCTCTGGGCGGATCGCAACGCCAGCCGTCCCTCGCACACCAGCTCGTGCAGTCGGTTCTCCAAAACGTCCTTCGTGCGCGCCCCCCATCGACCCGCGTAGGGCTCGGGCCACAGGTTCCGGATCGCGTTGGAACCACCGAGCTCGAGCGAGATCAGGTGATCGACCTCGTGCGCGTACGGGACCCACGCCACGCCGTAACGCGCATAGACGTCTGCCTTCTCTGCATCCGAGACATCACGGGCACCGCTCGCGTAGCCGGACGTGCACACGCGCGCACGGCTCACCGCCAGGACGATCCCCGGCGTGAGCGGATGACGAGGGAGATCCGCGGCGGGGATGTTGGGGTAGGTCGTGCGCAGCGGCGGCTCGGTCGGTAGCTTCGCCGACGGTGTCTCGGTCGGCCGAGGCGACTTGACGTGCGGCGACCGTGCGGCGGGTGTTCGCTGCGCTGCTCCACTCGAGGTCTGCGCAACGAGGTTCGAAGACGTGCCGGAGGCCGACGAACAGGCAGCGAGCATCACCGCGAGCACGACACCGATGAGCGAGGGGGATCGCTGACTCAGGGGAAAGTCTCCTTCCGATGCACGATACTCAACGGCACCGACACACCCCGAACTGAGTTCAGCCTCAGAGACGCGTTGCCAGGCCGAGCCGGATCAAGAGCCTCGACCCACGTCTCAGTTGACCCGATACAGCCGCCAGGGGTCCGGAACACCTTTGAGCTCGTGCTCGCCGACGTCCTCGAACACCAGTCCTGATCCGGCCGTGAGATCTCGAACGGTCGACGACGCCCACACCTCGTTGGACCCCGCGAGTGCCGCAACCCGTGCGCCGATGTGCACGCTGATGCCGCTCGGCCCCTCCGGGGTGATCTCGATCTCCCCGGTATGAACGCCCGCCCGGATCGCGAGCCCCACCGTCTGAACGCGTTCTCCGATCGCCTTCGCACATCGGACCGCACGGGCCGGCCCGTCGAACGTGGCGAAGAAGCCGTCACCGGCTGTGTCTCGTTCATGGCCTCGGAAGCGGTCGAGTTCGAGGCGAACGATGTCGTGGTGCTTCCGCCGCACATCTCGCCATGCCTGATCGCCGATCTCGGCGGCCATGTGCGTGGAGCCCACGATGTCGGTGAAAAGTATCGTCGTGAGGACCCGTTCCAGACTGGGGTGAGAACGGGTGCCGGTGAGGAACCCTCCGATCTCGTCCGTGAGGAGGTCCGAACCCTCACCCCAGGGGAAGTGGCCGGCCGCGATCTCCACGAAACGGGCACCCGGGATGTGGTCGGCGACGTATCTCGGGCTGCGCACGTCGATAGAGGTCGAAGGGCGCTCCTTCCCGTGGACGACCAGCGTGGGGACGCGGATCGAAGGCAGCACCGCCCTGACGTCCGTCGCGCTGTACTTCAATGCCTCTGCCGCTCCCGCGCCCGGACTCTGTGATTGTCGGTTGAACTTCGCCTCCCATCGAAGCGTCCGCTCCGGTGTATCGGGGTCGTCCCGACGGAAGGCCTCGTAGGATCCCCAGTCTCGGCGATCCTGCTCCACCTTCACCCGCCATTGCTCCGCTGACCATTCCCAAGGAATCTCCTCGTTCTTGGTCCAGCACGGTGATGGATCGAGCATCGCGAGATGGGATATGCGGTCGGGGCGAGAAGCCGCGAGCAGGCAACCGATGAAGGTCCCCTCGTCGAAGCTGAAGAAGGCCGCTCGTTCGGATCCAACCGCGTCGAGGACGGCGATCGCGTCATCCACGTGCACCTCGAGAGGGTCCACATCATGTGGTGAGAAGCGCTCGGAACAACCGTAGCCTCGCCGGTCCATCACGATGAGCCTGGAGAAGGAGGCGAGCCGGCGAAGGAGGCTCTCGTACTCGGGGCTCTCCCACATGACGTCAACGTTCGAGAGCCAACCCGGGATATAGAGGAGGTCCGTCGCGCCCTCGCCAACCACTTGGTGCGCGAGTGCGACGTCACCGTGCCAGGCGAAACGAGTCTCGGGGACCATCTGGCAAGCTTCGCCCGGTTGGCGTTGCCTCGCAAGTGGCGATGCGTTACCGACCACGTCGGTCGACATCGCCGGCGGGCCGAGGCCTTAGTCAGCGACCGCGAGAAGCAGGTCGAGATGCCGAGATGGCATCACTCCACGGCTCGTAGCGTCGACGAGGGCGAAGAGACCATCTCCCACGCCCTCCTCAGTCATGTATTGGACCATGACGTCGTCTCTGGTCGAAGCGTCCTGAAGGACGATGTTCGAACGGCTCAGGAGCCTTGAGCGACGAGTACGCAGAGTGGCTTCGGAGTGAGGAACATGCAGTCGCCGATGCAAGGAGGTGAGCGCGTGGCAGAGATGCTGCAAGGGCCAAGGGGGGAAAGGGTTCGCCTCAGTGCATGTTCCGAAGGTAAGGGCGGCCGAGCCGACATCCGTCCGCGACTGGGGCGTGTTCGGTACACACTCAATGTCGGTCAATGGCGATCGGGTAGCGCCCGGTGAGGCAGCAGCGGTCTTGAGTGCCTTCACAAGCGGGTGCCGATAATCGTGGCAGTCGGATCTCGTTCCTCCCCTAGGCGAGTAGTTCACGCCGGAGTCCGAGGGACCGTGCAGCGAGCCTGTTATCAGATCTGGCCGCGCTAGTCCCTCTCGGACGGAGCTCGATTGCTCTGGGCACCGCGCTATTCGCTCCTGTACCTCATCACGTACCCGTCCTCGCGTCGAGACAACAGACCCTCATCGCAAAGCGTCACGGGATCCAGGAGAAGATCCAGGCGCTCCGGAGTGCCGCTGGTCTTGGATCGTCGCACGACGAGCACGGCGTAGCGCATGCCAGCTCCGGTCTCATTGAAATCACTAGCCGTCTTCCATTCCCCTGCTGAGAGGTGGAACTCCCCAGAAGGCGATGACTTGACCTCCAGGCACATCCCTATCGGCTGTTTTCCCTCGCTGGGAGACAGCCACCCGAGCATGTCGAAACCGAACTCATCACTCCGTCGTGCGACGTAAAGGAACTCGGTCAGCTCGTCGGTCAGCTCCTCCTCGTCGATGTCAACGGACCGCGCGGCTTCCGCATGGGAACGGGCAGCCTCTACCAGAGGGCCAGAGAACCGCTCCACAAAAATTCCCAGGACCTCGTCTATTGCCCGCCGGCGTGTGGCGAAATCCACTTCGAGAAGCGGCTGTAGCACTGCGGCAAGGGCCCACCGCTCTCCCTCATCCCCGAGGCGTCGCCGAACCGCCTCGCTTGGTCCGACGTGGTGTGTGGATACCGGACGACGCTGCCGCTTTGGGGGAAGTGGTGAAGATATCTTCGGTCCTACGAGGGTTGGAGGTTTGACGCCGATGGCTGTTTCCCTGAGTTTCGCCACTTGGTCAAGCAAACGACGGGCCTGGTCCCGGGCCGGAGCTGCCAGAATGCGCTCGACCTCCTTGAGCCTGGCCGCGTCGATGCCGTAGGGGGCGAGCAGACTTGCCAACTCCTCCCGAGAGGGCGGGGGAGCGGTGAGGCTATCGATCAGGAGCCCCCGTAGCTCGGAAACGAGAGTCGGGATAGCGGACAAGAGTTCTTCGAGTAGCGGCTTCAGCTCCGAGGGACGCTCCGGGTTGGGCGGGAGTGTCCTGTCAACCTGCTCCGCGCGAGTTCGTATCGCGGATCGAGGCTCATGGGTTCCAGCTTGCACGACGACCGCCACGAGGCGGATGCATCGCCGCCAGGCAAACGCTTGGGCTCGTAGAAGGCGGTCTCGCTCCTCGTCGTCGTACAGTTGCGTTACCAGTTCAGAGAGTTCCTTTGCACCAGCACAGCCTGCGAGTCGTGCCAATTCGCTGATGGGGTCTCGGGCAAGGCTCGCCGCATCTGGCTCAAATTCCGCCAGGTCAGCAAGAACAGGGGCCAAAACGGCGATCTGATCGGGGTCAAGTTCGAACTCCAAACGCGGGTCGGGACGCCATTCATCAGGTCGCCGCTTCGCTTCCTCTTCGGTCATCTTGACTGCAAGGACCGCGGCGACATGCCCTCCGAATCTGGCTCGCCATTCCCTGAGCCGATCCGCGGCTACATGAATGGACAGACCGATGTCGCCAGAGGCGATAAGGGTATCGTGGAGATTCCCGAGATCGATGCCGGCCGCGCGGAGCAAACGAAGCGCCCCGGAAGGCCCTAGATCGCCACGGACATCCATCCCACCGCCGAGACGCGCGACTTCAGCGGCAAGCGACGGTTCGAGCCCGACTGCGACGAGCTCGTCCCGCCATCCTGCGAATTCACGACCAGCTTCGGACGCCGGACTGGCGCCGAGGAGTCTCAAGATCGCTGCGAACCATCGGCGCTCGTGTTCCCGATCCGCCTCGGAGACCACGCCCATCGCTTCCCGCACCGCATCGACGTCGTCCGGGGTAATCCCGAGTTCAACGAGGAACTCTTCTCGCTCCGAATCGGACTCCTCTTGGAGGAACAGGGCGAACGTGTGGGTGTAGTTGGAGTTCTCCAACAACGCAGCCAGGTGTGGCGCAATCTTCCGGCGAAGCCGATCGGGCCAGCCCTCTCCGTTCATGTCGTGGTACAGGATCGGACTGACAGACGTCGGCCCTTCGAGGAACAGATCCGACGGGGGCTCCTCGCCGATGGTCGCTAAGATGCCCATCCCTGACACCGTGGCGTCGAGGACCAAGTTCTGGACCTGGACAACGCGCAGCGACAGGAGTCGCCGAGACCGCTCCTGGAACTGGCGGCTACCGAGTTCCATAGTCTGGGCGCCGAGAGGGTAGTTCACGCTGATGGCGAGCAGCTCGGAAACTCGTTCGAAGAGCTCGGCCATTTCACCCGTCACGTCACGCCCTTCATCGCCCCCTCGACGCACAAGTTCCACGGAGAACGGCTGGATGCCGAGACTTCTTGCCACCGCGTCCTGGTCCTTTGCGAGCGCGACGAAGGGCAGCGATCCAGAGAAGTGCCGCCGGTACGCGGCGTAGCGGCCATCGTCGTGGCGAACTTCGTCTATCGCTCCGTAGGCGAGATGGTCACCTATCTCACAAAGGACTCCACACTGACCAATCGTGTCGTGGACTTTGTTGCCGCCACCCTCGATGAGATTCGCTAGCCGTTCGTACGCCCGGCGGTGGATCCCGATGAAGGCCGTCCTTTCCGAGCCAGAGCGGAGAGGCCTGGGGTCAATCGTGTCGCTCTCGAAACCATGCCGAAGCCACGTCAGAAGCGAGGCGATTCGTTCGATGTCGGCATCCTCGAGTTGCGGGAGCCCGGCTAGACGACGAAGCGACTCCGATAGGTCCGCATCCGAACGCACGAGCAACAGATACCGAAGCGGGCTTTGCTTGAGGGCTGCTCCATGAGGCGACCGAGGCTCCCACCATGCCTCGGTCGCAGCCACTAGACCCGGAACGTCGTTCCCGTCCTTCGTGCAAGCGAGCCAGGGATCATGTCGCAACTGGATCGCGAGGGTGCTTGGGAACCGCTCGTTGGGGCCCGAGCGATAGCGCTGGGTGTGGCTGTGGCATCGTGGACAGAACGCGGACACGCGACCGCACGCCTCGTACAACGTGCTTCCTCGCGCGATGGCACGGGCCACGCCCAGCGGGTCCGTTGAGGGAAACGTCCATCGGAACCTGTAATCCTCGCCGATGTTGACGGCGTCGTGTTCGTAAGGCGCTCCTCCAAATCGCCACCCTCCCAGTCTCTGAACGGCGTCTTCCTGAAGTTTCTGGAGCCGGCCGCCCCAGTCCGGGAATCGCCTCTCCGATCGGGGCAGGAGGTCGATGAAAGCCTCAACAGGCGGCACTTCCCACACCCCGAGCCGAAGCAGGAACGCGTGGCGAGTGATATTCAACCTGACTGCTTCAGGGAGGTCACCCAGCTCTTCGCCGAAGTTGAGGGGGGTGTCCTGCAAGAGAGAGCTGATCTCGCTCGGAGAGGCCAGGAGGTGATCGTCATTTGGGGCAAGCGTTTCCAAGTCCCGGTAGGCGGCTGCGCGCTCACGAGTCGTGGCCGACTGGGGGCCTATTGCCCCCCTCTCGAGCCAATCGCCCCAATCTGCTCCAAAGGCGAGCTCACCTGCTCGAGCCCAGCTTCCCGATCGAGCCGGGAGAAGCAACGTCGCCAGGCCGCGCTCGCGATCTTGCCGTTGGCGGTCTTGGTCTGACCCACCCGCTCGGCCCGCGCGGAACCACGCCCATGGAAGAGGATCGAAACGCTCTGCCTGATCGACGCAGCGTCGAAGGCCGAACTCCGAGCGACTCTCCTGGGCCAGCAACCGCCAAACGAAGGCGACCACCGAAGACGCCCCTCCCTCGCCCACGTCCAAGCCGTCTATGCGGTCAAGAATCGTGTCCACCGCGTATTCGCGTATGCCAAACTTCGCGGCAGGACCGAGCAGTTGGGTGTCCAACATTCCATCGGCCACGAACGAAACCTGCAGGTCGGGAGGCGGAATCAGTTCATCGGCCTCCTTCTCACGGAGCCTGGCCAAGACGAGTTCGCCCCGCCGTCTCAGAGCCCCCTCCCCTAATTCCGACACCGCCCGCAGCTCGCGTCCACCAGATGCGACCACTGGGATGACGCGTGTTGCCGGATCGCCTCGGAGCTCTTCGATCAAAGCATTGGCCCTAGACCGGTCGACCCGGTCGAGTGCATCTACAAGATTGAGAAGAGCTCGAAAGCCACCATCCTCTTGGCCGGATTGCCACGGCGGTCGATCCCCCGGTCGAAGCAGCCTCCACATCGCTTCCCACAGGTCAGGTCTGTTCGCGCGGCTGCGGCGCCCGGCCAGGAATGCAATCCCCGGGTCCTTCATCTCATGGGCAGGTTGCGCATCTCCAGTAGACAACCTCGCGTAGGAGGGCGTGAACGCACTGGTCATCAGCCGAAAAATGGCGACCGGCTCGAACGCCAGGGCTCCGATCGGCGCAACATGCGACGGCACGTCCTCGCCCGGCGCCGTCGGAACCCACGGGACGACGTCGAGCAGTCCGAGAAGCATCTCGCGGAAGTCTCGGGCAAGTTCGTCCTCGGGAACGGGCGCAGAACCCAGGAGCTCCGCGAGGGGAGTCAGGCGTGCGTCGTCAGAGCGTGCGAGGTCCCCGACTGCTACAGCGATAAGCTCGGCGAGTCGCTCTAGAAGCGTCCAGTTTCGCTCCCTCGATCCTCCGTAGAAGTGGGTTCGGCCAGCGTCAACTTCAAAGTAGCCGTTCAGCAGGAACGGGGTTCCAGACAGGATGCGGGTTGGAAAGACCAGATGGAAAGGACGCGACGCCGCGTCGGATCGCAGGAGCGAGCTAGTCTCCCCCTCTACCTCGAATGGGACGGCCACGGTTATCTCGCCCTCAAGGCCCGTGCCCCGCGAGAGAATCTGTCGGTACAGTCGCCATCTGCTCGTAGGCGCGCCGTTCCGGCGAATCTCTACTTGCTCGGCCGACACTCCCGCTCCCGCTTCGCGGGGCTGTTCCACGGTCACTCGAGAGACGGAATGCCGCGTGCCTATTGTGCGGTCCTCGAGGACGACCTGCTCGAAGCTGTCGAGGAGCAACACAATCTCATCCGAAACCTCGTCGAGAGCACGGCGCACCGTCTCGATGTGCGAGTCATCCAGTGGTACGCGCACGACGGAGTCGAACTCGCGATCCGCGAGGTCGCGGACATCGACAGGGATCTCGTCCACCCACCAGGGGTATTGAAGAACCGAGATCGCCTCGAGCGGGTCTTGGCCGAGACCGATGACCTGCTCCAGAAGGTCCGTCCAGTCTTGGTTCTCCTTCCTGATCTCCTCGAGAGCACGGCGGGCGTCGAAGCGGACCGACAGGGCCGCCTTGTCCTCCCCGAAGCCCGAATAGATCTCCGGGGTTTCGGTGATCTCGAGAAGAGATTTGAATCCGATTCCCTTGTGCCCGATCGCTTCCCCCGCTGCCTTGGTCGATGCCCCGATCTGCCCAAGAGACGCGATTACGATTTGGGCAGTCACCAGCTCGCCGTGATTCGCCACCAGCAACGCAGGCTCCTCAGTGAGCACGACATGCACACTCGAGCGGCCCCCATCCGTCGCGATCCTCCCCCACGCGTCCGATGCGTTTTGAAGCAGCTCGATCAGAAAGCGCCCGTGGTATTCGTGCCCGAGCTGCCGCTCCGCCTTCGCCAGCGAGACGCGGGTCCGAACCTGGTCGGGTGTCGCGAAGTGCGTCCGCTCATCAAGCGTCGCCTCGATGTCAGACTTGTTGCGCGTCCGCCGTCCTTCGAAATCGCTCTGTACGCTCACGATCGTAGTGACCGTTGGGACGGTCGCGTCTCTGGTGGCCTCGCGAGGTGACCGTCATCCCGTCGTCGAGGGAGTAGCCGACGAGCAGGCCAGAGAAGGCACCCTGCTTCGAACTCGACCAGCACGTCTGAGACAGGATGATCGGGGTGGCGCAGAGCCAATCGCTGGACGCGGTCGGCTCTCAGATCAAGTGGGTCGGTCTCTCGAAGAGCAATCACCAAAGCCGACACCCTCGGACGATAGCGTTCCAGCGCAACACGGCGCAAGCTGAGGATCGAGGCGTCAGCCTTCGTTAAGGAGGACTGCCAGGTAGGCCCGTGCCCTGGAGCACGCCACGTACATCAGCTTCGTGAACTCTTCCTCGACGTAGCGGTCGACGTCGCAGATGACGACCGCCGCCGCGTCGAGGCCTTTGTACCGGAAGATGCTCGATAGACGCACGTCCCGCCTCCCGATCGGGTCGTCGGTCAGCTTGAATGCCCCGACCTGGCCCAGCACTGGACTGTGCGCCGGTGAGTGCGGCGTCAGGACGACGACGTCCTTCGCCTCGAGGTCGCCCTCCTCGATCAGCCGGTGCAGCAGCTTGCTGAGCTCCGACCGCAGATCCTTCTTCGCGACCGAAGCCATCTCGATCGGCGGCCCGTCTGGACCCGCGCACGTCACCTTCCCGCCTGCATAGAAGCCCATCACGGCGTCGAAGATCGGGGACGCGTTCCGCCAGTTCTCCGCGAGCCGCGCCGAGACCAGCCCATCGGGCAACCCGCCGGGTCGCCGGTAGATCGCCTGGTTGTCGTCGTAGAAGATGTAAGTTACGCCGTGGTCCGGGTCGCGAAGGAGCATCTGGAGCGGCAGCCACCACGACTCCTCGAAGTCCTGCGCCTCGTCGACGACCAGCGCGTCGAACCGCGCCCCGAGCTGGTCGACGGCTTGACCGAGGTACTCGGGCAGCTGCTGGTCCCAGAACGCCGGCTCGTCGCGCTTGCCCCACGTCTCCACGCCGGCCTCCTTCGCTAGGTCGAGGCAGAGCTGATGGAACCCCGACACGCGGATCCGCGGCTCGTCTCCGAGTGCCCTCCGGAGGTGGTCGGCGAGGGGCCGGTTGAAACAAGTGAACAGCACGTCGAAGCCCTGCGTCGCGAGCCGTCGCGCCTTCTCGGCGGCGACGAGCGTCTTCCCGGAGCCGGCTGGGCCCGCCACGGCCACGCGCCGCTCGGCATCCAGCATGTCGAGGATCCGGAACTGCTGGTCCGAGAGACGGAGGATCTCGCGCTCGGCCTCCTCGACGTCGAGCCGCAACGGATGCTCGATCCTGACGTCGTGGGCGAGCGCCTGGACGATCCGCGCGACACCCAGCTCGCCGGCCGAGTGGGTGTCTCGACGCCAGAAGTGGCAGATCTCGATCAGCCGGCGCTCGAGGCGCTCGGCAGGTTCGAAATCGTCCGCGTCGATCAGCACCGGAGCCATGTGCGGCAGAAGCGCCGAGCCGACGCGTCCGTCCGGGAAGCAGACGGCGTACCCGATCGGCCCCCACCGACTCGGCCAGCCAGGAAGCGATCGGAGGTACTTCGCGAGCGCGTACGAAGCGTCCTTCGCCTGGTCGAACGGGTCCTTGATCGAGGACTCGGTCTTGTTCTTCGACCGCGTTGTCCACTGGCCCGATGCGGCGGCGAACTTCACCTCGCCACCTTTCACCTCCAGCGCGATCATCCCGTGCTCCGGATGAACGATCAGGAAGTCCGCCTCACCATCTCGGGCGTTGCGGCCGGATTCTTTCTGAAGCCATCTGACATGATGAAGCGCGGTCCAATCATCAGCGAGCGCGTCGCGCAGCGCCTCAAACACGCGAATCTCAGCACCGCTTTTCTTGGATCGGATCGAGCTCGGGAACATGCGCGCCATGACAGGGAGAGCCTAGATTTCGCGAATCGTCACGGGTACTCGTATGCGTGCACTCTTCTCCAGACTGCACGGGCGTCTCTCCATGGGTACGGGCGCCCCTCGTCCCTGACTTCCTGGAGCTGACGGTGTTACCTGGAGGAGTCGACCCCGATCCGACCCGCGCAGCGGGTTCAGTTCGGTACCAGCGTCCGCCGTCGGCGGCCTTGGCGTGGCCCAACCACAGCTGATGAACTAGAGCTTGAATAGACCTTATGACGCAGGATCCTCCTCCTCTTCACGGTCACCGACGAGGGATGCCATTTGCAGGACATGGCCCGAAAGCTCGCGACGCTTCCACATGGTTTCGTACAAGCGCCTGTCCGCCGCCACGTCGAGCACGGGCAAGTAGACGTCCTCTTCATTGATCGGCGTGAAGCCGGAGGATGCTCGAATGACGCGGCCCATCCGTTGATCCCATCGCACCGGGTTCCAGACGAGGTCGTGGTGCACCACGCAGGGGTGGCCTCCGTCCATATCGATGGATTCCGACAGGTTGTCGCGGACCACCATCGCGATCGGCCTGCTCGAGCCATCGACCGGGCGACCGAACCCGTGATCCCGGTCGCAGATCGAGCGCGCTTGCTCGACGCGCACCGGTGTTTCGACCGGGTACTCCGGCGCGGCTTTCCGGATCGCCTCCCCGAGCGCCGACTGGCTCTGCTCCCACACGCAGAAGATCAGGACGTGCCGCCCAGCCTCGAGCCGACCGCGGACCCACTCAGCGGTTGCGTGCACCTTGGGATGAACACGCTCGTCATTGGCTGATAGCCGCTTCTGAACGATATCGATAAGGGCGCGGGCCGATGCAGGAGCGTCTGGGCCGTCGGCCCAACCGCGCACATCGGTGAAGGCCTTGTGGTGCAGAACTGCGCGATGGGAAGAGAGGAGCATCCGCTGGTATGAGTCGCTGCTCTTCGCGTCGACGAGGACGTCGTGCATCTGCGGGAGTTCAGGCAAGACGCGGAGCACCTGATAGAAGCGGCCCCATCCCGCCGGATCGACGAACGGTCCCGCGGCAGGGATCCCGCGCTCGGCGAAATCCTCGAGCCCCACACGTGACCGGTCGAACGCGGAGATGAAGAACGGCTCCATCGCCGCCAGGGCATCTGCCTCGCAGGCGGCGACCTTCTTCGCGGCGCGTTCCTCGGTCGTCTCGGGATCGGAATCGTGTTCGGCCTTGAGGAGTTCGGCGACAGCTCCCGCGTACGCGCGGATGGGCCCAACCTTGACGCGTTTCGGAAGGTGGCCGACGGCCTGATCCTCAGGCAGTCTGAGCATGTTCTCGAGCCCCCGCGCCTCCAGCTGGAACGGGGTGGCCGTTAACAGAAGGACGCGGGAGTCGGCGGCGTGCAGAGCCAGCTTGTCGTATCCCAGGGTCCCCGGCTTCTGGAGGCGGTGGGCCTCGTCCACGACCACCAACGTCCGCTTGCGCTCTTCGATCCTGCGGCGGCCGCGTTTGAGCTTGCGTGTCTGCACCTCAAGCCCAGCGCCTCGATCCAGCCCGAGGAACCCAGCGCGCGTCTTCCAGAGCTTGCGGACTCCAGCGTTGGGCGCGACCACGAGTACACGGTCGACCTTGCCGCTGTCCAGAAGCTGAGCTGCGGTGGCGAGTGCAACCACCGTCTTTCCCGTCCCCACCGGGTCATCGAGGAGGACGGCTCCTCGGGAGTCGAGCTTTCGGGCGAGCTCCAAGGCTCGCTCGGCCTGGTAGTCGATCAGCTTGGGCGAGATCGGTGAGGGCTTGCGACGATGCTCGCGGGCTTCAGCGGCCGCGCCGCTCATGTAGGAGCGCACGTATCGCTCGGCGGCCTGAAGGTTTGGCCTAGCCACCTGCCATCAACCTCTGAAGCGCACGCACGGCGGGGTCTTTCGCGTTGACGGACCCACGGATGCTGGCGAGCAGATCGAGCGCCACGTCTCGCTCGACCTGATCGTCGAGGTACTCGGCGAGTCGCTGCTTCAGATCCGCGTCATCGAAGACGGCCAGCCGCCGCAGCATCCGCACGACGTTGGGAAGTCGTCGGTCATAGGGCAGATCGAAACGACCTGGCTCTCCATCTGGCGGCTTCGGTCCCGACTTGCGCGACTTCTTGGCGCGTACGAGGTCCGAGAGCAGGAGCCGTAGATCCCTGGGAAGGCGCCCGTCGTCGTCTGCGTCCAGGCGCGCCGGCTCCCAGAACTCGCCGTCGGCGTCGATCGACACCAGCAATTCGACCTCTTTGGAACTCCCCACGAAAACCGCGCGGACCCAGGGTGCATCCATCGCGAGGCTGACGCCCTGCTCGGAGACAACCCGGAGCCGATCGTCCCGCGCCCATAACCGGCGAACGCGATCGAGATCGCCCTCCAACACCAGCGTTCCCGCCACGAACGTCTGTCCGGCATGGCTACCCGGCTGCGGGCGGAACACACAACGCAACGGAGGCGCCGCCGCCACATCGATGGGGAGCTCCCCCTCTACGAGCGGATCCAAGAGTCGATCCAAGTCCACCTTGACCACTCCAGCGAGCGCATTGACGAAGGCCTGAGCCTCCTTAGCGCTTCCGGGGTCGACTTCCAGGAGAAGCTCTCGGTTGCGTCCCCCAAGCCCCCTGCCCGTGAGATTGGCCGAACCCACCCATATCCGAGGCGGCTCGCCATCGAAGAAGGCGAGTACCACCTTCGCATGCAATATCCGACGTATCTCGTCCGCCCCTTGCCCGACCAGGCCCGGGACGGCGTAGAGACGGAACTCGCAACGTTTCGCGAGCTCAGATGCCAGCGAGGGCAGGAACGGCACATTCGCGCCTTCACGCAGCGCTGTCGCGCTGAGGTTGGTGCCGACGTAGATATCCAAGCGGAGCTTGTTGTGCAAGACAGGTGAGAGCGCGTGAAGGGTCTGGCTCGCGCTACCGGTGGCGAAGGGCGGACTCACGATTACGACGCGCCGCGGCCGCGGAACGCCGGCCAGGAGATCGGCCTGCGCCTTGGCGGTAAGCGAATGACGGAGCGTCTTCGCGCGCACTAGGTGTGGCAGATGTGCTCGCAGATCCCGCGTACGACGCAAGAGCGCGACGCGCTCTCCGACAGGCAGCTCACGCGCCATCGCTTCGGTCGCATCCAGCAAGTCGCGGGCAACTGAGGGCTTGCCGCCGTCGCGCGACGTGATCTCGTGCAACGCCCAGACTTCTCGATTGCTGGTCAGACCACCCCGCGTGAGATTAGACGACGTCACGATGACTCGGCTCAGCGTCCGAGCCAAACGCATGCCGGGCTCGGCGTCGTACTGGAGGATCAGGAACTTGGCGTGCAGTCGCCGTCCCGCCACGGCCAGGATCTCGACGACGTCGACAGGAACCGGGGCGCGATAGGACGCGCGGTCGGCCGCACACGCGACCATCAAGCAGTCATCCGCCACGCTGCCCCATGCGCCTCGGCGAGCCTCAAGCTCGGCGACGTCGAGCCCCGCAAGGGCGGGCAGCACCAGTTCGACGATGGTGGCGGTGTTCAGGTCGTGGGTGACCCACAGCCCCCGCGCGAACCAGCGGTTGTCCGGAGGCTTCAGCATCTCGAGGAAGGGCCGCTCGCTCATACCGCTCCCCCGCCGCTCGCTCCGGGGACCCACCAATCCGGTAGGGGCTCACCGAAGAGACCTTCGGCGAACAACCCGCCCAAACTCGGGAGTGCGAACGTGGGGGCTCTGCGTTCCGCGTAGCGTTCCGGAACCTCGTTCCGCTCGAACGGACGGGAACCCCGCCGGCGAGCGAGTTCCTCCTGCCAGCGATGAACGCCTTGCCAGTCTCCGGACCTACCGGCGGCGCGCAACTCGAGGACCTCGGTCTCGGAATCGGCGACAGCCCGGACCCAAGCATCGTCGTCGGACAAAGCGGATGACTCGGGTGGGGTGTCGCCAAGCATCCAGATTCGGTAGCCGAACTCGATCTCCTCGACGAGCCTGAGCACCGCCCTTGCCGATCTCAGAGCCTCGAGCTGCGCTAAGGCCAGGTGCGACTCGGGGAAGTTCACCACCGACGAGAATGCGCAGGCGTCCGCATCAAAGGCTCCGCGCAGGGCTCTGATGTCGAGGGTCACACGAGCGTTCTCGACGCCGTCCTCGATGAGTCGCCCCAGCTTCGGAGGCGGTGGGCGGCCCGCGGGTGGGATCTTCTCAAGGTCTGAAGCATCGACTTGTCCGTCGCGAGCCGCTCGTTTGAGCACGTCGCGGGCAGGGGCGTGAAGGAAGCTGCCGAGGAACCAGTTGGCAAGCTCGCTGCCTGCTGGAGTCAACCCCGCAGATGCCGGCGAGAACCCGGGGCGGAACCCCTCGGGCCGAAGGAACCCCAGCCCCGACACGCCCTTTCGGTACGCGCCCCACGAACCTTGGGTCAGCTGGTGCCTGAGCAGCCGGGAGCTCTCGTCGACGGTCAAGCCCCTCAGCGTGACCTGGCTCTCGGCTCGTCTCCGACCCCGCCAGCGAGTCACCGTGGGATCAGGCATTCCGTGTCGCGTCTGGGCATGCACCCAGGTCGTCTCCATCCGCAGCCACGCCTCGTCACGAGACAGGGCCCTTGACGCGGCACACCCCCCGCGAGCCAGCGCCCGGCGCACACTAGCGGGAAGCCCCAGAGCGTTCGGTGCTGCGGGGTGAAGATCGGCACCAGTCGGCGGGTGACCCGATTGCCCCAGGCTCGCAGCCCGAGCGGGGTCGCCATTGTCGCGCGTCTCGCTCGGCGAATCTGGGTCGTACGCGCTCCAGCCGAACTCGACGGTGGTCATCGCGGCCCCCTAACGAGCGCGCAGGCGGCCAAGGAGGAGAACGAGCTCCCTATTCGCTGAACAAGCTAAGGACGCACCGCTCCCTCCTCGCGCGTGTCGACACAGCGATGGGTGGGCAGGGTGATCCTTATGGCCTTCTACGGAACCCACGATGCTTCGATTCTGCCACGGACTCGGGATCGACTCCGCTGACGCATGCGCGCCAACGGCATCAATCGGCGTTTGCACTAGGGAACAGGATTGAGGCACCATCACGTAGGCACGAGGAGGAGACGACTCTGCTTGTTCGAGGCCCTGACGAGGCGGGTTGGCACACGCCAGAGATCTCGTCATGGACGGCCGAGGCGAGTCTCCGTGACCTGCTGACCTCGTCGCCACAACTCATCCCGGGAGCTGGCGACGCTACCCTCGTGGCAGTCGAGGAGCTATGGGTCCCGTCGGTGGGCCCGGTGGACGTGGCAGCCGTATCCGATAACGGCCGCATCTGGCTCGTTGAGTGCAAGCTCCGCGACAACCCGGAGATCCGCCGTCACGTAGTGGGACAGCTCCTGGCATATGCCTCCGGCCTGTGGCGGCTGTCGTACGAAGAGTTCGACTCCCTATTCGCCACCAGAGCGAAGAGCTCTCTCGCCGAGTCGATCGAGACACTTCACGCCACAGATTGGGATGAAGAGGAGTTCCGGACCCAGGTCGCGAACAATCTCGCAGCCGGTCGATTCACGCTCGTATTCGCCGTCGATCACATCACAGATGAGCTGAAGAAGATCGTCGAGTACCTCAACGAGCACACGGGGAATGAGGTTCAGATCCTGGCTTTGGAGCTCCAGCATCTGAAGGACGGACCCTTCGAGGTCTTGGTGCCTCGCATCTACGGCGAGGAGAGCGCCTCCACCAAGCAGGCGCCGGGGCAACAATGGAACGAGCAACGACTCATGACCGTCATCGATGAGCGTGTCCAGGATGCGGCAGCCGTTCAGGCATTCGGTCGCATCCTCGACCACGCCAAGCGAGATGGGATCAACCTAATCTATGGATCCGGAACAGTGTCAGGATCCGTTACGGCTTGGTTCAACATCGAAGGTACTGAAGCACCTGTTTGGACCTGCTACTCAAATGTCTCGCGCACTTGGCTGGAATTCCAGTTCCGTTGGCTCCGACTGAAGGCCATCTCTGAGGCGCGGATAGGGCAGTTCGCGGCAGACCTTCGGGCTATCCCCGGCGGCGCGGAACGCCTCGTCGGTCTGGAGGAGGCGGACTTCATGAAGCAACCGAGCTTCTCGTTCGATCCGTTCATGACCGTCGTCGAGTCCGCGGCGGCGATGGGGCAAGCGATAGAGAGAATCACTGCTTGAATCGTCCCAGTCGTGAGACTCGTCCGTGAAGGCTTGCGAGCACCTCGTAGCTGGATGAACCCAACTAGCTGATGACGCTACCCTTTCTCGGATCGGTAGGCGTCGAAGGGAGTTAGCGCGTGGTCGATCTGCCGGGTTCGGGACCGTCAGCACTCAGCATCGAGGAGACCATCGCGAGGGTTCGGCAGTACTTCGGTGATGAATTCGTCAGCGGCAGGATCGAGGCCGAGGAACAGGCTCGCGCTCGCCTGAACGCACGCGCAGGCGCCATGTCAACGGACGAGTTCGTCGAATTGGGCTCGCTGTTCAACACGCAGGTGGTGCATGGAAAGGCACGTCGGACCCGATTCTCCCCGGCCTTTCAAGGCGCAACCATTCAAAGGCTTACGAGGAACCTCGATCTGCTTAACGATTGGACCCGCCGAATCTGGATAGGCAACGAGGACGACGCCCTGACCGCCGCCGGCGAGCTATTCGCCGACAAGGAAGCGCTTCCGGGTAGTGGACGCTCATACCCTTCGATCCTGCTCTATCTCAGGAACCAAGAGCGATTTGCGGTCTGGGTGGACGCCACAGAGAAAGGCCTTCGCCTCCTCACAGACTATGCGGGAAGGATGCGCAAGGACGGACGAGACGCATATCTCGAGTTCTGCGCTCACTGTGCTCGCCTCCGCGAGATATACAACCTAGCCCCGCAAGAAGTGGATGCGATCCTCTCCGACGTTGCGCAGCGAGCGCGATCCAAGCCCAAACCCGACACGTGGCTCGTTCCCGACAGCTTCGCGTTCCTCGCCGACCTCCGGGATCACAACGATGGTGACTGGTTCGAAGAGAATCGCGAGCGCTACCGCGCTTCGCTCAGGACGCCCTTCCGGCGCCTGATGGAGGAGGTCGCTTCCGGGTACGTCGCTCAGCTCGATCCCGGCCTCATCACCGAGGTCAAGTTGGGCAAGGTCCTCGCGGCAATTCGGAAACGATTCCCCGACGAGTCAGGCGATTACTACGACTACTACTGGGGCGCCTTCGCCGATCACGCAAGCAAGAAGACGTGCAGCTATTCGCGATCATCCATCCGGAGGAGTTCCGTTTCGGGCTGGGACTCAGCTCCGCCAGGCCCGAGCTCCGAGCCACGCTCACCTCAGCGCTTGAGTCACAGGGCGAGGAGTTCCTCGACGCGATACTGCCTCAGATCGCGGGGCTGACCTTCTCGACGCATGATGGAGCCGATGCAGAGGCTCACACCGTGCCCATCGCCTCCATGGAAGAGCTACGCGCTTGGGCTTCTGCCCCGAAAGCGGTTGCGTACCGCCGCGTCGGTCCACCGGACGAGCTCGCCTACTCCGCTGATCTCGCCGCTGAGATCGGCAAGACATTCGAGGCTGTCTACCCCTTAGCGGCACTCGCGTGGGGTGTTCAGCCCAACGTCGAGGAGGCCAGAGGCGGCGCCGACGAATCCGTCGACGAGTACACCCTTGACCAGCTCGTTGCAGAGACCCTGTTGCCTGAAGAACTGCTTCTGGATTGGCTTGATCTTCTGGGGGGGAAGAAGAAGCAAGCTCTCTTCTACGGGCCCCCTGGTACTGGAAAGACTCACGTAGCTCAGGCGATCGGACGGTATCTCGCACAGAGCGGAGAACTGCTCACGGTGCAGTTCCATCCGTCGTATTCATACGAAGACTTCATCGAGGGACTTCGTCCCGAGATGGATGGGGACCAGATGCGATTCGAGGTGCGGCCAGGCACGTTCCAACAGTTCTGCGACCGCGCGCGCCGTAGCCTCGACGCCACACACGTTCTCGTCATCGACGAGATCAACCGCGCGGACCTTGGAGCGACTCTGGGCGAGCTCATGCTCTTGCTCGAGTACCGGGGCAAGGTCGTGGAACTGCCCTATTCCCAGAAGCGGTTCTCGATCCCTAGCAATGTGATCGTTCTCGGAACGATGAACACCGCTGACCGAAGTCTGGCTCTCGTTGATTTCGCCCTGCGGAGGCGATTCCACGCTATCTACCTCCCGCCCAACCGCGACGTTCTGAACGGATGGCTATCAGCTCGCGACGAGGGCGGGGAGCTCATCTTGCGCTTCTTCGACCTCGTGCAGTCGAAGATGACGAGCCCCGATTTCGCTCCGGGCCACTCTTACTGGATGGTGGACGACAGTTCCCCTCAAGGATTGCTTCGAAGTTGGCAGTACGAGCTGCGCCCGTACCTACAGGAGTTTTGGTTCGAGAATCCCGAGCAGCTCCGTCTCCTCGAAGAGCAGGTAACGGAGCTCCTCACCGAAGGGGACGAGGGTGATATCTCTCCGTGAGTACGGCTCCTCCATCATCGCTCTCGACAAGAAGGATCTCGCCTACCTGCTCGACCTGATCAAGGTTAGCGGCGCGCCCGATGAGCCGAAACTCTTCGAATCGATCAGCCCGACGAGGGAAGACGGCATCTACGCAGTACGGCCAGGACCCTTCGTTGGCCGTCTCGGACTTCCGAGCGGTGAGGTGCTCGACATCTCGAGTCGATTCGCCTTCCGCGACGTCGTCAGCCTGATCCGCCTGTCTGGTCGGAGTCCCATCCGCATCGATTCGCTTCAGGCGGCAGCCGGAGAGACCGAGTTCATCATCGACCTAATCGCGACCGCCTTCGGGCGGGAAGTGGAGAGGATCGTCGGCAACGGGCTCGCGAAGGGCTACGTCCAGCGCCGATTCGTGAGGCCCCCGTATCCGGGGACACTCGACATCGGGTACTGGATCGGACACCAATCGGCGAGGAGCGACCGATTGGCCACACGTGCGTCCCGACTTACGGTCAGCATCCTCGTCAACCAGATCCTGGCCGCGGCCCTGGATGCCCTGAGCAGCGTTCCCTTGAGCCCCCAGGCTCGAGGAAAGCTCGCAGCCGTCATGCCCGCATTCGGGGCGATCCAGAGGGGGCCTGTGACGTGGTCCGACGCAGCGAATGTACGCCTGACGCGTTTGACGCTTCGCTACAGGGAGGCTCTGGCCTTGGCCGAGCGGATACTCAGAGCCAAGTCCCTCAGCTTCTCCGAAGGCGGCCTTGCCGGCGCGAGCATCGTCTTCTCGATGCCGAAGGTTTGGGAATCCTGCGTATCGCATTGGGCTGAGGGGACTTGGGGGAAGAAGTATCGCGTAGTGCCCGGATATCCCTTCCACGTCACGAGCGGAGGAGAGATCACTGGATATGCGGACGTACTCGTCCTGGACGGCGAGCGGCCCGTGGCTCTGTACGACGCCAAGTACAAGGACATCGAGAAGGCGCCTAGCCCAGGCGACGTGTATCAGATGGTCACGTATTGCGAACGATTGGGTTTGCAATCTGCGACTCTCGCTTACCCGGCGGCCTTTTCCGCGTCTGAAGTCCAGGTTGGCCGGACGATCGTCCGCGTTGTTGGGATCCGAGACGTGGTGGAAACCCTCGCCTAGCCGGCGGTCTCGGCGTGGAGGGAGACGTCGTCCTCCTCCTCGGTCAGGATGGGGCTCGGGGAGCCACGTGCCGACGTAGCGTTTTGCGGCGCACGCGCGCGGACCGCAGGTGGTCGATGCTCAGCCGCGTGGTGACGGCCAACATGTAGACCTTGGCCGAGTCAACCTCGGTGCCGTCGCTCGTCTCCTTGTGGAAGCGCAGGAACGCCTCCTGGACGATGTCCTCGGCCTCGGTCGCGCTCCCGAGCATCCGGTACACGATCGAGAACATCAGCGGCCTGAGCTCTTGATACACGTCGTCCACGCCGGCCTCCGGGTGCGAGCTTCATGGTCGCCACACTGCCCCCCGAAGCCCCTGCTTGCTGGGCGCGTCCGGTACAAGGAGCAGAACAAGCGATCTAGGAACCTTGGTCGCGCTTTTAGACGAGCGCCGCTTGGAGGACGTGTCTATCCAACCGCACTCCAGAGACAGGCTCGCTCGAATTGGCCAAGGATCCCAAGAGTTCCGCCGAGCTCCCGAAGGGCGGAAGACCTCTCCTCGGCGCCACTGGTGCGCCACCGCAAGGAAGCGTCCAAGGATTCCTCAATGTCGGCCCACAAATCAGTAAGCGCAGCCGGCTCGTCGTCTGCTCCCCACAACCCCCGCTGAATTGCAAAGTCTTCCCACCAGAACCGCAAGTCGTTTGGAGTGCCAACTGCTTCAGCCAATTGGCGAGAGGCGCCCGACGCGATTCGCAGAAGGAGCACCGCCCGCGCTGCCATAGCCATCGCCTCCTGCGATGCCTGCGCGCTGCTGGTTGCCAAGTCAAAGAGGCAACTCACTCCTCCGGCGACGAGGTCGTCCGTGACCAGGAAGGCGCGTATGGCGGACTCGTGTCCGCCTACGCCCACTCGCTCGAGTAGAAGATCCACCAATCTCTCGCGCTCCGACCCGCTAGGGAGGCTTCCGATCCGCGTCTTGATGGTCTCATCCAGCGAATGACGAAGAAGGAAGCGATCAATCGGTTCAAACGGGGAGCCAGGTGACGGCTCTAGCGCCATCCAAATGCATTCGATGAATTCGAGCGCCGGAGCTGCAGGGATGCTTTGCACGCCTTCAAGACTCGAAGGCTGATAGCTCGCGTCGTTGCGCATGTCTCGGTCCTTGCCGAGCCGTCGCAGGTCGAATCCCCACGAAAGCATCCACGAGCGGCCCAGCGTCCGCCATGGCGCTCTAGCCGGGAACTCTGGAAGCCAAAACTCCATCGGCAGACCCGCAGGGGAGATAATTTCCTCGAGCAGCTTCCCCCACTGAGACTGACTCGAGCAATAGTCGAGGGCCAGCCACGTGACGAGGTGGGTCCCGGGGTAGCCGCGCCGATTCTTTGGAATAGTCGATATTTTGCCGGCGCCGTCGAGCACGACATGACGGTGGTCGAAGATTCCTACACCCTGATACCCGAGGATCGACATGGCGGCTCGAAGTTCGGAATAGTAGGCAAAGTGCTTGGCAGCGCTGACGTGTCCGATTAGAAGCGCGTCCACCGCGCGACCGAGCAAGGCCCACGCATCGGAGCAATGGAGGACCACCGATGCAGCGATGAATTCAGCGAGTTGCCTGTCATTGACTTTGGAATTCTTCGCGTCGTCCGTTACACGTTTCGACGGTCTCGAGCGATATCGATTCGTGACTCCCAGCCAGAGGTCTCGCTGACGGAACGCATCCATCCTCGCCCACGCATCAGCCACGGCCACGGCACTCGCTGTATCAAGGATCCTTCGTTGAGACGTTCCGAGTTCGCTCATCTACGAGGTCGATAGAAGTGTCTTCGCAGTCTCGGCCACAGGTCCCTGCTGCTCAGAGATCATTCGCAACACTTGACGAGCCAGTTCGCCATAGCCACCCGTTCCCCTGAAGCCGGCCTTAAGGCTCCGTTGATCCTCGGTAAGGCGCGGTGCTGCGGAAGTTCGCCAATCAAACGCGGCCATAGCCTCAGTGAGCTCTCGTAGCAGTTCGGCGACCGGCAATTGCTTGAGCGAGGATAGGGAGGTTTCTATCGCCTGCTCATCCATTGCATCGTCGACTGGCTCCTCCGTCCATTCAGCCAACGACAGCAACTGAGCCCGAGCAAAGGTGAAGTCATTCGTAATGGCTAGCACGGCTCGCACACCCTGATCCGTGTTGAGCAGAGACGTTTGACCCAAAAATGCCTCATCTTCCTTTGAGGGCCCTTCCTCTCTTAGGACCATTGCCCATTCAGCGTCAGATCGGTCTACCGCTTCCTTCATGCACTGCCAGACGAAGATCAGAAAAGCGGATTGCTGAGTCCTGTTCCAGGGCAATGTCGGCTGATTCTCGCCGATCGGCGCCCCGAACAACCCGCCAGCCTTATTCTTCCGGTCGAACCTTATGTAGGTGGCGATTAGGGACCTAACCCACGCCGCCTGGGTCACGCCACCGACACCACGTTCCCCGAGCATGTTTATCCGGTGATGCCATGGACTCTGCGGATAAGCCCAGAGCGCTTCCGTCAATTCCTGCGCGCGCGTCTCTCGATAGACGGAGTGATCAAGCCTCTCAAGCCAATCCTCCGTTCGTAGGAGCGGGTACAAATCAAACGCCAGACTCGGGTTGATTCGCTTCGGCTTGATGTTAATCGTCCAGAAGAGGTACGCCTGCCATGAAATGTCCAGCCCAACGAACGCCACGACAGGCAGCTGGTAATCATCCGGTAAGGGTGTCTTTCCACCATCTCTCTCGAAAGCCCAAAGACGATGCTGTCCATCGATGACTTCTATTGGGAAGCCCGCGGCGGGAGTCCAACTTGGGCCTGAGAACCCGTCCGGAAGGACGATCTCAGAGCCTTGTTCCTCATCGATGACGTGAAGGAGGTCATTCACGTGAACATCCTCTTGAGTTCCACGCGAGTCGAGAGGCGTAACGATGTTGACCACGACGGCTGTTGGCAGCCAGCCCGGCTTCTTTAGGCCCTCGTACTCCGGGCGCTTCCTCTTTCGTTCACTTAACTCGGACCAGGGATAGCCGAAGCGAACGAACTCCCTTATCTCGTTTGAACGTGCAGGATCGTGGATCCGCTGGATACCCAGATCGTCAGCCCGGGGCTTCCCGGCGGACACTTCTCTGCGGCGAATGCCGGTCAGAGCTTTCAGGTCGCGCGCCGCCATCGAGAATATGTAGAAGTGGTTCGGGGGCCGCCTGCGATGCGCCTTTGAATCGAAGTCAATGCTGTCCCACGTGCGCGACCATTGTCGCACTCGAACCGCGGGGATTCTGCCCTCGCTACGTTCATTCGGCACTTGGATTCGCCTCCGGTAGCCCTCCTAAATGACAGTACTCTGCGATGTCTATCAGGGCCACAGGCAGAGCGACTTGCAGGGCGTGGACCCGCTGCACCCGCCGCCATCAGGGCGCTTGAGATCGTCAGCATCGTGCGGCAGAATCACAGTGGTGTAGTTTTGAGGGGTGGAGGGATGCAGACGGAGCCAAGCGCAGGAGACCGCCTCGCGGAGGCCTTTAGCGGGCAAACGTTCGGCACGATTTTGGCCGACCCGCCTTGGCGATTCTTGAATAGAACTGGCAAGGTGGCGCCCGAGCATCGCAGATTGTCCCGGTACGACACCATGGCATGGAAAGACATCGCCGCCCTTCCCGTTGCAGAACTCGCGGCTGATCAATCGCACTGCTACCTCTGGTGCCCCAACACGATGTTCCCCGACGGCCTCCGGGTCATGGAGGAATGGGGATTTCAGTACAAGACGATGCTTGTCTGGCACAAAGTAAGAAAGGATGGCGGATCGGATGGGCGCGGAGTTGGGTTCTACTTCCGGAACGTAACTGAGCCCGTGCTTTTCGGCATTCGGGGCCGACTGCGAACCCTTCCACCTGGAAGAAGCCAAGTGAATCTCCTTGCAACGCGAAAGCGCGAACATAGTCGCAAGCCCGACGAGCTCTATCCAATCATCGAAGCCTGTAGTCCTGGTCCACGACTCGAGCTGTTTGCGAGGTACCCGCGTGAAGGTTGGTCTGTTTGGGGCAAGGAGGCTGAACCAGACATCATGCCGCGGGGACGTGTCTACAAGGGGTACGGCGCCTAGGAGCCGGTTTGCTCTAGGCTTCGGGGCCAGTGGCCTCATCGCTCCCGCCGCAAATGGACGGCATCACCGTTGCAGACCTCCCTGACCGTTACGTCTACCGCGGGACTCACTACGCCGACCTGATCCTCCGTGACGGCTTCCCGGAACATTACGCACAGCTCCACGAGGTGCTCGCCGAATTCACGATCGACGTGACGGAGCTCCAGGCTGGCGGCGGGAACCGGACACCGTTCGTTGCCCGCTTCGATGCCGGCCTAAGCGACTACGGTTGGGGCAAGCGAAACTTCGATATCGCGACGACAATCGACGGCGAAGTAGTAGCCAAGGTTCGTAGTCACGAAATCGATATGTTCAAGGAGGGGTCTGATGACCACACTTTCCCCGGAATCGCTGTCGAAATGGAATGGAACAACAAGGACCCCTTTTTCGACCGAGACCTGACCAACTTCTATGCGTTACATCGAGCGGGCGCACTAGCTGTCGGTGTCATTGTCACGCGAGGACCTCACTTGCAGCGTGTGCTGAAGCAACTCGTCCGCAACTCCAAGGGTGCGGAGAAATACGGCGAGAGTTCCACTCATTGGAACAAGCTCACCCCACGTGTCGATCTCGGCGGCGGAGGGGAGTGTCCTCTGCTCCTTATCGGCATCGAACTCGAGCGAATCACCGGCTTCGACATTAGCGATCTTACGTGGATGGCCGAAGAACTTGAGAAAGCGGATGACGACCTAACACACTGGCGCGAACGCGGACTGAGATACAAGGAAGTGCGCGCGCGCCGCGCAGAGTTCCTCGAGAAGGCTCGCGCTCTTCTGCCTCCCACTCCTGACGCAAACAGCGACTTGGAAGGCGTAGAGTCTGTCCCTGATTTCGACTCAGACGGTTAGTGGGCCAGTGCAAGCCTGGAGTGCCACAAGCGTCTTCGAGGTCTCTCGCAGGACCCAACCGATGGCCTTCCGGATGAAGAACGGTCTCATGGAGCATGTCGAACGGATCCCGGGAGGCTCGATGACAGGTGCGCTCGCGAAGCTGCGCGCAGACGTCGCGCGTGGCGACGTGGTGCGCGCGATCGAGGAATACGACCGACTTGGGCCGGAGCGGTTCTTCGCTGAGCATGGTTTCGGCCCGAGTAGGAGTTACGAGTTGGTCTGGGACGAACGCCGTTACCCGCACAAGGCGATCCTGGGTACCGCGTACGAGTTCGCGACAGGCGATCGCCTCGGCTCGAGTGACTTCGAGGGCGGGAAGAGCGGCGCCGTGGCGGTGCTCCGAGACCTGGGGTTCACCATCCAGGAGAAACGATGACGACTAGGGTGAACGCGTGAGAGCGGCGTGACCGGCTACGTATCGCGAGGGTTCCACGGCAAGCGGGAGGCCGAGCGTGACAACGCGCGCGTTCCGCCGGGCCAGTACCTCGTCAAGGACTTCCCGGTGCTCTCGGCCGGGCCGACACCACATACGCCGCTCGGCGAGTGGACCTTCTCGGTCGCGGGGGCGGGACTCGAGCCGACCACGTGGACCTGGGAGCAGTTCCGTGCGCTCCCCAGCGAAGAGATCCGGGCCGACATCCACTGCGTCACCAAGTGGACGAAGCTCGACACGATCTGGGTGGGCGTCTCCGTCGACACGCTCCTCGAAGGGATCGCGCACGACGCGACGCACGTCCTCGCGTTCTCTGACGGCGACTACACGACCAACCTCCCGCTGGAGGACGTGAGCGACGGCAAGGCGTGGATCGCGTTCGCCTACGATGGCGAACCGCTGGCGCCGGAGCACGGCGGCCCCGCGCGGCTGCTCGTCCCACACCTCTACTTCTGGAAGAGCGCGAAGTGGGTTCGGGGCCTGCAACTGATGGACCACGACGAGGCCGGCTTCTGGGAGTCGTACGGCTATCACATCTACGGAGACCCATGGCGCGAGCAGCGATACGCGGGCGACTGAGCTGGACGCTCGGCGACGTCGTCGAGCTGATCGATGAGACGCCTCGCGTGCGGAGTATCCTCCTCGACCTGCCGGACTGGCCCGGTCATCGGGCGGGGCAGCACGTCGACGTGCGCCTCACCGCCGAGGACGGCTACCAGGCGCAACGGAGCTACTCGATCGCATCGGCGCCGGAAGACGACCGGCTCGCGATCACCGTCGAGGCTCTGCCCGACGGCGAGGTCTCGTCGTACTTGGTCGGCGAGCTGCGGGTCGGCGACAAGCTCGAGCTCCGCGGTCCGATCGGCGGCTACTTCGTCTGGGACGCGGACCGGACCGACCCGCTGCTCCTGGTGGCCGGTGGATCGGGCGTGGTGCCGCTGATGTCGATGATCCGCCACCGGCGCGCGAGCGGAGCGACCGTTGCCGCGAAGCTCCTCTTCTCGTCACGCA
>Ga0207684_10001009_pt1 | contig 31610 bp, 31 predicted proteins | sample KBSK5501metaG_FD_184342 | JGI IMG/M metagenome (GOLD analysis project Ga0207684, IMG submission 184342) | Corn, switchgrass and miscanthus rhizosphere microbial communities from Kellogg Biological Station, Michigan, USA - KBS K5-50-1 metaG... | ecosystem: Host-associated > Plants > Roots >... | reverse complement strand
CGCTCTAAACCGTGTAATTGCTTATGCCACTTTGCACGATGCTGCACTTTCGGTGAGCCTGGCTGCCCAAGCGCTTGAACATATTTATAGCGAGAGCAAACTTCCTTCAAATCTATCGCCTACTGAAGTTTTGGAAGGGGTTTGCCGCTATTATAATGTGGATATTGAACGGATACGTGGTAAACAGCGCGAACGTGAAATCGTCTGGCCTCGACAGGTCGCTATGTACTTGATGCGCCAGGAAACCTCAGCTTCTTTGCTCCAAATAGGCATGGAACTCGGTGGGCGAGATCATACAACAATCATGCATGGTTGGGAAAAAATTCAGGGGGAAGTCGCTAACAACGACCGCGTTCGTCGCGAGATTGCTGCCGTACTGGAATCACTTCAGCGGAAGGAATAACTGACCATCATCGCTCGACAATGGGTCGTTGTGCCACCTGTATATGATGAGCCATTTCCTGGTGATGATCACCGCTTGCACTGCTAGGATCGGTATGTATAACCACCTCCGAAATACCTTTGATATTATGGAAAAGTTGATGGCGCACTTCTTCAGCTATAGCGTGGGCTTTTGATAAGGTTAGTTCCGCATCCACTTCTATGTTCATGACAACATGCAGTGTATGCCCCACCCAGCGAGCCCGCACCTCTGTTACTTCTTCCACACCCGGGACTGCAGTTGCGGAAGTGACTATCGAGGGAACAACGTGTGGATCAACTGCATCGAGTAAGCGCTGTAGAACGCTGCGTGAAGTTGAAAAGACGACGGTAACGATCACAATCGTGATTACAATTCCTGCAATAGGGTCGGCTTTTGGAAATCCTAGCTTTACACCAACAAGGCCGATAAATGCCGCCAGGGAAGTGAGGCCATCAATGCGTGAATGATGCCCATCAGCAATGAGCGAGACACTATTGATGCGTTTGCCCACCGATATCTTGTATTGTGCCAGCAACTCATTCCCAGCAACACCGATTAATGCCGCTACCATACTCAAATAGATCTGGGTTGGGATATTCCCACTAGTTAACTTTTGTATTGACTCCACAGCGCTTGCGGCGGCACTCGCAATGATTGCCAGCACAATAAAGATACCTGCCAGGTCTTCAGCACGGTAGAATCCATAGGTATAACGTTGATTTGCGGCTCGATTAGAGATCACGAAGGCTATCCAAAGAGCGATGGTTGTAAAAACATCTCCAAAGTTGTGAAGTGCATCAGCGAATAGCCCGGCACTTCCACCAATCCATGCAATGGCAAATTGAATTGCCGAAACGAGGACCATGCCCGCCGTTGATATTTGTACAGCACGTAGCCCCGCACGGTTACCATAAAGGTCTGCATCTACCTTGCCATGCTCGTGTCCATGTTCAGCATGATCATGTTCACCGTGACCATGGTCGTGAGTGTGCTCCTCATGGTCATGAGTGTGCGTCCCATGCTCATGCTGACTTTCACTTTGATGCTCCTGCAAAGACTTCCTCCCAGGATTATGCTACTATATTCATTGTACTATGTTTAGAGTAGATACTAAGGTTGTGGTTCTAAATGCAACAATTCACTCGCTTGTACGTCTAATTATTAATACGATACCTGTTTTCGTTAAAAATTACTAGGCTATTCTCTTACACTGATGGATTCATTTACCGATTATTATGCAGTGCTTGGCGTTGATTCACACGCATCCGCTAGCACCATCAAAGCTGCCTTTAAGAAGCTCGCGCTAAAATATCATCCCGATGTTTACAAGGGACCTGATGCTCAGGAGCGAATGCGTGACTTGCTGCTCGCTTACCAAACCTTGAGCAATCCTGGCTCTCGCAGAAATTATGATGTGCAGCGTGCCGAACATTTATTGGATATCCCAGACATGATGCAGGATGAGTTGCAACGTGCACGAGTCGCAAGAGAGCCTCGCTCTAGCTCAATCAATGCAAGTAAGCCTTCAAGAGGGACGCGAGGAGAAGACCAGCGTGCGTATGCTTTCCCTGATTTGAATGCTTCTCCCCTATCACAAATCAAGTTTAACCTCGGCGATGTGAGCTATCAGCTTTGGCCAGATGATATTTTTACTTTGAAAAACGAGGGTATACTGCGAGGTATAGCAAACCAATCAAATGGTGGGTTAGCAAATAGATCAGCTCAGCATCCAGAAAACTATTGTCATCGCTGTCACCACCGGTGGATACCAGGAGTAGCGCAAAGCCGCTCGCCTTCAGCAAGTTTTCGCGTTGTCTGTCCTTCATGTAAAGCTAGCGATTGGGCAGAATACATGCTCTTACGCTGTGTTCATTGCCATGCCATCTTCGAAAGTGAGGAGGTTCGAGATAAAATCCTTGGTGGTGGTCAACTCTATAATCCTTACGAACTCTTCCCTCTTTGCCCACATTGCAGACGATCCCAATGGTGCCCTGCTGAGAATATTCGTATAGACGCCTTGCGTGCTGCCAGCGCCCGTCGAAGAGCGATTTTGTGGATGAGTGTTTTTGCGATTGCATTACTGGTTATCGGTATTATGGCTGTGATGTTAGTGAGGTTGGGAAGTTAGAGCATAATTTATGGCTTTATATGGTATGATATAAGTTAGTGGTGTACAAACCGCGATTTGCCTTTCATCCCGTAGATACGTTCCAAACGTCTTCAATTGGCAATGGTTATAAAAGTAGGCAACACATGAGTACACGCATGGTGAGGCACATCATTTCCTCAGATTCTATTCCACTGTACATCGTTGTTGTTGCATCACTCATTTCTCTCAGCTTGTTGGTCATCCATATGATTGGAATGGATCTATGGAAAGTGGCGCTACTCATACTCCTTGCCTGGCTTCCTATCTTTGTCGTCAAGACCAGAGAGATTTACCAGCAATACCGCTGGCTCGCTTTGTTCTTCGTCCTCTTGATTGCCCAGAGCGTGCATTTCACAGAACACATCGCGCAGATGATCCAGATTCACCTGCTAGGACTTAGTGGCATGCAAGCTCACGGCATTATTGGCATGCTTGACCTGGAATGGGTACACTTCACCTTTGATGCAGGTTGGGTGCCAATTTGTGTTTACATATTGCTGTTTGTTTATCGCAAAAGCAATCCATGGCTATGGGTTCTGGCAGTGATCGTCACATGGCATGCGCTTGAACACGTAGCTATTATGTCAGTCTACCTGAGAACCGGCATTGTAGGATCATCAGGCCTTTTAGCGCATGGGGGAGCCATCGCAGGTGGCTTACCGCTTATCCGTCCCGATTTGCACTTCCTGTATAATTTGATCGAGGAAACGCTCATTCTGAGCGCCTACGCATATCAGCTTAGACATCTTCCTGGCTCCAGCGAATCTAATATAAATTTCCAAAGTTCAATAGCCAGGGAAGTATGATAATAAAAAATGCTCCCCTATTTAGCTGAGGCCTGGTCATAATTCGTCAGGCCGCTTTGAGAAAGGCCTTGAGACCGACACACAAGTCAAGGCCGTTCTCGAACCGATACAGTCCAGCCATAGACGAGAGCGCTGCCAGCCTGATTTGGTCCAGTGGGCTTCGGGATCAATCGAGGTATGGGGAAGCTCTCTTTTAACTGCCAAGCAAGCTGCAGCCAAAGCATGATCCGTGTAGCTTTTCATAAAAAGTAGCAGTAACTTTTCAACTCATCTTTCTAATCAATTGTTTGTGCGTTTAACATTAATCTATAGACGTCAGTTGTTAGTTTTTGGTGAACGAGTTTTTTAAGCTGCCGCTCTTGAGGTAAATCAGGAATCGCCCCATGATGGTGCTTCGCAGACTATAGATTTCACTGGCGGTACTCCACTCTTGTGGGCAAAAACGCACGACCTCTCTCGGCTTGAGGCCACAGTGAAAGAGCAAGTACGCCAGACGGCGTTCCCGCATATCGGGCAGCAGACTTTCTATAACCTCCCAGTATGAATGCTGATGGTTATCAATTTCTACGAGCAATTCCCCAGCTTCTTCTGAATCTGGAAGAGGCATCATCTCTCGTGGTCGTGCATAGGTACGCAGCGTATCAAGGATGGTACCATTGAGGCTCATGCACAAGTAGCGTAGGGCCGCAGCAAGAGTAGCGAATTCCACCTGCTGTAGACAGGTAGTCGCCTGCCAAAAACGTTCAAAGGCTTGTGCCACATAGTTTGCTTCGCTATCAAATCGGCATGCCATTTCTCTCTTAGGATGGTAGTGAATCCAACGTAACAGAATCTCACCAAAGCGGTGCTGGAGTACATCCCAGGCAAGAGCGTCACGTTGTATAGTAGCGCGACGCAACAACTCCAGACAATACTGATCGTTAGATGATGCTCCATGACTGTAGTTATTGATTTCTAGCATGCAACGGTCTGCAAGAAGAGAGAGAGCCATGTCACTGAGCGAAGCCTCAATGGACTGTGTGAGAGAAGGAGCAGCTGGTTGTATATCATCATCCACAGACATCTTGTCATCTCTTTCAGTTATAAGTGGTTCCGGTTGCTTTGCAGTAGATTTGAACCATCTAGGCCAAGCCTAATCGCTCTCCTCTACCTATTTACAGCATACAAGGCCAGTTAGTTTTGCTCCTGCTCGCTCTGCGTATCGGGTCCTGGAGTGGACAGCATCGACTCCAGAAAGAGGATGAGCCTCGGCCAGTCTCCAAAGTAGCGGACGTGTCCACTGGAGACGTGTTTAACTTTGCCACGCCACTCGGTCTGGCCCTTGCTCAACTCCTCCTGCCAGAGTTGGACCGTAAACAGATGCGAACGAGGGTGCTGTCGTTCCCTGTCCATTTCCGTCTCCCCTCCGTGATGTGGGATGCTCTTCACGCTGACCTGTTTGTTCACACTCCAGGGAGCATGCCGGTCCCGACCGCCCTCATGGTTACCGTCATGTGGCTGCTCTTCTGTGGTCGTTCATCTCGCACCAGCGGGGAGCAGCCCCAGTATGCTCCCGTTTCCCCTGCTTTTGCTACCGTAATCCGGCCAGAAACGCTTCAAACAAGGCCGCTGTCTCCTGGGGCTTCTCGAGAGGGATTTCGTGTCCGCAATCCAACGACGCCAGTCGCGCGCCCGGAATGGGTTGCACAATTGCTTGCCTCAGGAAATCCAGGGGTAGCAGCGGATCGTGCTGGCCCCCAATGACGAGCGTAGGCGCGCGTGTCGCCTGCAGTTTGTCTGTGAACGTTCCAGCCCTGGTGCACATATCCAGGGTCGCGTTCAAACTGAACTGGGGCGTCGTCGAGACCGACCTGAAGTACGCCTCGAACAGCTCTGGACTGAGCGGCTCTTTGGTCCACTGCCGCGCTAAAGGCTCAAACAGCTCTCGCTGTTGCACGCTTTTGAGCCAGTGCTGTCTTACCTCATCGGGGAAAGGAATATCTGTGGCGGGGACAGGGGCAATCAGCACCTGGCCGATGACGCGTTCTGGCTGCGTACAGGCCATCCACTGCGCCCAGCGCCCACTCAGACTGTAGCCGACCAGCACGACCGTCTCCGCCCCAACAGCATCGGCCACGGCGAACATATCCTGGGCAAAGCGCTCGTTGGTAAAGCCGGTGGTGACCTTCTCCGACTCACCATGTCCCCGCGCATCGACCAGGATCATCCGCAGGCCGGTGAGATCGAGATGCGCAAGCAGCTCTTGCCAGAAGAAGCCTGAGCTGGAGCCACCCCATCCATGTGAGAACAAGAGATTGCGGGGACCAGCTCCTATGGTCGTGTAGGCGATGGTGACGCCATCATCGGTGTGCACGGTTTGGTTCAGTGTCGTAAGCATGTAATACCTCCTTTGTTGAATGAAGGACGAACAGTTTCTCGTGCTGGGGGTAGTGTAGCAGATTCCCCGCTTCACAAACGCTTCATGAAACAGGTGATGGGAACATGGCCTACCGCTTGCTGATTGGACTACAAATAGCCCATCAGCTGAGCCATCACGGTTGCCTGGTCCAGGTTCTTGCGGGCAATTTCCCGTTGACCAGTATTCCACTCCTGCAGCACTCCCTCGACGACTGCAGACAGCGCCTCTGGGGGTAGCTGTTGACCGGGTGCCAGCAGCATACGCGCATCGGCCATCGCTTCGGGGATTCGCTCCTGCGCAAGTTCCGTGCCGATCAGGGGCCAGAGCGCCGTCCAACGGACTGGCATGAAAATCGACGACTGGGACCACAGCTCCAGAGCGGCTCGGCCGAGTTCCCACGCCTCAGCCAGATTCCGCTCGCGCCATGCGACCCACGCCAGGTTCGCTTTGGCCATCCCGATGTAGTATGGCATTGGAGTCTCTGTTACGAGGGCCAAAGCTCGCAAACTGGCGCTCCGTGTTGCTTCCACCTGACCACGGTTCCTATACACATGGATCAGGTTCCCCAGGCAACGCGCTTGCAGGGTCACATCCCCAGTCCGTTCGCCCAGGGTTAGCGCTGCTTGCAATTGCTCCTCCGCCTCCTCGAGATCACCATGCCAGAGGCAAGCAATAGCCAGGTAGAATCGTGCCCAGCCGACCTCACGTTCGTTCCCCATTTCCAGACGGGTCGCCAGCAAAGCTTGCGCGTATCCTAGGCTTTCCTCTGAAGTCATGTAGCGCTCGTGCCTGCCGGCGGTAAAATCGCGCCAGAGGCTCGCAAGGATCAAGGAGCGCAAGAAGCCTGCGCGCTGTGCCGGCAGGCCATACTGCTGCACCACCGGTTGGGTTTGTGCGACGCGTTCAGTCATCTCATGGATCTGACTCAGATAGTAATAGAGCTCTATCCGACTCATCTGAATATCTATCCACGCTTGCCACCACGCAGGGGTGCGTCCAGGCAACTCCCGGGCGAGCGCGGCTTCCGCCCTGTCATAGGCGTGCAATTCCTGGTCGAATTGCTCCTGGACACCCAGCGTCTGCCCGATTTTCCGAGAGAGTCCAGCCTGCCAGATCCCTGCATCTACAGGGACCAGGGCCAGGCTGCTCTGATAGGCGGTCCTAGCCTCGGTGTGTTGCCCGCTGAGAGTAAGGACATCGCCCACGCACTCATGGAGCTGCGTGAGCATCTCCCGCCGCCACTGCTGGTTGGCTGCAGGACACGCGGTTTCGAGCAGAGCAAGGCCCTCTTGTACAGGGCAAGCGCTTCCTCATTGGCAGAGAGCTTCCGTGCTGCTTCAGCCGCTCGTCGATAGTAGGTGATCGCCTGTTCGATGCGGTCGGCTTGCTCCAGGTGAGCAGCAATTTGTCCACTGACCGGGTCCAATCCATCTGCGTACAGCGCTTCGAGGGTCTCGGCCACACGGCGATGCAGCAGGCGACGGCGTGCGGTACTCAGCCCTGCATACGCAACCGCACGTAATTTGTCGTGACTGAAGTCGTAGCCATCCTCCCCCTGTTCGCGCACGATCCGCTTGCGCCACAGTTCATCCAGCCCGCGCACCAGCATCTCTTCATCCAAACGACTGGCCTGCGCGAGCACGCTCCAGGTGAAGGCTCGACCGATGACAGCGGCAATACTCACCAGTTCGCGGGCCAGGGGGGAGAGTTGTGCGAGCCGTGCCGCGATCACGGACTGGACGGTTGGCGGCAAGGTTGCGCCAGATGCAGCGGGCGTCTTTCCCGTGGATCGATGGATGGTTCCTCTTTCTCCACTCAATCCCATGCGCACCGTTTCTACGACAAAGAGCGGATTCCCTTCAGTCTCTTGATAGAGCGTGGCGCTGGCCTCCTGGCCAAGGTCTTGTCTGATGATAGAGCCTGCCAGCAATGAGGTGTTGGTAGCATCCAGGGGTCCGAGCGGGATCTCGCTCACCTGTCCAGCGCGGCGCATGCTCGCCAGCACCGACTCGAGCGGATGAGCAGAATCGACCTCCTCTGAGCGCACGGTCGCGATGAGGAGGCAGTGGGCCTGTGGATCAAAGCGCAGGAGATAGTGCAGCCAGGCGAGCGTCTCCTGGTCGCACCACTGCAGATCGTCCAGCAGCAAGAGCAGGGGTTGGTGTGCTCCAAGGATGGCACGTGCCAGGGCCTGTCTGAAGCGCTGGTACTGCCAGGACTCCGTTAGGGGACCAGGGGATGGAAGATCTGGCCGTTCCAGCAGGATCTCCGGTACCACCCGTGCCACTTCCGTCAACCAGAGAGCGGCAAGCGCCCAGAGGGATCTGCGCAGCGACTCCGCACGCAACCACGCAGCCACAGGGGTATAGGAGGCTTCACCTTCGGCGGCATAACAGCGGGCGCTTGCGGTACTCAGCCCTTGCCGCTCGACCCACCCCAGCAGTTCCTCTGCCAGCCGCGTCTTGCCGATGCCCACCTCCCCCGACAGCAGCACGAAGTGTGGTCGCCCAGCAACCGCATGCTGCCAGGCCTTCTCAAGCAGCGCCCACTCGTGCGCTCTCCCCACCAGCGGGGCTGCTGCAACCAGCGGTGTTTGAGCGGCTGCCAGTGGAGCGGACGATGCGCTCTGTTGCATCAGGCGTGCATAGACTTCCTGGGTGGCGGGACTGGGCTCCGTCGCCAGTTCGCGTTCCAGGATGCTGGCACACGTGTAATAGATACGCAAGGCGCTAGCCGGGTCGCCACTGCTGACGTAGAGACTCATCAGGTGACGGTAGGTCGCCTCGTGCAAGGGATCGTTACCCAGCAGGTGCCGAGCGGTGTTGATAGCAGCATCATAGTCGCGCTCCTCTTCCTGCAGTTCGATGAGCCGTTCCAATGCCTTGAGAAATGTCTGCTGGAGGCGATCACGTTCGGGAAGGATCCACTCGTCGTAGCAGCCTGGAAGCAGGTCACCGTGATAGAGCGCCACGGCTTCCTCTAAGGCGAGCCGCGAGGCGCGTGGCTCCTGAGCTTGCTCCGCGTGGGCAACCGCCTGTTCGAAGTCCAGCACATCCAGGGTCCAGGAGGCATGCGGAGGCTGTGACTGCCACTGCAGCCCGTACCGATCGGTATGCAAGAAGGTGTCGGCATTCGGCAGGGCGTGCCGCAAGCGAGTCAACAGCGTGCGGAGATTGGTATGCGCCTGGGTCTCGGTTGAGTCGGGCCAGAGCAAGGAAGCGAGGTGCGTGCGGGATTGGCGGGAGTGACGATGGAGCACAAGGTAGGTCAGCAGCGACTGCAGGCGGGGCCACTCGACGCTGGTGATGGGGGTTTCATCGGAAACAAGCGAAAATCCACCCAGCAGGTGTATGTGCAGGCCAGCGTAGCCTTCAGGAGCCTCATCTGTCATCGTCTTGCTCCTTGCAAGCAGAAGTCTCGTTGCCTCGCTACTGGTGCCGGAATTCCATGTTAGCAGAAGTATTATCTCTTATCGTAAGCTCTCCTTGTGATAAGAGATAATACTTCTGCTTCACAGTTCTCGTATTACAAAGAGACTTTCTAGTAGAAAAGATTACTTGATATATTGAGAAAACACGATTATGGTGGAAACTTTCTATCTGGTACGTATTGTATATTGTTGAATGGAAGAGTACAAGAGTATCCCCTATATTTCTGTATTATATTTGCTAACGATTGAGAAAATAGTGGGCACCCCTAGCGGGGTGCCCCGATGTCTTTCAGCCGAATTGTTGTGTAAGAATGCTCTTATTCATTACGCCCTTACAGGTGTTTATTACTGACCGTTGTTGCTGACGTCTATTGCCGTACCCGAAGTTCCATTGAATTGTACTTTTACTTTCACAGAGGTACTATTCGCGATAGACTGAGCATTGCCGTTAAAGTCCTTCAGTTCCGCAGCGGAGACGATGGGGTAGCTGAAACTCCTGTTGCCAACCGTGAAGTGGATCACTCGATCAGAGCCAACCGCCTGGGTTGTGACACCCTGAAATGATACCGTATTCTGATCTTGCAGGTCACCGCTATCTGTAGGCTTCAGCGATGTCGCTGTGAAACTCCCATTATTGGCCGTAGCGCTAACCTTGACTACCTGGTTAACACCTGGCAAGGCACCATTGAATTTTGAAAGATCGGTCTGACCATTCACGATGCTCATCGAGAGGGTTGAGCCATCAGGCAATCTCACTACAATACTACCGCTATTAATGGACTGCACGTTCCCGATGAAATCGATGCTGCCAGGCTCGTTGACATTAGAAGTCTCGTTGCTGTTCGGCGTCTCGTTCGACTCAGGCGTAACATTTGTCCCTGACTGGATGTTATACGATCCATCGGAGTTCTGTGTCACCTGAAACGTGTACACTTTGCCTACCTGGCTCTGCAAATTCGCTAAAACATCGTTAGGAATGTTCTTAATTGTTCTCGTCTGTCCGTTCACGTTAAGTGTTACCGTATGATTGTTTAGATCAACAGAAACCACCTGACCTGTTAATGATGGGAGGGAATTTACCCCGTTAGAGGTACCAACGCCGGCGCAAGCCGTGAACATTATCATCAGTACAAGAGCCGCTATACCCACCACAATTTGTTTTACAACTTTTTGATTCATTGATTCTCTCCTTTTTAGTTTAGTCTTGATTTGACTTTGATTGATTAGTTTTGACCTGGTTTTGATTGTCGTACTATGGTACATTCATATTTCTCTTTATATGTACGACTATACCGCATATTTTTTGTCATTACTATGCCAAATGGCACATTTCAATTGTGAGATGGTGCATATTTCTCCTGATCCCCTCAAAAGTCGGATGGTTCACCAGGCAGTTGGAGCGGGAAGCCGAAGAATGTGACGAGCGAAGGGACATTGAAGATCATCACAGCGGCGATGGGCCTGGCCGGTGCGGAACTGTCTAGGGTGACGACTTGAATCCCGAAAGCCCGATATGATCCCTTCGAATCGTCGGCTTGATAGAGGGCAAATGCTGGTTGTGCATTGGCAGCTGTCGGAGAGAGACGCCACTTCTTCTGCACCCCAGATCCAAATAATTTGGAGGTGAAAATGGCGCGAATCGCTTCTCGCCCCCAAAACCATGCAGAGAAAGGTGGCATACTGAACGTCGCGTCTTCTTTCAGGAGCGCCACGAGCCCGGCTACATCGTCGGTCTCCCACGCCTGCACATAGCGAGAGAGCAGCGCGCTCGTCTCTGCATCAGTAAGACTGACCTGCGCCAACTCTCGCTCATCAGGGTGATAGTGCTTCGCCAGCGTGACCCGGGCGCGATGCATGGCACTATTCACGGCAGACACTGAGATCCCTAGCAGATGCGCGACCTCGTTTGCGCGCCAGTCCAGCACATCCAAGAGGAGCAAGATGGCCCGTTGGCGGGGCGGCAGCAATTGAAGGACGGTGAGGAAGGCGAGGGAGATGCTCTCGTGCCTGGTATAGTGGGCTTCCGGGTTGTATGCCGCCTCGGCCAGCCAGCTGTCAGGGAAAGGTTCGAGCCAGAGTGCCTCGGAAGCCGGTGGCGCAATGGGGCCGTGTGGATCGGTGGCGGGAGCGGCTGCCACAGGCAGCGTACGCGGTGAGCGTTTCTTGAGTGCGTCGAGGCAGGCGTTGGTAGCGATCGTGTACAGCCAGGTGCGCAGCGAGGCAGTGCCCTTGAAGGTGTCAAAGCGCTGCCAGGCACGCAGCATGGTCTCCTGCACCAGATCCTCAGCATCGTGCAGCGACCCCAGGAGGCGATAACAGTGCAGTTGCAACTCCCGGCGATAAGGCTCGATGAGTGAGCTAATGTCAGATGAGCCGAGGGCTTCAAGGCGCGTGGTCTCTGCCGGATCTACGCGCTTCGCCCTGACGGATGTGCCGGGTGTCTTCCTCTGTTCCGATTTCATACTGCCTCCTCGATCTTACAGAGATCTTGCTGATCATCAGAGCAACCCGCAAAGGCGCGAACTGATGTACCAAACATCCTCATTATACCGCACACTTTAGCTCTTTGCCACAGTCTAATGAGTGTCCATCTAACTGGTTGTGAACGCTTCGATGAGCTGCTCACAGAGCTCTCGGCACGGACGCGCGTTGGGAGACTAATCCGTCTCCAGGTATGCTTGCTGTGCTTCGCCAGGAGCGTTGTTTTTGTAAAAATACATGTATATACAATGCATATACATGTAAAAGATTGGAGGAAAGAATGAGTGAGGTACATCGCACCAGCACAGTGATTACGCTGGTGGTGACCTGTCTTGGATCTTTTATGATTCTCCTGGATGCTTCGATTGTCATCCTGGCATTGCCGAGGATCCAGGCCGATCTCCACACGGGCCTGTCGGATCTGCAATGGGTGGTTGACGCCTACACCTTGCCCTTTGCCGTCCTCATGCTCACCGCTGGCACCCTTGGTGACCGCTTCGGGCGCAAGCGCCTCTTCATGGTCGGGCTGGTGCTGTTTCTGCTCGGCTCGACGCTTTGCGGGTTCGCACCGACGCTGAGCTGGTTGCAGCCTTTCCCGATCCACGCCAGCGCGCGCAGGCCATTGGCATCTGGGCTGGCATTTCTGGCGTAGCCCTTGCCGCCGGGCCGCTCCTTGGCGGCGTGCTCGTCCAAATTGCCAGTTGGCCTGCGATCTTTTTCGTCAATCTGCCCCTTAGGCTCCTCGCGCTCGTCCTGGCATTGCCACTTCTGGCTGAGTCACGGAACCCGGATGCCCGGCACATCGACCTGCCGGGTCAACTGCTGGTAATTGCCGGGCTGACCTGTTTGGTGATGGCCATCATTCAGGGGGGATCTCAAGGGTGGAACTCCCCGTTGATCCTCGGCATCTTCCTTGGCGCTGTGGTCTTGCTGGCAGCGTTCCTGCTGGTCGAAGCCCGGGTGCGCGAACCGCTGCTTCCGCTGCAGCTGTTTGGGAACCGCGTCTTCTCGGTCGCCAATGTGGCCGCACTCATCGTCGGCTTTGCCTCACTGGCTCCCATCTTTTTCCTGGCACAGTACTTTCAGCAAGTGCAGGGGTATACGGTGCTTGAGGCCGGCCTGCGTACGTTCCCCATCAGCATAGGCGCCTTTTTGACCGCTCCATTTGCAGGTCGGCTCGCTGGCCGTCTAGGTCCGCGTCTGCCAATTGTCCTGGGAGCACTGCTGGAATCCGGCACTCTGTTCCTGCTGATGCGCCTGGAGCCCGACTCCAGCTATGCCACGCTTTGGTGGATCCTCGGCATGCTGGGCATTGGTTTTGGCTTCATGCTCAGCCCGTTGACCGCGGCGGTGCTCTCCGCCACGCCTCCTGCACGGGCGGGTCTGGGCTCGTCCATGTTTAACACCAGTAACCGGATCGGAAACACGTTAGGGATAGCCGTGCTCGGGGCATTCGTCTTGCAGCAATTTTCCGGCAACATTGCGTCCCAGCTCACCCAACGGGGCGTTCCCGCGTCGATCAGCGCAACCATTGCAAATAAAATTGCTGCTGCTGGCGCACAAGCCAGCCAGATTCCTTTGTCGGGACGACTGCCACTACCCCCGGCCGCACTGCACCAGGCGATTAACCAGGCGTTCGTGGACGCGCTGCATGGGTCGTTTCTCATTGCAGGCATAGCTGTGCTCGCTGTTGCTGTGCTGGTCGCGTTCTTGTTCCAGCAGCGTGCACCGAGGACGAGCGGAGCACCGGCTGAGGCGGACGTGATGACAGGAGCCAGTGCCCAGCTGTAGGTGACCACTTCCAGCCCAAATCGCAGCCGGGCCTTGCTTGGGGTGATGCTGGCGCTTGTCGCGCGCCGGGCGCAGCAGCCGGAGGCCGACCCGCAGGTGCTGGAGGCCCTCTCGTCCGCCAGCGATGGGCGCTATCCACATGACTGGAGCGAAGAGGAACGTGGGAGGGCTGTGGCTCGCGATGTCCTTGAGCCACTCTCCATGCTGCTCCTGGCCTCCTATGGAAGCAGTGAAGCAAGCCATGCCAATGGAGGAGCACCAGTAGCCTCAGGGGAAATGGGTCCCGATGCAGGCGAGGTGCCTCACGTAGCTCTCTGAAGGAATGGATGTCGTTGTCACAAGTGCATGTTTCTCGAACTATGGAGGTTTCACATGCCAATCACACGGCCAACTTTTGGCAAGTACCTTGTCGGAATGGTGGCCAGTCTGCTCATCTTCCTGGCTGGAGGATGGTTGATCCTGGCGCCTTTCGCTCTCGGCTATCAGCCGTATGGTGCGGACTGGGTTAGCCAGACCACCACTGCCTTCGCGACAGGCATTCCTGTCGCGGTGGTGGCCCTGGTCGCCTTCGACTTCTTTTGCGCCGCGCTGCTGGGGGCTTTACGCGCAGCGGGCGTGCTCGCAGCGCGACCAGAGGTCCAGGCGCCAGCCGCCTTGCAGCAACCGCCCGGGCTTGCGCTGGTTCCGGCCACCGCTCACAGTGATCTTGACCGCACGCTGTCCACGCTGGCAGCAGCCCTGGTCGCCGATCTGAGCGCGCGCCGTGAGGCGCAAAGCGATCAAACGGACGGCCAGTCGATTGAACAAAGTGTCACAAGGAGGGAAGCGTAATGAGCGTAGGGAATGCGATGCGGCGGCTGGTTCCGCCGGGAAGCGTGGTGTTGTTCCTGATGTTCCTGACGGGTATCTGGTTAATCATATCGCCCTTTGCCATGACGACGCAGCCGTCCGGGCAGCCCTGGATTGCCTCACCGATCAATACAGTCACCATCGGAGGCGTGTTGATTGTCGTCTCACTGCTCGGGATCCTGAGCTACATGATCCTCGCGCTGCGCGACCTCATGCGTGAGACACAGGCCAAGCAGCAAGCCGATCAAGAGACCGCTTCCAGCTAACGGGGAGAGGTCATGCCTGAATATACATACAAGAAGAGGAGATGATGAAGGATGATCATCAGACAAAATCGTTACACCGTGCAAGAAGCGTACGCGGCACAGAACCAGAAGCAGATCAGCCGGGTGGTGGAGGAACTCCGCGCCCTGCGCCGGACTGATATCAGCTATAGCGTCTTTGTGGAAGACGACGGAAAAACGTTCCTCCACTTGCTTTTCTGCGCCAACGACGAGGCGGAACAGGTTTTTTTCCTGCTGGCATCACAACAAGCGTTTCAAGCAGGGCTGGCCGCAAGTCATCTTGAAGGACCACCCACGATGACCAGCCTTCGCCTGGTTGGTGCGACCTCAGACCTGCTCTGAGAGAGAAGTGCCAGGAAAGGAAGAAGGAGACGATGAAATACCTGCTGTTGTTTTGCGAATCGTCTCGTGGGAAACTCCCAGAGAGTTGTCTTCACTTCCACGGTGTTTTTTGCAAAACTGGCAACGCGTTGGGTAAATGCGTGAGTGAATCAGTAATTTGTTAGACGAAAGGAGTTTCTTAAGTATGGAAATTACGGATAAGAGTCTTTTCATTGAACAGTTCGGAAAAGTCGCTGCTTGTCACGTCGTACCCAACAAATCGACAAATAATTACCCAATCGTTTTCGTCCACGGTGCCTGGGGAGGAAAATATCAATCAGTGATTACGCCAACGATATTGAACAAGTCGTCCAACAGATTGGACCCTGCTACTTAATCGGTCATTCGATGGGCGGTTTGATTGTGCAGGTCGTGGCGTCTCGATGTGCCCAGGTCAAAAAGATAGTTCTGCTTGCAAGTGTTCCACCCGCAGGCATTTATCAGATCAATGCTTTTATAGTCAGCATGCTCAAATATCTATCGAATATGGTTCTTCAGCGTCCTCTTCAATTGAAGAGACCCGACGCCTCGAGATTCTTGTTGAACCGACTTAACCCCGACAGCTATGAATCTTTGATCCCTGAAGCAGGTCGAGCCCTTGCTGATGCAGCTTTCCAGCGAATTTGGATAAAAAGTATTGAGTGTCCAACGCTCGTGGTAGGGGCACAAAACGATCGTGGTAGGGGCACAAAACGATCGTGCAGTTCCGATTTCAGCTCTAAAGAGAACCGCTCAAAAATATCATTCAGAGTATATTGAAATTCCGAATATGGGGGCAGATGATGCTCGAAAAGGAGTGGGAACGTCCCATCCAAGAAATTCTCCAATGGCTCATATAAAATCCGTTTAAGTGCAGTCCCCATGCATCGCACGACGGTGTACAGGCTGCACGTGTCGTGTGCAGCACGAAGGAGAGCAAGTTTTTGCTGACGGACGACATGGGCACCCGATCAAGCTGCGTGGAGGAGATATGACTCAACCAGAAATTCATGTGGATTGGACCTTTAACGGTCTCTGGCCTTACCAACCGCGATACATTTCCACGCCTGACGGGCGCTGCGCATATGTCGACGAGGGGGCTAGGTCTCCTCACGCGGTGTTACTTCTCCACGGAAATCCGACCTGGTCGTTTCTTTGGAGGCATGCCATCAAAGTCCTGGTAAGAGAAGGGCATCGGGTGATTGCCCCCGATCTGCTGGGGTTCGGGCGTTCTGACAAGCCAAACACTTTGGCCGCATACACAATTGATCGCCATGTGGCTCGCCTTTTGGCGCTCTGGCAATCACTGGATGCCCAAGAGGTGTCGCTCGTCGTCCATGATTGGGGAGGGCCGATTGGCTTGTGGTGGCTCAAAGAGTCTCGCGCACCTCTTCGGCGATTAGTGGTATGCAACACGTTCAGTCCTGTACTCCCGGGCGAGCAAGGACAGACCGCTGCGCTCAAAGTGTCGCGCTTTGCCAGTCGGTTTCGACCTCTAGCGGACTTCATGTATCGGCGTCGTCATCTCATGCTGCGTGACTTTCTTTTTGGAGGAGGTACGGTGAATCACCTGACCCTTACTGAGGATGTGCGCGCTGCTTACTGGGCGCCCCATCTGCGTTCAGAGGATCGGACAGGTGTTCTCGCCTTCCCGCTTCAAATTCCACGAAAGACCAGCGAACAAGTCGCGCAGCGAAGTGCAGAAGTGGCGAGGGAGCTGAAAGACGCTCTGAACGCCATCCCGTCCCTGCTGTTTTGGGGCACAAAGGATTACCTCTTTGATGAAACGACACTGAGCTCCTGGATCAACTTCATTCCCCAAGCCAAAATGTTGAGGATGGAGAATTCCAGCCACTATGTGCTAGAAGATGTTCCAGAACTGGCCGCGTCCGCCATTGCTAACGCGATCCTTTAGAGTCGCAGAATGGCTATTGAGCCGGAGCAGCGCACCCATCAGGAAGCCGCTGCTGTCCCGATGGCTGCGCTGCTAGCCTGGCAGGCGCTCTTCAACGCCGCCCAGCTGCAAGCGGGGTAGACCGTGTTCATTCCCGGCGGAGCTGGTGGCGTGGGCCATTTCGCCATCCATCTCGCCAAATGGAAAGGGGCGCAGGTCATCATCCCACCTCGACCCGCAATGTCGCGTTTGTGCGGGAGTTGGGAGCCGATGTCGTCATCGATTACACGCAGCAGGTGTTTGAAGACGTAGTCTGTGCAACTCGTGGACCTGCTGATTAGTGACAATTTGTGATAACTAATTCGACAGAGCCTGGAACGAAGTAATGGTTGCGACGACACCACTTTGTAGCTGGATTCGCAGACCACAATTGCCTGACACCAGTGCGTTGTCTATAGCTGTAGCCATCCAGCCGGATGGCTCGGTTGTGCCAGCCACCCAGGCATTGGCTGAAAGGGTCGTACCGACGACCCTAAAGTCTAAGCTGTACGAAATACCAGCCTTCGCAGCAAACGGGACGGATTTCAAGGTAGTATACGCGCCATTTACCTTTTTCTGTATCACAAGACTGTTTCCATCAATGTAGGCTTTATACCAGTTGTTGCTATTTGTCCAGCGCAAGACAGCGCCCAAATTGGTGTACGTAAAGCTGCTCATAGAGCCGCTGAAGATCACCTCGGAGTCAGTAGCGACCGGCCCAAGCACGGCGCTGTAAACGGTTGACCCGTTTGCGAGTTGTCCAATATTATTATTGATTGAGAACACGTTGGAACTATTCGCATCTGCTCCCCATGTTTGTCCGTCACTGGCCTGACCCCAGTACTGCCGGCTGCTGCGCTGGAACGTATCCCGGGCCAATGTTGTCACAGGTGATGGTGAGACAGTGGGCGACGGCGTCACGGTAGTCGAGGGTGACACTGTGGGTGAAGGAGAAGGTGTCTCCCCTGGCGTTGGCACGCTGTTTTGCACAGCTTCAGCAAGCTTATTAGCAAATTCCTCCGTAAACCAGATGCGATTTTGCACATCAACATTCAATCCATCATGGGGATGTGCGTTTGACGTGGGAGCCGCGTAAATCCTAAATGAGCCTGTTCCAGTATCTGGGAATGAGCCAAAAATGCCCTGCAATGAGTCATCAAACCAGACCTGGCCATTACCATCAATCCCAATGCCAGATGCATGTTTACCGTAACAGGTAGTGCATGTAGCAGGATAGGCATATTCGGTGACACCATAATTCGTTCCTGGTGCCGCTTTTGCTATACTAAGCTTGCCAATCATACCAACCCACCCTTCTGTCCACCAGATATTGCCGTTGGGGTCAACACTAATAAGGTGAGGGGTCAAGCCAGCAGCCGCGTTGTTGCGGATCTTATATTCGTTCAACGTTCCAGCAGCAGTATATTCGCCGATAAGCCCAACCGCTGAGTTGTTTTCGGTAAACCAGATATTATTTGAGGCGTCAACAACTATCCCATAGGGTTGACTATTGCTTGCAGGCGTTGAAATTTCTGTAATGGTTTGTGTTGATGGATCAAATTCCCCAATTTTGTTTGTGTAATGCTCGGTAAACCATATTTTGCCATTATGATCGATTGCAATATCCCAGGGTCCTGCACTGGAGGTCGGCACAGGGAACTGTTGGAACGTCTTTGACTGAGAGTTCAACATACCGATTGAATTTGACATTGGCATGGGAAACCAGAGATTGCCCTGGGCGTCAAATGCGAGGAAAAGTGGCTGAGCATAACCCGAGGGGAGTTGGTAAGTTGCGATCCAACTTGAAGCGGCAGGATTGTATTCTTCTATTTTACCAGGCGGAGTAGTTGTGCTGCAGGTTGGTGATGGATCGCAACCGGGGACAGCCACCCACACATTGCCCTTGCTATCAAAGGCTGTTCCCCAGGGTTCCTGGCCACTATTCATCCAGAAGTCAGCTACAGACACACCAGGTGATTGTGCAAAACTATGTTGAATTCCTTTGCCGAACATGTTGAATGCCAGCGCGAGACTCGTCAGAAGCGATCCCAACACTACGAAACTCAGTAAGATTTTTCTCTTATACATATTTACTTTTCTCAAATTCAGGTAAACGATAAGATGCTTAACACTTCAAATGAACGAATTAACTCTTGAAATAAGTACAACGAACCAGATTAAGATAGCATTAAATACTTCCAGAACAACAGTAAAACTGATTGCTACATGAAATGCAAACCCCATGTGCTATAATCTCCTTTATGAGCGCGAAATGAAAGGAGGAGCAGGCTTTCTTGGCAGAATCTTCGATCCTACACGGTGGCATTTATCCACCGCTTCCCACTTTTTTTGACGAACAGGATGAACTGGATCTCGTAACTCTACGACGACACATCCTAAGGCTGGCGGAGACCGGAGTTGCAGGCTATGTCGTTATGGGAACAAATGGCGAAGCTGTTCACCTTACGACGGAAGAACGCGCGCAGGTGATTGAGACTGCCCGTGATGTTGCTGGAGAGAATAGGCCAATTCTTGCAGGCTGTGGCGAGCAATCGACGCGAGCAACTATTGCCAATTGCAAGCAGGCGGAACGCTCTGGAGCAGATGCAGTACTGATCTTGCCTCCTTTTTATTTCAGAAGTCGTATGAACTCAAGCGCGCTGATTGCACACTATCGAACAGTAGCCGATAATAGTCCTCTACCTGTAGTCATCTATAATATGCCTGCCAGTACTGGTGGCCTCGACCTCGATGCCCCTACCATCTGTACGCTTGCTGAACATCCCAATATCATAGGCGTCAAAGATAGCGCGGGTAATATGGTGAAGCTCTCACAGATTTACTCTGGAACGCCTTCACGTTTCCGCGTTTTCGCCGGTAGCGCAGGCTATCTGCTTCCCGCCCTGACCGTTGGTGCAGTTGGAGCGGTCGCAGCGCTTGCCAATGTCTTTCCTCGCGAGGTCTGCCGGCTGCAAGAACTTTTCAATGAGGGGAAGATAGAAGAAGCACGACTCTTACAGGCTCGCCTGGTACCTGCTAACACAGCCGTCACAGCAACCTATAGTGTGCCAGGTTTAAAAGCTGCTCTCGAACTCACCGCAGGTTATGGTGGTCGTCCTCGCTTACCTCTGTTACCATTAACCGAACAAGAACGCAATCAGCTCGCGGAGATCTTGAAAGGGGTATAGGCGCACTCATTGTGAATATGTCTGTCGTGAGCATCTTGACTCCTACAAAGTGCCGCGCCAGATCGAGTTTCGCTCAGAGTTGCCTAAAAATTTCGTCTGCAAAGTGCTCAGGCGCCTGCTGGTAGAAGCCTGAAATCACATTTACGCGACGTTAAAGGCCACGAAAGTTGCAAGTTTGGCATCACTACAATCTGATTGCCTGCACCAGTACAATTCGGCAGTGCCAGTGGTCGCCCGATTATAAGTGAGAGTAAAATATCCGTGATCGTAGGCTGGTTGGACCGTCAGTATTTTATCTCTGGCATCGGTACTGTCAGCGTAGAACTTTACCTCGACATAACCTGATTGGCCATTCAACGTCAGGTTAAACGTCACGTAGACGGCCTGTCCCACATTGAAGTTGCTTGTCAATTGTGTAGGGTAATAGTTGCTATCGACAGCGCTCGCCGTTTGTGCTTTGGTGACAATGGTCGCGGCTGTAGGATCGATCTGCGAGCCGGATGGTGCTGTCCCCCCCGATGTAGGAGTCACTATTGGTGTTGGCGTCGCTGTTGGTGCAGACGAAGCTGTCGTAGCAGTAGGTGTATTCGTATTCGTCTGTGAACTACCTTTTACCGCATTCAATGCTAAAACTCCGCCAACAACTACCAGAAGCAGAAGCACAACGATTCCAATGATCAGGCCAACTCTGGGACCTTTGCGTGGAGTTTGAGGCTGACCAGGCGGTACAAACGAACCAGGAGGAGGCATATAGGGAGCACCGTAAACGTTTGATGGAGGTGTTGCGCCATAAACATTGGCTGGCGGGGGAGGCGGGGGAGCCTCGTAAGAATACTGTTGTGGCGTACTATATGGCGCTCCATAGACAGTTGGTGGGACAGCTTGCTGGTTCGAAGATGGGGTTACCGGAGTTGCTTCATAAGGCGATGATCCGGACGGTGGGCTCCCTGGGTTTCCCTGACCATACATTTTGGCGCCACAATTAGTGCAAAACGCTGCACCTGCTGGAAGCGAATAGCCACATGAACTACATTGCATAACTATCCCTCCTGCCAGGAAGTGCCAGGTTGTCCTGTCCACCCCCTGAGAAAAAAGACTCTACAGTAAAATATAACATCGCCGGTTAGAGTTTATTCTTCTGGCCTCTACCGGCAACTGTAGTATACTACGTTATTTATTCCTTCTCAACATCCATTTCCTTGCCCTCACCAGAAATCTACAAGTGAAACGCATACACCTTTCCATCAAACGAACCAACGTAAACCACGCCATTTACGACAGCAGGTGAGGAGTCAATTGCGTCCCCCGTAGTATAGGTCCAGAGTATTGCACCGCTAATTGCGTCAAGCGCATACAGCTTGTGGTCTTGCGAACTGATATAGACTATACCATTCGCAACAGTTGGCGAGGAGTAAATTCTGTCTCCTGTAGTGAACGTCCAGCGAGGTTTCCCAGTCATGGCATCGAAAGCATAGAGTTTGCTGTCGGTTGAACCAATATAAACCATGCCGTTGGCCACCGCTGGCGAGGAGTGGATCAAATCGCCGGTAGGAGCTTTCCACTGAAGTTTGCCTGTTTCAGCATTGAATGCGTACACATTACGATCTTCCGAGCCAATATAAACCATGCCATTAGCCACCGCTGGCGAGGAGACACGGAAAGGAAGTTTGACGGCAGCAATCCAGAGAGTCTTTCCATTCCTGGCATCCAATGCATAGAGTTTGTCATCCTCTGAGCCAACATAGACTACTCCATTGACCACAGCAGGCGAGGAGGAGACGAAGTTATCAGTGGTATGAGTCCAGCGAACTTTCCCTGTCGCCGCATCCAATGCATATAACAAATTATCATTAGAACCGACATAGACCACACCATTCGCCACAACAGGTGAAGACCAGACCGCTGCACCAGTGATATAGATCCAGACAGTCGCTCCGGTTCTGGCATTAAAGGCATACAGAGAATCGTCATCGGATCCAACATAAACGATACCGTTGGCAACAGCCGGAGAAGAGCCAACCCCATCGTTAGCGTCGTGTGCCCATAGGATTTTCCCTGTCTTTGCATCGAATGCATACATGATCTTATCATTGGAGCCAATGTAGACGATGCCATTGGCTACAGCCGGTGAAGAGTTGATATAGGCTGCGGTGGATGTCGACCAGTAGGGTATCAGGTGAGAGACATTGGTTGTGTTGAGGATATGCTCAGATTGATTGAAGCGCGTTCGTTGCAAATCAAAGCCGAACATCGCATAGTTTGAGCTGTCAGGAATATCGAGATGAGGTTGAGAATGAGGTTGGGCAATTCTTGATTTAGAGAAATAGACAATGCCTCCAGCCACGATGAGGATTACAAGCCCGATCAATAGCATTGCTCGGATACTGGAAATACTCCGGTGGTGGTGGTTGTTTGTTTCCATAACTCTCCCTAGAAGAGGCTGCTCTGGTAACATACAGGTGACATACACATTTGACATAAAGAGTATATCATAAGTCACCTCGTCATTTGATGTTGTACACGTATTCATGAATATAGAAACTTCATTGAAAGATAAATCTATACATGCATCCGGTCATTGGCTATAATAGATCATGGAAGAACAGGAAAAACAACACATTGCTTCAGGAGCTTTGATATGCAACAACAACAAGAAATGGATTATGACCTGCTAGCGGTCTTCAACAACCAAAGTGATGCTGACAATGCAGAGACCAAACTTCATAAAGAGAATTACGGGGATGATGAAGTCTATCGTCTGGCGGCTAGCGCCGTGGTTGATGGTCAGTTTCGTGAACATGGTCCTGACCGCGACCGTAGCTCCGTTTTCCTGCAAACAACTCGCCAGGGACCAAATCCAGCCACGATTATACTGCTTGCCATTGTATTCGGCTTGATACTGGGTGGAGTCATGTTCGGCGTAGCAGACTTCGCGATACAATCACATCCTATTCTATTAGCTACGTTGGCAGGTGTTGTGGTCGGTATTATACTGGGTGTCATTGTGGGTCTACTGCGTAGAGGGCCTGTGCGTGGTGCAATTGGTCAGGATTTGTCGAAAGTCACCGCACCAGCTAAAACGCCCGAGCAAGAGGCACGAACAGTCATTGCGATACGCTTACATGACCCTGAGAATATCAGCCGCAAGTCGAAAGCAAGGGCTATTTTGATAAACAACAAGGGCAAGATCGAGAGAAGCGTTGGACGAGAGAATTATTCATAAACATACACTAGTAAAATCGAAAGCTATTCGTTACAATTAATATAGCCGAATTACCCTGATCAGCGCTGATATCGGAGATAATTCAACATGTTCTATGATCTTTTGATCCGACCTCACTTAGAGACTGAAACGGAGGAATTGGTACGCCAACGTGCCATGTTGTTTCCTCCGTACAAAGTTATCCTCTTTAACGACGATTACAATGATATGGTTTATGTCGTTGCTGTACTTCTACGTACGATCAACAACCTTTTACAGTCAGAAGCAGAGCACATTATGTTGACTGCGCATCTCACAGGTAGCGCAGTTGTAGTCGTCTGTCCCAAAGAAATTGCCGAACATTACCAGGAACGATTACTCAGCTACGGTCTTAACGCAACCATCGAACCTGAATAAAAACAACTACCACAACACAAAACTGTGCCATTGCTGTACATTTCCACCATTGACGGCGGCTTTGTTAGGGGGTAGAATCAAGTATAACCTGGAGGAACTCATTGAAGAGGATCCCTTGTATGGATACTACTAATAAGCAATGATGATGTTTTATCATGTTCCTGCAGGAGGAGAGTCATAATGGTTCACTTATGGCGTAAAGCCAAAGAAGAGACAGAAACGAGTAAATCTGCTCCAGGGGTTGGAGCAACAGGCGATATAGCTGTTATTGTAGATGGTAAAAAACTAGATAATGAATTGGTACGCCTGGCCTGCTTGATGGCGAAAAAGGCAAAACGCAAAGTTCATCTGGTCCACATTATTGAAGTTCCTCGTACATTGCCACTTAAAGCAACCCTCACCAGAGAATCGGAAGATGCCGATAAATTACTCAATGAGGCATTAGCAATAGCGGATGAAGCGGGATGTGAAGCAGTTGCCGAAGTTGTGCAGACGCGCGACGCCGGGCCAGCGATTGTTGATGAAGCAAAAGATCATTCCTTAGCTTTAATCATGCTTGGTCTGGTACGAGATACGCACAAAGGCCATACAAAAGGCGACTATCTTGGCAAGACGATACCTTACGTCCTGTCCAATGCGCCATGCAGGGTATGGCTTGTACAGGATTCTATACTTTAATTACCTTTTTGCTTGCTTACCTCAATGATCTTTGGGCACCAACAGTTGGGATTATATACATTTTACACCCAATTCAGCCTCATATGTTATAATTAAACATAGTAACATAGGTTTATGTGGTTCTTATTACCCTGGTATTGCATTGTCTACTTCGGGAGGAACAATTCGATGAAGTCCGATTACAAACCTGCTGGCGATTCCACACGTTCGCACAGAGATTACTATACCGCTCTCTACCAGGCTGCCTTGACAATTTCCTCAAGCCTTGAACTGACGGATGTATTGCAAAGCGTTGTTAAGAGTATCACCGAAGCTATGCAAGTAAAAGCCTGTGGGTTGCGCCTTCTCGATTCCCGTACAGGTCAACTCCAAATGAGCGCTGTGTATGGATTGAGCAGTGGTTATCTCGCAAAAGGTCCTGTGGATGTAGAGCATAGCCCGATCGACAGCGAGGCGCTAAGCGGCAAAAACGTGTTTATTCCAAATGTGAGCGACGATACACGATTTCAATATGTAGAAGCGGCTAAACGCGAAGGTATTGTTTCCGTGCTTTGCGTGCCATTGGAGGTACGTGGCGAAGCTATCGGAGTACTGCGTGTCTACACTGATGAACCTTGCGTTTTTCACGAAGATGATATCCAGTTCCTCTCGGTTCTGGCGAGTCTAGCTGCGCTTGCTATTGAAAACGCAAATCTCTACGAGAACCTGAAAAGCTCCTACGATGGAGTGATGGATGTGCTCTGGGGGAGCAGTTTAACATACAAATAAACTGTCTAATCCAGAGACCGTGGCCCGTTTCACCTCACCAGTGTATTCGTTAAATATGGCGATGTAAATTCCGTTCGTTCCCCCGCCTTTTTGCTTGGAACAGGGAAAAGGCGGGCAGAGAGTGGCTTGTTTAAGCGCAGCGCCAATGTAGCCACATCAAGTAATAGGTGAGCGATTACTGCTGCATCTGTATCACCCGGCAGAGGCAACGTATCCAGCCCTGTACCACAGACTGCCGAATATAGTAACAGTTGATGAGTGTTGACAAGTCCTTCCTCCCATCTCTGTCCTAGTATTGCATCCTCTAGTACAGGCAGCATTAAACCACAATAGCCACATGTTGGTAATCCCGTATTCTTCAGTGCGGAGGTGAGAGCAGCAGCAGCAGCCACCGTGCCGGAACTCCCGATTGACCCATATCCACAAAGCTCTAAGGCCGATACGATGCTATCTTTCCCTAACGGTGCAGGTGATAAATCAATACCACCGAAAACCAGGCCATATTCGCTTGCAAGTGCCTGTCCCAATGCTACTATCGGCGAAGCGCGTTCAATCAGCTTCGCTCTAACCATCTCAGTGATCTTCTTCAGATCAAGAGGTGTTGCATCTCTCTCATTTTGAGCATGCAAAGCCTCTGCTATAATGCTTGCACCCTGCAGACCAAGAGAGAGGCTAGCAGGTCCTTCATGGTAAGCGGAAGGAAAGAAAGGACTTCCTGGCGTAACACAGGCCAGCATTGCAAAACGGAAATTACCAAAGCCTTCCGATGTCTCGTATGCCAATCTTTTCATTACCCTGGCAGCTGCTAAAGCTGCCTCTGAACGTATACCATGATCCTTTGTCGCAAGCTGTACAGTAGTATTGAGCGCATCTGTCGAACCAAGCATATCAGCAATCAAACCGATACGCTCCAGCGGAAAATCGGGACGAGCCGCTTGCGCGGTTCCTAGCGAACAAAAGCTCACACCAACGGCATCAAGCATATTCTGAAGTTCCTGAACATATTCGATGAGTGCGCTGGACGACCAATCAGCCAGGTCATCAAAAATTGGATGTGTCGAGAGCCTCACGGTCTGCACTTCATTGCCTGCATCCGTAAAGCGTGCGCTGGCCCTTTTTAAAATTGCAGCGGCTTGTTGAATGGCTTCTGAACTGAGAGGGTGTGGATCGGCAAGTCCAAGTGTAATGGTGCGAATTGGAGGAGCGTGCATATGCTTTGCCTCTTTTCCAGATAAAGTGTCTTTGACAGCATTATACCTTCCATCTCATTATCTCTATCCTGATAGGATATGATTGTTCCCATTCACTTGACGAAAATCCGTTCGTCAAGTACACTTCCTGCAACACCCACATAATTATCTTCCATCAACAGGGTTGCAGGAGAGAGAGCATTCAATGGTAATACATGATGTTCCTGACAAAGAGCTTACACAGCTGGAATGCTTTCTCTGCTCACTAGACCCACAGCCTTGTACGGTACCAAAGATCGAAGGACATATCATATATGCCCACGAAGCGAGGCTTGACGGCGAAATCACACCTTTCATCACGATAGAAATTGGAAATGACTATGCCTCTTTTAGCCTCACACGGCATTACCGCAGTCTTGTGAAAGGACTGATCGATTTAGGCAATGACTTGCGCACAAGAAAACTCACTTTACGCGTCTTCCATCTCCCTCCTGCCACCAGCACAACTGATCGCAATGACCGTAGAGTATACCGTTACAGAGCTAATGACTACACGCTCGCTATCCTGGAACCTGACACCATCCTCAACATCACAGATTTAAATGATGCTGACTATTGCTCCCGCCAATATTTGCTGAAAAGGCTCGCCTCCTCGCCACAATCAGCAGCCTCTATGCGCGGTAACCTGGTGCATGACAGCTTTAAAGAACTGCTCAAGGAACATGATAGGGGAGAATTGATGACAGGTTTTGCGGCTAATGGAGAAGAAACTCCGCTGGCAACCCTGCGCCGGCATTTTGAACAGGCATTAAAACACAGCAGTATCGACCTCGCACTCATTCATACAACCGCCGAAGCGATGCGTGCCGAATCAACTCCCCACCTGGAAAGCCTGGCTAACTGGTTTCTAAAACAGCGTGCCACTCTATGGGACATGCCCGCAACAGTAACCCCTGATGATCAAACCGACCCGCAAGAAGAATATAGAAGTAAGAATAAGGTACGTGCTGAGACCTTCCTTCTTGCTCCAGAAATTGGATTAAGAGGGCGGCTCGACCTTCTCTGGCGACAGACAGGACGGCAGCGCCTGCTAGAATTGAAAACGGGTAAAGCAACAGGTGAGTTGCCGAAACAATCTCACAGGTGGCAGGTACAGGGTTATCACGCTCTCTTGACAGTGCGTCGCGATCCTCAGATGAAGAAGGCCCTTGCTCTACTGCTCTATAGTGGCACGCCAGGAGAAGCCCAAACTTGCGATATCCGTTTCACAGAGACTCAACTGCAGCGTGTGATTGAGAAGCGTAATCTCCTTGTACTCAGCCATGTAACAGGCATTCCGCCTGCTCCCCCGGGAGCTTCGCGCTGCACAAAGTGCGCTATGCTTGCACAATGTGAGCAGGTTTCAACTTTGCTCGACTGGCAAGCGCCCGAACCTGAATTACCAGAAATCGACGAAGAGGATGTAGGGGTGCAATTCATCGCGCCCTCTGTCAACGTTGTTAACGTTCCTATTTCCCCACTTGGGTATAATGAATTGCGGCCTTACACAATTTCCCCTCGGGATCGGGAGTTTTTTGCTAGATATTACAACCTGCTGCAATTGGAAGGACTCGAAGGCGAGAAACAGCAAGCCTTACTCTGGCAAACATCAGTCAAGGAACGAGTTGAAATTGGAACGGCGATCTGCGACCTGGTACCCCTGGGTAAACCGGTACCGACTGGTCATGGTGAATGGCAGCAAACTTTCGGCTGCACAAACACTTCTGAATTGCGTGCAGGGGACGAAATTCTGCTCAGCGATGGGAATCCGATCACTGGAGAAGTTGTCACAGGCTCTATTCTAAGTATCAGTTCTGAAGAAGTCACTATTTGGAGTCCCGAGTTAATCGCCCACCCAACGCTGATCGATCGCTATGACATCAACATTGTGCATGTGCGTACTTTACAAAACTTACTGCGCTGGTTACAGGCTGATCCACACCTGCGCGAACTCGTTTCTGGAACCATACGACCACAATTTGATGCCACGACAATTGCCCCATCACGAGCAGACTTCAATGCAGAGCAAAACCTGGCTATCGAACGTGCTATGAAGATGCAAGATTACCTGCTCATTCATGGGCCTCCCGGCTCAGGCAAAACCAGCGTTATTGCTGAGATAGTCAAACAACTCTGCCAGCAAGGACAGCGTGTTATGCTTGCTGCTTTCACTAACCAGGCTGTTGATAATATGCTCAAACGTCTTGATTCCGAAGGCTTTCATAATTTTATACGTCTCGGAAGCGAGCGTAATGTCGATAGTGCTATAGAAGATCACCTCTTAAAAAAACTTGTAGGGCAAAACTTGAAATCTATTGATACTCTTGAAGTTGTCCAAGACTTGCTCCAAAGCGTTCCTGTCATGGCTTCAACTACCGCAACGTGGTCTTCAGACAAGTATTCACCCCCATCACTCAATGGAGCAGGTGAAAATCAAGAAAACTCTCTTTTTCAGTTCGATGTTGCAATCATCGACGAAGCTGGGCAACTAACTGTCCCTGCTATCTTAGGTGCAATACGATTCGCAAAACGTTTTATTCTTGTTGGCGACCAAAAACAACTTCCCCCGTTGGTGCTAAGTAAAGAAGCCGCAGATGCAGGACTTGCGGAGTCACTTTTTAGCAGACTAAAACACCAAGACAATGACTATACGAAAGAAAAAGCTCAATCAGTAAGCTCGTGTGTGTCTCTTAAGGTACAATACCGCATGAACAAGTGGATCTCTCATTTCGCTTCCAAAGTATTCTATGACGGCCAATTGATTCCACACGCTTCAGTAGCGAACAGCTTGTTGGATGTAGCAACTGTAAAACTGACTCTGCGTTCAGAAACGCCTTCGATTGTACGCGCTATTGATCCACTCGCTCCAATAGTTTTCCTGGATGTCTGTGGAGATCAGGAAAGAGCAAAAACGAGTGATGCCGAAGCACTTGCAGTTCGTGAAGTAATAGCCGGTTTACTTGCGCGAGGAATCGCTGAACAAGAAATAGGCATTATTGCGCCCTATAGAGCCCAGGTGGCCAATCTACGCAGGCACCTTTTCAGTAATGACGAGACGATAGGTTGGGAGGCACTTCCAATTGATACTTCATTGAGTGTAGATACTGTAGATCGTTTCCAGGGTGGAGAGCGGCCAGTGATAATCATGTCTTTTGCCACTACGACAAGACTTGAAGCTGACAGTCAACTAAGAGATCATCTTACCAACCCTAACCGCTTAAATGTAGCCCTCACCCGTGCCCAGAGAAAACTCATTCTGATAGGGAATGCTTCTGTGCTCGAAAGCTTATCCGTTTTCGAGCGATTAATCATCTACTGTAGAGGGTTGAATACACTTATCCCTTACAACCCTCCTTTATAAGCCATCGTGAATATCAATCAGGCCCTTTCTCATTGCATAGATAACTAGCTGAGAGCGATCATAGATATTGAGTTTGCGATATATAGTGCTGATGTGATTGCGCACGGTTTTTTCACTAATAGCAAGAGTCCGCGCGATTTCTTTCGCAAGCTTTCCTCTGGCAATCAGAATCAACAGTTCCATTTCACGAGCAGTTAATCCATCATCATTCTGTCTTTTATCAGGGTTTTGCTTTCCTAGAAACTCTAGCATGCGAGTAGTAATATCAGGTGTGGTTACTTGCTCCCCATTGTCGACAGCGCGTATCCTGGCCACCGGTATATCCACATTCACACGAGTACCCTTGCCTTGAGGGCTTTCTATAGTAAGTTGACCATTCAGCAAAGCTGCCCGCTCTCGCATACCAATTAACCCCTGTTGATAGCCCCCGTTCGTATGAGCAACAACGCTTTGTTTTTTCATTCCTATACCATCATCACTTATACTGACATACAGATGGTCTTCGAAACAAAACATGCATACGTTGATAGAAGTCGCATTTGCATGCTTGCCAATATTTGTTAACGCTTCGTGCACAATGTAGTAAATATTCGATGTATATTCCAATGGCAATTGAACAGGCCAATTGTTCCATTCGAAAACGACAGTATAACCGGCTTCTCGCAACTCAGTCAGAACCACTTGAATTGCATATTCAAGACCAAATTCTAAATCACCTGGCTGACGTAACCCGCCAAGTGCCTGGCGCATGGAGGTCAGACTATCACGTGCAAGTTCTTGCCACGATGCTACTTTTTCAGCGACTCCCCGACTGGTCTGATCTATGGTTGGAAGGTAGCGCGTTTGAAAATACTCCAGGTCAGCTACGAGCGATGTCAGAGATTGCAAAACACCATCATGTAATTCACGTGCGATACGACGTCGCTCAGCTTCCTGTGCTAAACGTATGGATGGGGAGACTAACACATCGAGCATAGCTTTGTTTTCCTTCTACGTACTTGTAATCACCCTATCAATTTTTCATTTACCATTCATATGTATGTATGATTTTTGTACGTATATAATTTTTATATGATTTTTTTGTTAATCTTTTATTGAGAGAAGGCTGTGATAAAGGTTGAGATTTGCCAAATCGAGCTAAGAGTTCTTAACCTACAAGGTTATTAACATGCATGCTTTCCAGAATATTCAGGTATGAGAGATGATTTGCCTATTGCTTTTGGGATTGTGTTCCAGATTTGCATGTCTATCCTGCGATATCGTATGCTTCCTTTCAGGACAATTGCACAGATTTTTCAGGAGAATCCTATGTCGAGTAGCACGATCCTTGTTGTTGGTAGCCTCAATATGGACCAGGTTGTACACGTTTCTCGCCCACCAGTGTTGGGTGAAACACTGCTTGGAGCAAGTTCACTGAAGCTTGTTCCTGGTGGGAAAGGAGCAAATCAAGCAGTTACTATGGCTCGTCTTGGTGCGCCAGTCGCAATGGCTGGCCGCGTCGGCACAGATCCCTTTGGTGAGCAACTGCTTAAAGCGCTAAAGGACGACAAAATTGATACCGGACTCGTCGCCATCGACCAGCAAGAGGCCAGCGGGGTCGCCTTTATTTTTCTTACCCCTGGTGGAGATAATGCTATTATTGTTGCTTCAGGCGCTAATATGTGCGTCGGCCAGGATCGCGTGCAGCTTGCGAATATTTTTGAAGCTGTCGCCAGGGCACGAGCGCTAGTATTACAACTGGAGATTCCACTCGAAACTGTCACAACGTTGATTGCCGCGGGCCATAGTGCAGGCATTCCCGTCGTTCTAAATCTTGCGCCTGCTAAACCTCTGGCATGGGAGATACTTCGACACTTGCAGGT
>Ga0207684_10001008_pt1 | contig 31617 bp, 28 predicted proteins | sample KBSK5501metaG_FD_184342 | JGI IMG/M metagenome (GOLD analysis project Ga0207684, IMG submission 184342) | Corn, switchgrass and miscanthus rhizosphere microbial communities from Kellogg Biological Station, Michigan, USA - KBS K5-50-1 metaG... | ecosystem: Host-associated > Plants > Roots >... | reverse complement strand
TTGGCTTCGGCGCTAGCAGAGGCGATGACGGCTCCGGCGGCAGTGCTCAGTTTCACCCCAAAGCTAATTTCGATCTCATCAGGTTTGTTTCCGATGCTGCGAAGTTTCTCGACAATGCTCTTTGTAAATGGCAGGACGTTATTGAGCGCTTGCTCTAGTGTCTCTTTCGCCTTGACAATGGCGTCGCCTCGGGCCGCGCGAATAGTACCCTCGCTCTCAGGCTCATCAACTTCGACAATAATGCTGCCTCCCTCGTCTAGAGGAAACTCGACCAGGTGCTTCATATACCCCCTCCTTGTAGTGTAGTTCTAACGGTCAAAGGTTGTTATGTGCAAGAAGCTCTTGCATTGCATCTTACTTTCTCTATGCTGAAAGTGCGGTGCTGGATCAGAAGAATGTACCGATCGCTGACCTGTGATGTGGGGCGACCAGTTCTGTTGATATATTTCAGGTCAGTGGTTCAGACATTGGGCGCATCTGAATCTCAATAATGCGCGAGTGAGAAGACTGCGTACAGGCCAGGAGTACTGCACCTGCAACATCCTCAGGGTCGAGCATGCCTGATTGGGCAACACTTTCTTCTGTCCTCCCCTTACCAAGCGCAAATTCGGTCTTTACCCCACCGGGACAAATAACGCCGACTTTGATACCGTAGGGACGCAATTCTTTGTCTAATGCCTGTGCAAAGCCGACTTCAGCGAATTTTGTAGCGCAGTACACAGCTTCACCTGCGAAGCCATAAATGCCTGCCATTGATGAGATCATGAGGATGGTGCCTGATTTCTGCTCAATCATCAAGGGGACGACGTGGCGAGTGAAAAGGAATGTGGAGCGTACATTGCTATCCATCATCTCGTCGTATTCTTCAGCGCTGGTGTCGATGAGCTGCTTGTAGTTTCCGACGCCAACATTGTTAATCAGAATATTCACAGTTCCGAATTGCTCTTTTGCAGTGGAAATGGCCCGTATTGCTGTCTCCTCTTCACGGGCATCTCCTGTTACTGCTATGGCTCGAACTCCTGCGAATTGGATCGTCTCTACCAATTCATCGAGACGATGCTCTCGCCTGGCTGTGAGTACAAGATTGGCTCCTGCGTTGGCTAACGCGAGAGCGGATGCTTTGCCAATGCCCGAACTGGCTCCGGTAATTAAACAAACAGATCCGGTTAACTTTTGGCTCATATGCTTATTTCTGGCTCCTTTTTCGTCTAGTGAATGGTCTGTGAGACCATTCATCTAAAAAATAATAATCTGGCGTGCTTTCCCATCTCTCACTGGATGAATGTATACTCGCTGTAGGTATGATAGCACGGCATTAGCCTGTAGACAAAGTTTATGGCTTAACGCAAGATGGATTGGATAGCGTTACGTTGTCGCTCGGCGCAATTATGCATTTAGCTTTTTAATCAGGATATCGGAACATCTAGCAGATGACCTCTTTTGCTGGGCGACCGCGAGAGTCGCCCCTACATATCCCAACACGCTTCTTCTAGATTAAATGTAGGGACGACTCTCGCGGTCGCCTGGTTCATGGATAATTCACAGACCCTGCACAATATCTGTCCAAAGCTTGCCGGTCTAGCTCAACACCTAAGCCAGGGCCTGTTGGAACTGCCAGGAAACCATCGCGAACAGGCAATTCTTCGATGAGAAAGTCGTCAACCAACAGAGGAAGCGTTGCCAGGCCACATTCAAGCGTTACAGCAGGTAATGCAGCGGCGAGGTGCAGCTCGGCTGCCAGACCAATGCCCGCTTCGATTGTGCTAGTAATGACACAGCGTACTCCTCGCTCGGACGCTGCCTGAATCATCTGCTGCCCAATACGTAGCCCGCCAGCAAGTTGAGGCTTGATCACAAGGATATCAGCTAGTGCGCTTTCGAGGATCTGATAGACGCTCTCCAGGTTGTGTAATGCTTCGTCAACTGCAATAGGGATGGGTATTGCCTGCCGAAGCGTACGCAATCCCGCGAGATCATGAGCATTGAGGGGTTGCTCGACATATTGAATGTCATATGGCAGACATTCAGAGAGGATTGAGATTGCCTCTTCAATATGCCAGGCTTCGTTTGCATCCAGGCGGAGATGCATAGCTGGTCCTACGGCATCACGAACTGAGGCTATACGCTCTATCTCTTCGCGGATGCTTAATCCCAGGCCAACTTTAAGCTTGACACAGAGAAAGCCGTTCTTTTTGGCATACAGTGCTGCCGCGATTGCTGCCTTCTTTGCTCTAGCGCCGATCACTGCATTGACCGGCACGGCTGCTCGTGGCGCAAAACCGGCTGGTGAGAGTAACGAGGAGACTCCGCAACCTGTTGCTTTGCCAAGCGCATCAAGCAGAGCGATTTCCAGTCCGCAGTGTGTAGAGGCGGACTTTGTATATACCTTCTCTGCAGAGAGAAGCTCCAAGGCTTCATGCACTGTCTTCTGGCCTATGCGAGCAGCCAGTACTGGAAGAAGCGAACAGGCATCGGCAAGGCTGCCTCCGGCGAAAGTTGGGAGTGGAGCTATCTCGCCGATTCCTGAGATTCCGTCGTTGGTGGTCACCTGTATAATGATTCCCTCACGAGTGTCCAATATGCCGTGGGCGGTGCTGAAGCTGTGAAGGAATGGCAGGCTATAGCTGTGCCACTGAATGTCAATGATTTTCATACGGTTGGTATGCCTATGGCAAACGTGGGAACCTGGAGAAATCTGGCTTGCGCTTCTCCAGAAAGGCATTCCTCCCCTCCTGACCCTCTTCGGTCATGTAGTAGAGCATGGTTGGGTCGCCAGCTAACTCTTGAATACCAGCAAGGCCATCGGTATCTGCGTTGAAAGCAGCTTTGAGGAAGCGCAGGGCAAGCGGGCTTTTCTCCAGTATCTCCTGTGCCCATTGGATTGTCTCCTCTTCCAGGCGTTCCAAAGGCACTACAGTGTTTACCAGTCCCATATCCAGCGCCTCCTGGGCATTGTACTGCCGGCAGAGATACCAGATCTCACGGGCTTTTTTGTGACCAACGACACGAGCCATATAGGTGGCTCCCCAACCGGCATCAAAACTGCCTACTTTAGGGCCGGTCTGTCCAAACCTGGCGTTGTCGGCGGCGATGGTCAGGTCGCAGAGCAGGTGTAACACATGCCCGCCTCCAATGGCATAGCCTGCAACCATGGCGATGACTGGTTTGGGAAGGTACTTAATGACTTTCTGTAAGTCGAGGGCGTTCAGACGAGGTACACCGTCACTGCCGACGTATCCTCCGTGTCCTCGAATGCGCTGATCGCCACCTGAACAGAACGCTTGATCGCCTGCGCCTGTAAGGATGACAACGCCGATCTGTGGGTCTTCACGACAGTTGTTGAAGGCGTCTATCAGTTCTGTGAGTGTCTCAGGTCGGAAGGCGTTGCGTACTTCGGGGCGGTTGATGGTAATTTTTCCCATGCCTTCTGCTTTTTCAAATATGATGTCTGAATAGTCGCGGACTTTTTCCCATTCTACTTGCATGTATTTCTCCTTTTGTTTTTGCTATGCTCTATTTTATAATTTTTTCTTTGCTCGCGCCTACGGCGGCGATGGGAAAGAGGTGGTGTGGACACCCCACACCCCGTCAGGGGCGGCTGCCCCTGAACCCCGCTCGAATTATCCTACGTCGACGCAAGCAAACGTAGGCGGGAGAGAGAAGATGAGGTGTGGACACCCCACACCCCGTCAGGGGCGGCTGCTCCTGAACCCCGCTCAATCTCATCATAAAGGACGGGTCAATGTTTGGCTAAAATCTCCTACGAGGGAAGCGAATAGCTGTGGCTGTTCCAGGTGAATTGTGTGACCGGCAGCGGGTACTATACGCAGTTGTGATTGTGGTAGTGCCTGGACCATGTGTTGAGCAATCGTTCTGAATTTTGTATCGAGTGCTCCTGCAATCAGCAAGACAGGTAGATGCAGCGTTGGCAGTCGCGAATATAGGGATGGCTGGATACCTGTACCAACGCCACGCAAGCACTGGGCCAGGCCGGTAGCGCTATTTTGCAGGCGTTGCCTATGTATCGCCTCTCTGCATTCGGATGGTTGTGTTCTCAGGTTGGCGAATAATGGCAGGTTTTCCCAACGCTCAATGAATGCTGGCACACCTTCGCGCTCAATGCTTGCAGCCAGTGCTTCGTCGCTGCGACGCCGCTGTTCGCGTTCAGCAGGATCTTCCAACCCAGGCGAAGCGCTTTCCAGGATGAGGGCACGAAAGAATCCTGAAAATGCTGTATAGAGCGCTATACGTCCACCCATCGAATAGCCAAGGAGGATCGCCTGACCCTTGCTTACGCCCAACTCTTGTAGTGCGGCCAGGATATCTTGCTGGCAGTTCTCAATTGCATAGCGTTGCGGGTCATCAGGTGCATCGGATTGTCCATGGCCCAGCAGATCAAGGGCGATTATGCGCAAACCGTAGTCAGCAAGTTTGTCCAACTGATGTCCCCATCCAGTCGCACTACCGGTAAAGCCATGCAGCAAAATGAGCGTTTGGGTAATGTTTCTAGCTTCACCACGCTGTTCAACTCCAAGCCTTACACCATTCACCTGCACAAATGTCTTCACCATATTCACACCTCACTGATAGCTTTCTTGACGACCTCCCAGAGTTGCCGGTGCATTTTGACATTGCTTGTTCGTTCAGTAGGAATCTCAATCACCTGTAAGCCGCCAGTAAGTAGTCCCTGATTCACTGCCTTGCGAAACAACTCCCAGCTATCGACTTTTTGATATTGCCCACCATACATCTCTACCACGAGGCGAAAATCCAGGCCTGTTGGTGTGCCGAAAAGTTGTTCAAAATGCTCTGGATAAGTAGCCTGTGGCAGGAAAGAGAAAATGCCTCCCCCATCGTTATTGATCAGAATGATGGTCAGGTTCAACTGGTGAAAACGGGCAGCAAGTAGTCCATTAAGATCATGGAAGAACGCGAGATCGCCAAGTACCAGGACCGTTGGTCCATGCTGTCCGGCTACGGCACTTGCGCCAAGAGCACTGGAAATGTTCCCATCAATGCCGTTTGCGCCTCGGTTGCCCATGATGCGTATGCGCTGTTCTCTGGACCAGAAAAAGGTATCCAGGTCTCGCACAGGCATGCTGTTGCCAATGTAGAGTGTTGTACCATGCGGTAATAGATTAGCAAGTTCGCTAAAAACTCTTCCTTCAAAGAGTTTGTTGAAATCATGGATGGCATTCTGTAAAGCTTGCTGTGTGATTTTGTCTGTATATTGCCACGAGCTTAACCATGCTTGAGATACGTCCTTTTGTCTTTCTTCATTTGCTTTCTGTTGATTAAGTGCGGTAAGGAGATCCTGACATAAGGAAGTTGGATTGGTGTGAAAGAGTTCGCTCGCAAGTTGCGTTGGTTCCTCCCAACCGCCATTGCCATCGATAACCCCAAGGGGACAACAGGCATAGCGTTTCAGGTAGAGCAGTAGAGATTTGGATGTCGGTATGGCTCCAAAACGGAGTATTAGCTCTGGTTGTGCGCTTTCGACAAAGGAGTCGATGCGCAAGAAAGAATCGTAACTGGTAAGTACCATACTTCGATCATGGACTCCACAGCGTAGTTGCGAAAGGGGATCAGCCAGAATAGGATAACCAAGGTGCTGTGCAAGCCTCACAAGTGGCTCTTCCAATGTGGAATCATCGTTTGGACCAACAATGATAAGTCCTCGTAATGCTCTACGTACCATGACCAATAATTTTTCTATCACAGTGGTCGCAGATGCGCCCAGCGGTGCATCGTGAACTTCGATGTAAGGAGCATTGTCCGGCCTTCCCTGCCACGCGACGAGATTATGCTTTTCGACTGGAGGCAGCAATAGACCAGGAATTGGCTCAGGTGTTAATGGCTCGCGGAATGGGAAATTAAGATGTACAGGGCCTGCGGGAATAGCTTGAGCGGCGGCAGCGGCACGGTCTGCAGTGGTACGAATATAGCGGAGAGCTGCATCTGTCGCTTCAGGGAGAGCTACCTCTACAAACCACTTCGTGTTAGTCCCATAGAGCCGATTCTGGTCAATACTCTGTGGAGCACCATTATCACGCAGTTCATGAGGGCGATCTGCTGTCAGTACCAGCAGAGGTACATGGCTTAATTTTGCTTCGACAAGTGCGGGCAAAAAGTTTGCTGCTGCTGTTCCCGAGGTACACAGCAAGGCAACTGGTTGGCGCAACTGTTTTGCCATCCCCAGTCCAAAGTAGGCTGCTGAACGCTCATCCACGTGCATCCAGGTACGAATAGCTGTTTGGGCAACAAAGGCCAGGGCTAGAGGGGTCGAACGGGAACCAGGACAAATTACGACGTTTTGTACGCCTGCTCGCTGTAACTCATCTACAAACGCGACGGCATACATATATGCCGGGTTTGCAGAGTCTTGTTTCAAAGTAGATATATTTGACAAATCCTTAACCTTTAATTGCTGCTGCCCAAGCCACGCAGCAGCACTTGAAATTTCCACCAGGACTCTGCATACTCAACTTGAGGTTCAGAGTTGGATACGATACCGCATCCTGCAAAGAGAGTAGCCTTTGCGCCATCGACCAGGCCAGAACGTAACGCGACGGCAAACTCGCCATGGCCGCTTGCGCCAATCCAGCCAAGCGGCCCAGCATACCAACCCCTATCCAGTTTCTCGGTGTTGCGAATCTCTTCAAGAGCAGCCTGGCGAGGGAAGCCGCCAACTGCGGGTGTGGGGTGCAAGTCTGCCATGACATCAAGAATGCATCTTCCAGGGATGAGATCACCAGTGATGGGGGTTTGCAGATGCTGCAGGTTCATTAGCTTGAGCAATTGAGGCGCAGCAGAGACATGCACGTTTGTGCAGTGATTCTGCAGTGCTTCCAGCACCATTGTTACGACAATGGCGTGTTCATTGTTATTCTTCTCACTCTGGAGAAGCTCTACACCAAGTTGCGCATCTTCAACTTCGGATTCGCCACGTCGTACTGATCCTGCCAGTGCCATCGTGTGTATCTGTCCATCCTGGGCCAGGACGAGCCGTTCGGGAGTCGCGCCTACAAAGAAGCGCTCGCCGCGTTGTATGGCGAAGACATAAGCGGTTGGATAGCTCTCGCGCAACCTCCGGAGTGTGTGATTGATATCAAATGCTCCCGTAGGATCATCAAGCACTAGCTGAATGTCACGCGCAAGAACGACCTTCTCAAATGCCCCTTGCCGAATTCTATCGACAACTTTTGTCACCATTGCCATCCATTCGGATGCAGGTCTCCTATCGTGTATTGAGAATCGGGTCGAAGTTTGCTCTCGAGGTATGTTTAGGCTCTGTTCTATAGCGGTTTGTAGCTGTCTTAGATCTTCTTCAAGCTTCTGCGCGTTCAACTCAATAGTATCAGTTGCCTGGATCATGCTATTGATAGTGAGAGTGACATGATTGGCATTATAGCTCAATAGGAAACGGGGTAAAATAAGCAGCCCACCTGGGAATTCGGACCAGAGTTGAGTACGTGGGGATAGCGGATCAAAAGCAAATCCACCGAAGAGTAGAGGGCCACTGCCAGGTGTGGGTTCTGTTTCTGGTGCGTATGAGATAATAGCTTGATTCATCAAAGCACGCCAGGCAGAGGCCGAATCTGTAAAGCATGTACTTCCATTGGTTTCAATGGTTGTCACGGCACCTATACCTATGAGTGTTGTTTGCTCTGCTGGCTGCTCCCAGAAAAAGCACTCTCCTAGCCGCGCCTGCCTAACGCCACTGAAGGTCTGGATTGTATCGTGCCACTCGACCTGTTGTGTGAAGCTAGCGAGAACAGTTCGTTGATGTTGAATAGAACGCGCGGCTGCTGCGTGTAGGGTATTGATAAGCTCTTCATGGTCAATAGTAAAGGGCAATTGCCCGGTCTCAGTCGATTTTCTCACTTTAAGCGGATTGGATATTTCTATTTTCATACTTTCGTTTTGCTCGTTACATAAAAATTGGGCTGAGTATAGCCCAAAGTTAAGTCAGCTATGTTCTATATATATTGTAACCGAGATGATAAGAGAGTGCCAAATGACAATTTTCGGATCTCTTTTCCGCGTGCGTGTTGCCCATCTGTACCGCCCTTGAGCTAAAATTCCCCCAACCAGTGACCTGGAGGTGCTATACAGCGTCCTAATCTTATGAAAGGGAAGGCGCGCGCAAAGGTTAGCCGGTTCACGCTCTGATCGATCAGCAACGGAGCCTGAAAGAGATGCGTCAACTAGTGCGGGAAGCGCGAGGGGATACTGCTATGGACGACAAGCAGCTATCTACAAAGCAGGGAATCGACGCTGGTTCGCCGACAGCCAAACCCAAGCGAACCTGGAAACTGGGCCAGAGAGTAGCGCAGGCGGCCCTCGCTTTCCTGCTGGCTGCAGGCTGTTTTCTATCGCTTTTTCCTTGGGGACGGGCCCTGACACGCAGCGCTTTCTTGCTCCCGGCGGTGATTAGTGCCTCTGAACCCGCACCGCTGGTGCTTGCTGGCGACCCCGTGCGCTTCAAGCGCATCACGATTTCCTCTACCAATGGCCCGGCCTTTCTGGACATCTACGAGCCGGCCACGCCGCCGCCACCGATCCCCGGCGGGCGCGAGGCTATCATCGTGGTGGTGGGCGCTGGTGATAACCGTGCTGTACCACAGCTTGTCAACCTTTTGCAAGCTTTTGCGCACGAGGGCATCGTCGTCGTCAATGTCGGGACGCCAACGCTCTTCCAATACAAGGTCTCGGCCCAAGACGGTGAGGCCGTAGTGCAGGCATTCGAGCTACTGGAGCACTGGCCGGGCGTGGACCCGCATCACATCGGCATCATCACTTTCAGCGTCGGCGATTTGCTGGCCTGCGTTGGTGCAGCCGACCCGCGCATCCGCGACCGCGTGGCATTCCTCGGCATGCTTGGCGGCTATTTTGATGTAACTAGCCTGCTCCGCACAGTTGGCAGGCGCGCCCAGGACATCGATGGCCAGACGCAGCCCTGGCATCCTATCTCCACGGATCTCTACACGCTGGCTAACAGTGTGAGCAGCCTGCTCTCGCCTTATGAAAATAAGCTCCTGCAGAAGGCGTTTCCTCTTAATAATTTCGCTCCCCCACTGCCCGCGCAGCAACAGACTCAGCTTTCGCCAGGCACCGCGGCGTTCTATCATTTGCTGGAAGGCGATGAGCCAGGCAGAGTAGACTATAATCTCAGCGCGCTCTCGCCCCAGATGAAAGCGCTGCTCATCCAGCTCTCACCTCTGTCGGTGATCGACCAGATTCGCGCTCCTATCCATTTGCTGCATGACCGTAACGATTCCTCCATACCTTTCACCCAAGCTCAGGAATTTGCGGCGGCGCTGGCGCGCCTCCATCACCCCTACGACTTCGCCGCCTATGGGATCTTCTCGCACGTACAGGTACAGTCGAACCTCGGCCTGAAGCAAGTGCTGGGCGACGGCAGCAAGCTATTTCAGGCTCTTAACAGTATTCTGCTGGTCGGCTCCTGAGGTCGCAGCGGAGCAGAAAGCGAGGAATGACGATGCTGATCCTTTCACTTTTCTGGTTGTTGATTGGCTTGCTCATCGGCGCGCTGGCGAACGCGGCGAAGCTGCGGCCAGCGACATGGGTTCGTGGTGGACGCCTGGGCATGCTCGTTCTCGGTGCGCTGGTAGCCTTGCTCGGCGGATGGCTGGGCACGTGGTTGCTCGGCAGCCTTTTTGCTACGGCTACTGCCATCTGGATAGCCGTGCTTGGCGTGGCGCTCCTGCCCCGGCTGATCACATGGTGCAACACCTGGCTGCACTCCAGGAGCGCTGTACCATAAAGATCTGATCGCGCCCCTACTATACACGAAAGACGAATGATGAGGGCTTTTCTGTACCTGTAAAGGATGAAACACAGGAATATAGGTCAAATGACACTCTCCAGGGAGTTGGATGAGATGTAAACTCCAGGTAATAGCGTATATTTGAGAAATAGGAAGCATCTTCTATGCTTGCTATTTCATTCAAGAAGTGCTAAATTCCGAGTGGATGACCTTAATTTGTAATGGCATGATTGCTTTAATCCACTGAGCAGATTGCCTGGTTGGTGTTAAGGAGGTTTTACTATGTCCTCTCGTTCGCCCTCATCTGTTACGCCCGTCACTCAACCTCAGGGAGGTTTAAAGACGACAGATCGTCTTTTACGTTGGATCGTTGTGGCTTTGCTCGTCGTCTCCGTCATTGTGACCACGCTCTATACTGCTCTCTCAATCTATATAGCAACGCAATTAGTGTATGTGCCCCAAAAGCCAAATTATGCTACACCTGCCTCATTGGGCTTACAATTCAAGTATGTCACTTTTCCGAGCCGAACAGACCAGGTGCAATTGAAAGGTTGGTACATTCCAGGTGTATTGCCTAATGGGAACTTGACGTCGCAGCGAACTATTATCATGGTGCATGGTAAAGGTGCCAACCGTACTGATAAGAGTGCCGGACTCCTCAATCTCAGTGGCGAACTCGCTCGTCATGGGTTTGCTGTATTGGCTTTCGATATGCGTGACTCAGGTGAGTCTCCACCGGCTCCACTCTCTCTTGGCTACTTTGAGCAGCGCGACGTGCTTGGGGCTGTCGATTTCTTGCGCTCTGGTCCAATTCCCTATCCTGCATTAGGTCGTACGCGTATCATAGGTGGCTGGGGTGTCTCAATGGGGGCTGCTACATTAATGATGGCAGCCGCGCAAGAGCCAGTTATCCGTGCGGTTGTCTCTGATTGTGCCTACGCTGATATTATTCCGATTTTGGAACGCGAGATTCCAAAGGGCAGTCATTTACCCCTGATGTTCACTCCTGGAGGACTCTTTGCGACCCGTGTTCTTTACGGTATGGACTTTTACTCCGTTCGACCTGAAGATATTGTAGCAAACATCGCGCCCCGTCCAATACTTTTTATTCACGGTACAAGCGATACCTTTGTTCCACCATCAAATATGGATGCACTGGCCGCTGCTGCTCGTACAGCGCCTAATGCCAATGTCCAAACCTGGTTGGTGCCAGGCGCTGCCCATGCTCAATCATTCAATACGGAGGGTGCAGCGTACGTTGATCGTGTTGTTGCTTTTTATAATGCAGCGCTTGGGCCAGATACCAGCGTCTAGCAATGATGGTATAGAGGAGGAAACGATGTCTTCACAGTCTTTTAATACATTCAGTGGTTCAGCTCAAAATCCCTCGTCACAATATAAGGGCAGCGCTTTGCGAGGCGCTTTGGTTGGGTTGATTCCACTCGGGCTTCTTATAGTCATAGTTGCTGTTACTTTTCTGCTGACAGCTCTTGCTCGCCAGTTGGTCGCTTCGTCGGGATTTTTTGCGCAGCAGCAAGCAGCTGTGATCGTTCTGATTGCTGGTTTAGCTGTGGCTCTGGTTGTCTACATTATTGCCATTGTACGTACACTGAGGAGTATAACTGCCTGGCAGCGAGGTGGAGCGGTGGGTCAGGCTCGCGCTGCGCTGCTGGCTCTAGGGTTTACTGCGCTTGTTGTGCTATTGCCTGTAGTGTTGGCGTTAGTGTTGCCACAGAATCCTGCACAGTGAACAGAGTCAGATTGGTAAAAATGGAGATGATACTACTATGTCTTTGCAACCACAAGCAGAATATGAAGCTGTCGTTTCTGAAATGACGGCCACGTCACCCACAACTAGCGGGAAGATGTTTGGAATGCCCTGTCTCAAGAATAATGGAAAGGCATTTGCGGGGTATTTTGAAGGTGCGATGGTTTTCAAGCTCGGTGGCGCTAGTCATGGTGAGGCACTCGCCCTCTCCGGAGCCAGGTTGTTTGATCCGTCAGAACGTGGGCGGCCGATGAAGGAGTGGGTAGTGGTGCCGAATGAGCATGTTTCGAGATGGCTTGAGTTTGCTCGAGATGCATTCGATTATGTGGGTGGGGTAAGCTGAGGGCCCGGTATCCCAAGCCCTCTCATGAATAATTACTCTATGCCTTTGAAATGGGCATTTGAGCTACGTCCGAGAGGGCCCTATCCAGGCGCTCTGCGGCTTCGTCAACTTCCTGTTTGGTGATGTTTAGTGGTGGAACCATGCGCAGGGTGTCTGTTCCCAGAGCATTCAAGAGTAAGCCATGCTCAAGGGCTTGCTGTACGATGGTGGGAGCAAGTTCGTGTTTGACATTTACGGCCTGCATCAAGCCAATGCCACGAGGACTATCAATGAAGTCATATTTCTCGCAAAACTCTGCAAACTTACTATGGCAATAATCACCTATCCTGGCGGCATTGTCCAACAGGTTCTCGTCGAGAATAGTTTTGATTGTTGCGATTCCAGCAGCGCATGCAATGGGGTTTCCACCAAAGGTGGTGCCGTGGTCTCCAGCGACGAACAAGTCACTTCTAGGACCGGTTAGCATTGCCCCGATGGGGACGCCACCAGCCAGGCCTTTGGCCATTGTGACAATATCGGGTACGATACCATAATGTTCCCAACTGAAAAACTTCCCTGTGCGACCCATGCCAGCCTGAACTTCGTCGCAGATCATCACAAGGTTACGCTCGTCACACCACTTGCGCACACCGCGGATAAATTCCTTGGAACCAGGCCAGATGCCGCCTTCGCCCTGAACTGCTTCGAGTAGTATGCCGACTGTTTTTTCGCTTGTGGCATCCTTCAACGCTTGCAGATCGTTGTAGGGCACCTGTTTGAAACCATCGGGAATCGGTACCCATGTTGCTTGATAGAATGCCTGTCCAGTGGCGGCGGTAGTTGCAAGTGTACGGCCGTGGAAGCTACGCTCCATGCTAATGATTTCATACGCACCTTCTTTATGAACGCGTCCATATTTCCGTGCAAGCTTGATTGCTCCTTCGACCGCTTCTGCGCCGCTGTTTGAGAAGAAAGAACGCATGCCATTACTCAACTTGCCAAGTTGCTCAGCCAGTTCGATCTGTCTTGTATTATAGTACAGGTTAGAGACGTGGACGAGTTGGGTCACCTGCTGTTGTACTGCCTCAACAATGGCAGGATGACAATGGCCGAGTACATTCACGGCTATGCCTGCCACGAGGTCGAGATAAGATTTCCCATCACTATCCCAGACACGTGTGCCTTTACCGCGCACGAAAGTGACTGGTTGCCGTTTGAATGTACCCTGGTAATACTGGTGTTCCAATGAAACCCAGTCTCGTTTGTTTACGTCGGTTGTCGTCATGCTCGTTTTCTCCTTTGAAATAGACGTGATAAATCTGGCCCCTAGCGTGTATAGAGCGTGTTTTCGTCAATGTAGCCGTGTGTTAGATCGCAGCCCCATGCCGTTGCTTTACCATTACCAAGGTGAAGGTCTACAGAAATGGAGACTTCACTGCCCGCCATGGCAGCTCGGGCGGCATCACGGTCATAGTGTGCAGCCAGGCCTTGTTTCATCACCTGTACATCGCCTATAAAAATATCGTAGTTGCTTTGATCGAGTGTGCAGCCACTTGCGCCTAGCGCAGCCACAATGCGTCCCCAGTTAGGATCAGCACCTGCGAGTGCGCATTGCCAGAGCGGTGAGACTGTGATAGCACGGGCAGCTTTAATCGCATCGGCCTTATCCTGGGCACCTTGCACCAATACTGTCATTAACTTCGTTGCACCTTCGCCGTCGCGAGCCATTTCCCGCGCCAAATATTGCGTTACGCGACGAAGTGCTTCGCGGAACGTTCCAGCCTCAGGATGTTGAGCATTGATGGGAGTATTGCCGGCTAAGCCGTTGGCGAAAAGAATACAAGTGTCGTTTGTGGACATATCCCCATCCATAGCCATCATATTGAATGAGTCAGCGACCGCTGGATGTAATTCTGCTCTCATCCAATCGTATTCAATCGCAGCATCTGTTGTTATATAACTGAGCATTGTTGCCATGTTTGGATAGATCATACCAGCGCCCTTGGTCACGCCACCGAGGCGGACTGTGCGTTCATCAATCTGAAACTCCAATGCGATACGTTTGGGATGAGTATCGGTAGTCAAGATTGCTTCCGAGAAGGCATTTCCCTGGTCTGTACTCAGTTCTATCGCTGACACGCCTGTTTGAATCTTCTCGATTGGGAGTTGGCGGCCAATGATGCCTGTTGAGGAACACAGCACCAACTCTTCCCCCAGATTAAAACGCTTTGCGACAAATTCGGTCATACTGTGGGCATTGAGCAAACCAAGATCGCCCGTAGCGCAGTTTGCGTTGCCGCTGTTGACGATTACTGCCTGTGCTTTCCCACTTTTCAAGCGTTCCTGGCAAACAATGACGGGCGCAGCGCGCGTGCTGCTGGTTGTAAAAGTGCCTATTGCAACACAGGGGACATCTGATACTAAAATAGCCAGGTCTTTGATCGCAGCATCTGATTTAATGCCACACGCTGTTACGCCAGCACGAAAACCCCTGGGCGCTGTCACACAGTTGTCGACCTCTCGAAATATGTCAGACAAAGAAAAGTACCTCCTACCTAAAGTGAAAAGAGTGAAAAGCTTTCAGTTTCCAAGGCATGTCTTCCCGTCGGTGGTTACTAATTCTGGGAACGAGAATTATGTTAGCTGCTCCATTGTACAATGTGGAAAGTTAGCTGCACAACCCCAGGGGAAATCGCGAGGTAAGAATCATATGTCTAATATTCTCTCCAAGCTTGGATTGCCTGATCGAACACAGGTGGCGCTTTATGCTCGTGAGCATTTGATATCTTAAGCCTTGACCTTTCCCCTACTGGAAGGTTTTATACTAAGTAGTGAAAGGAAGGAGGTCAAGCCGTGCGAGAACTGCTACAAATTGGTGAAGTTGCAAAGCTTATTGGAGTATCAGCGAAGACGATACGATATTATCATGAAATTGGCTTGCTAGTAGAGCCGAAACGTACAGAGGTGGGATACCGGCTCTACACGGCGCAAGACCTATTGCGTTTGCAGCGTATCCGGCGATTGCGTTCGCTGGGGTTGCCACTTGACCGTATCAAGGAGATTCTCGGTGAGCCTGATGTTGAACAAGAAGTCATGCTCAGGAATGCACTCCAATCGCTGGTTGAGGACCTTACCAGGCAGATAATAGAACTGGCAGAACGTAGGGAGATGCTGAAAAAGCTGCTCGCGGTAGATGTACTTGATCAGGCTCAGTTGCCCGGTGAAGCGCCTTCAACCTTATACATTCCTATGGTACGAGATCAACTCGGAGCATATCTAGCAAACATCAGTGAGGAGTCCTGGAAGTGGTCAGAGAAGATTGATGCTTTGCTCGGCACTTTTCACTGGCCTGAAAGTTACTGTGAAGGAATAAAAGATGTAGTGCAGCACCTCGCGGAACAGCCTGAGCAATATAAGCAATTGTTTGCATTGGAGGAGCGTTTTGCTGCATTAGCTAGTAAACCCGAAGATTCGCCAGAGGTGGAGCGGTTAGCAGAGGATTATGCGCGGTCTGGTGAACTCGGACAACTTCAAGCAATGTTTTCAACGAACAACCTTTTGGGAAGCCGTCAATTAGAAAATACCTTGATGGATTTAACAGCGACTCTGGTATCTCCCGCGCAACGCCGTTTCTTCGAGGAACTAACGCGCAAGTTAACCTCTTCTGAAAGCAAGGATTATCAAATAAAACCTTTAGGTCAATCATGATTATTATAGAGAGCACGACCATGAAAAATGTATCGAAAACATTTGCCTATCTGGCAATTCGTACAGAGAATCTCACTCGACGCTACAAGAGTTTTACGGCTGTTGATAGTTTGAACCTGGCGGTTCATGCAGGTGAAATTTATGGCTTCCTGGGGTCGAATGGCGCGGGCAAGACCACTACAATGAAGATGCTGGTTGGATTGCTCCAACCAGACGAAGGCCACACCTGGATTGGTGGACACGATGTTTGGAAGGAGCCACTGGCGGTAAAGGCGGCTTTTGGGTATGTTGCTGATCACACGATGTTATATGATCGCTTGACCGGGCGTGAATTTATAGATTTTTTAGCGCAGATAAGAGGCATGCCAGAACGGGAGGCAAGCAGACGTATTGAGCAACTGCTCGATGTACTTGAACTAAGGGATCGTGCGGATACAGCGTGTGGTACATACTCATTTGGGATGAAGCGCAAACTTGCCATTGCGGGCGCGTTGATTCATAATCCGCAGGTGTTGATTCTGGATGAGCCATTGAATGGACTGGATCCACTCAGCGCACATCGTCTAAAAGATCTGTTTGCTGAACTTGCTGCTGATGATACGGCCATCTTTTTGAGTACACATGATCTTGCAACTGCAGAATCGATATGTCATCGAGTTGGCATAATACACAAAGGTTGTCTACTTGTAGAGGGCAGTTCGTATGAGCTTCGTCAAATTGCTGGCGCACCAGGTCTTGAGGAAGCCTTTTTATCCCTAACTGCGGTAGATGAGCGGGTGCCTGTATGAAATTAGAATTGCTTATATTGAAGGCGCATCTCAAGTCTGCTTTTAGCGCTTTGCGCAATGATTCTCGCACGAAGATAGTCTGGTTTATCGCGCTCAGTCTTGATTGTGGGGTGGGGTTATGGTCTATCAATCAATTGCTAGTTCATTTGTCTCAATGGAAGGCGGCTGGATCAGCAATGTTGGAAACTCACCTATGGCTGTTATTCTCAGGTGCCTGGATAGGTATCGGTCTTTTTGCATCACTCTCAACTATGACACTGGGATTTGGTGGAGATCAACCACGGTTACTGATGACATTGCCTATTTCTCCAGCAGCTCGTTTCCGTGTGCTGTATAGTTTGATGTTTTTTGAGGGAATTGGCAACTGGTTGATACTGGAAGTTGTTGTGATAGGGATACCGCTGATCATTATACTGGGTTGGCAGGCGTTCATATGGTTGCTGTTGTTGCTCCTGGGTGTCGCTTTCGCTGTATGGATGAGCATAGTCGTTACGTTGATAGTGTTTCATTACATGCTTCCGCATCTCAAGAAAACACTACTCATTGTATTGGTGATGTGTGTTGGTATAGGAATTGTCTACAAGATATTACATATGGTGGGGATTACCTTGAATTTGTCAACGCATTCAATGCCTGCACCTATACTTGTAAGTTTGCTCTTTATCATAGTGTTGGTACTGATAGTTGGTCCATTCGCCGGTGGTGCCGGAAAGCAGTACGTAGAAGCTTTTCATGAAATGGAGGGTCGATCGAGGTCGCGGGCTGTCATCAATTTGCCAGGCGTTCGATTGCTCAGCAAGTTGTTGAGACAGAATCGGAATCTCACCGGCGCTCTATTGGTCAAAGGTTTGCTCAATCAGAGCCGAAATGCCTTTACCTGGGCGCGCCTGGTTATGGTATTGATATGCATAGCGCTCTTTCCATTTGTGAGAGTATTGCTGGCTCCCTATGGGTTTTCGAACTTGCTGTTGGTAGCGATATATTCGTCAGGTGTGGCCATCCTTGCAATGATCGAATATGCCGCATACGCTATTAGTAGTGAGGGCGCCAGGTTGGGTATTTACCTGGTTATTCCTCTTATGGTGGCAACATACCTGCGAGCCAGGCTGATAGTGTTATTGATACCTATGCTGTTCATGGGGCTAACGTTAAGCCTGGTATTCGGTTGGTGGATGGGGCTACCTGGATTTGAGCTTGTACAGGTTGTGCTCGTGGTGACCTTGATTCTTTTCGGTTACACTGCTTTTAGCGTCTGGGGCGGTGTATGGGATGAGGATCTGAACTTCGTTTCGGAAGGCATGATGCCTGTGCTTTCACAGGAAGAGTTGCCATTTATTCCCAGACGGTTGCAGCTTCTAGGTTTGAGCTTGCTTCTGATTGGAGTGATGTTCATATTGGTTTGGAAGGTGCCCGTGTCGCTATCAGTGCCTGCGTTGATTTTGCTCGATGGGGTGGTGCTAACTGTAGGGTGGCGATTTGGCAGCTCTCAGATACGTGGGTTAATAATCAGAGGTTAGCTGCTTACTGAATACCTACTACTATCGCGCTAACATTCCCTTCGCCACCTGCAAGGTTTGCTTCGTCTACAAGGATACGAGCGAGTTTCTGGGGATCTCCACCATGGGACAAAATTTCTTTGATGTGTTCGTCAGGTAACATGTGCCACAGGCCGTTTGTACAGAGCAGAAGCAGGTCGTTCAGTTCCACCTGAGTGTGGTAGTAATCGATTAGGAAGCGGTTATCCAGCCCAAGGTAACAATAAAGATGCTGCCCTATAGGCCTTGTTTCATCATGCTCAGGTTGATTGGCTTGAACCTGGTTTGCCACTGATGGATGTTCTGGTGTGATGCATTGTAGCACTTTGTTTTGACTGCTGTAGTGGTATGCCCGGCTATCACCGACGCTTGATACATAGAGGTGGCGTTTGTGAACGAGAGCGATGGTCAAGGTGCTGGCCATACGTGTTTCGTAGTCGGCATTGCAGTGGTAAATTACCTGATTCGCTCGTCGTATGCTTTCTCCCATCCATTGCTCAAATGCCTTCTCTGGCGGTTGAGTAGAATGCAACATAATACCCGGATTGTTTGCACGCGATACAGAGGGGTTATTACCTGGAGTCGAATAAGAACTAGATGGTAAGGGAGTGGCCAGGAGCGGCAGCAGGACATCGGCAACTGTCTCTATGGCCAGACGACTGGCTTCGTGTCCAGCCACGTATTTACCTTGCGGTCCGCGTTTACCGTCGGCTACGGCAAACAGGCCAAATGGACGAGGTGGCGGCGCAAGATTGGCACATAATCCTTGAACGATGAGGAGCATATCTTCGTTGTCTTCAGCTACAAAGCGGCGCCCGGTATCACTGACATATCCGACCTGACAGACATCAGTTACAAGCGGAGAGGTATCATCAAGTCGATGCCCACAGCGGCGGCAGAAGCGCGAACTGCTACGATTCTCCTGCCCACAATCGCTGCATGGATTCTCGGGAATGAATGTACGCACGACGACATTAGCATTATTGCTCGTGGCGAACATTGTTGGTGTAATGGATAGGGGAGCTGATTTGAGCGTTTCATTGAGTGCTTCTGCGAAGACCCGAGCTGAACGATAGCGTTTTGCCGGGTCAGTCTCAATTGCTCGGAAAATTACGGCATCCGCTGCTTGAGGTAATGCCGGATTTAGTGCACTGGGTGGAGGAAGCGTAGCTCCGCGATTGCGTACAATTGCTTGGAAAGGCAGAAGGCCTGTGAACATTTGATAAGCTATTACGCCCAGCGAATAAATATCGCTTGCAGGTTCGGCATTTCCCTGTCCTTGTTCTGGTGCGGTGTAATGTTCAGTACCTAAAGCCCAGCCTTCCTGGGTTATGGGGCGCTCTTTTTGCATAGCACGAGCGATACCAAAATCCGTAACGACTAAACGCCCATCATCCTGGTGAATGAGCAGATTTGAAGGCTTGATATCACGATGAACAATGTTCTGTGGATGGGCATGAATGGTGTCGATAGCATCGGCCAATTCGTTTAAATAACGCTGAGCCAAAGGGATAGGCAGCGGCTGCTCAGACTTAAACATCCCTTTCAGCGTACCACCTGTAATAAGCGGCATAACAAGGTAGAGCAAGGAGCCGTCCTGGCCGAAGTTGTAAATTGGCACGATATTTTTGTGATGAAGTTGATGTGCATAGCGAGCCTCACGGCGAAAACGTTCTACAGCTATTGCAGAATCCACCTTGCTGGCTGTTGCCGAGATAATTTTGAGGGCTACCTGCTGCATTTCGAAAGTGTCACTCGCGCGGTAGACCGCACCCATGCCACCAACTCCAAGTAGTGTTTCGATGCGGTAACGTCCCGCCACTATTGCATCAGGCAATAAGCATTGGCAGTGCGGGTTAGTGCATCTGTAAGTTCCAGGCGGGTAGTCGGTACGGCAGCGTGGATTCTGGCAGCGTGGCATAAATTTCCTTCATCACAGAAAGTATATAGGTGAGGGCATTGCATTGGGTGCCTGTTACAATTTTAGAGCGAGGTAGTCGCTGTGTCAATATAGAGCTAATCTTCGATTACGGCGTCGGCTTCGATTTCTACCAGCCAGTCGGGGTCGATGAAGCGGGTTACTTGCATGACTGTATTGGCAGGACGAATGTTGCCGAAGAATTCGCCGTGTACCTGTCCTACACTTTCCCAATCTTCTATGCGAGTGAGCAATATGCGTGTGCGAATTACATCTGATAGGTTTGCTCCTGATTGTTCAAGTGCGTTGCGTATAATCTCTATACAGCGGCGTGCCTGGGCCGCCGGATCGCCCTTGCCAACGGTCTTGCCATCTGGTCCTATCGGTGCGGTGCCAGCTACCGCGACAAAACTGCCTGAACGAACGGCTCGTGAGATACCCAGGCGTGGTTCGTAGGGGGAACCAGAAGAAACGTGTTGTCTGCTCATAAAGCACTCCTGATAAATGCAATTATTAACTATCAAAGCGAGAACGATGTTCTTCGATATGTACAGTATGTTCAGGAATTTCCTGTAGGGCTTTTTGAAAGAAAGGTGGGTAGAGTGGGAACGCTTCAAGCTGCGCGAGGGGGAGCCAATCGAAGCGTAGGCGATTACCCGCCTCGTCTACACACATAATTGTTTCCAGGCTTTGATTGAGATACGAGTCGGCGGGAGCAGTTATCAGAAAATACAATCCAAGCTCATGCCAGGAATCGTTGGGATCACTGAAAAAATTCTCGACGACGTAGAGTAATCGTTCGATCTTCATAACAACGCCCAATTCCTCTTGCATTTCACGGAGAAGCGTTACCGAAGCAGATTCACCCAATTCGGCGCGTCCACCAGGCAGAAACCAGAAGTCCTCTTTATCAGCCTGACACAGTACGTGTTCATGATTGATGAGGACGCCGCCAACACGATAGGTGAAGCGTATTTCGGCTGGTTTGAAGGTAATCATGGTTCGAGGAGTGTGCATCGGGTACATCCTTTTTGCAGGTATTTTAGCGCTCAAAGGGTTTTTATAAGACTTTAACAGGGAATGCAATAAACCTAAGGGAATTGTATCTTATGCGACGAGGAGCGTGCAAAGTACGAGATGAAAAGAAGAAGAAAAGAGAATGAGGTGGTAAAATGCAGGTAGCAGAGATACCTTATTCATATGTAAGTAGATGCAATGAGTCATTGGATTACAAGGTGAATGTTTCGTCCTATCATATTGAAGTAATTGTAATCGATATATTCCATAAAACAATGAGGAGCTATTTACATGGGATTGACAGTTGAACATGTTAACAAGTCGTTCGGTCAACTACACGTTATTAAGGACCTGTCGATGGAAGTCAAAGAAGGCTCGATCTTTGGCTTCCTGGGACCGAACGGAGCGGGAAAAACCACCACGATGCGCATGATTCTTGATATCATTCGTCCTGATAGTGGCCGCATCACCTGGAATGGCAAGGATATGCGCGAAATACCCCGTCATAACCTTGGCTATCTGCCAGAAGAGCGCGGATTGTATCCAAAGGTAAAGGTTCAGGACCAATTGGTCTTCCTGGCACGCCTGAATGGTTTATCGAAGGCTGCTGCTCTTGAACAACTGGACGAATGGCTGGAGCGCTTTCAGATCCCTCAGTATCGCAACATGAAGGTTGAAGAACTCTCCAAGGGAAACCAGCAGAAAATACAGTTTCTCGCCACCATTTTGCATGATCCGCTCATCCTTATTATGGATGAGCCATTTAGCGGCCTGGACCCGGTCAACGCGAATCTCCTGAAAGAAGCCTTGTTAGAGATGCACCGCCGGGGCAAGACGATGATCTTTTCGACCCACCAGTTAGAGCAGGTTGAGGAACTCTGTGAAGATGTCGTGATCATTGATCAGGGTCAGACGATTATTCGGGGGAGCGTACGCGAGGTGAAACGTCAGCAAGGTCGTAACGTGGCACGCCTGAAGCTCGATAACGATCCTGAAGCGCTCTGGCTTGACACACTGGAGGGAGTACAGGTGACGAAACGCAGGCAGGATTACATCGAGATGAATATACAGTCCGATCTCAACCCCAACCTGATCGTGGAGGAAGCGCTGCGACATGGTGGTATTATCAGCCGTTTCGAACTGACCGAACCGTCCCTAACCGATATCTTCATTGAGTATGTAGGGAAGACGGCGCTTCAAGACGCCCCATCAGCGATGTCAACTCAGGCAGGAGGAATGAAGTGATGTCAAAAAATACCGTGGTAACCCCTGAAAAGCAAACGCCAGAACAAGAGCCGAACGCTGTAGCGGTTAGTTTGAGCCGTTCTGGTAATCAAAATAACCTGCGAAATATAGGACTCATTATAGACCGCGAGTATAAGTATCGCCTGTCCCAGCGCAGCTTCAAGATCAGTACCGTTGTGATTCTGATTCTGATCATCATTGGCTCGTTTGTACCAACAATCGTTGCATATATTAACTCGGTTTCGAATTCTCAGACAAAGGTAGTGGTTGTGAATAATGCCGGAACCATTGCTGGCATGAACAACGTTGCGTTACAGCATTACATCGATGCTACTCTCAATGGAGCGACGCCTGGGCAGAGCACATCTGGGAAACCCGCTTATTCGATTAGCACGGCGTCTTCTGATACTACCAGTAACTTGCAAAAACAGGTGAAGGATGGCACTGTTGGCATTCTGTTGGTGCTTGAGCGGACTCCAAGCCAGGACGTGCAATTCACTTATTATACCAATGCCAATCCAGTTGGCGATACCAATAGCACTAGAGTACAGGGACTTGCAAGTCAATTGAGTATCCTTGATAGGGCTTCTCGCCTGGGTTTGACTCCAGACCAAACGAGCAAATTGTTTGCTCAGCCGCAGTTCTCGATAGTGAACGTAGGGCAATCGCAAAATAACCGCTCGGTGAGCGATATCGTCGCAGGGTACATCCTGGCTTATGCAGGTATCGTCTTGATCTTCATGTCGGTCTATCTCTATGGGGTCATGGTGGCAAATGGAGTCGCCGAAGAGAAAGGCAGCCGCATCATGGAGATTCTGGTGAACGCAGCTACGCCTTTCCAGTTGATGACCGGGAAAATTATCGGCATTGGCGCGGCAGGCCTTACGCAGATGTCGGCTTTTGTGATTGTGGGCATCAGCGCACTTCTGATACAAAATCCTATAAAAGCTGCGTTATTAGGTAACAATAGTAACGCGCTGAATCTGAATATTACCGGCAGTTCGATTTCCCTTCTACTTCTGCTCCTGGTCTACTTTATCCTGGGTTTCTTACTGTATGCGACGCTCTTCGCCGCATTGGGGGCTCTGGTGAAACGGCAGGACGAAGTCCAGAACGCTGTACAACCCCTCACATGGTTGTTTATGGTTGGATACTTTGTTAGCTTCTTTGGCATCTATAACCCGGACGCGACGTGGGTTAAGGTGATTTCATATATTCCTTTCTGGACGCCTACTACGATGCTCATGCGTATTGGCGTTGGTAGCGCGACCTGGTGGGAGATTGCAATTACAATCGTTATCATGATCGTTTCCATCTTCGTTTGTGCGATCATCGCAGCGCGTATCTATCGCTATGGCGTACTGATGTATGGTCAGAAGCCCTCGATGCGCCAACTGGTCAAAATAGCACGAATACAGTGATTGTGGTGAGGAGAAATTTAAAGCGCAAGAATCCGATAGCATAGGTCTTCCTTTTGCTCTATACTGTTCTCAGAAAGAAAAGGAGGACACTGAAAATGAGACATACGGTAGAAGAAATCAAGCAAGAGACATTAGATGAAGAGCAGTGCTGGAGTGCGGTTCTGACGAGAAATCCGCTGGTTGATGGATCGTTTGTTGTTGCTGTGCGTACCACAGGCATTTATTGTCGTCCGTCGTGTCCAGCGCGCCGGCCCCATCGTGAGCATGTTGCTTTCTTCCGGCTCCCAGAGGAAGCTTCAGCCGCAGGTTATCGTCCGTGCAGGCGGTGCCATCCCGACCTGGCTCATCTACCTGAGCCACAAACTGAGTTAATTGAGCAGGTCTGCCACTATATTGAAACCCATCTGGATGCTCAATTGCATCTCGCCGATCTAAGCAAGCAGTTTCATATGAGTCCGTACCATCTCCAACGTACGTTCAAGCGGATCAAAGGTATCACCCCACGCCAATATGTCGAGTCCTGTCGCCTGGGGCAGTTCAAGGAGCGACTACATGAGGGGGAGACGGTGACGGGTGCGCTCTACGACGCTGGATATCAGTCAAGCAGTAGTTTGTATGCGCGCACATCCGTTCAGCTAGGCATGACGCCCACAATTTATCGCAAGGGAGGCGAGGGAATGCAGATTGGATATACCGTCGTCGAGAGTCCACTGGGATACGTGCTGGTTGCCGCGACGGAACGCGGGGTCGCAGCCGTTCGCTTCGGGGACTCCGAACGAGCACTGGAGGCCGGTCTTGTACGTGAATATCCGAAGGCGGAATTGACACACGATGACGAGCGTCTCCGTCCATGGGTGACGCTCTTGCTGCACGCTCTACAAGGACAACCCTCCCCACAACCGGTGCCGCTCGATGTCCAGGCATCAACCTTTCAGTGGAAGGTCTGGCAAGCCCTGCGAGGCATTCCCACAGGTCAGACTCGATCTTATCATGAGATTGCCCAGGCTATTGGGCAGCCCACTGCGGCGCGAGCAGTCGCTCAGGCCTGCGCTACTAATCCGGTTGCCGTGTTCATCCCGTGCCATCGCGTGGTACGCAACAATGGCCAGTTCGGCGGCTACCGCTGGGGCGTTGAACGCAAGCAGCAGTTGCTAGCACGTGAGCACGCCGCCCCCACTGCTCCCTCCACTTCAGCAGGAAAGAACCAAAAGTAGTTGCGAGAAGGAATATCAACGCTTACCATGAAGAAGGCAGAGGCATGAATGCAAAGCAGATAGGAGCGTTACTCCTGCTCTCGGCCCTGTGGGGGGGATCATTTTTGTTCATACGCATTGCCGCGCCGGTACTCGGTCCAGTGCGATTGATCGAGTTGCGCGTGTTGATAGCAGGAGTGGCCTTGTTACTATATATGCTGGTAACCAGAAGTCCCTTAGATCTGCGGGCGCGGTGGCGGCACTACCTGGTAATCGGCATCATAAACTCGGCAATCCCTTTTACTCTGATCGCTACCGCAGAACTATTTCTGACCGCTGGGCTGGCCGCCACTTTGAATGCCACCAGCCCGTTATTCGGAGCGGTGGTCGCTGCTATGTGGATCAAGGAAGCGCTCACAAAGAAAAAAGTGATTGGACTCGTACTGGGACTGTTAGGCGTCTCCGTACTGGTCGGCTGGAGTCCGTTCCCATTTTCGGCGACACTGGCCGTTTCGGTTGCTGCCTCCCTTGCCGCCGCCGCTTGCTACGGAATCGCTGGCGTCTATACGAAGGTGTACATGCATGGAGCCAGTTCGAAGGCGGTGGCGACATGCAGCCAGCTAGGTGCTGCACTTTTTCTGTTGCCGCTAACGTTCGTTGCCCCGTCAAAGCACGCTCCCACACCTATAGTCTTGTTCGCGGTTGTCGCACTGGCTTTGTTGTGCACGGCGGTCGCCTACTTGCTCTACTTCTGGCTCATCGAGCACGCAGGACCCACCAGAGCCTTGACCGTTACCTTTCTAGCCCCTGTCTTTGGTGTGCTCTGGGGTACTGTGTTGTTAAGCGAACCACTCAGCCTCAGTACTTTCATCGGCTTTGGAATTATCCTCATGGGAACGGGCTTTGTGACAGGCGTTCGCTTACGGAAGGAACCAATTATTCCAACTCTAGAGCAAACGCAACGAGACGACACAGAGACTGCTCTGACACCGTGACAGGTTTATACAGATGACGATGAAGCTGAATACATCTAGTACACGGAGGCGTAAATAGGTCCGTGATGAAACTGTCACTATACTAGTGAGAACGTTCACGGCGCACCTGTGGGATCATCGTCACGATAACCGTGATCACAAGCAGCCAGGCCCATGCCAGCCAGATGGCAGGGAAGATGCCAATACGTTGAATCAGGATGCCTGTCAATGCCAGCCCCAGTGGGCGCATCGTGCCTGGAAAAAGGCGGCAGGCGCTCATCACCCTGCCCTTGAGTTCGTCAGGAATCAGTTTCAGGCGATGGCTGAAGTAGGGCACATCCTCAATCGGGTCAACAAAGCCGATGCCAAATTCAACCGCGCCGAGCACAAGGGGAAAGGGCGCAAGCGCATACAAGGGCCAGCTCAGCACAAAATACCAGCGACACAGCAGGATGGATTGCCCGACTGTCAAGCGATGTTCTAGGCGGGGAGCCAGCAGCGAGCCCAGAATCGAACCGACACCACCAACGGCGAAGATAAGGCCAATCACCACCGCAGAAGCATGTTGTTGTTGCGCCAGGATGATAATCATTAACGCGTTGCCGGAAAAGACAAACGCTCCTGCTCCCATAAGCAAAGTCATGGTGAGGATAAAGGGTTGATGCCACACCCAGAGCACGCCTTCAGCGATCTCTGCCCACACTTTACGACGGGTTGACGTGCGTTCTCGCTGAAATGGTGTGCGAATCGACGCCATGGTCACGATAGAGATGAGATAGGAAATGGCGTCTGTGAGAAACGGGAACATCGCGCCCAGTGCATACAGGATACCTGAGAGAGACGGACCAAACAGCGCAGTGGTGCCTTCGACAAACTCCTCTTGCGCGATGGCAGTCGTGAGTTGCGCCCGTGTGACCACCTGCGGTACGGCCGCCGTCTTTGCCAGCTTGAACACAATCATCAATGTGCCCTCAAGGAAAGCGGTAATGTATAACTGCCAGATGGTCAGGTGTCCAAGCGCATAAGCGACAGGGATGCTGGTAAGGCTCACGGCGCGCCCGGCGTCGCACACGAGCATGACCAATTTGCGGTCCCAGCGATCCACCATCACGCCTGCGAGTAGGCTAAAAAGCGTGGCTGGCAGCGCACGCAGGGCTGCGACAAAGCCAGCTTGCGCTGGAGAATGAGTGACGGCCAGCACCAGCAATGGAAAGGCGAGTTCTGATACCGCGCCCCCGATATCAGAAAGCGCCTGCCCACTCCATAAGAGCAGATAATCACAGTTGCGCCACAGCGATTTCGGCTGGCCGGATGAGCTAAGCTGCCGTTCATCCGTTGAGTTGTCCTGCGAGGTTGACATGTGTTCTTCCTTTCCTCAAAAGCTTTTGACGAGTATGCACAGGGATCAAAGGAAATGCAGGCGTCTCACATGCCGCGCAAAGCAGGTTACTTGAGGGAAGCAAAAAGAGCCGGGCTGCCAGCATGGAAACGGCGATAGCCCGACCACACATGAGGATGGGTGTTTGATACGAGTAGAGGGAGAGAGTGTTCCAGCAGATGCGCATCATGGAAAACCTGCACTGGCGGGAGCGCGCCAGCGCATTTCAGCGCGTCGGGTGGCACCACTTTCTGCCGCGTAAGCACATGTGCCAGGCTTACGCAGCGAAGTGGCTTGTTTTTCTATTCCGGTTGCGGTGGATCATCCAGGATTGTTGACTTCTCATGGCTTCATGCTAGCACGCCCGGTCAGCAAATGTCAATGCTCTGATCGACCCACCTAATATATCCCAGAAATCTGGCCGCAGCGGAATAGGCCACCAGCCGGTTAGCGCGTAGAACTCGGCCATGTCCCTTGTACACTGAGGGAGAAATAGGCCCACGATTAGATGAGCCCAGTGTATGTCCAGATGCCGTTTGGGATCTACTCGTTTGCATTACCGCTGTCTTGTGAGTAATTGTTTCCCTGGGATGAGGCGTGGTACACTCTGCTGGTATCGGGTGTATTGTTCGCCAAAGGTTTCTTTCAACAGTCGCTCCTCCGATGTGGCCTTTATGATCACGGCGATCAGTCCAACAGTGAAGTACAGTACCCAAACGCCAAAGCCACCTATGAACAGGGAACCGAGCAGCATGCCTATGAGCCCTGTGTAGATGGGATGGCGCGTGATGCGATAGGGACCTTCAGTCCGCAGTTGATGACCCTCCTTTATCTCTGCGACAGCGGCCCACATGGTGCCCAGCACCCAACGTGCCCAGAGCGTGAAGGCGGTAGCGCTGATGAGCAAGGCTGCACCGGCTACCTGTAGCCAGGGTGCTGTGAAGGTCATAAACGCCAGAAAATTGTGTCGCAACAACATCGATGCCAGCCACACGAGAGCGATACCCAAAATCCAGAGGGGCAGAAACGTAGTCCGCTTTTGCACTGCAGGAGCTTTCCAGAGATTATAGAACCATCCAACAGCCCAGAACAGGCCGAGACCTCCCCAGCATATAACAAGAATAATCCAGTAGATTCCCTGTGGTATGTTCCTCTCTCCTTATAACTTTAACTTATCACCTCTAATTAAATACGGTTGCTCTGCGCAAGGTTTCATAACGGAACTATGCTTAAAGCATAAACTTTTTATTGAAAGATATGCCAAAAGCAAGTATCTTTATTCATAACACTGCATGTATTTTTCATTGAAAGGGTATTTTGCTATGCGTATTCTGGTTATTGGTGGGACGAACTTTATGGGACCGCTGGTGGTGCGTTCATTGAGCGAACAGGGGCACTGGGTTACGGTGTTTCATAGGGGGCAGACTCGGACTGATTTACCACATGGATTCATGGAGCTTTTGGGTGATAGGCGGCCTCTAGCCGAGAGCGCTGTTGAGCTACAACGATTAGCTCCTGAGGTAGTGCTAGATATGATTCCGGCCACAAAGCAAGATGCGCTGGAGGTTATGAGAATCTTTATTGGAGTTGCGCGCCGAGTAGTTGCGATCAGTAGTCAAGATGTGTATCGTGCTTTTGGAAGGGTTAACGGGAAGGAAACTGGCCCTGTAGAAAGTATGCCAATTACAGAGGAATCTGCTCTTCGGGAGAATCTCTATCCTTATCGTAACGAGAAACCTCGAGATAAAGATGATCCGAAAAGATGGCAGGATGATTACGATAAGATTCTGGTTGAGCGCGTTGTGATGGGTGATGCGAGCTTGCCAGGTACGATTCTGCGGTTGCCGATGGTCTATGGACCAGGGGATTACCAGCACAGGCTCTTCAGTTATTTAAAGCGCATGGATGATAATCGCCCGGCTATCCTGTTAGATGAAGCCGAGGCGCAATGGCGGTGGACTCATGGGTATGTAGAGAACGTGGCGGACGCGATTGCGCTGGCTGTAACCAATGATCGTGCCGCCGGGCGGATTTATAATGTTGGGGAGCCATTCACCTTTATGATGAATGAATGGGTGGCTGAGATTGGAGCTGCTGCTGGCTGGAAAGGTAGGGTTGTGCTTGTGCCACAGGGTCGTTTACCAGAGCCATTAAGGTGGGGTATCAATGCCGAACAGGATATTGTTGTTGATTCCTCGCTCATACGTAGAGAGTTGGGATATGAAGAGCGGGTAGGTTTGGAGGAAGCGCTTAGAAAGACGATTGCCTGGGAACGAGCAAATCCTCCGAAGGAAATTGATCCCAAGGAGTTTGATTATGTTGCTGAAGATGCATTTCTGAAGGAGTACATCCATTAGTTCAAAAATGCTTATAGTAGTCTCATCTCCTGCCTTCGATTTCCCCTTGACAGACCAGTAGGGATGCGGGCAATCGTGTTTTTTGCCTGTGATGTCCTTCCACGCTCAGGTGAGATCTGCTGGAAGATGGGCAGCAGGCGCGTAGACATCATTGATGGTGCTGGTGTTACCAAGCAGGATCTCATGAAACAACCCGGCAATATCGGCCCTGGTTTCTTCTCCCAGGTCGTCCTTGAAAAACATGTCATCGGCACACGCGATCACATCTTGCACGACCCGTTCCCAGCGGTAGTAGGTGAGTGCGATCCAATCAACCTGCGGCTGTCCGTATCCTTCCCAGAACGCATCTGCCCCTGATTCCCTGACAAAGATGAAATCGCGCTCTTTGGGCGCCAGCATCACATCATCCCAATCGATCACACACACGTGGCCAGCATAATCGCGGATCAGATTGGCCGGATGCAGGTCCGCGTGACAGAAGACGTATGGCTCTGATCGTTTTTGGAGCACTCCTGCCAGCTTTTCCAGGGAGCTTACTGCCGTGTGAATCGTGGCCTGATGCGTCAGCCAGTCGGCGCGAAATGTGTGCTGAGAGACACTTCCACCGTATCGCGAATGGAGGTGCTGTATCTCGAAGGTATGAATCCATCGGACATACTCCGCCGCATCAAAGGTTTCTTTGCGCAGCGACTCGAACCATTCAGCAGGTACCATGATCTGGTGAATCTGTTTGAAGATGCTTCCCAACTCCCTCCAGTGCTTATTCGTCATACCCGTAAAGCTGGAATCCCCGGAGATCCAGGGGTAGACGATCGCCGTCCAATCCAAGAGCTTCACCCATAGACCACCGCTCCTGGTAGGTAGGGGAGCTACGACGGATGTGATGCCCTGATCGTTGAGATAGCGAGGAACCTGGTACCGTGGTTCGTAGAGAGGTCTGGAGGTGACTTTGAGCAAATAGGCACTTCCCTGCTCGCTCACCACCCGGTACACTCCGGCAGAGTAATCCAGCCCCACAGGAAGAAACTCAAGTGTGACGGGAACCAGGTCATACTGGTCCTGTAAAGTGGTTCGCAAAAGTTCGTCTGGAATATCTGGTTTTTCACGCATAGCTACCTCGTCTTCTGCTGTCTTTTGTACACTGATGTTCACAGGCCAGTTACGCTTTCTGGCACACACTCTCTGCATCTCTAACTAAACACAGAGGAACCTGTACTACCTGTGGGGAAGTGTAGCGCTTGCGTGTGGTTGTCTAGAAAGAATCATGGAGGAAAGAAACATGACCACCGATTTAGTGGCATGGTGTAATCATGAAGTATGTAGACGTGATCTTTCTCAGGGCATGAGGTGTACTTAGACCTGTGCAACCACACAGTCTGAGCAAACGTTGCTGGTACCCATTGAGGCACCTCCTTTTAGCGGACTTCGTGTCAATTATAACATATTGCAAGGGAATGATGGTTGTGCTTCAATCTCACTCTCGAGGATATCTGCTTTCCCCCTCCTTTTCAAATCAGCGTTGACAGTCCACTAGTCTGTCCAGACCCAATCGCGAATTTCTGGCATATCTTCGAGATTGGCTTGTACGTATGTTCTGTGCCTGGCAAGCGCATCATCGCACTCAGCAATCAAAGGGGGAACTAGTTCACGCACGCGGGGTACACGGCGCATCGCTTCGATGCAGAGGTGATAGCGACTCATGCCGTTGAGCACGACCATATCGAAAGGTGTGGTCGTCGTTCCCTCTTCATTGAAACCGCGCACGTGGAAACGATCCACATTTGGACGCCCGTGAACGATCTGGTGAATGGCTCGCGGATAACCATGGAACGCAAATACTACAGGCTTGTCTGCAGTGAAATGCTCAACAAAGCTTGTTTCATCCAGGCCATGTGGGTGCAATTCGGGTGGATAGAGAGTCATCAAGTCAACGACGTTGACCACGCGCACTTTCATTTCTGGGATGTGATGTCGTAGCCACCATGCTGCAGCAATCGTTTCAAGTGTTGGAATGTCACCTGCACATGCCAGCACCACATCTGGCTCAAGTTTCTCAACATTACTCGCCCAGTGCCAGGTGGATAAACCACGGGTGCAGTGTGGGACAGCTTCCTTCATGCTGAGCCATTGCAGCTGTGGCTGCTTATCGATAACAATCAGGTTCACATAGTCGCGACTGCGGAAACAATGGTCCGCAACTGAG
>Ga0207684_10001006_pt1 | contig 31652 bp, 29 predicted proteins | sample KBSK5501metaG_FD_184342 | JGI IMG/M metagenome (GOLD analysis project Ga0207684, IMG submission 184342) | Corn, switchgrass and miscanthus rhizosphere microbial communities from Kellogg Biological Station, Michigan, USA - KBS K5-50-1 metaG... | ecosystem: Host-associated > Plants > Roots >... | reverse complement strand
CCGCCCACGAGGCGCAGCTCTGGGGCGGCGACACCGATGCTCTGCCAAGGCACCAACCAGCCGCCCGATCTCAAAACGGTCGCGGTGAAAGGGCGGAGCCTGCTCTTGACATCTCCATTCCTAAAAGACCGAGCGTAGCGCCGAAGGCGCGTAGTCGAGGGCGATGACATGGTTACCCCTCGACTACGCTTCGCTACGCTCGGGGCGATCGGATTGGGGCGACCCCTCGACTCCGCTTCGCTACGCTCGGGGTGAACGGGAGGGGCGGCCCCTCGACTCCGCTTCGCTACGCTCGGGGCGAGCGGTGGTGCTCATCAGATGGCACTGCGAGGGATCGATCGCCACGCGGCAGCTTCCGTCGACCGACTGCCACGCTCCGCGGCGCGAGCTCTGCACGAATGCTTCCAGCTCGTCGCCGGCGGTAGACGCTTGCAATCGAACCTTCCATCCGTTGCTGGACGGCCGCCACGAAACGATGCGACAGCCCACTCCATTCGGCTCAACCTGAACGGCATCCGCCGGCACCGCGAGGGACCAGGATGCTGTCCTGGGTTCGTCGGGTGCGTCGACGAGGATCTCACCCCAGTCCGTCCGAACGCGAACGCGCCCTGCCGGACCCGGCTCCACCGTTCGCACGGTCAGCACGTTGGCGATTCCGAGCAAGCGCGCGACAGTGCGCGTCTTCGGCCGGGCGAACACCTCTTCGACGGCCCCTGCTTGCACCACGCGACCGCGATCGATCACGATCACGTGATCCGCCAGGTCCAGCGCGTCCTCCCGGTCGTGGGTCACCAGCAGAACCGGTATGGCCGTACGGTCATGCACCTCTTGCAACAGCTTGCGCAACTCCAGCCGGACGGGAGTGTCCAGGCTGGCGAACGGCTCGTCGAGCAGCAGCGCCGAAGATCCGGCGACGAGCGCCCTGCCGAGGGCCACTCGTTGTCCTTCGCCGCCGGAGAGCGTCTCGGGCCGGGCGTGGCGAAGCCGTTCGAGCCCGAGGGATTTGATCAACTCCTCGACTCGCTGCTTTCGCTGCGACGCACCCAGGCGCTGCAGGGCGAACCCGATGTTGCCCTCCACGTCGAGGTGCTCGAAGAGAGCGCCTCCCTGCGCGACGTAGCCGATGTTCCGATGCTCGGGTGGAACATCGACGCCACCGGCCGTATCGAGAAGCACGCGGCCGCCGAACGAGACCCGACCCGAATGCGGCCGGATCAACCCGGTGATCGTTTTCAGCGTCAGTGATTTGCCCGCGCCGGAAGCGCCGAGCAGCGCCACGAAGCGCGGGGGCGCCTCGAAGGCGAGATCGAGCCGGAAGCCGTGAAGAGCCAGCTCAGCGCGGACGGACATCGGCTGTGCCCTGGCCTCAGCGTTGGCGGGAGGGATCCAGGAAAGCGGCATGGCCCCGGCTGGCTCATCGCGTCCTGCCGGATGCCACCCTGCCCTTTGTATTTGCCTGGCGTCGAGCCAGAGCATGATCGCCGCGGCGATCGCGCCAACCAGGGCAAGCAGCAGCCCTGCGGCGATGGCGCTGGGCAGGCCTTCGCCCATCAGTCGGACATAGGTGAGAATCGACAGCGTGTACGGGTGATAGGCCACGACCGCCGTCGCTCCGAATTCGCCCAGACACCGGACCCAGCCGAGCACCAGGCCAGTGGCGAGCCCGAGCCGCGCGGCCGGCACCGTCGCGCGCAAGAGCGTTTGAACCGCCGTGCACCCCAATGTCCGCGCGGCGTCCTCGAGGTTGCGATCCACGGCGGAGAACGCGGCCCGCGCCGACAGGATCACGTAGGGCGAGGCCACGAACGTCTGGGCGAGCACCGTTCCCGCGACGCGATCGATCGGCAGAAGTCCCAGGTGCTCCAGCCAGGGACCCAGCCATCCCTGCCTTCCGAGCCACAACAGCAGCGACAGGCCGCCCACCACCGGAGGCACGGCGAGGGGAACCAGAACCGCGACCGTGACCGCGTGCTTCAGCTTTGAGCTCGTCCTGGCCAACCACAACCCCAGCGGAACGCCGAAGAGCGCGGACAGAAGCGTGGCTGCGGTAGCCGCGAACAGCGTGACCGCGAGCGCGGAGAGCGCCCCACCGCCGAAGTACGCGGAGGAGTCCGCCATCGGCACCGCACCGAGCAAAGACAAGAGCGGACCGATCAGATAGCCGAGCATGAGCGCGGCCAACAGGAGCAGTGGCCACGGCAGGGATGCGCGCGCTCGTCGGCTCATTGCGTCTCGACGTACGGCTTGAGCGCGGGCGGAATCGCCGACGCAGTGCCTTCGACAGTTCGCGCAATCGGGAGCAAGCCAGCCTCCGAAAGAATGTTCTGGCCAGTTTTGCTCGACAGGTACTGCACAAAGGACTCGGCGCCTCGCGCATTGCGAGCGGTGCTGGGGATGGTGACGGTGTACAGGATCGGCACGCCCCTGAAAGTGACGCCCTTCTGGTTGGTGTAGCTGGCGCGAGCGTACTGTGATGATTGTTTGGGATCGCCCTGGTTGACCGAGGACGGTAGGCGCAGATACGGCAACCCGGCCTCGACCGCCTCGATCAGGTAGTAGACGCCGGCATCGATCTCGCCAATCTGCAGCCGCGCCAGCAGCTGCTCCTCGGGGAAAATTTGCTCGGCATTGTCCGCCGGGCCGAGGATTCGCTTCGCTTCTCCGCGATCGTCAGTTCGTTCCTCATCGAGTTGGAAAAGAAAGAGCGTGCGATAGCCTTTCGGGTCCAGCTCCGGATCGGTTCTTCCCAGCCGCAATCCCGGCTGCTCCAGCACCGACTCCCAGGTCCGCTTGCCGCTCTGCGCCGCTTCGAAATCTGCGCGGAAGCGGCTCCTGGGGCTCCAGGCGATCACCATCTCGGTTCGCGCGAACGGCACCCACCACGACACGTAGTTGCCGTTCTTGTCTCCGTGCAGCGACTCGTCCACCTTCGCGTCGGCGCTGATGAACACGTCCGGCGCCTTGACCTTGCCCTTGATCAGATTGGCGATCGCCACCGACCCCCTCCCCTCCCCCTGGAAGGTAAAGCCAGTGCCTGCCTGGAAAGCCGGTCCGAAATTCTTCTCGAAAAATCGCGTCAGCGATCCGGCGTACATCACGTGAACGGGTCCTGACCCGCGGATGAGGTGATCACTCACTGCTTCGCCATCCCGCGCCGGGGCGGACGCGAGCAGCAGGAAAGCGACCGCGGCCAGTCCGGCTGAGCTCATCTGGCCCTCAGCTCCTCGACGAGGTGGCCCGATTCGGAAAGCTGATATCCGCCCAGGCTTCCCAGCTCGCGGCGAAAGGCGCGGCTCTCGAGCGCGTCGATCATCCGCGCCACTCGAGAATCGGCGCACAGCTCCTGCGGCACCACCAGATCCGAACGCTCTTCAGCGAGCGGGACAAAATCGAGCTGAAGCGCCAGCGCCGAGGCGCGCGTGGCGATTCCCACGTCGACGAGGCCCATCCCCACCGCCTGCGCAACTGCCAGGTGCCCCGCGGCAATTCGTTGATAGCCATTCACCTCGCCGGGCGCGGTGCGCGCCTTGGCGAGGAGGCGATCGAAAAGTCTCCTGGCGCCAGATCCCGCTTCGCGGTTGATGAAGCGCACCTTGGGTCGGGCCACGTCCTGGACGACGCGGATCCGCAGCGGGTTGCCTGAGCGGACGACGAAGCCCTCCTCCCAGCGGGCGACGTTGATCACCACCATCGAGCGGTGCGGGAAGAGCGAGCGCACGAACGGCACGTTGAAGTCGCGCGATTTTTCATCGAGCAGGTGCGCGCCGGCGACGTGGGCGCCGCCCTGCGCCAGAATCCCCAGCGCCGCCATGCTGGGGGCATGCAGCCAGATCAGCCGCGATTCCGGGCGTCGCTCGCCCAGCCACGCCGAGAGCAACCCGAGCGCCGGATCACAACCGATCGCCAGGATGTTCTCGCGAAGGGCGGCGCGATGGCGCAGCGGCGAGACGCTGACCACCAGGTGATCGCGGTGCTCGCCGGCGCCGCGCATTCGCTTCGCGGCTCGGACCAGACCATCGGCGGCGATGCACATCGGGGCCGGGTGCTCGGCTGCCAAGGAATGTGCGACCCACCGACCGCCGACGAAGCCGACGGCGACGCGCGAGGGCTCCGCCCCAGCATGCGCTGGCGTGCGTGGCGCCACCCAGCTCGCAGCCAGCGTTCTGCTGTCCTCCTCGAGATAGAAGAGGTCCTCCACGGTGCAGCGGAGCGCCTTGGCCAGCCGCAGGGCGACGGCCGTGGAAGGGCAGGAGTGTCCCGCTTCGATTTCGCTCAGCGCCTGCCGGCTGATCCCGGCGCGCGCGGCGAGCTCCTGCTGTGCCACTCGCCGCTCGTGCCGCACTCGCTTGAGCGCGTTTTGAGCTTTTGCACCGGCCATCCCGGCGCCTTAGATGTCGACAATAGTCGACGAATGTCAAGCACAGTTGACGACAAGGCCGCGGGTTCGGTGCGAAGCTGTTGGCTTTCCCTCGGAACGCAGCTGGTCGCGCCCGGTCGAGCCAATACGCTGGCCCCCGCGCGCGCCGGGTTCAGGTCTAGTGCTTCATTCCAGGTTGTTCGGTTTTCGTGTAGCCGGCGGGAGGCGTGAACTTATCCGCCGAGACGTTGCCGCGTTGCACGCTGCTGAGAGCTTCTTTGCGCTCCGCTTGACCGCTCTCTGAGACATGGGTCCAGGTTCCGGGGAAGCCTGGCATCTTCGCGATTCTGGTAAACGTCTGGTCCGAGAGCTCTCGACCGCCAATCCCCGACTGCGCGAAGAACTCCTGAAGCTTGATGAACGGGGCCAGGTCCTCCTTGTTCATCGCCCCCGCGCTCCACGGAATGTAGCAGCCTTGCGCGTCGACCTTTCCGTCTTTGAGCTCCTTGAATCCTTCGCAGCGGAAGCCCGCCACCGTTTGCTTCTGGCCGGTCTGCTCCCACTTGATGTTGTCCTCGCTCTTCTTTTTGTCCTCTTTCGACTTGGGAGCGCCGCTGCCGCCGGAGATCATCTGCTCCATCTGCTTGCGCTGCTCGGGTGGCATTTTCGCCAGCGCCTCATCCATCTGCTTGCGCTGTTCCGGCGACATCTTCGCCATCGCCTCGTCCCTCCTCTTGCCCATCTCGCTGAGGTTCTCGCGGGTCATCAGCGAGTAGGTCTTGTCGGAGGGGTTGATGGTGATCAGCTGCTGCGAATCGCCGTCGAAAATCACCACCGATTCCACCCCGGCTTTTCCACCCATTTCAATACGCATCTTGTTGCCTTGCAAGTAGATGGTCTGACTGCGGTCTCCCTCCATCTTCAGCGTCACGCCGGCGAATGCCGCGGTGCTGATCGGGACCGTAGCGCAGATTGCGAAGAGTCCAAGGCGCGCGTGCATGAGCTGACTTCCTTTCGTTGGTTTCATGGCCGGCTATAAAGCACGGGCAGCATGATCGGTGTCAAGGCGCGAATAGGCGGGCAACCGGGCGCGCAAGCACAGAGTTTCGCGGAAGGCGAATGCACTTTTCGCCTCCTTCCCACGCCCGGCCCAACGTGCTACGTGCGATCGCATGGACGAGATCGTTCCGGACATCTGGATGTGGTCCTGGTTCTCGGAGCGGCACAAGTACAATTTCAACGGTTACTTCGTGCGCTATCCAACCTGTACCTTGTGCGTGGACCCGGTGGAAATGTCGAACGAGGTCCTCTCCGAGATCGCCGGCCAGCAGGTGACTTGCGTCGTGCTCACCAATCGCAACCACGTGCGAGCGACGAACAAAGTCCGCGAGCGGACCAGCGCTCAAGTCTTCATTCATCCCGCGGATGCTGCCTACGCCATCACGCAAGGCGCGATCATCGACGACTATCTGGAAGTCGGACAGAAGCTGGGTCCGTTCCACGTGTTGCCCGCGTATGGCAAATCGCCAGGGGAGGTCGCGCTCCACTGGCCGGAACGGAAGGTTCTGATAGTCGGCGATGCATGCGTAGGCAATCCGCCCGGCGAGTGCGCATTGCTGCCAGACCGGGTGATGGACGATCCGGTGGCCTTGCGCCGCAGCCTTCGTCGCCTCGCGACGGAGGTCGACTTCGATGCTCTGCTCGTCGGCGATGGCACCCCGATGGTGAGCGGCGGTCGAGCAGCGCTCCAGGCCCTGGTCGCAAGCTTCACCTGACCCGCTTGCCCCGAGCGTAAGGCGAGCGAACGCGAGCCTGTAGTCGAGGGGTCGCCAGGATTCGCCCTCGACTTCGCGCCTTCGGCGCTACGCTCGGGGCTGAACGGGTCACTTCGGGGTCGACTTGAGCGACACCGAGTTGATGCAGTAGCGCAGACCACTGGGCTCTGGCCCATCGTTGAACACGTGCCCGAGGTGTCCACCGCAGCGGGCGCAGTGCACCTCGGTACGAACCATGCCGTGGGTCCGGTCCGCCTCGGTTTGGACTGCTCCCTCGGAGACGGGCGCCCAAAAACTCGGCCAGCCGGTCCCGGAATCGAACTTCTCGTCCGACCGGAATAGCTCGCTCCCGCACGCCGCGCACAGGTACCGCGCCGGGTCATGCGAGGCATGGTATGCGCCGCTGAAAGCGCGCTCGGTGCCCTTCTGCCGCAGGACGCGATACTGCTCCGACGTGAGCAGCCGCCGCCATTCCTCATCCGTCTTCTCGATCTTCTCGCTCATCTGCGCTACCTCGCGTCGTTCATCCCTGGTCGCCTGGCTTGCCTTGCCGGGTCCGCCGTGCGGGAGAAGATAGCAGCGAGGTCGACGGTGTGCTTTGCATCTCGGCCCCGGAGCGGGAGCGCCTCCTCCAGAAGAAGAAGACCGGAACGCCGAGGCCAAGCACAGCTGCGCCGATCAACGCGTTACGAGTATCGGCAACGAATGTATTGAGCACGATACCCAGGCCGACCAGGGTGAAGAGAACCGGCGTGACCGGATACAATGGCGTCGGCTGAGCCCTCGCCGCGTCCGGCAGCTTGAACCTCAGCACGATCAGCGCCACTCCGGCGAGGGCGAAGAAGATCCAATCCGCGAAGACCGCGTAGCCCAGAAGCTCTCGATAGGTATTGGAGAGGGCAAAAGCGGAAGCCAGAACACCCTGGATCAGGATCGCCAGCGTAGGCGCGCGGAATCGACGGCTCAGCCGGCCGACGGATTGGAAGAAGACTCCATCCGAAGCCATCGCGTAGTAGACCCGCGGCGCAGTCATCAGCGCCAGATTCAAGAAACCGAAGGTTGAAACGATGATCAGCACGCTGATCATCGCTGCGCCTTTCTCGCCCGCCAGGCGCGAAGCCGCCTCGGCCGCTGGCGTTTGCGTGGCCGCGAGCACCGGCGCCGAGAGCACATGAACGTAGGCGACGTTCGCGCTCACGTATACCGCGATCACGCAGAGGACTCCGATCACGATCGCCCTGGGCAGATTGCGCAGCGGCGCGCGTACCTCCTCGGCCACGAAGTTGAGGTTCTGCCAGCCGCCATAGGCAAACATCACCGGGACCATGCCAGCCAGAAACATCGAGCCCAGCCGAAAGCCGCTCGCGCCCTCCGGTACCAGCGGCTGGAAGCCAATCCCCGATTGACGGGTGACAGCGAACGCGCCCGCCACCAATACCGCGATGGCGATCGTCTTTCCCAAGGTGATCACGTTGATCAGCACTGCGCCTGGCTTGATCCCCAGGGCATGAAACGCCGAGAGCACGAGCATCACCCCGATGGCCAGCGGCGTGCCGAGGTTCGAGGACAGCCCGCCGAGCCGGATCACGTACTGCGCGAAAGCCACCGCCACCGCCGCCGTCGCACCCGATTGCACGATCAGCAGCAGAGACCAGCCATGCAGAAACGCGACCAGCGGATGGAAAGCCTCGCGGAAGAATGCGTACTGACCGCCCACGCGCGGGATAACCGTGCTCAGCTCGGCGAAAACGAAGGCTCCCGCCAGCGCGACCAGACCGCCGGCGATCCACACCGCGAGGATCAAGAACGGCGTTTGGACCGTCTGCGCCACCACGTAGGGATTGATGAAGATCCCCGAGCCGATGATCCCGCTGATCACGATCATCGCGGCGTCGAAGAGGGTGAGCTTCGCCGCAAACGCCGGCACCGGCCGGTTGCTCTCGCCGACTGGCGCCATGAGACCTTATCGGCCCGAGGCCTGTTCTCCTCGCAGGGTCAGGCAGGTGCTCGAAGCCCGCGCCACCAGGCTGCCGGCCTCGTCCGACGCGTCGCATTCGACCAGCCCCGGCGTTGTGACGATCATTGCCATCGCGACTTGCGCGCTCACCAGCCGACAGCCTGGCCGTCCTTCCGGTGATCCGATCCAGCGCGGTAGAAAAACCCCGCCTGGGGATCGTCCGGATCGTTGGGCGTAAACATGATCGCCTGGTAGCCGCCGACCCCTCCTCCGTGAATCGACTCCAGGTTGTGGCCCATCGCACCCAGTGGACCGCTGACCAGGTTGAACAATTGCGTCTCCAGCTGCAACAGGTTCTGCACCTCGTTGTGGTGAAAGCGCGCCATGTCCGTCGCCGCCTGGACGTTGGCGCCCAGGTCGATGATGTTCACCAGCGTCTGAGCGTGACCCTGCGCCTGCATGTCGCCGCCCATCAGCGTGATGGTCATCAGCGGCCGGCCGTTCTGCATCACGAATCCAGCCGAGAGCGTGTTGTAGGGGCGCTTGTGCGGCGCGATCAAATTGGGGCTCTTCGGATCGAGCGTGAACAGCGATCCGCGGTTGTGCAAAACGAAGCCGTATCCGGGAACCGTGATCCCGGAACCGAAACCGGCGAAGTTGCTATTCACCCACGACACCATGTTGCCCCAGCGGTCCGCGGTGGCCAGGACGATCGTGTCACCATCGAGATTGACCTTGGCAGGTGTGCCCTTCGCCGGGCATTGCTGGTACCCCTCGCCGTTCAGGCATCCGGCTCGATTGGGATCGACCTTCTTGCACAGTGTCGCGGCGTAGGACGTCGAGGTCAGCGTCTGCACGTGGGACAGCAGGGATGGGTCGAAGTTCGGGTCTGAGTTGTACTTGTACTGATCCCAATAAGCCATCTTCTTGGCCTCGGCGATGAAATGCCAATACTGCGGATGGGTGGGTCCAAGAGTGGCCAGCGTCTCGCCGGGAGCCCACTGCGGTACGCACTCGGCGAGGATGTTCAGAATCTCGGTCGTATTCCATGCCTGGGATGGCGGCGGCAGCTCGAGCACATCGAAGCCGTGGTAGTTCGTCTGAATCGGCTCGACCCACTCGCCGGTGTAATTGAAAAGGTCCTGCAGGGTCATTGTCCCGCCCAGCGCGGTGGATTTGCCCACGATGGCCTGCGCGACCTCTCCCCGATAGAAGCCATTGCGGCCGCGCTCCGCGAAGATGCGGAAGGTGCGAGCGAGGTCTGGATTTTTGAAAATCTGACCAGGCGCGGGTTTCTCTCCCTTGATGTACCAGGTAGCGATCGAGTCGGGATCTTTATCGGTGCAGCATCCGATCAGCGGCAGCGCATTGGGCAGGTTCCAATCATTGGAGATGCGTTCGGAAACGGGAAAGCCGTTCTCGGCGTAATGAATTGCCGGTTGCATCACCTCCCACAAGCTCAGGTTGCCGTAGCGCCGAACGATCTCGTCCCAGCCCCAGGCCGATCCCGGGACGGTGACGCTGAGGATTCCACCTCCTGGCATCCCCGAGCCCGGCCCCCAGTTGTCCGGATTCCAGGAGTAGCCGAGCGAGTTGTAGCGCTGCAGCGTCGCCCCGCTGGGAGCCTTGCCGCTGGCGTTGAGCACCCGCACCCTGTTCTCGCTGGCGATGTAGACAATTGCGAACAAGTCGCCGGCAATCCCCACGTTCATCGGCTCAACCAGGTTGAGCACCGCCGCCGTTGCCACCGCCGCATCGAAGGCGTTCCCACCCCGCCTCAAGATCTGCAGGCCAGCCTGGGCGGCCAGCGGCTGACTGGTGGCCACCATCCCATTCTGGGCCATCACCTCGGAACGCGACTGCGCGAAATATCCCTGTGAGCGATCCCCTGGAACCGCATCGCAGAAGGCCGGCTTCGGGGTGTCGTTGCAAGAGCGCACCGGAGACTGCCCCCACGCGAGAGTGGCTGTGAGCGTTGCTGAAACAAATCCGATACAAATCAGATGCCGAACATGAGCGTTCATATGCTTCCCCCTGGAAAAATGTTTGGATAGACGAGAAGTTCGTGATGGGAGCGACGGGTTCAGCTCTCGCGCGCGGGCAGCGTCCCGCACACTCGCCGACGAAGGGGATTCGCCCGCCACTCCCACGAGGTTCCCCCTGCTGGTTTTGGAACCGCGACCGACGCCCACCCGCTCCACTCGAGCGCCGGCGCATACCGCTGGAGGCATGGAGGGTCAAGATCAGAATTTCAGCTCGGTTGTGCGGCCGTCCAAAGTCACACGTCATTCACGCGAGGCTTTGTGTTCTGCAGTTAAAGCACACGCCTGATTTGTGGTTTTGGGTGTTTCTGAGTGAACGGCGCCTCCCTATCGGCGCTGCACGGAGCACGTTTCGCCTCCAGGATGTGCTCCGCCGCACGATGTTCGGAGGGAGCGACGAATGAGAATCCTTTGCAGCACTCTGGTGCTGTTCCTCGGGCTCGTCGGGATCCGACCAAGCGCATCCTTCGCACAAGGCTGGTTCTGGCAAAACCCACGCCCAACGGGCAACGGTTTCGCGGCCGTAGCTGCCTTCGATCAGCAAAACGCCATCGCGTTGGGCTACTTGGGAACCGTTGTCCGCACCACCGATGGCGGCGCTACGTGGACGCTCCTGTCCACCGCGACGACGACCTTCCTAGCCGCAGTTTCCTTGGTGGACGCCAACACTGCGACCGCGGTCGGCGACCTGGGAACTATCCTGCGCACCACCGACGGCGGCGCCACTTGGACACCTCAGTCCAGCGGGACAAGCAATTTCCTCCATGCCGTTTCGTTCATGGACGCCAACACAGGGACCGCGGTGGGCACTCACGGCACCATTTTGCGCACCACCGACGGCGGCGCCACCTGGACACGTCAGTCCAGCGAGACGATCCAAACGCTCTACGGAGTTTCGTTCGTGGACGCCAACATTGGGACCGCGGTGGGTGCTGACGGCACCATTTTGCGCACCACCGACGGCGGCGCCACCTGGACACGTCAGTCCAGCGGGACGATCCAAACGCTCTTCGGAGTTTCGTTCGTGGACGCCAATACCGGGACTGCGGTGGGGTCGCTCGGAGTCATTGCGCACACCACCGATGGCGGCGCCACCTGGACACCTCAGTCCAGCGGGACGAACAATCACCTCAATGCGACTTCCTTCGTGGATGCCAACACCGGGATCGCGGTGGGTTCCTTGGGAACCATTCTGCGCACCACCGACGGGGGCGCCACCTGGACACCTCAGTCCAGCGGGACGACCGGTTCTCTGCGCGGGCTGTCCTTCGTGGATGCGAACACGGCGTACACGACCGAATCCGAACGACTGGGGGGCATCCTGAGGACCAGTGACGGGGGCACCACCTGGACACGGCAGGCCTTCAGCAGCGCGAGCAACAATCACCTGCGTGGAGTCTCGTTCGTGGACGCCAATTTCGGAACCGCGGTGGGCTCTTCGGGAGCCATTCTGCACACCACCGATGGCGGCGCCACCTGGACGCCCCAGTCCAGCAGCACGACCAGCGATCTTACTGCTGTCTCGTTCAACGATGCGAACATCGGAACCGTGGTAGGCGACTTCGGAACCATTCTGCGCACGACCGATGGCGGCGCCTCCTGGACACCTCAGTCCAGCGGGACGAGCAGGCATCTTGCTGGAGTCTCGTTGGTGGACGCGAACGTCGGAACCGTGGTCGGTAGAGCTGGAACGATTCTCCACACTATCGATGGCGGCGAGACCTGGACGCTGCAATCCAGCGGGACCACCCAGGACCTGTTTGGCGTCTCCTTCGTGGACGCCAACGTTGGGACCGCGGTGGGCAGATCGGGAACGATTCTCCGAACCACCGATGGGGGCGCGAGCTGGACGCTTCAATCCAGCGGAACGGCCTACTTCGGTCTCTTGGGAGCGTCGTTCGCGGACGCCAACATCGGGACGGTCGTGGGCGCAGCTCCCCCGCCCTTTAGCGGTGGAATTATTCTACGCACGACCGACGGCGGCACTACCTGGACAAATCAGCGAACGACCCTTGAATGGTTAATATCGGTCTCATTCGTGGACGCCAACATAGGGACCGCGGTGGGTGAAGCTGTTCTGCGCACGACCGATGGCGGTGCCACCTGGACACCTCAGTCCAGTCCGAGCAATATCCTCTATGGCGTATCGCTCGTGGATGCCGACACGGGGACCGCGGTGGGGAGCTTTGGAACCATTCTCCACACGACGACTGGCGGGGACGGCCCACCTGTGTCGGGGCTCGTCGACGCATTCGATAGGGACGCCGTCAATCCACTGCTCTGGAGCATCGAGGCGATCGAAGGAAGCGCTGGCGAAGGGGATGGCAGCCTCCAATTGACTCCGAATGCCGGCACCGGTGCATCCGCCATCGTGGTGAGCAGCACATCCGCCTATTCGCTGACCGGCTCGCAAGCTGCCGTAAAGGTCCTCCAAGTCGTCGGCAGTGGAAATGTCAACAACGTGTTTGCCCTTCAACTGGATTGGAACAATAGCCTTTTGTGGTGGTACGAAAACGGCTGGTTATCCGCGTTTTATTACTTGGCAGGAACCCGCACCACAGTTGCTACTCTGGATTATTCGGCCGAGGTGCACGCGTGGTGGCGTATCAGGGAGGCCGCTGGAACGGTGTATTGGGAGACCTCAGCGGATGGCGCCTCCTGGACCGTGTGCGGCACTGCCGCCATATCTGACTTGTTCCCTTTGCAAGCGCTAAACGTCATGTTCACTGCCGCCACGTGGGGGACCGGTACTCCGGATCCGGGTCAGGTGCGCTATTCCCATCTGAATGTTCCGTAACCGGGTAAGTATTTCAAAGAAGGTTGAATAAGCACGCGCTATCGGCGCATTGGTGTAGAAGTGCGGGTGCGATGCGATCCTGCAGCCCAGATGGCGTTTTGTCTGCAGCACGACGCACACAGGCCCGGGCGAGCCTCGCGGCCTGCCTGGTGTGCACGCTGGCTCTGCCTTTCTTCTCCTCCGCCCAGTCCCCTGACTCTGCGGCAGCAGACCGCAGCGAGACTCATCGCCGATTCGAGGAGGCGCGGGCGCTGCAAGAGAAAGGGTTGTATCGCGAGGCCCGCAAAGCCTACGAGTCGCTCCTCCCCCAGCTCCGGGCACAGAAGAATGAACCGGATCTGGCCACCGCTCTCAATAAGCTGAGCCTGATCGCGTCCGAGCAGGGCGATTACGGGCTTGCGATTGCCTGGGCGCGCGAATCTGCAGACCTGTTTCACAAAATGTCGGACCGGAATGGCGAGGCGCGGGCCATCAACAACCTGGGGGTGGGAGAGCTCAACCGCGGGGATTATTGCTCGGCTAAACTCCATTTCAAACAGGCTTTGGGGCTCTACCAAAAAATCAATGACCGCGAGGGCGAGATTGAACAATTCAATAACATCGGGAATGCTTGCTATTTCAAGGGTCGTTATTTGGACGCCCTCGAAGCCTACGAAGCGGCGATGACGCGCGTCGAGCGCGCCGCGGGCGAGCCGTGGAGCGCGCGTCGTCGCCAGCTCACCGCTGTCAATCTGGCAACTCTGTTCCAGCGGCTGGGCCGCGAGGAGAGGGCGCTCCACTTCTACCAGCATGCGCAACAAGGTCCCCAAGCGCTCCAGCCCAACGAGGAAGCACAGCTGTACTCCAACCTCGGCGTGATGTATCGGCGGCTCGGCGATCCAGTGAAAGCGCTGGAAATTTATCGGCAGGCGCACGAGATCTTCGCCCGACGAGGGCACAAGGGGGGTCAGGGGGGCGTGCTGATCAACATCGGCATCGCGCTCGCCCTGGACCTGGGCGATCTCACAGGCGCGCTGGAGTCGTTTACCGATGCGCTGACCCTCGCCGAGCAGACGCTGAATAGACGCAGGGCGATGCAGGCCCGCTTGTATCGCGGCGAGTCGTTGTTGCGTCTGAACCAGGTGGACGCGGCCAGAAAGGAGTTCGAAGCCGCGATGGTGGCCGCAAAGGAACTGGGCACTGCCGAGGAGGAGTGGAAGGCTGTTTATGGTCTCGGCCGCATCGCGGAGCTGGTCGGTGATAACGAGAAGGCCGCCGCTTATTTCCGCCAGGCGATCGCCCGCATCGAATCGATACGTTCCAGACTTCAGCTTTCACCCTTGAAGGCGGAGTTCTTGGGCGACAAGCGCGACGTCTATGATTCGTTGATCAACTTGTTATTGAACAACCCGGACGCGGCGGAGCTGTTCAACCTGATGGAGAAAAGCCGCGCCCGCACCTTCCAGGATCGGCTTCAGCAGCCCGAGGGCGGCAGCTCCACCTCCGCGCAAAAATCGATGCTGGACCAAGTGCGAAACAGGCTGGATGACGCCACGCTGCTGCTCGAATTCTGGGTCGGCCCGCGCGGCGCAGCGGTGGTTTGGGTCACGCGCGAAGCATTTGGTATCGCGCGTCATTCACTATCCCCTGCTGACGTCGATGAGGTTTCCGCATTTTTGCAGGACCTGCCCACCGGCTCTGGCAAGGTCTGGCGAAAGCAGTCCGAACGCCTCGGCAAGCTGCTTCTTTCTGGAATCGAACCGCTGGCCCGCCCCGGCTTGCAGCACTTGCTGGTGGTACCCGACGGCGTCCTCAGCGCGGTGCCATTCGAGGTCCTCCGCGCAGGGAGAGGCGACAGTTCGCTGCTGATCGAGCAATTCGACATCACCTATCTACCCTCCTCCTCGATCCTTCTGCGTGCGGCGCCCGACCGCGGACGCGTGCGCCACTTCCCCTGGCATCGCGAGCTGCTGGCACTTGGGGATCCGATCCCCTCTAACCGGGCTGATCCAACGCTTTCGGACGTGCTTCCCGGAGACGAGCTGCGAGAGCGGCTGCCGACGTCGGCCGCCGAAGTACAAGCCATCGCGCGCTTGAGCTCGGGGCGGTCGGAAATTCACCTCGGCGCAGATGATCTGAAGAAATATTTGTTAGAGGGCAAAGCCAGCGGCGTCCCCCTTCTCCACCTGAGCTCGCACGCCACCGCGGACACCGACAATCCGGAACGGTCTCGCATTCTCTTTTCGTCTGAAGACAAAGACAGCCGGCCGGACTATCTCTTCCTACGGGAAGTCTACGAGCTGGATCTGCGGGGCGTGGAGCTGGCGATTTTGTCTGCCTGCGATACCGAGCGCGGCAAAATGATCCCTGGCGAGGGGGTGCAGGGTTTCAGCCGGGCTTTGCTCTCAGCGGGCTCGAGCGCCACCGTCACCACGCTGTGGCGGGTGGCGGATCAGCCGACCAGCGAGTTCATGAAACAATTCTATTACGCGCTCGGCCAGGGCAAGACAAAAGCGGAAGCGTTGCGTTGGGCCAAGCTCAAGTTCTTTCGATCGGGGGCCACACTCGAGCATCCCCGGTATTGGGCTGCCTTCGTTCTCAATGGAGACGGGTTCCGCCCGATCACGCGAGCATTCTCCTGGAGCGTCTTGCTCGGACCGCTGGCGGCAGCCCTGGTCCTGGTGAGCGTGGTGGCCCATCGCCGGGTCAAAGCCCCGCGTCCGAGTGAAGCCCCCAAGCCCTCAGTCTTTGTTCGATGAGGATCCGATGGCGACGCGGAAGCGCAGGATCTGCGAGTCGGCTACGGGCTTGCTTGCAGAATCGATGGCTGTGACCTGCCACAATAGCGTCTTGCCGGGAACGATCCTTGCGCGAACAGGGGCTGGCAGAATTACGCTGGTCCGGATCGATTCCGTCTGCCACAGCTCGGCCCGATCCACCTCCATCACCTTGACGCGATATCGCGCCGCGGCCGCGATCGCTTGCCAGCGCAGCTCGGCAGGGACTTCTTTCAAATCGCCAGTCGGACCTACCGCCACCAATTCCTCGGATCGAAAGACCTGCGGGCCGGGCACGAGATCGGAGGCGAGCTCCGGTGCCTGACTGCCTCGGAGGTTGAGGCCCACCACAATCGCCGCCAACAGCGCGGCGGACGCGAATGCAGCCGCTCTGATCGGCCGGGGCAGCAGGAGACGGCGCCACCCAGTGCTTCGTTCGCGAGCCGTGGAACGAGAAACGGGAAGTCGAGCGATGACCTTGATCTGCTTGATCTGATCGAATCGACGCTCCAGCTCCGCCGTGATCCAGCTCACCGCCGCCGATTCATCGGGGAGCGTCGTCGCCGATTGGTACTCCCTCAGCAGTGCGAGCTCGGTCTGACATCGCGCGCAAGCGGCGACGTGAGCCCGCGCAACCGCTTCCCTCGAGATCGAACGGTTGGAGAGCCGCACCAAATCTTCGAGCGTCAGACAGGCTTCTGACGGCGCGAGCGCTTCCTTCCAAAACTCGGGTCTCGTGGCGCCCCGGTCCGGCATCAGCGTTCCCTCGCTCCCACCGCGCGTTGCTCGCGAGCCTTCCATCGCTGGATCGAGCGGCTCAATTTTCGCCTGGCGCTGACGATGAATGCTTTGGCGCCGCTGGCGTTTCTCAGCCCCAGCAGGCGGGTGATCGCTTCCAGTGGAAGATCCTCCCCGAAGTGAAGCGTGAAGACCTTCTTTTCGACGTCCTCCAGCGCTTCGTTGAGCAGCTCCCGAACCAGCTCCGCGCAGCTCACGCGCTCCGCGGCCGCCCAGAAGCCACCTCCGTCCTGCTCAGGCAACCCGATCAGCATCTCGCCTCCTGAATCGCCCGGGCCGACCGCGCGCGCCCTCACAGCATTGAGGCATTCGTTCCTGGCGATCGAGTAGAGCCAGGTTGAAAACTTCGAGTGTCCGTGGAAGGAGCCCAGCGATCGGTAGACCTTGGTGAAGACCTCTTGCGCCAGATCCGCCGCTGATTCCCGGTCGCCGCTGAAGCGGAAACACCAGCGCGCAACCTGCGCATAGTGCCTGCGAAAGAGCTCGTCGACGAGCTGGAGCCCCGCCGCCGAGCCAGCCGCTGCCCTGGCCCGAATCACCAGCTCCTCGTCCGAGAGCCGCTCCAGCTTCATCTCGGCCGTTATAGCCGGAGCGGTCCGACCTCGTCATCTCCAACCGCTCTTTCTGAGCAGCTCGCGCCTGGCTTGCACCCGCCGCCGTTCTCTCGCCTCCAGCTTGGCCTTGAGCTTGGTGTGAAGCCTGTCTGCAAAGCCACGCACTATAAGTGCGACCAGAAGCAGAAGGCTCACCGCGAACCAGATCCCAAGCGCCTTCAATTGCCTCCCCCCGTTCTGCCTTGGACTGGGCCAGAAGAATGTACTCCCGACGTGTGACAATCCCGGGCGGCCGAAGGGAACAGGATTAGACCCGGGGTCCGTGCATTTTTTTTGTTCCGGCGTTGCCCGCCCGGTTGTCTCACCGAGTGGTGCTACTTGTGTCGGCCCCACGTCCACGATGGAGAAACCTATCGGAGATAGGTAGGCGAATAGGCCAGCGCATTCGCGAGCTGAGAATGCAGCAGGATCAACCGCGGACCCAGGAGGAATTGGCCTCCGCGATTGGCATCAGCCTGTCCTATCTGTCGCTGATCGAGCGAGGGCGCCGGGTGCCGCCGATGCACACGCTCGCCGCGATCGCGGACGCACTGGAGGTACCGGTGACCGAGCTGCTCTCCGCGGTTGAACAGTGGCCAAAGGGCAGCGCGGAGGTGGTGCGTCCGATGTCGGACTTCATCCAACGCCGCCACCTCGGGTCGAGCGACGTGCAAAGGTTGCTCCACGTGGCAAGGTTGATGTTCAACCGAAGAAAGCATTAGGCGACCAGGCCTCCAGCTTTTCAGTCGTCGAGGCGAATCGGGTCCAGGGGCAAGACCGAACCGTCGGCGTCATTTCCGATCAGGCCGAGCATCTGCACGGGCACGCTGGATCTGAGGCGAAAGTAATCGCCGGGCGCCAGCCGGAAATCCGGTGAGTACTCGCAGACCTCACGCGCGATTCTCGTTTCCGGCGGCAACGTGAGGGTCGTGGCGCCGATCAACCGATGGGCCGCGGAAAACAGCTCGACAGTGACGACCGCCCACTGTCCGCTGGGGTTTTGAAATCCCAATCCCGTGAACAGCCGCGCGTTCACCAGAGGAGTTACAACAGCCTGGGTGAAACTCCGCGTGCTGAAAATCGGGACCGTCGCCGCCAACAGTGGCCGCGCGCTCTGGCCCAGGGGCGTCGCGCGTAGATACGAGTAGTAGATGGCGGACGAACGATCGCCATTCGTCACCTGAACTCGCTTGCCGTGCATCTCGGTGGACCTGGCGAGCACCACGTCCAGCTGGGTCGGGCCAACGTACCGTGTGGAAGCGATTTCCACATCGCTTATCTCAACCCGCGCTTGCGGTCGAAACCCGATCCCGCTCACGGTGACCGTTGAACCCGCGGGAACAAATCCGCCGCCCGGAACGACATTGCTGATCGAAATGTTTCCGCCCACCTTGAAAACTCCCGATACGGTTTCCTGCGCGTAGGTTGTGCCGGAAGGCGCCACATAGAAGGAGGCGGTCGGGTCCAGATTCAGCCGGGAAGTTTGCCCCACCCGGGCATCGGGCCGCACCGGGATGTTCACCGCGATAATCGGAGAATCCACAGCTGTCCCGAAAGTCCCATGTGGAGAGACGAAGCGGATGCTCACCCGGTTTCCGGTGACTACGGCTGCTCCGCTGACGTCGCCTCCACAGCCAAACAGGGCCACACCCTCCACGCCACCCAGAGGTCCCTGATCGCCCTCGCCGCCCTCCACCGCCAGGGTCGTTCTGCCCGTGGTAATTGGCTCGGGTTCGGTGAGCTGCACCTTGATTTGTAGCATCCCTCCGGGCGGCACTTGCTCGTCGTAGACCCTCGGGTAGATCTCCGGGACGCCCTGCGCCAGCGACGTAGATGACATCACCAGATAAAGTACGCAGATCGCTCTGACGGCTGCGGAAATCGTGTGGAGATGGCTCGCCGTGATGAGCGGTGAGAACCTCAGATGTTTGTTCAACATGAAAGCCTCCGAGCAGTCCGGCCGTCGATCGGGTGATGGAGTGGGATGAATTGGCTCTACTGCACCTCCTTGCCTGGTGCTTCGGTACCGTTCCGATTTACGGGCTCCGCTTTTTTCTGAAGTGCCCGCCGTGTGTCAAATTTCGGTCGATGATGAGCCTGTTTCGAAACGCCTGCAACCCGCGAGGTGGACTGAAGTACGGCGGAGTAAAAGTCTTCCGTGAGGCTCCCGAGGTTTGATTGAAATGTCTCACTTAATACACGCATGTCACATCACATTGTTTATTTAAGCGAAGCCAACAACTCGGCGACGGCAATCACGTCCATCCACTCCTCTCCTTGGTGGTACGCCCACCATGCGCTGAGAACGGCCTGAGCCTGAGCCCAGCGATGGAGCCGATGGCGGTCGAACGCGAGCTCATCCGCAAGCTGGTCCAAACGGCGCGCCAGCGTGCGACCGGGTTGAGGCCAGGAGAGGAGATCCGGCAGGGGATTTCGAAGCAGGGCGCCGATTTCGTACTCCGGTTCGCCGACCACCCCTTTGGGATCGATGGCGATCCAGCCCTGCCGCTGGTCCGCAAGAATGTTTCCGTGATGAAGGTCGCCATGCAAGATGACCGGGGCGGTCATGGATGCGACGAGCTCGGCGAAGAGCTTCTCTGCACTTTGAACCAGCCGTTCGGGAAACGGTCCGCAGCTGCCGCCAAAGTGAGCGCGGAGCTGGGCCAACTCGGCACCCCAATCTGCAACCGAGGGAAATGAATGATTCTCCGGTGGAGGCCGCCACAATTTCCTCATCACCGCTGCTGCGATTGAAGTTGCTCGTTCGTCGCTCGCGGAGCTCAACTGAGTGCCGGGCTGAATCCGCTCTAACAGCAGTGCGCCCGAATCGCGATCGACGTTAAGCAATCTCACCGCGCCGGTTCCGTCGAAAACTATCAGCGCCTCCGCCTCGCTATGGAATTCCCGGTCTGGGAAACAGATTTTGAGAACGACCGAGGCGCCGTTTGCGGCCGTAGCGGGGAGCACGTAATTGAAACACAAACCGGGAAAGGGAAGGCCCACAGTCAGCGACCAGCGTCGCTGGCATTCTCGGAGGATGGTTGGTATCGCGTTCAGCCATTGCACTCCGGCCTCACCGTGCAGCTGGGTGTTAGTGCGAACGAGATCGTCTGGAAGAGAAAACATTTCTCGCCGAATTTGGAAAATGCTCCGAGGCGGGTGTCTGCCTACGGGCGCAGCCTCCAGAAGTCTCCCTTCAGTCCGAGCCCGGCGAAGATCGCCTCCGCTTCGTCCAATGTTTTGCGCCGCCAGGCTGGATCCAGCCGGTCGTTAAACCAGATCCAAGCCAATTCCGCGGACTGGTTGAGGGAGAGCATTCCACCGATGGGGAGAGATCGCGCCCGGCACGAGCTTTGGACGTGCTCTTCCGACCGGAAGAGAAGCATCGTCGATCAGGTGTAAATGATATCGTCCCACCACTGAGCCGCCGGTACGGCAAAATGAACCACTCCTGAGTCACCCGATACAGTCGGCCCGTTGACTGTGATTGAGATCGCATGGCCGCAGTCGGGGCAGCGGGAGGAAATGCGCGCCTCGGCATGGAGCGCCGCGCCAATTCCCATGGCGTCCCAGATGCAGTTGCCCCACCACTTGCGTTCGCCGACCTGGACCTCGAAGGGCGTGGGGATGGCCGAGAACGGAGGCGCCATGCGCAGCTCGGACGTTCCTGGCTCCAGCACGAAGACGTGGGCTTCCGCCAGCAGACGATGGGCGGCACCCACTTCAGCCGGCGTGCGCCCGAGCGCGAGCGCCGTTTCCTCTGAGCGAGGTACCCTCCCTGTCTCGATCACCTGGCGCATCACCTGCAGTCGAACCTGGCTGCTGAATTCTGTGCTCGGCCGCATTGTTTCAGCCTCCGCGTCGCGTCGCGCGGCACAGTGTAGCGGATCTGGCAGATGATTCGACCGGCGCACCTCACCTCTCCTGGCCCTGGCTCTTCAGGACGGCGATGACGTCCGCGACCAGGCGCACCATGCCCTCGATGTCCCCGGTTGCCGTGTGCGTCACCCCAAAGCGCGCAACCACCAGCCGGCTCGACGGAACAACCGCCACGAATTGGCCGAGGCGGCCGGCGGCGTAGAAGGAATCCCGCGGCATGCCTCCCCGCTCGCGCTGCTTCGCGTTCTCGCTCGATCCGAGGTTGGTCCAGAAGCCAGCGCCGTAATCGGTTGCCAGCGTGGGCGATGACGAGTAGCGCACCCAGCCATCGGGCAGGATGCGCCGTCCATTCGCCACGCCGTCATCCAGGTAGAGCATGCCGAATCGCACCCAGTCGCGCGCCGACGCGAACAGGTAGGTCGAGCCAATCGGCGTGCCCGTGGCGTCGAACTCGAGCACCGCGCTGCGCATTCCAAGCGGACCGAACAGCTCGCGCCGTGCGAATTGAAGAACATCGGCTGTGCGCCCGCCGACAGCGTCGCGAATGATCCTCGAAACAATCAGGGTGTTGCCGCTGGTGTAATTCCATTTGCTCCCGGGCACTGTCTCCAGGGAAGCGCGCTCCGCGAATCCAGCCATGTCGCGCGCCAGATAGAGCATCATCGACGCCCGATCCCGACCCGTGTTGGTCTCTTCCAAGGCGAGGCCGCTCGTCATTCGCATCAGCTGGTCGATGGTGATTGCGTGTCGCGGATCGTTCGGATCCCGCCAGGCGGCCACTGGAGCCGGCTGCTCAACCGAGAGCCGCCCCTGGCGAACGAGAATACCAATCAGCGCGCTGATAACAGATTTTGTCGCAGAATATCCGATCAACGGCGTATCAACGCCGTAGCCCGGGGCATACCGCTCCGCTATCACACGCCCCTGACGCGCCACCACGACGGCCTTCGTCCAGCGGTGAGGCGGCAGCTCGCTTTCGGCGAACGCCCGGTCGAGGGCCGCGCGCAGCTTTTCGGACTCCGGTTCCACCACTGCGCCGCCAGCAGTCTCCTCCAAAGCGGAGGCGAATCCCCAAGCTTCTTGTTGGTTGTCATTGGGCAGGCTCAGCTCGACCCGCTCCGGCCCGCGAACGACGATACACCCGAGCGTATCGCGATAAATCGCTTGGCTTTCAAATGTTCCCGCAATGGTTGTCCGAACTTGACGTCTCGTTTTGTCCACTTCATAGCGTAGTGCCTTGTCGATAAGCCTGATGCCTCGCATTGGCCTCAGGGTCTCCGCGTACACTTGATTCGGGTCCAGTCCGGAGACGAAGGTTTCCGAGCAGAGCGTGTGGCTGACAAAGCCGGAGGCTGCCTTGAGCACGCGGTCAGGCCGGACCTTCAGCCAACCGACAATCAAGAAGGCGGCGACCACCGCCAGCAAGAGGATGGAGAACTTTCGGAATCGCCGCTTCGAAGGCTCGCGCACTGCTCGGTACAATGCGCCCGAGCAGCTACGGCTGTACAGAGAGTTGCTGCGGGCTGGAGACGTTTCGATTCAAGGTCAGCCACAGCTCGCGGCGGCTCGGGTCCACGGTGGTGAAGTAGTCCGTGCCGGCTGAGATATCGCGGCCGGCGAGCTGGACGCGGGTCGGGGGAGACGTCGACGTCCATCCCTGAATTCGGAACACCGGGTTGAGCAGGGTGGCGGCGCCAGGATCGAGCCGGAACGTTGCACCCGACGCGGCGATGACCACCCAGGTGCCGTAGACAGGGTCATATCCAGCCGGCGAATACTCGACCGGATCCGTCCTGCCGGCGCCGCCCGGCCCGCTGGACGCGACGGTCCCGACGGTCGCGCTCAGGGTGGCTCCCGTCGTCGCGGCCACCTCAGCTACTTGAGCGTCAGTGGGCCGCTGGCTCCTCTTACCAAGCACGAGATAAACGGAATAACTCTGGTATGGATAGCCGACGTAGCTTTGGCCAAACGCCTGATAGCTCCGCTGTCCGACAGCGCCGAACGTGGTTCCCCAAGCGATTCGCTTGGAAGTCGTGACAAACGGCAGCTCGTATTGATTGAGCTGGAACGGCCAAAGAAAATCTCGCAGCAGCCTTCCACCCGGCTGGAGCAGGCACGTCCCCGGGCTGGAGCTGGTGCGGTTCCAGCAATTGGCCAGCGACCCGCCGCCGTAATCGCCGCCGGACAGATGCCCCGCTGACGTCTGCGTCTGCACGGCTCCCATCTCGGCATCCGCTGCTGCCGACCACATCACCACGTACGGCACGGTGTTGCTTCGGGTGTACTCCCAGGGCGAATTGAACGTCACCGGACCGGAGCCGGTCGTGGTGAACTGGTAGCGGTCCCCCCAACCAACCCCGGCGACGTCGCTTTGGCCATTGGTGATTCCGTCGAAAGTCAGGTTACCGTACGGCGCGCGCGCGTCGGCGAGAACGGTATCGGCGCCCGCGGGCGATGCGTCGTGCGTAATGGCATACACCGGATTTGAGCGGCCGGTGGCGAAGAACCAGTGAATGGTGACGTCAACCGGTCCGCCGGGAGAGAGGCGGAGCTTGAACTCGTGGATGCTGTGGTGACTCCCTCTGAGCACGGCTCGGTAGGTACCCGTGACGTCGTGCGAGGTGGCGGCCCCGGCGCCGTAGTGATTCACCACGTAACCCCATCCGTTCCACGCGGTGCCTGGCTCGCCGACGCACTGGCGCGCCTGTCCATCCGCTTCGTAGCTGAAGAGTCGGAGATAACCCCCGCGAGTCCCGCCGGGATCGGCCGCGTTGTTTCGAACCAGCGCTGCGGTTCGCGGTCGACAGCTGCTGTCTGACCAGGCGTAGACGTCAGACGTGTAACCATTGATCGACGCGCCGTCTTGAACGGCTATGCCTTGGCAACCAGATGTGACGGTGCCCCCGTCGTTGCCTGCATCCGGTCCACCATCGCTGCCTCCTCCGTCTGCCGCACTATTGGAATTGCCCGGGTCGGATCCTGAACCACAGGCCGTCGCGATGGAAACAAGAGCAATGGCAATCGCGCATTTCTTCGTTCTGGTTTCCAAGCCGGTCGCCTCGCAGTGGGTTTGGGAAGCGCTTCTGCACAATCCGAGCCGCTACCGCGGTCAGGCATTATCCCAAATCACCACAAGGAACGTCGGAGAGGTGAATCAGGAGATGTGGGCCGTCCGGCCACCTCGAATCGCGGCCAACAGATCGCCGAACGTGAAGGCGCCCACGTGGCGCACGCCATTGATGAAAAAAGTGGGCGTGCCATTCACACCGCTTCGCACTCCGCCCATGAAGTCGCGGCGGATCTTGGGCAGGAAGCGATGCTCCTCGAGGTCGTCGGTGAATCGGGATAGGTCGAGCTTCAGCTCCTCGGCGAAGGCGAGGAATGCCGGCGGCCCGAGGGCGTTCTGGTTCTCGAAGAGCAAGTCGTGCATCTCCCAGAACCGCCCTTGAGCCCCGGCCGCTTCGGCCGCCTCGGCGGCCGGCAACGCATGCGGGTGCACCTGAGAGAGCGGGAAGTGGCGATACACGAACCGCATCTGGTCGCCCAGCGCGTGTTGCAGCCGTTTGACCTCCCCGTGCGCCTCGCCGCAGAAAGGGCATTCGTAGTCGCCGTACTCCACCAGCGTGACCGGCGCGGTGCTCGGGCCGTCCACGTGGTCGCCGGGCCCGACCGGAATCCGAAGCTGGCTCACGGCCGTGCCTCCGCTTGCGGTTGCCGGGCGGAGAGTCGCTCCAGAGCGTCGAGAACTCCGTCCGCTCCGGGATTGACGTCTATCGGGGAAAGGTGGCTCCAGAAAATCCTCTGCTCCCCGTCGATGACATAGAGCGCGCGTTCACAGAAGCCGTCTTGTTCCCGATAGACGCTGTATCTCTGGGCGACCTCACCCTTCGGGTGAAAGTCCGCCAACAGCGGGAAATGCAGATTGCGCTCGCGCGCAAACGCGCGATGCGCCCATACCGAGTCGACCGAGACGCCAAGCACTTGCGCCCTGTGCTGCTCCTGGATTCTGGCGTCGAAGAGCGACACCACTTTGTCCGCCGGCGCAGAAAGGGTGAACGGTGGGGCTCGCGTGCCGGGCGCGAGAGGAACCCGTGATCGGGAAGCGGAAGGGGCCATTTTTGTCTCCAGGGGTGAACGAGCGCTCAGCTAATCGTCAATCTGGGCTTGCGCTCGCTTGGCGCAACTCACGGGGATCGATTGGCCGCTGAGTATCCGGTCAGCCACCGAACGTTCCGGGACCGAGGGAGGCGCCGGCCCTTGCTCGTCTGTACGTCTAAACGCCTAGCCGACGTAGGGCAGATAAACAAACATGTTGAACCCGGGATACATCGGGTCCTCTTCAAAGCGCCCGGGCAGCGGCTGATCGCAAGGTGGATCGATCTCGGTGAACGTACCGTCATCCTCCGGCACGACAACGCGGGTAACGTACCCCGCGAACGGAAGCTCATCAGTGCACAGGTCCTTCGCCGGCCGCGTGATTTGGTACATGAATTTGCCACCGCAATACGGCAAGGCTGGGAAGCAGTCGCGCGGATCCGGGCGAGCCATGAAGACTTGATCGGTCCCGGCCTGATGGCTGGTGCCTAGGGATTGCTCCCCGGCCACCGAGCACGCGAACAGCGACGCACTTGTCGCCAAAGCAAACAGAGCTCGATCGATCATCGTTGCCTCCGTGACCCCCTGTGGAACGAGCAAGTGTTGTGCTCGACCAACCACGCCTCTTACGCGCTTTCGATCGGTGCCGCAACGGCAGGGTCGGGGCTACATCCCCCAGTAGACGCCTTCAGGCGGCGGCCAGGCGGAACCGCTCCGCTCGATCGGCTCGCGGCTCCAGCCAAACCACGAGATGAGCATTCCGCTGAACAACAGCAGATTGGAGACGAGCAGCTGCGGGATGGACAACGGCGCCGCGCCCACTCGAGTAACTGCTTCAACGCCAGGGATCAGGAAGCTATGTTCACTCATGAAATCCTCCTTGGTGGAACGGAACCGGCCATTTGCATTCGCGATGCCGAAGCCAATCTCTCTCCACTCCGGGAGCGGATTTTCTCGAACGAGGTGCTCAAAGGGAGTCTGCTTGTTGCTGCGTGGCAACGAATGACCGTTTTCGTTGCCTGGAGTGTAACCGGGAACGGTGCGCCTCGCCGCACCTCGTGACCCGTAACCACAATGGGCCTGAAAACCCGGGAAGCTCTCCCGTGCTCCCACAGCGACGTCTACCTGGGCGCGCTCCGGATCAGCGACTCATCCGCTGATCTCCGCAGGCGGCTGGGAGAGATTCCAAATGTCGTGCTGAATGAGCCATTGGCCATCCGCGCGCCTCAGCAGGAGAACATATTTTGCGGCGACGGAGGAATTGTCATCACGTTGCACTTGGAAGTTGCCGACCTGAAAAGCCTCATCCTCGAGGACGCGCATTTCCACGGGCATGATCCGAATCTGGCCCGACCGCCCCATCGCCTTTTCAAACCAACTTCGAATAGCGGCTCGTCCCGTCACCGCCGGTTCCCCGGGCGGCATCAACACCGCATCCTTGCCGTACATTTGAGCGAGCCGTGCCGCGTCTTTTGCGTTGAACGCGTCGGCCATCTTGGCGGCGATGCCACCGAGCTGACTCAAAGAATTCTCCTCGTTGGTCATCTCAACCTCTTGATGCGAGTGTGGCGGCAATAGCAGGAGGCTGATCTGACTTCAAGTCAGCGGCCCTACCGTTGCTTCGCGATCAGAGTTGGCAGAGAGTGGCCTCGGCACCGGGAGAGATTCAAGAAAGACCCGGCTGCCCAGCATCGAAGTCGCTCGAAAACTGCATGCACGTTCTTGCTGAAACGTCGCCGTTCGGCTCTCGTCTTGAGAAGCTCTGATGCAGTTCCTGCGACTCACCGGCCCGCGTCCTCACAAAGAAGAAGTCCGTGCCGCTTACGATTGCGATGTACCTCACGTGCATCCAAAAATTACGCTCGGCGCTCTGCGCGGACAGTGTACAGTCGACCCCCTCCGGAATCTGGGTCTCCGCGATACGTTGCGTCAGGTACTTGATCTCAAACGAGCCGCAGTGAATTGCCTGCGCGCCAGCAAGAGTCGGCCCCAGCTGAACGACGTCACAAGCAATTGCGCAGCTGTCAGACGGGGGCCTGCTACTGCATCTCCATACGAGAAATGGCGCGAGCAATACGGGCATGAGCCAGCTCTTACGTGCACCACGACACCGATTCAACTTGCCGAGGCTGCCCCCTCCTTAACCAATGCCGCCGCATACATATCGGACTCGGCGCGAACGAAGTTATCGACGGTGACGGGCACGGCCTTACCTGCTGGCGGCTGCGGCGCAGGTTGGGCTTGGGCTCAGTTCGCCCACTCCAGCGATGGTTCCTTCCATTTGCCATTCAACGCCGCGGGCTTCACCAGCCAGAGGTTGTAAATGCTGGCGACCCTTGCTGATCAAGAACTCTGATCCACCGCAACAGGAGGCCGAGAAGCCTGCGACGCCACCGTTCGCCCAGATTGCCGCAGCTGGCGTCCATCAGCTGAATGTGAAGCGAACACGAATATGCGCGTGAGCCTCGGTCGATCCGCGGACGTTCTCTGAACCCGGGCGTAGCTCCTGCGCTGCTTAAGGTTGCGGTGCGCCCGATCGTAGGAGTGCGCAACGGTTAGGAGGCGAGCGTCGGAGCGCGGGGTCGGACGGTGCCTGGCGAGACGACGTACCCGCGTTCCACCATTCGCCGCGCTGAAAACCGAAGTTGACAGATCGCCGCTTATCTGACCCAGCTGTCCCCGCACGTCAGTCGCTCGTAGCGGCGACGGTGTCCACCGGAGGGAATTCACATGAACAGGAAATCTGCTTTTCGGCTTCTCGCTGTGTTGTCGCTAGCGCTCAGTGCGTTCCGTGTCAACGCGCAAACCACCCCTGTCGAGGCGACTTGGGACATCGACGAAGTCCGGACAACGCCCGTTCCACATCGCTACATCCACGGCCTCATTCGCTCCCACGTCAAGTTCCAGGTCCTTCTACCCTTACCCGAGTCATGGAATGGAGAAATCGCCATCTTCACCCGCGGCTTCTCGGGAACGGAGCTCAGCACTGGAGCCTTCCAGACGGCCGCCGTCATGAAGGGCTACGCGTTCGCCTCGTGCGACGAGGGCTGGTTTCGCCCGACGATCAGGGACAACCCGCAGGACGACTACTACGAATCACGCCAGAGTCTCGTGGAGCTGACGGTCTACACCAAGGCGCTCGTGCTGATGCAATACGGAAAGGCCTCCTCGCGCACGTTGCTCGTGGGAGGCTCCAACGGCGGCCACCACACCCGGTGGATGGTCGAGGCGTATCCGCGGATGTTTGACGGCGGCATTTCGGGGTACGGCTACAACTCCCAGCTGACCCAATGGGGCAGCGTAGCTCAGGTGGTGCGCAACTATGACGTCATCGCCCCGCGGATCGACGACATCATCGCGGAGCGCGCAGCCCACCCGAAGTGGAATCCCTTCCGGGAGCCGCTCTCGCCGCCACTCACCAGAGAGCAGCTCACGGCTTTGCGCAACATCTACGACATCCCGATGAAGCTCACCAACGGTTTCCGACAGAACGACGGCCGCTGGTTTGGCTCCGAGGCGAACTGGAGGAGCCAGTATGACGCCCTGCTCGGCTACCTTCGCGATTCCATCCCTCGATGGGACGAGACGTACCACCCGCACGGCGACGACCCGCTGACCGATGCGGACCTCAAGCTCTGGAATCCATTGCACAGCCCGGCGTACATCCAGATCGACCTGCGACGAGAGGATTGCTACGGCCATTTGGCCCGACCGCTCATCATCATGCACGGGGCGGCCGATCCCATCGTCAGCCCGGGCGAAGGCGAGGGATACAAGAACCTCGTCGCGAGGACCATCGGACGAAGGGAGGCTGAGAAGCTGCTGGGCGTCTATTACATCCCCGGCATGGGGCACGGCGGAACGCAATTCGACGACCTGATCCCCGACCAGATCGACGCCCTGGAAGCGATGATCGATTATCAGCAGAGCGGCGGGAAACGTGGAGCGCCCCCTCCCGACTTCATCGGGATTTACCCGCGCGAGCCGGTCACGGGCCCCGGTAGGAGCCTTGGTTTCTACGACCTGCCGGGCCATGAACATGACGATGACCACGACGATTGATGGGACGCATCCCACAATCGGTGAGAGTTGAGTAGGCGAGGTTCGATCGGCACTTGCACTCCCGAATGGGCGCAGCAGGTCTCGAACCTGCGACCCTTGCCGTGTGAAAACCGGTCGGAAGGCCGGCAGAGCGTGGCCGACTCTGGCAAGCCGCGATTTCCCTCGGAAATGGGACAGAGCGCAATGCGCGGGCCTAGCTTACTTTCGCCTGCGTTGGACAAAAGTTTGCTGCATTTTTGCTGCACGGATTTCGAGGGGAAAACCGCAACGAACGCGAACGCCTCGTACGTGGCTCCCTCTGAGCGACCTCCGCCAAAAGCCAGCAGGGGGAGGTTCCAGGGTCTACGGGCGGTCCGCGGCTCACCCGTCGCTCCCACTGCCCTCCTCCCGGTTCGCGAGGTAGCGCGCCAACTCGGGGTGAGCACCGCCACCGTTTACCGCCTAAGCGAGCAGCGAGAGCTGCACCACATCCGCGTCTCGAATGCCATCCGGATCGGGCCGGTGGACCTGGAAGCGTTCCTGAGCAGGAACAAGAGGACGACATGAGCGCAAACGCGCCCGCCGAGCGCTGTGCGCTTGGCGCTCGGAAGATATCGGTCCCGATCTCGTTTTCCGAGCTCAGCAGTTGGCAAAGCGGAAGGCTACGGCTTCTCGCCCTCGGCGATGGCGGCTTCAACCTCCTCGAGAATGAGCGTGGCCGAGTGACCGCTCTTCATCCAAGACGTCAACCGCATAGCTGAGGGCAGCTCGCACGTCCTCTTCGGACATGCAGACGATTCTTAGACGGCGTGTTACTTAGAGTCCTGCGGATACTTCGCAGTGACAGCTTGCGCCGTAACGTGACCCGATGCTGCTCCAGTGGCATAGACCGAAGAACCTTGCACAGCGACCTCAACGCCAACCCCAGTGAGGAACGAGCCGATGGTTGCCCGCCACTGGCGCTCCCCGTCCAGAGAATACTTGATCGTGGTCATCCCATCCGCGTCACCGGTGACGTACGCGTTCCCTCTCGTGTCCACCGCAACGCCATACGCGTGGCTGCGGGATCTCGGTTGATATTGATCGGACCAGAGCAAATTGCCGTCGGACGAGTACTTGAGCACTAACCATGCACAATCCGGCCACGTGCCCGGCCAAGATGTCCCTGCCACCAGGAGATCGCCATTCCGGTCGACCGCGAGGGCGTTCACAGAATCGTCTGCATGTCCGAAGAGACGATATGTTTGATTCCAGAGCGCATTGCCTTGCGCGTCGTATTTGATGATCAGTGCTTGGTCGACCGGGTCGAATGGTGTACCCCTGGACACTCCACCCACGTAGACATTGTCGTTGCTATCGACTGCCAATCGCGTTGCGACGTCTAGCCAGCCGGGCCCTCGTGACTCTGCAATCCACACCCGGGTTCCATCTGGCGCGTACTTGATCGCGCCGAAGCGTCCACCTGACGTGCCGCTAACGTATAAGTTGCCATTGCTATCCAACGCCAGGGCGCTGGCAACGTCATCGCCCCCTGAAAGAGGGTGATGATAGCGATCCTCCCAAAGAAGCTCGCCGGTGCCGGAGTATTTCAGGGTCACGTACTCCGACCAGGGCAAACCTGCGGTCCGTCCGGTTGCGTAGATATTTCCCTTCTCATCTACGCCGATGGCGCCCAATGTATCGTTCGCATGGAGAGGTCCATCGTATCGCACTGACCATATCGGCGCTCCATCCGCCGAGTATTTCGCAATGACGATGTCCCAATCGAACGGATAAGACGACAACGCTCCCGAGATTCCACCGATCACAACATTGTTGTCACGGTCGAGGACAACCTTTAGACCAATGGTTGTACCGGATCCGCCGAGGCGATTCACATAGCTCAATTCTCCAGTCGCAGAATACTTCAGGAGGATCAGATCGTACGCGGCACCAGTCTTCCTCTGCGCGTTCCCCGTCACGAACGCGTTACCATCTGCGTCCACAGCGATGCCGCGGGCTTCAGTCCACGTACCGGGCGCATCTGGACCAAAGCGTGCGAGCCACTCCTCGCTCATCTGGGCTTCTGCAAAAGCAGCACTCCAGAGAGACGAGAGCAAAGCAATGTAGCGAGGCGAATTCCGATAAATTCGGCACGACCGTGGACTCATGCGCAATCTCCTCGGAAGAAAGTAGAAGCAACATAATTACTAAATCACCAACCGACTTGGGCTCCTGATCTGAGATGAAAACCCCGGAAGACAAACTCGATGTGCGTTGGGCCCTTGCATCCGTCTCACGAGAGGCCCATTCGGCGCCTCCATTAATTGTCTATTCAATGAGACAATCACTGAGACATTTCGCACGCCTGACCGATGTCGTGTAGAGTCGGTACGCAATCTAACCTTTTTAAAAAGTCGCCGTGAAATGCCACCACGGCGCTGTGCTAACGACACTTAACACTACTGCGTTACTTCCGGTGGCGTGGTCTTGAAACATGATGTTGACGGCGAGAGCGCGATTTCCGGCGACGATGACACAGCGGGCATCGAGGCAGCCATCGCTGGATGGTGCGGGCAATGG
>Ga0207684_10001004_pt1 | contig 31676 bp, 24 predicted proteins | sample KBSK5501metaG_FD_184342 | JGI IMG/M metagenome (GOLD analysis project Ga0207684, IMG submission 184342) | Corn, switchgrass and miscanthus rhizosphere microbial communities from Kellogg Biological Station, Michigan, USA - KBS K5-50-1 metaG... | ecosystem: Host-associated > Plants > Roots >... | reverse complement strand
GCCATATGCGGCATAGTAGGGGGTGAAATCCGGGGGTGGAGGATAGGGCGCTGCTGGATACTCTGGCGGAGGAGGATAGTCCGGCGGGGGAGGATACTGTTCTAGCATGCGTGTCCTCGTTGCTCGGAAGTTGGGTAACGCGCCTCAGCAGTTGTAGGCGCGTTGATTATACACATTCCCTGCAAGGCGAGAAAGTTCACGAAGGCGCTCGCGCGTCTGCGCCTGCCGGTCGAATGGTCAGCAATAGCGGCTGATTCTGGCCAGTCAGACACACGGTCATCCTCGGGAACAAACGAGCAGCCATCATAGGTACCGCGCGTTCAGAGCGCCTGGAGAGGTTTAGCGCGCTGCATTGACGCAGAGTGCACACTTGAAAGGGTATGCGCTGGAAGACGAGTTCCACCGCATCCTACGCTATGATATCTGCGCGCGCGCCAAGCTCCGCTTCGGGCGCGAGTCCATCCAGGAGCCCATCACGGACGGCGGTGGCAAGCGCCTCGATGTCTGGCGCGGGCGGGCGATCCTCGTTGAGGTGTGGGACGATTCCGCGCACAGCTTCATGCGCCGCCAGCGCGCCCCGGCCAGGCTTGAGGGGCAGACGGAAGTCCAGCCCCTGCGCGGCGCAGAGCAATTCTATGGCGACGACACTGAACGCCAGATCGAGCGCCTGTTGCAGCTTGATCGCCGCTGTCGCGCCCATACTGACGAAATCCTCCATGCCGGCGGAGGTGGGGATCGAGTCGATACTCGCCGGGTGCGCCAGCGCCTTGATCTCGTTGACCAGCGCCGCGGCGGCGTACTGCGCGATCATGTAGCCCGAACTGACACCTGGCTCCGGCGTCATGAAGAGCGGGATCGCGTCGGGACGTGTGTCCCAGTCGTGCGGGCCAACCAGATAGTAGGTGCGCCGCTCGGCGAAGCTCGCCACCTGCGCCAGCGCGATTGCCAGAAAATCGAGCGCGAGGGCCAGCGGCTGGCCGTGGAAGTTGCCACCAGTGAGGACATCGCCCTCCGCGGGGAAGATCAGCGGATTATCCGTCACCGCGCCCAGTTCGACGGCGAAGACGCCCTCACAATACGTCAGCGCGTCGCGCTGCGCGCCAAGCACCTGTGGCGCGCAGCGCAGCGAATAGGGGTCCTGCACGCGCCCGCAGTCGGCATGGCTGGGATTGATCTCGCTCTCCACCAGCAGCGCGCGTAGCCGCGCCGCAGTCCGCGCCTGCCCCGGCTGTGGCCGCAGGGCGTGAATGCGCTCGTCAAGGGGGACGTAGCTGCCCAGCAGCGCCTCCAGGCTCATCGCGACGGCGACCTCGGCGGCGCGCAGCAGTCGCCAGGCGTCGTGAATCGCCAGCGCGCCCACGGCCTCCATCACATGCGTGCCGTTAATGAGCGCTAGCCCCTCCTTCGCGCTCAACTCGATGGGCGCGAGGCCCGCGCTTTCCAGCGCCCGCGCGCCGGGCATGCGCTTCCCTTCGTACACCGCCTCGCCCTCGCCGATCAGGACCAGGCTCAGATGCGCCAGCGGGGCCAGATCACCGCTCGCGCCGACCGAACCGCGCTTTGGGACAACAGGCGTGACACCAGCGTTGAGCAGGCCCAACAGCAGTTCCACCAACCCGACACGCGCGCCGGAATGCCCGCGCGAGAGGCTATTGGCGAGGAGCAGCATCACCGCGCGTGTTGTGGGAACATCGAACGGCTCGCCGACGCCGCTGGCGTGACTGCGGATCAGATTGCGTTGCAGCGCAGCGAGCTGCTCGCGCGGGATCGCCACGCGGCTGAGATGGCCAAAGCCGGTCGTGACGCCGTAGACCTGGCGCCCCTCCTCGCCGATGCGCTCGACGACGGCGCGCGCGACATGAATCCGCGCGACTGCCTCGGGAGCTAGGTGGACTCGCGCATTCTCACGCGCGACCGCAACGACGTCCCGTAGCGTGAGGCCGGCGCCATCACGGCCCAGCGTGATCTCCTGTATATCTGTCGCATGCGTCGCTTTCGCGCTATGATGAACACGCTCGCGCCCGTTCGCCGCTCGTTTTGTCATCGTCGTCTCGCTCCCCACGCCCCATCGCGCGGCGTCTCGCCTCGCGCAGTACTCGTCGCACGCCCATGTATGTTCATGGCGCTATCTGGCGCGGCGTCTCGCATTGTATCATGCCTCAGGAGGGAACTTACGCCATCTTCAGGCGCCTAAGCGCTCTCCTGCCGCCGATTCCGCGAGTTGGGTGGGGACTGGATGTGAGCCGATGACCGTCGCCGATGATGTCGCCGCGATTCTGGAGCCGCTCGGCGGTCGCACAGCCTTCGCCGCACGTCTTTTACGCGCAACAGCCGCGGCGCCTGCACGCCACGAAGAAGATGACGACGAGGCGACGCCACAGCCAGACGACGACCTCCAGATCGCCTTCAACGCCGACGGGGTGTTTCCGGCGGCCAGCCTGGCGAAGCTGCCCATCGCGGTGGAGTTCTTGCGGCGTGTTGACCTCGGCCAGTTCGGCCTCGGCGAGCGCTGGGACACGTCAAGCGTCCCGCGCGTCGGCGGCTCCGGCGTGCTCGACTCCCTCGATCCCACAACACAATTGACCCTCGCCGAATTGTGTACGCTGATGCTGATCGTGAGCGACAACACCGCCGCCAATGTCCTGCTCGATCTGGTCGGCATGGGCGAGGTCAACGAGTCACTGAGCCGCATGGGGCTACAACACACCAAACTTGCTCGCCACTTCATGGACTTCGAGACGCGCGCCGCCCGGCGAGACAACGTGACCTCGTCGGGCGACATGCTGACGCTGCTGACGCTTGTGCAGAAGAATATGCTGCCTGGCGCGCGTTGGCTGCGCGAGACGCTAGGCGCGCAGCAGCAGTTCGTCGAGCTAGCCGAGGGGTGGCTGCCGGCAACAGCGCGCCTGGCGCACAAGGATGGCCTGCTGCCGGACGCCGCGCACGACGCCGGACTCCTCAGCGGGCCGCGCGGAAGTTGCGCCTATTGCGTCCTGACCGCCGAGCAAAAGGAGATCCCCACTGCGCGCTACGCCATCGGGCGATGTGTGCGGCTACTGTGGGACTCCTGGCTCGACGACACGCCAGCCTCATCCTGAAAGGACAGCGCCATGCCAGTCTATCCCTATCGCGGCGTCTGGCCGACCATCGCCGCTGACGCCTTCATCGCGCCGACGGCGGCGCTTATCGGCGATGTGACGGTCGAAGCTGGGGCAAGCGTCTGGTTCGGCGCGGTCATTCGCGGCGATGTCGCCCCGATACGCATCGGCGCGCGCTCGAATGTGCAGGATAATTGCGTGCTGCACGCCGACGAGGGCATTCCCTGCGTGATCGGCGCCGATTGCACGCTGGGACATGGCGCGGTCGTCCACGGCGCGCGGATCGCCGACCATACGCTGATTGGCATGAGCGCTACCGTGCTGAACAACGCCGAGGTGGGCGCGGAGTGCATCCTCGCCGCCGGAACGGTCATCGCGGAGGGCAAGCGCATCGAGCCAGGCCAGCTCGTGATGGGCGTCCCTGGCAAGGTCATCCGCCCGATCACCCCGGTTGAGCGCGAGCGCATCTATGATGGCGTCGAGCACTACGCCGAGCGCGCGCAGGAGTATCGCCGCATGCTGGCAGAGCAAGGTCTGCAGGACAGCCAGTAGCGTCGTCTGGCGGTATGCGATTCCTCTTTTCTCGCTGCCATCCAGCGCCCTTGACATTCGCTTCTCGCGCGCTTAAAATTGAATATGAATTCTCGTTCGTTTAATTCAGGCTCTTGAAAGGAGTGGCGCGATGGGTGTGACGTCGTTAGTTGGCGCGGCCAGCGAGATTCGCCTGCCGCAAGGCGCGCTGCGCTACTATGATCGTGGCTCAGGACCGACCCTTGTCTTCGTCCACGGTGTGCTAGCGAATAGTGTCCTCTGGCGTGATGTGATCGCCGAACTTGCCCCCCAGTTTCGCTGCGTAGCGCTGGATCTGCCGCTTGGCGGGCATGCGCTGCCGATGTCCACCGAGGCCGACTTGACGCCAGTTGGGGTGGCGCGCCTGATCGCGGACGCGCTTGAGTCGCTGAATTTGGACGATGTCACTCTCGTTGGCAACGACACCGGCGGCGCGATCTGCCAGATCGTTATCGCCGAGCGGCCTGAGCGCATCGCCCAGCTCGTCTTGACCAACTGTGACGCATTTGAGCAGTTCTTCCCTCCGCTCGCGCAGCCGCTCCACACTCTGAGCGCCCGCTTCGGCGAGGGCTTCACGACGCGGTTGTCCCGTCTGCTGCGTTCGCGACGGGCGCAGCGCCTCTTCATGGCGTCCGTGGCCAGGCGTCATTTCGACGATGAGACACTGGACGCCTATTTTGGCGCGTTCCTACGCGACCCGGCGGTTCGCCGTGACGCGGCGCGCTTCATGGCGAGCGTCTCAAATCGCTACACGCTCGCAGCCGCGCGTTCCTTCGGCGCGTTCGAGCGTCCTGTCCGGCTCGTCTGGGGCAAGAACGACCTGTTCTTCTCGGCGAGGCTCGCCAGACGCCTGCAAGCTGCCTTCCCGCATGCTACACTCCACTGGGCGCCAGATTCGCGGGCGTTTGTGCCCGAGGATCAGCCACGACTGCTGGCGCGCGAGATTGCGGAGTGTGCGCATGCCGGCGTCCCCGCCTGAGCATTCATCGCTGGAGCGACCCGATCTGCTGGCTGGGCAACAGTTTCCTCCGCCGCCACAGCAGGAGCGCAGCCGCCGCAAGCGTGAGGCGCTTCTGCAGGCGGCGCTGGAGATGTTCGCCGAGCACGGCTACGAGCGCGCCTCCGTCGAGGCCATCGCCCGCCGGGCCGGAGTCGCGGTCGGTGCGTTCTACCAGCACTTCACCTCCAAGCGGCAGATCCTGCTCGTCCTGATGAACCGGCTCCTAGAGGAGGCGGAGGTCATCATGGCGCCCACGCCAGGCGAGGTTCCCACAGACATGCGCTCGCTGATTAAGAGCACGGCGCGCCAGGGCCTGACAGTTGACTGGGCATACATGGGGGCGTATCGCGCCTGGCGTGAGGCGGCGCTGGTAGACGATGACCTGCGCGAGAAGCAACTGGCGGTGGAGCAGTGGGCGGCGAGCAAGGCTGATATGATGTTACAGGCGCTGCAGCTGGCGCCGCACGCCCGCCCGGTAGCGCACGTCGAAGAGCTAGGCCGGGCGCTTAGCCTCCTGTTCTGGCGCTTGGCCGAGGAGGCGCTGCCGGAGCCGGATGCGCTCATCGAGACACTCACCGACATGATCTATCACACGCTCTTCGAGGATACAGCGGAGTGAAGCATTCGTCACGCCTGGCTCAGCAGCGTTCGAAAAGAAAAATCAGTTCAGTGTTCTTGGCCACGGAAGATACGTTTGGAACCTGTTGGCAGCATCAGCGTGAACTCTTCTTCTGAAGTGAAAACCGGAGTGTCGGTCCAACGTGACGCAGTGCCATGCAACTTTGCTGGAACCGCATCGGTTATCGTGATCTGCCAAAACGCGGCGCTGTGAAGGTCAATGACAGTAACAGAGCCAACTACATAGCGTCCATGTAGGACAGGTGTCTCGAGGCCATCAGAAGTTGAGGTGTATTTCGTCTCATATCCGCTGGCGGCATATCGCCCACTTGGGCTCATACCTGGGCTCATCTGAATAGCAACCTCGCTGTCGAGTCGAAAACCTGCTCGCGGGAGATGGGTATCGCCCAAATCTGAGATAATGATTGGCTCCCATCCTGACCCTCCTTGGTCAAGCCATCGACCTATGGCGAGTTTACCGGTCGTCGCAAGCCAGATGTCATGCGGCCAGGGCGCCCGTGGTACACAGAAATGAAACCGACACGAGCTGACGCTTGTATCCTCAGGCCAAAGACGTCGTTCGAAGATGTATTCTTGCTGGGTCAGGGAAGCGCCCTGATCTGAAAGAGAGGCTGATGCGACCAACATCATCTACGACCCATCAGGGCTCCAGGCAAGCGCCAGAACACCTTCTTGTGTCCAGACAGCCTGACCGGTTGTAAGCTCCCAGACGCCAACGGTGGGCTGAGCGCTATCTGTCTCCAGTGCGATATAGACGCCGTCCGGGTGGTAGGCAATCGCACGTGCAGGCCGTGCGTGCAAAAGTGGTTCGAAGTTCGATAAGTCCATTGCTCAAATCACCGAGTAATCTTGGCAATCGGAACAGTAAGCATGTTTCACTCGCGTTCGAGGCGGAAGGCGTGGGGCAGCAGGTCGGGCAGCGTCAGGTCGCGTTCGATACCATCCACATAGTACGTCGCCTCTGGCGCCAGTTCCGCCAGCCATTGCCGGCAGGCGCCACAGGGCACGCGCGCCTCGTCGGGCGCGTCCTCTGGCGCGTCCACACAGGCGATGGCGACCTGGGTTACTTGCGGCGTCTCGCCTGCAGGCAACATCTGGAAGAGGCTCGCCAGCGCGACACGCTCGGCGCAGATCGTCAGCCCAAACGAGGCGTTCTCGACATTCGCGCCGGTTGCCATTACCTCGCCTTCGGGCGTCTCCATCACCGCCGCCGCCCCCACGCGGAAGCGCGAGTACGGCGCGTAGGCGTGTTCCGCCGCCGCGCGCGCCGCCGCGAGCAACGTCTCTCGCTTCATCTTGCCGCCTCTCCTCGCTCACATGAACTCGCTTAGCGCAGATGATCTATTCTACCCTACTCGACCGCTCCTGCCAGAACATGCGTCTTTTGACGTCTCCGCACGTCTTATAAATGCTACTATCTGACGCGAGTGATGTCGCGCCGCCGCTCAGGCGCTCACACTGGCGGGCGCTGGCGGCGCAAACACAGGCAAGACCGGCTTGCGGGAGGGTGAGGGTGTCGCTGCTCGAACTCACGCCACCGCAGGTCGCCGACACGCCGCCTGTCGTCACGCCCCCCGCGGCAGAGGCCGCCGCGGAAGCAATTACGCATCCCGCACCGACACAGAGCCCATCCGCACGGCGAGATCGACCTCCCGCCTGGGCCTTGGAGTGGGGCTTCTGGCTCACCCTCACCTTCGGCGCACTACTCCGCCTCCTGCCGCTGCGCTTCTCCCCCTTCGGTATCGACTCCGCGCTGCTCATGATCGAGGCCAACCGCGCTGTCACCAACGGCGTGATCCCCGGCACAGGCATCTTCAACTCGCTCCTCGCACTCAACCCACCGCTCTACACGTACCTGCTGCTGCTCTTCGCTCGCCAGCCCTTCGGTATGACCCTGCTCACGGCGCTCGCCAACGTCGCCGGCGTCGTCGCGCTGTACTTCTTCGTGCGCCGCCACTTCGGGACGCTGGTGGCGACGGTCGCGGGCCTCCTCTACGCCACTGCTGGCTACGCCGTCTACATGTCCACCTTCATCTGGCAGCAGACGATCCTGCCGCCGCTGATCATCGCCGCGCTGATCCTGCTCTTCGAGGGGGCCACACGCGGGCGGCGCTACTGGCTCATTCCGCACGTCGCCCTTGTCGCGCTGCTGATCCAGCTCTACCCGGTGATGGCCTCCATGCTCGTCCTGACCGTTGTCGGCGCGATTCAGGCCTGGCGCACCATTCGTTGGTGGGAGCCGCCGCTGGCGGTCGTGGTCGGCGCGCTCTTCTTCCTGCCCACCGTACTCTTCGAGGTCGCCAGCGACGGATTCGACATCCCGATCTACCTGGCATACCTTCGAGCGCCCAAAGTTCTCGACGCGCAGGTCTTCTCCGCGCTCGGCCTGGCGATGGGGCCGGTCGATCAGGCGATCCTCGGTCTGGCGACGCTCTACGCGACGCTCACGCCCACCTTCCTGTGGTTGACGCCGGTGATCCTCGGACTCGTCTACGCCAGCATGATCTGGCTGGCGCTGGCGATTGTCGCGCCTATTCCTGTGGCGCTGTGGCGGCGCTCCTGGGCGCCAGTCTCCAACGCCCTGCGCTCGCCACGTTGGCGCGCGTACCTGCTGCTGCTCCTCTGGCCGCTGGCCTTCCTCGCGCTGACCATCCGCCACTCCAGTCCGATCTATCCGCACTACGTCTTCGTGCTGCTGCCCGTCCTCTATGTCAGTATGGGAATCTTCCTGGTGCGCTTCCCGCTGCTCGTCGGGCGAGCGCTGCCGAGGCTCTATCTGCTCAGCCTGGAGCCGCTGCTGGGGCGCGCGTCTGGCAGGCCGCTCCTCTGGTGGCTGGCCCATCCCGACGCGGCGCAGAGGCTGAGCCGCGCGCCACGCTACCCCTTTCTCTTCGCGACGGGCGTCCTGCTGGCCGCGCAGTTGCTGACCACCATCCTTTTCATGGGCACGATCGCCCTCGGACACGGCGCGACGCCCGATAGCGGCACAGGCATCGCGGGCTACAACACCGTGTTCGCCGCCGCCGAACGCGCCGCCAGCGCCCTTGGCGCGCGCGATGTCTACATTGCGGCGGACCAGAAGAATCCCTACCTGGGCCAGTATTGGACGGCGCAGCGCAACAGCGTCGCCACACCAGGCGATCCTCACTGGGCCAGCTACCAGGCCAACGACTGCATCCTGACGCCGGGCGCGGGCGAGCGTCCCGATGTGCTCATCGCTTCCGATACGACCGGCATGGCCGTACGCCAGGTGATTGCCGATGCGGGCGGCGTTCCCGTCGACACGCCACAGATCGCGCCCGGCATCGCCGTCCCCATCTACGCCGTGCGGCCTCCGCCCCCCAGCGCGCTGCCATCCATCGCGACGGTCAACGGCGAGCTACGCCTCGAAAGCGCGACCCTCATGCCTGCAGACGCGCAGTTTCCCGCGCGGCTCGTCACCCACTGGACTGTCCTGACCTCCACGCCTCCCGGCCCAGCTGTGAGCCAGTACCATCTCCATGCGCTCTTCACCACAGCACAGGGCACGCTGCTGGATGCTTTCTCGCACTGCGCCCCAACCTCCTGGCGCGCCGGGCAGGGCATGACCATTCTTACCCCACTGCCGAGCGGGTTGCCCAGCGACTATGCCGCGAAGGTTACTGCGGCGCCAATCGGCAAGAGGCCGCATGTCGCGCGCATCCAATTGCTGGTCGAGCGCGACACGCACACCTGGTACCGCCCGCAGCTTGGCTCCATCCCCCTGGAGACTGCCAAGGAGCTGACGATCAATCGCGTGGTGCTACCGGTTGGCACGACGCCCTCGAAGAGCCTGATCTCGCCCTTTGCGACGGACTTCAGCCCCGCGATGATCGCTATCCCCAGCCAGCGTATCGCGGTCGAGCGCGCGGCTGACCCGCAGCGGGTGAACAGGTAAAGCGACGCTCCATCACGCCAGGTTCGGCAGCGGTGGCAGCCGTAGCGGCACAGGCGTTGATTGCACGATGGAGGTCGTGGTCGTGCCGTAGACGAGGAACTGATCGAGCAGGCGATCAAGCTGGTCGATGGCGGGAAAATGCGCCTTGAGAATGAAGCAGTCCTCGCCCGTAATACGGTGACACTCCACCACTTCGGGAATGTTGCGCGCCAGTTCGGCGACTCTGGGAAGCTGCCCAGGGTCGGGCCGGACGCGGATATAGGCAGTGAGCGGCAACCCCAGCGCCGCCGGATCGAGGTCGAGCCGGTAGCCGCGAATGACGCCAGCCTCCTCCAGGCGGCGCACACGCTCCGTGACCGCTGGGGACGACATGCCAATGCGGCGACCGAGTTCCGTCATCGTGAGCCGCGGATCGGCTCGCAACTCGTCCAGGATGCGGAGATTCACCTCGTCGAGCGCCGCATGTGGAGTGGCATAAGTAAAGAGGTGATTCTCCCTTGCATCCGAAGGCTTTCGCATGCTGATACCTCAACATCTCTCTGTGCAAACACCCATTCACATCATACTCTACCACCATACCCGCATGATTTTTTGAAAGGTTCACAGCATGGCGCGTCCGGTCGCCTTTCGGGCGGCGACGAGCGTCCCCCCGCAGGCGTACTTCCTGGTCAGCGCGGTCTTCCACTACCTTGGACCGGCGTTCGCAGTCCTGCTATTCGCGCAGATTGCCACGCTGGGTGTGGCCTGGCTGCGCATCGCCAGCGCCGCGTTGATCTTCGCGGCGTGGCGCCGGCCCTGGCGCGCCTTCGCCGGAAGTTCCTGGCCGCAGCGCCGCACATTGCTCGCGTTAGGGGCCACACTTGGCGCGATGAACGCCACGTTCTATCTCGCCATCGCGCGCCTGCCGCTGGGAACCGTCGGAGGCATCGAGTTCCTTGGCCCGATTCTCCTGGCGGCGCTGGGAACACGCACGCCACGCAACGTCTTCGCGCTCGTCCTGGCGGTGGCGGGGGTCTGGCTGCTCACCGATGTGCGGCTGGTCGGGGAGCCGCTGGGATTCGTCTTCGCCTTCGCCAACTGCGCGCTTTTCATGCTCTATGTCACGCTCGGACATCGCATCGCCCAGGATGGCGGCGCGGCGGGCATTGACCGGCTCGGCGCGGCGATGCTGATCGCGTTGCTGGTCGTCAGCCCGGTTGGACTCGCCGATGCGGCGCCGACGTTCACGCAACCCGCGTTGCTCCTGGCGGGGATTGGGGTGGGCGTCTGCTCCTCGGTCATCCCCTACGTCTGCGATCAACTGGCGCTGGCGCGGTTGCCACGCGCGACCTTCGCTCTGATGCTCGCGCTTTTGCCCGCCTGCGCTAGCGTGATCGGTGTGATCATTCTGCGGCAGATCCCCACCCTGCTCGAAGTGGCCGGCGTCGCGCTCATCATCGTCGGAGTCGCCACGCGCCGCGACCCGGCGAACGCCTGAGGCTCACTGGGCCGTCAGTTCGCGATGGACCAGGCGCTGGAAGTGGCGCAACGCATGCTCGCGGCGCATCATCAGCTTGCCCTGGTCGTAGTAGCCGGAGCGCAGGCCGCGCTGGACCGACTCGCACAGGACGATATCCTCCTCCTGCACCTGGTCGATGAAGCGCACGAAGTCGCGCTCCTCCTGCTCGCTGACCTCCTCGGCGAAGCAATACTCGTAGACCGCTAGCGTGTGATGCTCGTCCACTGGCACAATCAGGTTGAGCGAGACGTTGCCGGGGCCAGGGTAGATGTTGATGGTGAAGTTGGGCCAGAGGTAGGCGTAAAAGCCCGCCTCCACACCGCCGCGCAGTTCATACAGGCCGCCCTTTCCCTCGCGCGCCGACTGGCGCGCGGGTCCGGCCTGCGTCGAGAAGTAGTCGTACTCGGTGACAATGTATTTGTCGAGGTCGATCAGGTCGGTGAAGGAGGGGTGCGCCACCGGGCAGTGGTAGCACTCCAGGTAGTTGTCCATCACCACCTTCCAGTTCGCCGCGATCTCGTACGTCCGGCGCACCCGGCGGTGAATGCCGTCCAGCCGCAGTCCCGTCGCATCTACCAGCGCGGGCAACTCGCCGAGGTAGTGGCGCAACGGTTTGGCCTCGGCGTCGAGGTTGACGAAGATGAACGGCCCCCAGGTCTCCAGGCGCAAAGGGCGCAGGGGATAGGCGCTCGTGTCGAAGCCAGGCTCATCCTTCATGCCCGGCGCGGCGCGCAGGCTGCCGTCGAGGTTATAGGTCCAGGCGTGGTAGTGGCATTGCAGCGTCTTGCGGTTGCCGCACGCCTCGCGCACGACCTGCGCCCCGCGATGGCGGCAGACGTTGGCGAAGGCGCGTAGCTGGCCATCCGCGCCGCGTGTGATGACGATGGGAACCTCGCCCACTGTCGCGGTGATGAAATCACCGGGACGCCCGACCTGATCCGTCATCTCGACGTACTGCCAGCTCGCGCGGAAGATGCGCCGCCGCTCCAGCGCGTAGATCGCCGGATCGGTGTACCACTCCGCCGTCAGCGTGTAGCCTCGCTCCAGCGCCTCACCCAGTTGCTCCGCCGTGATCGCCGGCTCGCCCATGTTGATCTCGCGCGCCATCGTGCCCTCAGTTTCCCTGCGTCGTCTCGTCAACCGATAGAAAGCATGTCCGCCACGACGGTATCATATACAGCGCATCTCCTCAAGTTTGGCTGCCCAGGCTTTGGCGTGACTGCCCGCGCCTGTGCTAGAGTACGGCGGTAGCGGCCTATGTGAGAAGGTTCAGGGCAAGGAGCGCACAGATGCGTATCGGCGCGGTGTTTCCACAAACGGAGATCGGCAGCGATCCCGGCGTCATTCGCGAGTACGTCACGGCGGTCGAGGCGATGGGCTTCGATCACCTCGTCATCTACGATCACGTCGTCGGCGCCAGCGTCGCGCATCGTCCCGACTGGCGCGGGTCGTACAACAGCGAGGATATGTTCCACGAGCCATTCGTGCTCTTTGGCTACCTCGCCGCACTGACCACGCGCCTCGAGCTGGTTACGGGCGTCATCATCCTGCCACAGCGCCAGACTGTCCTCGTGGCGAAACAGGCCGCCGAGGTTGATACGCTCAGTGGCGGTCGCATGCGCCTGGGCGTAGGCATCGGCTGGAACGAGGTCGAATACGAGGCGCTTGGGGAGGACTTTCATACACGCGGGCGGCGCCTGGAGGAGCAGATCGAGATGTTGCGCGCGCTCTGGACACAGCCAGTGATGACGTACAAGGGCAAGTGGCACACGATCACGGAGGCCGGCATCAATCCGCTGCCGGTGCGCCGTCCCATCCCTATCTGGCTCGGCGGCGCGGCGGAGGTGGTGATGAAGCGCATCGGACGCCTGGGTGACGGCTGGATGCCGCAGATGCCGCCGAATGACCGCGCGCGCGAGTTGGTTGCCCAGTTGCGCGACTACACCCGCGCCGCCGGACGGCCCGAGGACGCAGTGGGGATCGAGTCGCGCCTGGGTCTCGGCCAGATCCACGACGAAGCGGGATGGGCGGGGTTTGCGCGCGGCTGGCGCGAGCTGGGGGCGACACATCTCGACCTCAACACGATGGGCGCCGGATTCACGGCCATCGGCCAGCACCTGGACGCGCTACGCAACGCGAAGGCCGTGGTCGAGAACGCCGGGTAGCACATCACCCTCACCAAATATCATGAAGCTTTCGCTGGTTCAGTGGGAAGCGCGCTTGTCGCAATGGGACGTGTCCAGACGAGCGGCGACTGCAAGGCGGTCTCGATGAATCGCCCGCCATTCTGGGCGATATGCCGGTGCGTCACGAACCCTTCTACCCGCGCCGGATCGACGAGGGCCACCTGCACCGCCGCAAAGGTGGCAGGCGTCCGCTCGGTATCCGCGCTCCACATGACGCCGCTGAGCAACGGCCCCTCGACATGCCCGGCGAAGCGCCACACTTTGTAGTCCTCGACGGTAGGCTCGCGCCGGCGGATGCGCGCCTCGACACGCGTTCCGCGCTGGCGAACCTCGACTCGATCTACCGCGCGCTGGCCGCCGTGGGCGCCGGCCACCTGCTGCTCCCAGACCCCCGCGAGGGGGCCGCTGCCCGACCGCAACAACTTAGCGACGAGCGCCACGAGCAGCGACACTACAACACCGCCCACGAATCCTGCGATCAGCGCGGCGGGCACAGATTGCGGCATGTGTATTCCATTCCCTTCACCGATGAAACAGACGCAGTTGTACCTCTCGGTTGTAACACTGGTCGGCCAATGGCGCAAGCGCCCGCCGCAATCTTCACGACGCTCAGGATGGGTCGGCGAGCTCATGCTGATTGCCGCGCTGCGATGATGAACCAGATACGTGCGAGCCCCTCGCGCCGCGCTGTTGAGCGGCGGCTTTCAGCGCGTGGCGGGTGATGGCCCGGTAGACCGGAGTCAGCGCTGCGACTATATCCTCGCCCTCGCGCGCGAAGGCTGGCTGTCCAAGCCGGCGCAGGATGGCGGCGTCCTCCGTCGGCGCTTCGTAACTGACGGCGAAGTCGTCCAGCAGTGGAATCGGGCCAAAGTAGCGGTCAACGCGCAAGCCGGGCGAGGACTCATTCGCCTCAGCGAACTCCGCATTCTCCGCGCCCGTCCAGCGCGCGCGCAAGACCGCCAGCAACGTCTCGCTCGACCGTCCGCGCAGGTGGAAGAGCAGCAGCGGATCCTGATCGAGGCGCGCGGCCAGCGCATACAACGCCGCCAGGATGTGCTTGCAGGGGCGAACGCCGTCCGCGCAGGCGCAGTCTGCGACAAGCTCATCCGTCTCCACAAACAGCAGCGCATCGGCGCGAGCGAACGCCGCCTCGATCCCGGCGGGCATCGCGCTGGAGAGCAGCGTCGCCAGCGTGAGCGTCTCGCGTGTCAGTTCGTCAACCACCCTTTCCCACACCTCCTCGGCGAGCGTGGGAACTTCGATCACGACGTCGTACTGCTCCCAGTATGACCCCTTGACCCGCGCGAGCACGACTCCTGGCTCGACCTGCGTCTGCAGGACGCCGCCATCTCGGGCCAGCGCGCGCCCACGCGCGAGGCGGCCATCGAACTCAGGGCCAAGCTCGTCCAGCGGGCGCAGCCAGCGCTGCGACCACCACGTGCGCCCGAACGTCGTCGTCAATCGCGGCATAGCGGATATCCTCACTCCGCCAGCGCATCGGCGCGGAGGCTGAACAGATCGCGCAGTTGCGCGGTCGAAAGCTCGGTGATCCAGTTCTCGCCCGCTCCGATAATCTGCTCGGCGAGCGCGCGCTTCTGCTCGATCATCAGATCAATGCGCTCCTCCAGCGTGCCGGAACAGACGAACTTGCGTACCTGCACGTTGCGCGTCTGGCCGATGCGGAACGCGCGATCCGTCGCCTGGTTCTCGACCGCCGGGTTCCACCAGCGGTCGAAGTGAATCACGTGGTTGGCGCGCGTCAGGTTCAGACCAGAGCCGCCAGCCTTCAGCGAGAGGATGAAGAGCGGCGGGCCATCTTCCGCCTGAAAGCGTTCGACCATACGCACACGGTCCAGGCGCGGGACGCCGCCATGCAGGTAGAGCGTCTCGACGCCGAAGCGCTCGGCGAGGTACGGCTGGAGCCGCGCGCCCAGCGCCGCGAACTGCGTGAAGATCAGCGCGCGATCTCCCTCGGCGAGCAACTCCTCCACCAGCTCTTCCAGCCGCGTCAGCTTCCCTGACCGGCCAGGCAGCGGGCTGCCATCGTCTAGCAGGTGCGCCGGGTGATTACAGACCTGCTTGAGCCGTGTCAGCATGGCCAGGATGACGCCGCGCCGGCGCATCGCCGAGCCGTCGTCTTCGAGTTGGCGCAGGCCGTCGCGCGTCACGGCCTCATAGAGGCTGACCTGCTCGCGGGTCAACGCGCAATACTCGCGCATCTCGATCTTCTCCGGCAAATCCTGGATGATCGCCGGATCGGACTTGAGTCGGCGCAGGATAAAGGGCTGCGTCAGCGCCTGGAGTTGCGTCAGCGCCTCCTTGTCGCGCCGTCGCTCGATGCGGTTGGCGAAGCGCTGTTGGAAGCGCTTATACGTGCCAAGGTAGCCAGGATTGAGGAAATCCATCAACGACCAGAACTCCAGCAACCGGTTCTCGACTGGCGTGCCGGTGAGCGCGATGCGAATCGGCGCGGCGAGCCTGCGCACGAAGCGGCTCTGCTTCGCCGCGACATTCTTGATATTCTGCGCCTCATCCAGCACGATCGCGCCCCAATGCGCCTTCGCCAGCGTCGCCTCGTCGCGCGGCAGCAGGCTATATGTCGTGATGACGAAATCATGCCGCTCGATCTCGCTCAAAAAGCTCGCTAGATCCGCGCGCCCGACGCGTGTGGCTCCATGATGGATCATCACCCGCAGGTCCGGCGTGAAGCGCGCCGCCTCATGCTGCCAGTTGCCGACAACCGAGGTGGGGCAGATGAGCAGGATCGGGCGCGTGATCTGCCGATTTTCCTTCATGCGAAGCAAGAGCGCGAGGAACTGCGCTGTATTGTGTGTGATGACGCCGTTGGCGATGTAATTATGCGTGCCCGGTACCTCTAGGTCATATACGTAGCCTTGGTAGGGCGCCTCAGTGACATCCTTGACTTTGCACCAATAATGACCTGGGGCGGCCAGATCCTCAATCCGCTCAGAGAGGTCAGCGTTCCCCCTACTGCGCAGTTGCGACGCAACTGAGGTTGCCAGAGCACGACTCATGCCCTGCCATTCGTAGACAGTGCGCAGGCCGACAGATCGTAGCGGAATCCGTCGCGCTTGCATCGTGGCAACAACGGCCTGTGTTGGAACCCCTTCGACGTTCGTGTTGTGGGGCAGCGCCGCAAGACGTTCCAGCGCCTCTTGCTTGTACAGGATGCGGAGCCTGAATTGCTCGACGAAACGCTGGACGCTGTTCCCGCCAAAGGTCAGCCTGTAGTAGGGTCGTTTGATATTCGCTCCATTGGTCGCCGACTTCATCACGCGCCGGATACGCGCCCACACGCCAAAGTTGCGCAGCATCGTCTGCAACGCATAGATAACTTGCTCGCTGGCCATCGTCAACTCGCAGTACTCCTTGCCAACATGTCCTTCGGCGTCGAAGAGCGCCTGGATGAAAACCCGCTGACTCTCGATCGGCGCTTCAAGCACGCTTTGCGGTACACGCTTGCCAGCCGATTTATGCCCCCACACGTAACCCCAAGGTTCGAACAGATTGTGTAGGCGACCAGTGGTAATGCGGTACGAGGTACGCGAGCGACGGATCGGCGGCAATTTCACGCCCATCTGCTGCGCCAGATGACCAATGTGGTCAAGGACTTTCAAATCTGTGTTGAACAGGCAACCTCGATGAAAAGGCTCTACCTCACTGCCCTCTGACAGTTGCCAAGCCATCAACTCTACTATCTCAGCTGGTATAGTATTCCCGCCAACGTGTGGTGTCGAAGCAGGAACGGCAACCAACTCCTCCAGATGCAGTTCACAGGCCATCTTCCAGCCGGTTGGCGTAAGGTAGCGATGTCGCTTGGTACTCGTTAAATGCGAACCATCGCCCAGGCGGACCTTGACACAAGATTCACTTATCTTCTGCCGGTAGATACGATGAACGTGCGCAGTCACGACTTCTCGTCCATCGAATGTGTGCGCCAAGATCGGTTGCGCTAGCTCCCCCCACTCACCGCCTTCGCCATCGGATATGACCCCCAGCAGTTCATGCTCCCACAGTGACTCAATGTACTTAGGCCCGACCGCCGTAGAAACCTGACTTCCAGCAACCAGACACTTACCAAGGCCCATGTCGTCGGCGAGGCAGGCGCCCAGCCCGTACTGCGTCAGGAAATTGAGCCAGCTGACCCCGCGCAGTTGATAGGGTCGCAATTCGCCGTGAAACCCCTCCGGCTGCCCGGCATCCTCGACGGCCACTTCGCCACGCAGCTGCCCAAGCAGATCGCCGATCCAGCCGTCCGCGTTGACCTCGTCGAGTCGCAGGCTCTCCGTGTCCTGGTCCGCCAGTTCACCGGTCGTCGCGGCGCGCAGCGCCTCGCCCAGCGTCAGGCGTTCCGGGGCGTGCGTCAGCATCGTCAGCGCCGCCTCCACCTGCTCCGGCTGAATCTCCACCCACTGGCCGCGCAGCCGTACCAACGGCTCTTTCAGCGCCACCAGCCGCTCCAGCTCCTCACGCGCAAGCTCCTCACCGCCCAGCGCCACACTGTAATCGAAGCCCACCAGCGTGTCTAGCCCTAGCAGGCCCGCGCTGCTCCTCCCCACCCCGCGCAAGGCGCCACGTACGACGGCCCGCGCCGGGCCACGCTTCCACCAAGGCGGCGTCTGCACGGCGAAGCCCGCCTTCTCCAGCAGTGGCAGCGCTTCGCGCAGGAACACATGCGCCTCGGCTCCTGTCAGAAGACAGCCCTCTGGTCGCGGCTCGCGCAGGCTGGCCGCGATGGGCGCGAAGTGGCGCGCCGCCTGCCCCAGTCCGCGCAGGATCTGCTCGCGCGCATGGTGAAGGTAACGCGGAGGGAAGCGGCTCTCGGAACCGCGCCAGACCTCGTCGAGCGGCGCCAGCAGGCTCAGGTCATCCGGCGCCTGCGCGAGATAGTCGAGCCGCCAGCGCATGTCCGCTGGCGGGCCGCCTGGCGTGCGCGCGTCATCTCCCACGGCGTCGGTCATCTCCGGCGGCGTCAGCCGAAAACAGAGGCGCAACGCCGGAGGCTCGGCCGCTCTGATCGTTCCATGCCACTCCCTCAGGCCATCCAGCAGCGCCTGCGCCCCGCCGGGCGGCAGATACATCGGCTCGGCGGGACGTGAGAGGCCATCCAGCCAGGAGCGGGTCGGCGCGATCTGTCGTGAAACAGCGCCGTGATGGGCAGCCGCCGGCAGACGCATCCGCGCCCCCGACCGCGCGAGCCATTGGGTGACGCGTGCGTTGACCACAGCGTGCAGAAAGCCTTCCAAGGCGGCGCGCGCGGGAGGCGCCGCGGCGGGCGAGGCGCGCGTGAGACCAGGAGCCACGCCAGCGCGGGCCAGATCAGGCATCGCCGCGGCGAGCTCCTCGAAGCGCGGGGCCAGCTCCGGCTCGGCCAGCGCGGCGTACCAATAGGCGCCAACGCTAGGCTGTGGTGGCCTTGCGAATCGGGACGGCGCCCCATAGGCGGATGCGCCGTTGCGTGGCAAGTCCACGACGCCAGGAACATACCACTGGCGCGCCAGCGCCTCCAGCGCGAGCGCCGCCGCCGCGGCCCAGAAGCGCAGATCACCGCCAAAGATCAAGCGTGGCGCACTCACTGTTCCCGGCGCCTCCGCGCCAGCGACATAGGGCAGACCCGCCAGCAATGCGCCCGCCGCCTCGGCAGGCAACAGACGCGCCGGCGCGGTCCACTGACACAGGCGGCTCTCCTCGGCGCCGAGCATGGCCTCGCCGCTCAGCAGCGCTTCCGGCGATGGAGATGGCGCGCCTCCCACCGTCGGCAGCCAGAGCGTGATCCGCGTCGGCGCGGCGACCGAGCGCGGGCGCACAGCTGGTCGCGCCAGCTTCCACAGACGCAGCAGCGCCTCGGCCAACTCGGCGTCGCGCATCGCGAAGGGATGCGCCCGCGGACCTTCGACGCGCGCCAGCGCGGGAGCGGCGCCGCGTTCTCGTAGCGACGTCACCGTGCGCTCGCCCCAGACGCCGATCGCGCCACTCTCGTGTGGCCCCCGTGGCCCAAGCCAGATGGCATGGAGCGCAAACGCCGAGGCGAGAGGCGCGCGCTGAGCGTATGGAGCCGCCGGGTGGTCGTAGAGAAAGTCACTCATCCCGCGTATTGTATCCCCGCCCCCGGATCACCTGCCCGCTACGCGCCGACGCCCGCTACAGGTCCGGCGTGGGAATCTCCGCGGGCGCCGCGCGCGGAGCTGGCGGATTATCCCGCCGCGCCTGCGTGTAGCGCACCAGCGCAATCGCGCCGAAAATGAGCAATGAGCCAAGTGAGACCAGCGTGCTCCAACTCGGTGGATAGAAAGGCGTGCGGTCGGTCACCTTCAACAGATCCGGCAGCAGGAGCAGATTCAAGCCCGCCAGCGCCAGCGAGAAGATCCACAGTGTCAGCAGCACGACGAAGCCGATCAACCCCAGGAAGCGCAGGCTATTGTCGGCGACCCGCCAGCGGAAGACGAAGAGCGCGGGGGCGAAGATCGCCGCGAGCGCGGCGACGATGCCGAAGATGAGGCTCGGCGCCATCAGCGTGTAGGCGTCGCCAAGGGTTTTCGGCGAGTGCAGATACTCCTCGATGAAGCTACAGGCGACCGCCACGCCACCCGTCGAAACCAGCGCGAGCAGCGGCCAGAGGATGTTCCGCAGCGAGAGCAACAGCGCGCCCACGATCAAGCGCAGGCGGCGATCCAGCGCGTTCCGCAGCGTGCTCAGGATCGTCAGGCTCACCTCCTCGGAGACGGCGGTGCGCCCAGAGGCGTCGCTGCGTTCGAAAGCCTGCGCGGCGTCTTCTGGAAGAGCCTGCGCGGCGCTGAGACGCGCGGCGGTGTGGGGCCGGTCGAGTTGCGCGGCGTTCACACCCCCGACCGCGCCAAAACCGCTCAGCGTCGCCGTGAGCGCGAGAACGACCAGCCCAAGAACGAGGGCGCTCAATGCGAGGATGTTGTTCAAAGTCGTTAGCGAGATCGCTGAACACGAGCCAAAAAGCGCCACCGTGCAGGAGGTGATCGTCTTCGATTGCGTGAGGAACTGGATCGACTCTTCGCGGAACAAGAGCGCCAGGAGCAGCGAGAGTATGCCGCCAGCAATGAGGTCGCCGGAGACGACATCGGTCATCGGCGGCAGTTCAGGTTCCTCCCTGTCCTCGTCGTAGCTCCCCAGATTCACGCGCGGATTGGGCGGCAGGCCCTGCGCGCGACGCACCCAGCGGCGCAACGCGTCCAGCCAGAAGATTGTCAGAACCGCCAGGTTGATGACTGTCAGTGTGACGGGATCGGAGAAGAAGCGACGTAGCAGACCGCCGGAAAAGCGGAAGTTTTGAATTTCGCGCAGGATGTCCGGATTGAAGTACACCCAGGCGACTATTCCCATGCAGATGACGAAGACCGTGAGGATCACCACGCGCCGCCACGCCAGCGACGGATGGCGGAAGATCGAGTATTCCAGGATCAGCAGGAGCAGATAGAACCAGCCCACCAGCAGATAGGGATCAGCGAAGAGCCGGTACTCCAGCGTGCCCCTTGGCTCGTAGCCCAGAAAGCCCGTGATCGCGAACGCCGCCACACCGGCGAGACCCAGCAGCAGCACCAGCCAGATCGGGTACTGGACGAGAAACGTTCGTCGCTTCTCATCATACAGATCGGTAATCGCCTGCCGCGCAGGTCGGCTGAACCGCCCGCCGAATATCCGCTGCATCGCGCGCTCCTCATCCACTGTGTCCGCTGTGCGCTCGCCTTGGTCAGGAGATAGAACCGGCAGGCAGACACGAAAGATAGCGAATAACAAGGTAGCGGCAGACGCCAGGGTAGCCGCTACACAATCAAGAGGCTATTCGATTGTACGACACCAGGGGAAGATACCTCTCAGCGCATCAGAGACGCCTCGCTCACCCGCGCGGAGCGGCCCGCCGCGCGCCTCCCACGCGCAGTATGCGGCGCGTTCGCCAGCCGGGCGTGAACGCCAGCACGGCGTAGAGCGCCAGTATGAACGCGGAGAGGAACGTGCTGACGCCGGGCAGCGCGAAGGGATTGCGCTCGGTGACGAAGGTCTGCAGCAGGAACTCGTTGATGGACCACATCGCCAGCGAGAACAGCCAAAAGGTCAGCAGGACTACGAAGCCAGCGATGCTCAAGAAGCGCAGCGAGTTCCACACGACCTCGAACGAGACCTCGTAGATGCCCAACGCGATCACCGCGGCGCCCACTGCGACGATCATCCAGCCGAGCGCAGGGAGCAGGTAGTTCAAGGTGAAGGTCAGCGACTTGTCGTTGTGCAGGTACGTCTGCACGAAGATCGCAGCGAAAGCCAGGCTTACCGCGGAGAGGAAGATCAGCGCTGGCCAGACGACATTGCGCAGCGACAGGAAGATGCCGGTGAGCCGGAAGCTGCGGCTGAGCGCCGCACGCAGCGTGTTGATGATGGTGAGACTGACCTGCTCGCCCACAGATTCTGGCGCCCGTTCACTTGCCGGTCGACCAGGAACAGCCTCCAACACCGTTTCATCCACGGCGCCGCGCGCAGCGAGGCCACTAAGTACGGCGGAGAGCGCCAGGATGATCAGACCCAGCACCAGCACAGCCAGTGAGATGAGCGTATTGAGGAACGTGAGGGTCACGCGCGGGTCCGGCGTGCTGGAGGTCAGACATGCCCCCGGGAGCGCGACCGTACACGCCGTCAAGGGTAGCTTTGACTGCGCCAGCCTGGTGAGCACATACGCAACTGGTGGGCTGAAGAGGATCGCCAAAATAATCGCCAGCACCGCGCCGGCGATCAGGTCGCCAGAGATGAGATCCTCCAGGCTCGGCATCTCCTTGCTGCGCGGGTTCGGCCGCTGACCAGCGGCCCGGCGCCCCCAGCGGCGTAGCGTATCAATCCAGAAGACGCCCAGGATCAGCGCGTTGATGAGCGTGTACGTCCAGGGATTGCTCAGCGAGAGATCACGGAGATCTGGGAGATTGAGCCAATGCAAGAGGTCGTTCAGTGTGTTCAACAACCACTCGCGTTCGAAGTAGGCGACGCCGATGACGATGATCGAGATCGTCGTGGTTGTCAGCACCGCCACTAGCCGGCGCCGGAGCGCCGGATTGCGAAACACCGTCACCTGAAAGATCAGCAGCAGCGCGCAGAACCACAAGAAGAGCGCCCATGGCCGATGAAAGACACGCCATTCGAGGGTGACTGGGCTATTATCCGGCAGCGCATAGCCTAGAAATCCAGTGATGGCGAAGGCGATGATCCCGCTCACGCCGAGCGCCACGATCAACGCCGCCGGGAAGCGCACCAAGAGGATGCCGCGTTGCTCGTCAAAGATGTCGGTGAGCGCTGGCGGAGCAATCTCGCCGTCAGGCGTATTGATCGGTTGCGATCGGTTCGGTCGAGAGACCATGCTCATATGTCTACCTCCTCATCGGCGTCGCACACAAGTGAAACGCCTCTCGCCGGCTGTCTTCAGGAAGACGCGTTCTCCGCGCCGACAGGAATCTGCTTAGACGCCTCCGAAGGACGCGGCCCGGAGCCTGGCGGATTTCCACGGCCCCGGCGCACGAACGCGATCACGCCAAAGATCGCCAGCGAGCCAAGTGAGATCAGCGTGCTCCAACTCGGTGGATAGAAGGGCGTGCGCTCAGTCACCTTCAACAGGTCTGGCAGCAGGAGCAGGTTCAAGCCCGCCAGCGCCAGTGAGAAGATCCAGAACGTCAGCAGGAGCACGAAGCCGATCAACCCCAGGAAGCGCAGGCTGTTGTCGGCCACCCGCCAGCGGAAGACGAGCAGCGCCGCCGCCGCCACCAGCGCCAGCGCCGCGCCGAGTCCCCACAGGAGCGCCGGACCGGCGAGGAAGAGCGCGTTCGACGCAGTCTTCTCGCCATGCAGATACTGCTGGATAAAGAAAGCGGTCTGTTTCACCCCGTAGATGCAGAGCAACACAAGCAGCGGCCAGGCGACTGTGCGCAGGGAGAGCGCGGTGTTACGCACAAGGTTGCGTACACGTCGGTCAATGGCGCTGCGCAGCGTGTTCACCACTGTATCGGTGACATCCATCGCGATCGGAGCTGTCGCCGAGCGGTCGCGGCGCGGCGCGCTGGCCAGGCGCGCAATCGTTTTGGCGGGCGAGACACCCGCCGCCGCGTTCAGTCCGCTTATCGTAGCGGTCAGCCCGAGAATAATGAGGCCGAAGGGCAGGTAGATCAGCGCCTGAATGCGGTCCAGATACGAAAGCGTATAGAACGCGCTCGCGTCGCCGGGCGAAACGCAACCTGCGAACGGCACAGAGACCGTGCAGACATCAACGCCAGGCTGCGTGACGACCAGGCGCACGATGTCGACGCTGAACAGGAAGGAAAGGATCAGCGTCAGCGCCGCGCCGGCCAGCAGGTCGCCCGACACCAGCTCCTCCAGCGAAGGCAGGTCCTCCTCGTTCAATGGTTGCGCCGTTTCCTCCGGCAGCAGTGGCACTACCTCATTTGGCGTCATGCCACGCGCGCGCCGGCTCCAACGGCGGATCGAGTCCACCCAGAAAATAATGATAAGGCCAAAGTTCAGGACCGTATAAGTCCACACATTAGTAGCCAGCGCACGCAGCGTGGAGCCGAGATTCAGGAGACGCTGTATGAAGTCTGGCAGCAGCGTCCCAAATGCGTTCAGGCCGACGAGCGCGACGCAGATCAACGTGATGACCAACGTCAGGGTGAGCTGGAACCGCAAGGCGCGGTGGCGGAAGATCGAGGCCTGCAGGGTGATCACCAGCGCGCAGAACCACAGATAGAGTATCCAAGGCTCGCCAAACGGCGGGCCCTTCTCGTAGCCGGTGAAGCCAGTGATCGCGAAGACTGCGATGCCGACGAGGCCCAGCGCCAGTATCAGCCAGATGGGATACTGCACGAGAAACGTGCCACGCTTCTCATCATACAGATCGGTGATAGCTTGGCGGGAACGGTTCCCTCCACCGCCACGCAAAGGCATAAACACGAGCGTACTCCCTCCTCTGTTGGTCGCCGCGGCGCCAGCCAACGGCTGCTGAGCCATCAAGCCGGTGGGTGTCTCCCTGCGCAGTCCTACGGATCGGGAGCGGTCGAGGTTGGCAAACGTCGAAAAATCAGAAAAAGACCTTGCCACGCGAAACCGGATGACACCGCGCCAAGCAGCACGCTCCACCGATGGGCCAGGCAGGAGACAGCCTCCCATACTATACATGGCCCCGGACCCAATGAAAAGGCGCCTGCGCCGTCATGATCGAGATTGTGAGGAATGACCATGCGCTGCGGGACGGGCGAGAGGCGCCTTGGCTTCAGTCTGTCCCACGTACGATCTTCGCTCCCAGGCTGCGCAGCTTGTCGTCGAGCCGCTCGTAGCCGCGTTCGATATGCTCGACGCCATAGACGCGTGAGGACCCTTGCGCGCAGAGCGCCGCCAGGATGTACGAGGCGCCTGCGCGGATATCCGGCATCACAAGTTCGCCCGCTCGCAGGGGCGTCGGCCCGCGCACGACACAGCTATGCAGGAAGTTGCGTTCGCGGAAGCGACAATCCAGCTCACCCAGACACTTCGAGTAGAGTCCCGTGTCGGCGCCCATACGGTTGAGGTCGTCGGTGTAGCCAAAGCGATCCTGAAAGATCGTCTCATGGATAACCGACATCCCGCGCGCCTGCGTCAGGAGCACCGTGAAGGGCTGCTGCCAATCGGTCATGAAGCCCGGATGCACATCGGTCTCCAAAGCGATGGACCGAGGAGGCGCGTCCCCCCCAAAGAAGCGGATGGCGTCCTCTTCGACGGCGAAATCAAGCCCAACGCGATACAGCGTATTGAGAAACGTCAGGAGCGTCCCCTGGTCCGCGCCGACCACGCGGACATCGCCATGGGTCAGATAGGCTGCGATAGCCAGCGAGACAGCCTCGTTGCGGTCGTAGACGGCGCGATGCTCCGCGCCATGCAGCCGCTGCACGCCCTCGATCACGATCTTGCGGTCAACACGCTGCTCGATGATCGCGCCCATCTTCTGCAGGAACTTGATCAGGTCGATGATCTCCGGCTCGATGGCGGCATTCTGGATGACCGTCACGCCACGAGCGAGCGTCGCCGCGATGAGCAAGGTTTCGGTCGCCATCACGCTGGGAAACGGCAGTTCGACGGTCGCTCCGCGTAAGCCGCTGGTATGGAGGTAGTAGTGTTCGTCGCGCGCCTCGATGACCGCGCCCATCTGCTGCAAGCCATCCAGGTGAAAGTTGATGGGACGTGGCCCGATCAAGTCGCCTCCTGGTGAGGGAATCGCGGCTTTTCCCACGCGATGAAGCAGCGGTCCAGCGGCGAGCACAGCCAGACGGTTCTTGCGTCCGAGCGCCATCGGCACCTCGGACCCGGCGATCTCGCGAGTCTGCGCTCGGACGCTATGCTCGCCTATCCACGTGATCTGCGCGCCGAGGGCCGTCGTCACCGCTTCGGTGATCGAGAGGTCTCCCAGGCCGCGCGGCATATTGCCCAAGATACAGGGGTCTTCGGTGAGCAGCGACGCCATCAGCAGCTTCGTGGCGGCGTTCTTCGCGCCGCTCAGCCGCGCCTCCCCACGCAACGGGATACCACCTTCGATGATGTAGTACACCCCGCCAGCGTGCGCGCCATCTAAGCTATCCTGGTCCAGTTCGCTGTCCATCTGTCCCTCGTGCAGCCGCCGTCCTACGCGTCCACGCTGGCCGAATGTGTCGTTCCGCGTCAATGGCATGCCTCTCTCCCGCGCGCAGGTGTCGCTATGGCTTGGCGAGTTCAGCCGCTCGGCCCACCCAGGGCAGCATACCTGTGGAGCGGCTGCGACGTCAACGCGGTCGCCAAAAGGAGGCGCTGTCGAGGTCTGGCGGGATCCGTTGGGGATAACTGTTAGAGATCGAGCACGCGCCGCCCCTTGAGCGCGAGCTGCAGTGAAAGGCGCGCCTCGGCATTCTCAAGATCCAGTCCTAGGAGTTCGCTCGCGCGGCGCAAGCGGTAGAGCATCGAGTTGCGGTGCAGATCGAGCTGGCGGGCGGCGCGGATCGCGTTGCCGTTGTTGGCGAAGTAGGCGTCCAACGTCTCCAGGAGGGCCTCACCGCGCGCCTCGGCGCTCAGAGGACGCAACGTCTGCTCCACAAATGGCGCGAGTACGCCGCTATCACGCAGCGCGAGCAGCAGCCGGTACACGCCCAGATCGCTCTGCCGTACGACGCGCCGCAGCCCCAGCGCCAGCCGACCCAGACGCGCGGCGTCGCGCGCCTCAACCGCGGACTGCCGCAGATTCGCCGGGCCGATGGCCGACTCGCCGAGGCCAGCGGACCACGCCAGAGCGCCGCGTTCGGGCGCGCCGAGCGTGCGCGTCAGGAGCGTTTCGAGGCGCTCCTGCAAGCCCTGAACCCCACGTTCCACTTTCGCCAGCGGCGCCAGCGCGATGGTCGAGCGCTCACGCGCAAGCGTCCAGGCCCCCAGCGCCACGCTCAACGCCTCGGCGAGCTGGGCGGCGCGTGGCGCTTCGCCCGGCGCTGGCGGGGATGTGGCCATATCCAGGCTCTCGGAGGCGAGATCGACATGCGCCACGACGTATGGCTGCGAGAGATCGTATCCCAGGTGCGCCGCGCGTTCACGCATCAGCGCCTCGCTGGTGTAGGCGCCGCTGAGCAGCGCTTCCAGCGCCTCACTGCGCAGGCTGGCGCGAAATTCTGTCGCGTAGGCGTCGCTGGTCACGTCGCTGGCGACGCCGCTCATCTGTCGCTCGCGCTGGCTACGGATCTGCGCCAGGATGACGCTCTCGATCTCGTGCAGCGGCGTGTTGGCGGGGAGCGCAATCAACGGCGTCTGGCGCGCGCTGGCCCGCGTGCGCGCGTCATCCCGCGCTCCCTCGTCCTCCGCGCTCAGGTCATCCGTCAGCCCAGCCACCGCGACCGCCGAGACGCCTATCTCGGCCAACTGGTCAATTACCATCGGCAGGGTGAGGGTAGCGAGTTGTGACCGCAGCGAGCGCAGAGTGGCGAGCGAGAGCAGCGCCAGCTCACCACCGCTGAACCCTTCAAACGCCGGAAGGCGCGCGCGCATCACGCTGACCCAGGTGACGACACGAGGCAGTCCACGCTCGCCGGCGAGCAGGTCCCCCCGCCACGGCTCGAGCAGCCGCAAGACGTTATGGACGGTGAGTAGTCCCGCGCCGGTCACAAGCATTGCCTCTTGAACTCACAGGAGCGGGGGAGCGGCTGCTGGCGGGCGCTGAATCTCCTGAATTCCTGTGGCGCATGACAAAACGTGTATCACGTGCAACACGGTCGTGAAACACAACATGACGCCACGCGCTGCACATATCGCACGAACAAATCAGGATTGGGGAGCCGCCGCGCCACAATGAGGGCCGTCACGGGCGGGCTAGCGTCGTGTCTGGCGCTGCGCCGCCGCCTTTTCTTTGCGCTTCTTGGCTTTCTTGAGTTGCTTATGCCACGCGACACGTTTCGTCTTGTTCATCCACTCTCCTCGCTGACAACACTGGCGGCAGAAACCATCGAGATGTGCGCTGAGCGCAGCCCAAGGGCAGGCTACTCTTCTGGCTCGAAGAGATCGCTCTCCTCCAACTCGACATCCCCTTTGTCCTCGGTCTCTTCCTCGTCAAGCTCGTCCGTATAATCCGTCTCGTCGCCACCCTCGTCTTCGTCGTCACGATCGTGGCGCACCATGGAATCCTTGGTATAGGCGCGGATGGTCTCGCCGCCGCCGTGCGAGGGGAAGCTCACTTTCCCAAACTGGCTGGGATCCTGAAAGGTCTCACGAATGATCAGACGAACTTCATGATCGCTCTGCTCGGCGATCCCCGCGGCGTACTGGTTGCCGCCGTCCATGAACTTGATCAACCGGTTGGCCAGGCGTGGCTCGATGCGCCCGATGCGCTCGCCCGCCGCGTTCTCGACATACAGGAGGCTACCCTCAGGGTGGAGACGCGCCTGATCGCCAGCGCTCACGCGGGCGAGTACATTGGCTGGGGCGAGATCCACTAGCGTGGTGAAGCCCGTCTTGCCGGTCTCCTCGATGAACAGGCGCGGATCAATGCGGTCAGCGGCGCGCGCGTTGTTCGCGTCGCTTGTCTCCTCAGGCGCCTGCTTGAGCCGCTCGACATTCTTGCGCGCGATGTTGTTGCTGGGATCAAGCGTCAGCGCATCGGTATACGCCTGCCGGGCCTCGGTGTAATGGCCAAGCTCGCTGAGCGCCTTGCCAAGTCGGTTGAAGCCGCTCACATCCTCCGGGTAAAGCGCAAGCAACTCGCGATTCTTCTCGGCGGCCTCCTCCCAGCGGCTCTCGCGCGCCAGGGCGATTGCGTCCTCTTCCAGCTTCTTGTATGAGCGCGCGCGTTCTTCTGGCTGGAACGTCACGTTCGACACGTCTCCTCTGCTCCTTCTGGCGTCATGAGAGCCCCACCTCAATATCAAGCGGTGAGGCGCGCCAAGGGCCTATTTTAGCGCGAAACAGCCACTCCCTGCAATGACCAGGCCGTCGCGCGTTCGATGCGCACGTTCACGAGGTCGCCAGGGCGTATCTCCGCAGGCGCATCACTTTGCTCTCCCAACTGTTCTCGTCGCGCGCTGGGGCGTGTCGCTGGGAAGAAAACCAACTTGTTCGTACGTGTGCGCCCGCGCCATTGTGGCTTTCCACCCGCGACCTGCCGCGACTCGATGAGAACCCCCTCGGTCCGCCCGACATAGGCGGCGTTCAACTCGCGGGCGATGCTTTCCTGGAGCTGCTCGACGGCGTGCAGCCGGCGCTTCTTCTCCGCCAGCGGCACATCGTCCTCCCACTTGTTGGCGAGCGTGCCGGGGCGCGGTGAATAGGCCGCCACATGAACGACGTCGAAGCGAATCTCGGCGAGCAGGTCCAGGGTGCGCTGGAACTGCTCCTCCGTCTCGCCGCAGAACCCGACGATGACGTCGGTCGAGAGCGAGACGCCCGGCCACCACGCCCGCAGCCGCTCGATCAGCGCGCGATACTCGGCGAGCGTGTAGCCCCGGCGCATCTTCGCCAGCATCGCGTCGTCGCCGTGCTGGACAGGGATGTTGACGTGCTCGCAGACTTTGGGCAGCGCGGCCATCTGCCGGATCATCTTGTCAGTCATGTGGCGCGGGTACGAGGTCATGAAGCGGATGCGCTCTAAGCCTTTGATCTCGCTGAGGAACTCCATCAGGTCGCCCAGATCGGGATTACCGGGAATGTCCAGTCCGTACGCCTCGACGGTCTGCCCCAGCAGTGTCAGCTCGCGCGCGCCACCCACCACCAGCGTCTCCGCCTCCAGCAGCAGCTCCTCGACGGGCCGGCTGCGCTCGCGTCCACGGCGCGAGGGCACGATGCAGTATGAGCAGACCTTGTTGCAGCCAAGGATGACCGGGAGCCAGGCGGTGGGACCGCGCGTTTGGATGGAGGGGTGCGCGCCGGGGTAGTGCAGCTCGCGCGCGCCAGGACGGAAGTTGACCGTCATCGGTCCGGTCTCGACGAGCTGGCTGGTGGGGATCGTCTCTGGCGCCTCTGGCAGCCCCGGCATTGGGAGGACCGGCAGCGCCCCGGAGACACCAATTGTCCGCGGCGCGCCCATATCGGCGAAATCAACGCAGCCCTCGCCGGCGATCGGCGTCCAGCGTTCCTCGATGAAACGTGGCAGGATGTCGACCTGCTCGACCTTGAAGAAGAGATCAACGGCGGGATATTTTGCGCTCAACTCCTGCACCTGGCGCTGGTTTCCCACCATGCAGCCCATCATCGCCACCAGGAGGTCGGAACGGCTGCGCTTGGCGTGGCGTAGTAGTGAAAGCTGGCCATGGGCGCGCTTCTCAGGCTGCTCGCGCACGCTGCACGTGTTGAGCACCACCAGATTGGCGGTGTCCATCGTCGGCGTCTCCTGCCAGCCGAGCGCGTCGAGGATGCTGGAGACGCGTTGCGAGTCCGCCATGTTCATCTGGCAGCCGACGGTCCAGATGTGATATTTGCCCGCGGCGGCGCTCATCGTGCGCCCTCCGGATTCGCTTGTGAGGATTGCCGCAGGGACGCGCGTTTCTTCGCGGGGGTGGCGGCCACTGGCTCTGGCGGGCCGCCCTCTTCTTCGGTGTCGGCCTCGGTCGCCTCGCGCACGTCTTCGGGCTTGATGCGGTCTATGTAGAGCACACCGTTGAGATGGTCGATCTCATGCTGGAGGATGCGCGCGAACCAACCCTCGGCCCTCACGCGGACCTCCTTGCCTTTGGGGTCACGCGCCTTGACGACGACGCTCACGTGGCGCGCCACGTTATCGCCGACGAGGCCAGGGATGCTCAGGCAGCCTTCCGTGCCGAGGATCTCTTCCTCGCTGGCCTTGATGATCTCCGGGTTGACGAGCGCAACGGCCTGGTCCTCATATTCCGCAACCAGCACGCGTATCGTCTCACCGACCTGCGGCGCGGCGAGGCCTACGCCGGGAGCGTCGCGCATGGTCTCCCACATATCCGCGACGAGGCGTTCGAGCGAGGCGTCGAAGCGCGAGACCTTCTTCGCTTTGGCGCGCAGGACCGCTTCTCTAGGCCCGCCCAGTGTGACAATCTTGCGTATCGCCATCCCATGCCCCTGTGCCGTGTATCTCGGAAATAGCCTGTGGCTGTGCGATTATAGCTCAGGTTATCAGCCCAACAAAAAGACGGACGTACTATAGGCACGCGGGGCCATGCGTGTCAAGCGCGATGCGCCGTTCGCGCCGGCGCCGCCGAGCGCTATAGAGTGTTATAGTCCAGACGCAAGCACTTACAGCAACCTGACGCGCCCAGTGTCTTCACGCAGGCGCGCCACTCGCACGAGGGAGAGCAGAGGGTCAGCGACCCCAGCCGTACACGGCGGGGCTTGCAAGAGTCCCGATGCTGACCAGTCCTCTGGCAGTTGCCAGGAGCCGTTGGCAAGGAGCGCCCAAGGTCGCACCCTGGGATGGCATCTCAGTCCCAGGCGCTGCAATCGGTCAGTTAAACAGGTTGATTGGGGTAGAACAGCCAGTGCTGACCGAAGATGGCCGCTCGCCAACTGGGACGAGGGAACCCGTACCCGCGCAAGCGGAGGCGCGCAAGCGCATGGAGGAGCCGGAGATGTCGTTCGTGTTGGTCGTCGATCAGGAGCGCAAGCCGCTCGATCCCGTGCATCCAGGTCGTGCCCGCCATCTGCTCACGAGCGGGCGCGCCGCGGTGCTGCGGCGCTACCCGTTCACCCTCATCCTCAAGACCGTCGCGCCTGCTGCCCGTCCAGAGCCGCTGCGGATCAAAATCGACCCGGGTTCCAAGACGACCGGCATCGCCCTGGTCAATGACACCTCCGGCCAGGTGGTGTGGGCGGCGGAGTTGGCGCATCGCGGCGAGGCAGTGAAGGCGCGACTCGATCAGCGCCGCGCCTGTCGACGCTCGCGACGTCAGCGCCACACGCGCTACCGCCCGGCGCGCTTCGCCAATCGCCGGCGGCGGGAGGGCTGGCTGCCGCCCTCGCTGGAGAGTCGCCTCGCCACTGTGCGCACCTGGGTAGATCGCCTGCGACGCTGGTGTCCGATTGACGCCATCAGCCTTGAACTCGTCAAATTTGATACCCAGCTCATGCAAGACGCCGAGATCAGCGGGGTGGAGTATCAACAGGGGACACTGGCGGGGTATGAGGTCAGGGAGTATCTCCTCGAGAAGTGGGGCAGGAAGTGCGCCTACTGTGGCGCGACCGACCGACCGCTGCAGGTCGAGCATATTGCGCCGCAGGCGCGCCACGGCTCCGATCGGGTGTCCAACCTCACCCT